>Ga0209606_1000399_pt1 | contig 66410 bp, 58 predicted proteins | sample AD_UKC057_MetaG_FD_184412 | JGI IMG/M metagenome (GOLD analysis project Ga0209606, IMG submission 184412) | Active sludge microbial communities of municipal wastewater-treating anaerobic digesters from USA - AD_UKC057_MetaG (SPAdes) (version 2) | ecosystem: Engineered > Bioreactor > Anaerobic >... | reverse complement strand
TATCTTTTACGATGAAAAAAGCAACGTTCTTTATTCTTCCCCGAAGGGTGCGATAGGGAAATGGGATGATATCGTTGAAGGGTCGTTTGCGTACCAGTTGAAAAACGTAATTTGTAAAGGACCGAATCTTGCTGAGAAGCCCTCTGCGATTTTATCCGCCGACCCTGCGGAAAAGCCGGCTGAAGCGGGAACTCCGCCGCAAAGTTTGCCTGCCGGTACTTCCGATGAAGACATTCGTCAGGTGGTCAGTAAGTGGCTGGCGGCCTGGCAGTCGGGAGACATCGCAACCTATCGCAGTTGCTATGATGAAGATTTTAAATCGAAAAATATGACGCTGGAAAAGTGGATCGCATATAAAACCGGCGTGCGTCAAAAAAGCACGGATATAAAGATCGGCATTGACGATTTAAAAATTACCGCGGATGGAGATCACGCGGAGGCGGTTTTTATCCAGACATACAGCTCTTCCCTATTGAACGATAAGGGTAAAAAAACGCTGAAGCTTAAAAAAGTCGGCAATGAATGGAAAATATATCAAGAGATCATGTGAAGCCGCATGCACGCAGCCATGAGCCTGCACCGAAGGATCATGGCCGTCCCGTTTTTTCCTGTATTGTCGATTTCCGTGTTCGCCCCGAAGTCCTCCGTTGTGCGATCCGTTCGCGTTATAAATGTCCTATGTCGGGGATCCCATAATTTATTCAGGAAATTGTGAATTACACAAACTTTTTTCCTCTGCTTACTGCTTGATTTTTCCCCGTGCTCTGATATAAAGCCCCAATCACAATGCATTTGCTGCCCTGATCAGGCTCTAATCTGCTATTCCATTAGTCAAGGCGGCAGGAACAGGAAGGAAGTATAAATTAAATCATGGATTATGAGGGGTTTATCATCAGGCCGCCAAGCGAAGCTTACAGTTTGCTTTTACAGGTGACCACGGGATGTTCACATAATAAATGTACGTTTTGCGGCACTTACCGGCAAAAGAAATTTAAAATTAAACCGATTGAACGCATTAAAAAAGATCTTGACGAGGCCAGACAATATGAGGACGTCGACAGAGTGTTTTTATGCGATGGCGATGCGCTGATCATCCCGCAGCCGAAACTTAAAGAAATACTTGAGCTCATTAACGAAAACCTGACCGATATTGAGAGGATCGGAACCTATGCCAATGCGAAAAGTATTTTGAGAAAAAGCGTTGAAGAACTCAAAGAATTAAAATCGCTGGGGCTGAAAATTGTTTATCTGGGTGTTGAAACCGGCAATGCGGAACTATTGAAAAAAATTCATAAAGGTGTAACGTATGAGCAGATGATCCAGGCCGGCCGTCGCATTAAAGAAGCGGGCATTATTCTTTCTGTAACAGTGCTTTTGGGGTTGGGGGGCAGGGAAAAAAGTATTGACCATGCTCTGGATACGGCAAAAATTCTGACGGATATGGATCCGGACTATGTCGGCGCGCTGACGTTGATGCTGATTCCCGAAACAGAAATGTATGAGGATTATCTTGCAGGTCGTTTTGTTCTTCCCGATCAATTCGGTTTTATCCGGGAACTATACCTGATGATCGAAAAATCATCTTTTACGGACTGCTATTTCACATCCAACCATGCGTCGAATTATCTGCCGGTCAAAGCGCACCTGCCGCGTGAAAAGGAAAAAAATCTGAAAATGATCGGCTCTGTGATTCACGAAAAAGACCTTAGCCGGCTCAGACCGGAATATTTGCGGGGCCTATAACTCAGGGAGAAGATATTTGAACATCAAAAAAAACATTTCCAAACTTTTTTTCTGGCGCGAACAAAAATATATCAAAAACAAAATCAATGCCATGTTGTCCGTCGCCCAGAAAAGCGGTTTGGTCGATGCGTCGTCCCGGGAGATGATCGAGAATATCCTTGAGTTTTCCCACACGCTGGTTCGCGAAATCATGATTCCGCGCACGGATATTGTCGCGGTTAGCACGGAGGCGGCAATAGATGACATCATCCATGAGGTTATTGCCTCAAGACATACGCGGATCCCCGTGTACCGGGATACCATTGATAATATCATCGGCATCCTCAACGTCAAGGACATCCTCATGTTCTGGTCCAAGCCGATGACCAAGGAAGATTTGATTGCCTGTTTGAGCACGCCTCATTATATTCCGGAAACAAAAAACACCCACCTCCTGTTTTATGAATTGAAGGAAAATAAAAAGCATATGGCTATCGTCATCGACGAATACGGCGGGACGGCGGGTCTGGTTACCTTGGAAGACATGCTGGAGGAAATTGTCGGAGAAATCCGCGACGAACATGATGGCAATGTCACCGATGACCGCATCATTCAGTCGCCGGACGGATCTCTCATATTTGACGGCCGCATGGAGATTGAAAAAATAGAAGAAAACCTGAACATCGATCTGAAAAAAGGCAGATATGAAACATTGGGCGGTTTGATCCTTGATGCGATAAAGCGCATTCCGGTTTCCGGAGAAAAATTCCAGATCGAAGGACTGGACGTTACCATAGACAAGGCCGATGAAAGAAGTATCAAAAAGGTCAAGATAAAAAAGATTGAAACCGACAACGACGATGAAAAATAATTTTCCCGAAGTCTCTTTGGCAGACATTTCCCGGAATCTTTTCCGGAAGAATATCTTTTTTGCCGCGTTGAGCGGTATCCTGCTGTTTTTGTCGTTTCCGAAGTACGGATCCGGTGTATTGGCCTGGGTGGCCCTGGTGCCGCTTTTTTACGCGCTGAAAAACGCTGCGACCATCCGTCATGGACTGCTTCTGGGTTTTATTACCGGGATCATCAGTTATGTGGGGATCATTTACTGGATTGCCCACGTTATTGTAAACTACGGGCATCTTCCGCTTCATATCGGAATTGCGCTGATGCTGCTTCTGGCCGCGTATCTGAGTCTTTACCTGTCGTTTTTTGCGGGATGTCTTGTGTCCTTTCGTGAGAAAGTACCGTTTTACATCATCGGGCCGGCTTTATGGGTTTCTCTGGAATTTTGCAAATCCTTTATTCTGACAGGTTTTCCGTGGGAGAATTTGGGGTATTCGCAGTACGGAAACACCTATCTGATTCAGGTTGCTGATATTTTCGGTGTTCCGGGTTTGTCCTTTCTCATTGTTTTGGTAAATGCCGTTCTCTTGGATGTGATCCACAGGAGAACAAAAAAAGAATATGTTGCCGCCGGCATGGTTTTTGTTCTGATTGCCGGAATCTATGTGTACGGATTTTTCCGTCTGAGAGAGATTGATGCGACGGTGACAAACGCTCCGGGCATTGACGTGTCGCTGATACAGGGCAATATTGACCAGGCCGTCAAATGGGATCAGGATTACAAGCAGGAGACATTGGATATCTATGAACGGCTATCTTTAAAAAACAAGCCCGGCCGGGGCAGTCTCATAATCTGGCCGGAAACGGCGGTTCCGTTTAAATTTCAAAACATCAACCGTTTTCGCCGTCAGATCATTGACCTGTCTTTAAAAACTCAAAGCTGGCTTCTGTTCGGCTCGGTGAGTTATGAGCCCGGAGCATACGGCAATGATTTTTTTAACAGCGCCTATCTGCTGTCTCCCTCCGGTGACGTCAGAGGACGCTATGATAAAGTCCATCTCGTACCGTATGGCGAATATGTTCCGTTCAGGGATCTCATGCCCTTTGTCAAAGGGCTGACGTCAGGTATCGGGGATTTCAGTTCCGGGGCGGGATTTGATCCCCTGTCCCTGAATGATAAAAAAATAGGGGTTCTGATCTGTTATGAGGGCATTTTACCGTTTGCCTCGCGAGCCTATAAAAATAAAGCCGCCGAACTGCTGGTCAATATTACCAATGACGCCTGGTTCGGAGCAACGTCGGCGCCCTTTCAGCATTTCTCCATGGCGGTTTTCAGAGCGGTGGAAATGCGCCTGTACCTGGTCAGAGCGGCCAATACCGGAATTTCCGGAATTATTGATCCTGCCGGAAGAATTATTGCAAAAACGGGTATCTTTCAGGAAGAGGCCTTGAAGGGGCATGCAAAATTTGTCACAATACCGACGGTGTATGAACGAGTCGGGGATATTTTCATCATCGGGTGTTTTATGATGGTGAGCATCTGTTTTATTTTCAGTTTAAGACGAAGGAGTCAAAAATGACCACGGAAAACATTCTGGAAACGATCAGCGATCTGAAAAGAAGAATTCAGCATATCGGGGAGTGTCTTTGACGTTCCGGAATTGAAAATGAAAATAAAAGATCTGGAGGAGTTATCCTTAAAAAAGGATTTCTGGAATGATCAGGATTATGCCCGGTCCGTTCTCCAGAAGAAGACAAATCTGTCCGAAAAAGTGGAAAGATGGGACAGATTCAGCAAAGACATCAGCGACATTGAAAACCTTGCGGAAATGGCCGTCAGAGAGAAAGACGAGCATGTCCTGCAGGATATCGATGAAGAGCTGGAACAGTTGAATGCGGCCGTTGCCCATGAAGAACTGAAGATGATGCTCAACGGCGAGCAGGATGCTATGAATGCCATCGTATCCATTCATGCCGGCGCAGGGGGAACGGAGGCGCAGGACTGGACGGAAATGCTGTTGCGGATGTATCTGCGTTGGGCGGAGAAGAAAAAATTTGCGGCCAGGATCATCGATTATCTGCCGGGGGATGAGGCCGGTGTTAAAAGCGTGTCGTTTACGCTTGAAGGAGAGTATGCGTACGGATATGCCAAGGCGGAAATCGGCATTCATCGTCTGGTCCGTATTTCCCCCTTTGATGCCGGTGCGCGTCGTCATACATCGTTTGCCTCCGTGTTTGTATATCCCGAAGTCGATGACGATATCAAAATTGAAATCAATGACGATGATTTGCGCATCGATACGTTTCGTGCCGGAGGCAAGGGGGGGCAGCATGTCAATAAAACCGATTCGGCGGTAAGAATTACACACGTGCCGACGGGGATTGTTGTACAGTGCCAAAACGAACGTTCTCAACATCAGAACAAAGCGATGGCCATGAAATTTTTGAAGTCGCGGCTCTATGAGAGGGAACTACAGTTAAAAAATCAGAAAATCGATGAGGAAAACAAGCAGAAAAAAGACATCGCGTGGGGCAGCCAGATACGGTCCTATGTTCTGCATCCCTACAAACTGGTCAAGGATCACCGGACCAATGTCGAATGCGGCAACGCCGGTAAAGTGCTGGACGGAGACATTGATGAATTCATTCAAGCCTATCTGATGATGACGACAACGACCTCGTAATCGGATGGGCCAGTGCACGGCAACTTCTCCTTTGATCGTCGCGTTTTTGTCCAAGGGAAATTTAATTTTTGGAAAAATGAAAAATTATGCTATAAAGATGAACCATACGGTACGGCCATGATGGAAGGATATGCAGAAGCGTGTCGTATTTATGAATAAGGAGTTCTGAATGACCGGATTGACAAGAAACCGTCTGATAGGCCTGATTGCTCTCATCTGTCTTTTCATCGTCCCTTTAATCGGATATGCTGAAAATTCTATTGACAAAAAAAGTCCGGAGTCCTCCGGCGACATCACGAAACAAAAAATAGACCAGAAAATAAAGCTCGCCGCGTTGAATAACGACGACGAAAGCAGCCTGTTTGATTTTCCGCAGGAAAACGATCCCTTGGCGGATGTTCAGGAGGATGATGAAAAACAGGACATGATGGAAAATGCACTGGAGTTATTGGGTGAGGCCGACAAACTTTGGAAAAACGGAGATATCGAAGAAACCCTGGATACACTGGATGAGGCTTATTCGTTAATTCTTAATGCCAACGGCGATTCGGCAATCGCTCAGGAAAAAGACGATCTGCGTCTTTTAATTTCCCAGCGCATTCTCGCTGTTTATTCCTCCAAACGGGATGTGCTCCAGGGGAAAAACGGCGAGATTCCCTTGTTAATGAACGGCGATGTGCAAAAGGAGATCACTTCTTTTCAGACCGTCGAGCGCGACAGTTTTCTTGCCGCCTATGAGCGGTCCGGCATGTACCGTTCTGAAATTGTGAAAGAGCTTAAACGGTCCGGGATTCCTGAAGAGTTCTTCTGGCTGCCTCTTGTTGAAAGCCTCTTTAAAATCAATGCTTATTCTTCGGCCCGCGCACTCGGGTTATGGCAATTCATTCCTTCGACCGGGTATAAGTTCGGACTGAATCGCGATGAATGGGTTGATGAACGGATGGATGTGCAAAAATCCACCAAGGCGGCCATCGCTTATTTGAAAGAACTGCATGGTATGTTCGGCGACTGGCTTACGGCGCTGGCTGCGTATAATTGCGGGGAGGGCAGGGTCCTGAGGGTGATTTCACGACAGCGGCTCAATTACCTGGACAGCTTCTGGGATTTGTACAGGCAATTGCCGAATGAAACAGCGCGTTACGTTCCCCGATTCCTGGCCACGCTGCATATCGTCAACAATCCGCAAAAATACGGATTTGATTTGAGCCATACCGCCAGGCCGATTGAATTTGAAACGGTCCGGGTAAACAGGATCATGAAGTTTAACGATATTGCCGAAAGAATCGACACGACGGAAGATATCTTGTGCCTGCTAAACCCCGAATTGAGGCATAAGATGACGCCGGATCGGGAATATGATTTAAAAGTTCCGGGAGGCATGCTGGATAAATTCAGTTTTGTGTATCATGAAATCCCGTCCAGTGAGAAGCCGAGCATCGCGTCCGTCCAGACGTATGTCAAGGCATCCGACCGAACACGCAGGACCTACATCAAGCATCGTGTCAAGAGAGGCGAGACCCTTTACTCCATTTCGCGAAAGTATAAAGTTTCGATTTCCAGCATTCGATCCTTGAATAAATTAAGTCCGAAAAAGAAACTGATTCAGGGGAGAAGACTGCTCATTCCTGTTGCGTCGGCCAAACGGCATGCAAAGGGATTGACCGTAAAAAAAAAATTCAAAAAGAAATAACGTCCATAGGTCGTTATAAAGTTAAAAAAGGTGAAAACCTTTCTACGATAGCCTGCCGGTTTTCGGTGTCCGTATCGGAACTCAAAGCGATCAATAACCTGTCGTCGGGACAAATTTACGCAGGTCAGCGCTTGAAGATTCCTCAAAAGGAAGACGGAAAGGATTCCGGCAATGAAGATTCCGAAAAAAATCTGAGAACATCCGCTCAAAAATCAAAAATCGATAAAAAAATATTGTCGGCAAAGGATATCAATCAGCTGGGGCCGGACAAATATATTGTCACGAAAAACGATAATCTGCACACCATCGCCAAAAAAAATAATACCAATGCGGCCAGAATCATGGAGTTGAATGGCCTGTCCGTTGATGCAAAGATTGTTCCGGGTCAAATTCTGGTTGTTCAATAATCATCGCGGAACGTATGAATATATCATGACTTATTCGGAACCGTATTTATTTTCTTGACAAAAAAAGACGAATACTGATAATGAAACCCTAAATTCGCTTGGATCCGAAAGGACTGAGACGGAAGGAAAATGCATCGAAAATTTTAAAGCCTTTCGTCTTGCGATGAAAGGCTTTTTTTATTCGAAGATGAACGTCGTAAAGTCAGTTCAGAAAATGCAGTCTTTCTCTGAAAACCTGCGTTTGGAGGGAAAGAAAATTGCATGTGTTCCCACCATGGGCTACTTTCATGAAGGTCATCTTGCATTGATGAGAGAAGCCCGCAAGCAAGCGGACTGTGTTGTTGTCAGTATTTATGTGAATCCGACGCAGTTCGGGCCTCAGGAAGATTTCTCCAAATATCCCCGTAATTTTGATCGAGATATGAAGATGGCGCAAAACGTAGGCGTAGATGTCATCTTTTACCCGTCGAACCGGGCAATGTATCCTCCGCACTATCAGACCTATGTGGCGGTTGAAAAAGTCACGCAGAATCTGTGCGGAGCATCCCGGCCGGGCCATTTTCGCGGTGTGACCACCGTATGCAATAAGTTGTTCAATATTATCAAGCCGCATGTTGCTGTCTTCGGCAAAAAGGATTTTCAACAATTTGTCGTCGTCCAGCGCATGGTGCGTGATCTGAACATGGATCTGGAGATCATCGGGTATCCCACGGTCAGGGAAGCGGACGGACTGGCCATGAGCTCGCGCAACAAATATCTTTCCGCCGAACAAAGAACCTCTGCATTGGTTTTATTCAAGTCTCTCCAACTGGCTCAAAAACTGTACGCGAAAAAAGAGACATCGCCCCGTATCATTATCGATGCCGTGAAAAAAATGATTCAAAAAACACCTCTTACACAAATCGATTACGTGAAAATCTGTGACACGACGCGCCTGCAAGATATCGCAAAAATCACAGATCAGACCGTTATTGCTCTGGCTGTCAGAATCGGTTCGACTCGACTGATTGACAATCATGTTTTCGGTGAAGCGCTGAAAATATCATATTGAATTTTTTAAGGAGACACTTAAACCATGCAGAGATTTATGCTGAAATCAAAAATTCACCGGGCAACGGTCACGGATGCCGATCTGCATTACGAAGGCAGCATTTCCATTGATGAAAAACTCTTGGAAGCAGCATCCATTTTGCCTTATGAGAAAGTTGCGATATATGACGTGGACAACGGGGAGAGATTCACCACGTATGCAATCAAGGGAAAACGAAATTCCGGAATCATCTGCCTCAACGGCGCTGCGGCCCGTAAAGTGGCTAAAGGGGACCTGATCATCATTGCCAGTTATGTGGTGGTCGAGGAAGCGGAAACGAAAAACTGGAAACCGACCTGTGTCTTTGTTGACGGTAAAAACAAGATCAAGAAGAAACATTGACCGTATGAAGGTGTCTGACCGGATCAATGTGCCCATGGATATCCGCCGGATATTTTTTGTCTCGAAAACTGAAGTTCAATCCCCATAAAAATATTAGACTACATTCATGACCTGTGTTATTGATGTGTATATTTGACGCAACATCATGCAGACTAACGTGCTGCTTAAAAAAATGAAATCAAACTTGGAGGAAACATGGCTTTTTTGGAAATCGATCCTGCTTTAAAATATAAAGTGGCGGACATAGCACTGGCGGACTGGGGAAGAAAGGAAATCAAACTGGCGGAAAATGAGATGCCCGGTCTGATGGCGTTGCGAAAAAAATACGGACAGAAGAAACCGCTCAAGGGCATGAAAATCATGGGCAGTCTCCACATGACCATTCAAACCGCCATGCTCATTGAAACCCTCAAGACATTGGGTGCGGAAATCCGCTGGGCGTCCTGCAATATCTTTTCGACGCAGGATCACGCCGCGGCGGCAATCGCCAAAAAAGGATCGGCGGCCGTTTTTGCCTGGAAAGGCGAATCCCTTGAAGAGTACTGGTGGTGTACCGAGCAGGCTCTGACCTGGCCGGACGGATCGGGCCCGCATCTGATTGTCGACGACGGCGGCGATGCGACCCTCTTTGTTCACCAGGGTGTGAAAGTTGAACGAGATCCCGCGTTGTTGAAACAAAAGATCGACAATAAAGAATTTAAAATCATCTTGGACCGTCTGGAAAAATCATTCCGGCGCAATCCGAAAAAATGGCAGAAGATCGCCTCAACCATCAAAGGCGTATCCGAAGAAACGACAACGGGCGTTCACCGCCTTTATCAGATGCAGGCGGCGGGAGAACTTTTATTCCCGGCCATCAACGTCAATGATTCGGTGACCAAGTCCAAATTCGACAACCTTTACGGTTGCCGCGAATCGCTGGCCGACGGGATTAAACGAGGCACAGACATCATGATATCCGGAAAGATTGTTGTCGTCTGCGGTTATGGCGATGTCGGCAAGGGGTGTGCGCAGTCCATGAGAGGATTCGGCGCCCGGGTCATCATTACGGAAATCGATCCGATCTGCGCCTTGCAGGCGGCGATGGAAGGATACGAGGTCCGGACCATGGAGGAAGTGGCGCCGATCGGCGACATTTTTGTTTCTGCAACCGGATGCTGCGATGTCATTACAGGCCGGCACATGGAAATGATGAAAAACGAGGCGGTGGTATGCAACATCGGCCATTTCGACAGCGAAGTGGACATGCATTATCTGGAAACAAGCAAAGTCTGCAGAAAAGAAACCATCAAGCCGCAGGTGGACAAGTGGACGCTGAAATCGGGACGCTCCATCATCGTACTGGCCGAAGGTCGTCTGGTCAATCTCGGCTGTGCAACCGGTCACCCCAGTTTTGTGATGAGCAACAGCTTTACCAATCAATGCCTGGCCCAGATTGAGCTTGCCACTAAAAAACATAAAATAGGCGTATATACGCTACCCAAGGTGCTGGATGAGGAGGTCGCCCGTCTGCATCTGGAACGACTGGATGCCCGATTATCCAAACTGACAAAAAAGCAGGCCGATTATCTGGGCATTACCGTGGACGGCCCTTTTAAACCGGATCATTACAGATATTAAATTCCGGGATGCTTTAAGAATAAACGCGTTGCGCTCAGGTATTGACTTTGTATAAAAGAAATGCGGCGGCAGCACCGAAAAGAATGTTTGCCGCCCAGGCGGCCAACACAACAGGCAGCATTTCTGATTTGCCCAGAGACATGCAGAAGGCATGGACGATCCAGTAGGAAAAACCGATAAAAATGCCTATGCCGATGCTCTGCATGACGCCGCCGCTTCGTTCGGAGCGCAGAGCAAAGGGTACGGCAATCAGAACCATAATCAAAATCACAAAAGGAAAGGCCGTCTTGCCGTGCAGATCGACGTTGTATTTGCGGGCATCGAAACCTTCCGATTGTATCTTTTGCACATATCGGCGCAGTTCAAAATACCCCATTTTTTCAACATCCTTCTGCATTACTTTGAAATCTTCCGGTTTTTCCGGAAGCGGGATGATTTTTTCTTTTGAGCGTTCCAGAACCGGGGCACGGTTATCATCGAAGCGCGTCGTAAGCAGATCATGAAAAACCCAGCGGCCGTTTTTCCATTCGGCGCGGCGGGCGTCAATGCGGCTGATCAGGGTAAAGTCCTTGTTTAAATAAGTGATCATGACGCCGTGCAGGATGTTTTTTCCGATGTCAAACATTTTGAAATTATAGATGGCATTGTCGCTGCGGTACCAGATTTCATTCTGTTTAAAGAAGCCGGGCGTTTTTTGTTTTTTCACCTCGATGTTTTTGATGTAGGTCGTTTTTTGAACGGCGGCCGGTGTAATCAGTTCCGTAAAAGAAAAGTAAAACACCGCGGTGAGAGAGGCGAACATGACGATGGGCAGAGCCATTCTGAAGATATTGATCCCGTTGGCTTTCATCGCGGTGATTTCGCTGAATTTCGTCAGGGAGCTGAAGGTCATCAATGTGGCCAGCAGGATCGAGGGAGGCAACACATAGGATATAATCATGGGAACGGAGAAGATAAAGTACGACGCCATTTGTGCCGCCGTGGCCTGATGGCTCAGAAACATTCTGATGCGTTCGAAAAAATCGACGATCAAAAAAAGCGCAATGAACGCCAGAAACGTTATCGTGAAGAACTTTAAAAATTCTTTCAGAATATATTTATCCAGAAGTTTCACGTCGACGTCCTCGGATGAGTCTCCAGTGTGCCGGGAGCAATAAAAATATGTTTAAAAAAGATAAATCTCTTTGCTGGTTATGTAAAACATGAAAATGCCGATGAAAGCAAATGAAATATTGGGAATCCAGACGCCAACGGCCACGGGGATGTAGCCTGTTTCAGCCAGCGCTTCGCCGCCGATGCGCAGCAGATAATACAAGCAAACCGTGATCAGGCCGACGGCAAATCCTCTGGCCTTGACGGAGCGCTGGCTTCGCATGCCGAGCGGCAGCGCCAGCAGACCGAAAAAGATGCACGCCAGCGGTATGGAAAATTTCTTGTGGGCTTCGATGGACAATTCCCGAACATCTTTTTCGCTCATTCCGGGTTTTTTCATGTTTTGCAGTAATTCGGTCATGGTCATGTCTTTGGCGGCTTTCGACGCTTTATCGAATTCAGCCAGGGCGGCATACAAATCCAGATTGATTTCATAGCTCTGAAAATCAATTTTACGGTAATTTTTTAAATCGGAACTGACCGTGTGGATAGATCCGTTTTCCATCCGAAGCTTCACCCTCATGGTGTCGGGGTCGGAAACCAGGAAGGCCCGGGGTGCGATAATGGTGTTCTGTTCGCCGATGGTGCGTTTGTCGGAAACGATGACCTCTTCCAAAGCGTGATTCCCCTCGGAAATTTTATTGGTATAAATAATAAAGCCCTTAAAGCTGTCATTAAAAACTTTTTCCTTGATGCCGACACTGGCATTTTGCTGTGCGATATCGAAAAGCAGCCGCTTGGTCGCGAAATTGCTCTGTGGTGCGACGAAATAACTGACCAGCAGCGTGAAAACAAACGCGAGCAGGGAAGCGACCGCAACCGGATAATATATTCTGGCCATACTGACGCCGGATGTCTTCAGCGCCGTGATTTCATTGTCGGAGGATAATCGGCCGATCGCGATGAGGATGGAGATCAGAAGCGCAATCGGAATGGTAAAAAGCATGAAATAGGGCAGCATAAAAATGAAAATTTTTGCGATGGAAAAAATGCTGACGCCTTTATTGATGAACAAGTCCATGATTTGAAGAATTTTCCCCATCAGTAAAACGAACGTCAGGACGCAAAGAATCAGAATAAAAGGGAACGCGATTTCCTTAAATATATAGCGGTCGATGATTTTGCGCATGGCCTGATCAACTCTTTTTTTAATGGATTTCCAGACATAAAAAGAGCGCCGTCGCGATCAAAAGGATCCCGGGTCATGCCCTGTTTTTTGTCCGGGTTGAAATTAACACGCAATGATGAATTTTCTCAAGTAAAACATGCAGAGATTCTGAAACCATGTTTGCATGATTCAGGCGGCGGACGTTCGTGAAATGACCGACGGATTTCGAAAAAAAACGATTGGCCTTCCATTCATTGATTGACAGTTTCAATCATTTTTTTTATGGTGATGCCAAATCTTACCCGTTGTGAAAGGGATCGGTCTATGAAGGTTGATACAATGCGCCGGATAGATTTTTATGCAGGCGTCCCGCTGTGTTTTTTCGGGTCCCTGTTTTATAAAGCGGTGAAATGGCTTTCCCCGCGGACAAAGAAAGATCCGAAAAATGTCCTGTTTATAGAACTGTCGGAAATGGGCAGCGCCATTCTTGTGGATCCGGCAATGAGAAAACTGCGCGACACAACCGGCGCCCAGTTGCATTTTGCCATCTTTAAAAAAAACAAGCCCAGCCTCGATCTACTGCAAACCGTTTCGCCGGACAATATTTACACCATCCGGGAGGACCGTCTTTCGTCTTTTCTGATGGACACGTTTAAATTCCTGCATTGGACGAGAAAGAGAAAAATCGACACGGTCATCGATTTGGAACTGTTTTCCCGTTTTACCGCACTGCTGACCGGTTTCAGCGGTGCTTCAAACAAGGCAGGTTTTCATGCCTATTTCAATGAAGGTCTTTATCGCGGCGATTTTCTGTCGCATAAAGTCGCCTATAACCCGCACATGCATATCGCGAAAAATTTCATCGCTTTAGTCAATGCCCTGCTTTCGCCGAAAGAAGAAATCCCCTATTCCAAAACCAGGATTCAGGATGCAGAAATCAGCATGGCCAAAGTGCACATCACGGATACCCAGAAAAAGACGGTCCTGGACATCATTCGCGGATGCTTTGATGCTTTCGATCCTTCCCGGCATAAAATTGTTCTAATCAATCCCAATGCCAGTGAAATGCTTGTTCAGCGGCGCTGGCCGCAGGCCTATTACGGACACCTGATAAAAATGATTCTGGGACAATGTTCCCATGCGGTTGTTCTGATTACCGGCGATCCGCGTGAGCGGGAGGAGGCAGAGCGCCTCAAGGAACAGGTTCAGGATGAGCGATGTGTTAACTTCGCCGGCAAAGTATCCTTTGCCCAGCTTCCCCAACTATACAGCGTCTCGGAATTTATGGTGACCAACGATTCCGGACCGCCGCATTTTGCCGCCATTACCGAGATGCCCACCTACGTCATCTTTGGGCCGGAAACGCCTGCACTTTACGGGTCCCTGGGCCGGACCACGCCGATTTATGCCGGACTGGCCTGCTCGCCGTGTGTCAGTGCATCGAACCATCGAAAGACGGCCTGCACAGACAATGTCTGTCTGAAGGTGATTACCTCATCGCAGGTTTTTGAAACGATCAGGCCTGTGCTCGACAGAATCAATGCTGAGACTCTTCTGTAAAGAAAGCGCGGTCAGCTTTTTTTAAACAGCGCTTCCAGTTTGTCTCCGGGGGTGTTTTGAGAGGGTGCATCGGATAGCGTTTCCGTTTGCCGGAATCTGAAGAAATCGCAGAAATTGGAGCGGGCTTTATCCAGGACGCGTTCCGCTTGCGGTTCGCGGCAGTCATTATACGCGCCGGCATCGTAAAAAGAGCAGTTCAGGCAGCAATGCAAATCCGCGCTGCAGACGGGGCACTGGGATTGTCGTCCGGTATAAACATTATCCGAAATTTCATTGAGGCATTTGTGACATCGTCGCATCATGTCAAAAAAATACATGTTGTGTTGAATTTTTGTCAAGCCAATTTGAAAGCAATAATGCATTTCCGAGCGCGACGGAAAGCAGGGCTTCTTGATTTCATTATGTTTTAAGCCAATTTCTGGCCAGGTCAAGGTTGCTGAAATATCTCGCTTCCAAATGGGTGTTCAGGGTGGCTGTTTTTAAAAAAGTTTCCAATCTGTCATTGCCGGGAACATCCAGGATAGCCGTCTTTCCCGTTGCCTTATCGGGACGTCTGATATAATAAAGAACATCGTGGTATCCCGAGCCTTCATTAAGGGTTCGCACGTCGATCAGCAACCGACTGCCTTTTTCATTCCTCAGGGAATCAATCTCCTTTTGCAACCGCGAAACATTGGTTCTTGTTACCGTGCCTGAAAGAATAATTTCAATGATTCCGTCGTTTATCGATGCTGACAGGCGGTATTCCTTATCGTTTGTCACTTTTTCCCCTCACGATCGCGATACGCTATTCTCGTCCGCCGGACGATGATGAATTTTGTAAAAGCGGTGTATTCATCTCTCAATAATGAAAAATATAATTTTGCATATACTCAGATTGTAAAAAAATATCAATCCCTCGAAAGTGGGATTTTGACGTGTCTGAATTCGCCATGCAACGAGGAGGCCCGGGGCGGGAGAAAACTCTTCAGAGGGCTTGATCAGCGTATTTTCAATCCGGCGCAACCGGATTTTTCTTGTCGAGGATGCGTGCCACCAGCATACCCGAAACATTGTCGCCGACAGCATTAAGCATTGTTGCCGGTGCGTCAACAAGCGTTCCAATCATCGTAATGATCGGAAAAGCTTCCATCGGGAAACCATAAAAGGAAATAATCAGCAGTTCGCCGATGGTACCGCCGCCGGGAATGCCGCTGACCACCACGCCGGTCAGCAAAGCAATCCCAAAAGCCGTTAAAAGGGTTTCGGCACCTGAAAAAGGCATATTGAAGAGGCCGAAAAGAAACGCAATCTTCAAAACGGCGGCCAGGCACGAGCCTTCCATATGCATGGTTGCGCCGACGGGGATAACGATCTCGCGAATATCCCGGGGAACGCCATTTTTATCGGCGGCTTCCAGATTGGCGGGAATGGCGGCCATGGAACTGCCGGTGGCCAGGGCAATCAGAGATGGCGGAATGATGTTTTTCCAGAAGCGACGCATGCCATCGATACCGGCGGCGATAAAAGCGTACAGGCTGAAAGCGATGAAAAAATACAAAAAAGCCGTGGGGTAATAAACCATCATGGCCCGTGCGTAAGAGTCAAGCAGTTGCGGCCCGAAAACGCCGACCAAATAAGCGAAATAGGCACAGAGGCCGACGGGAGCATAATACATGATAAAGGAAATCACTTTCATCATCACGGCGCTTCCCGAATTCAGAAAATTCGCAAACGGTTTTCCGCGCTCACCCGTCACAGAGGCGGCCAATCCGGTTAATACTGAAAAAACAATCAGGGCCAGCATGTTCTTTTTAGAAAGAAGCTCTGTGAAATCGCCGACGGTGAAAGCCTTGACGATCTGGTCGGAAGCTTTGAGGTGTTCGACATCAACACCGTTACCCAGACCGATGTTCAAGCCTGCGGCCGGCGGGAAAAAGATCACGGCGGCAATCATGACCGCCGACGCGATCAGGCCGGTTGCGATAAAAACAAAAATCATCGCAGACATGATTTTTCCCAGCCGTCGGATATTTTGCATACCGGCGACGGCGGAGGCTATGGAAAAGAAGACCAGCGGAACGATTGCGGTAAAGATCAGATTCAGGAAGATATCGCCCAGGGGTTTGAGGCGTACGGCATCGGCCTTAAAAACAAAGCCCAAAACGGCGCCGATGACAATCGAAGCAATTAGTAAAATGGAAAAACCGTACGATTTTAAAAAAGATGGTTGTGTCGGATTCATGTTTTCACTCGATAATGAAATCAAAATATGTGTCGGGGTAAGGTTCGTTTTTCAGGGTGTAGTGCCACCATTCCAGATCGTAATTCTTGAAGCCGTGCTTTTCCATCAGCGATTTGAGCAGCAGCCGGTTGATCTTTTGTTGTTCTCCGATTTTTGCGTTTGCCGTATGCGACAGTTCATGAAAACAGTCAAATCCGGTGCCCATATCGATGCTGTTATCCGCAAAGCGTTTTCCCGAAGGCAGGTAGCATTCGGATAAGGTTTGTCCCGGGGTGTAATCGGGCTGCGGCGGCGCGGACAACAAAACGATAGTCAGATCAACGGTGCTGCCGCGGCTGTGGCTGGACCGGTCGGCAATAAACCCGTCCGTAAACAGATTCCGTTTGTCCACCGTAGGATAGAATTCTTTTCTGGTTTTCGTGTTTTCGATGTCCTTTGCCCAGCGGACGAAATGATGCACCGCCCGTTGCGGGCGATAACAGTCGTAGATTTTCAGGGTCAGCGAATAAGCCTCAAGATCCTTCTGGACCAGCGCCAGCGCATCGGCCGCTTCTTTCGTCAGATAACATTTCGGGGCCAGATAGCCGTCAACCCGTTCGCCCAGGAAGTTGTGCGCACCGTGATAACGGATATCAAGCAGCGCGCCTGGAATGACTGTTTGAATATCCACAAAACGGTCCGGCTTTTTGTTCAGGTCGGAGCAATGCGCCGCGGACGCAAAATAAAAAAAAGAAAATGAAACTGTTACTGCCAGTAAAAACCTGATTTTCATGTTATCCTGCTCCCGGATTATTATTTCAGGCCCATGATGATCAGCGGCGCTGCCGCCGGATCAAGCCAGTGAAGAAGCCTGAGGATATTTTCTTCGGATACTGCCACGCAACCTGCGGTGGGAACGCTCTTGTCCTTCCAAACATGGACGAAAATAGCGCTGCCTCTTCCCTGGACGACCGGGTTGGTGTTATACGCGATCACGATTCCGTATTTATAAAGGTCGTCATCACGTTTCATTCTTTCATACGATGTCGATTGCGTCACGGATTGCTTTGTCCAGCGGTTATAATCTGCCGCTTCGGAATCGTCAACCCAGATATCATCTTCTTTGATTTGGCGATAGAGCATTTTCGTGTTTGCAGAGTCAGCATAACCAAACGCCATGACCAGGGGGAAAATGCCGGAAGGGGTTTTTCCGTCGCCTTCTCTTTTTTCCCCTGGCGGCGCAAAACCGTTTCGTCCAATGACGGCGTCCATGGGGGGGGAGACCGCCGACCAGTTTCCTTCACGTTGCTCCATGACATAAACGATTGTTCGGGTGAAAATCCAGAAACCGCAGCGTTGCACAAGAAGCACCTGGGAAGAACCGTCCGGTTGATGAGGCCTGGACATTAAAAAATCCGCAGCATCAAATTTTGTGTTGAAACAGGAAAAGGCGCATCCGGAAACGGATGAAAACGCCATAATTACTGAAAATATAAGGACAAATTTTAACGGATAAAATATCTTCATAAAATCATTCAATATTTTGGAAATGACGGCCTAGAATACGGTAAAACTATAAAAAAATCAAGTAATAACAGCAGACGAAGTTATGCTTGACTTTAAATATTTTTCTGTGATAGCAAAGTGCATCTGAATGGCACTTGATCGATAATCTCATAATAAATTTCGCAGGAAAGAAGCAGTGTCCGATAATTTTTTTACATTTATGATTATTCCCAACCGGAAGAGCGGGGTCAAAAAAATATCCGTTCCGAAGGTTGCCATCCGTAATATTCTCATTGGCGCCATCGTCGTTGTTCTGATCGCTCTGTTTGTCATTTATGATTATGCCAGCATCAAGCGCGACCGGGCGGAACTGGCCCGGTTGAGAGCGCAGACGAAAGAACAATCCCGTCAGTTGCAGGATATGGGCATGAAAATAGATCAGTTTGCCGATCGCCTGGAAGCCTTGAGGCAGTATGACAAACAGATCCGGGTTCTGGCCCATGAAACCAACCTGAGCAAGAAAATGCCCCTGGGCGTGGGCGGATCAGAAGAAGTCAGAATGAAGGATTTGGTTGATAAAGACCATGAACAAATTATCGCGGGCATGCGCAGAAACTTCGAAAAGCTTCATGAAGAAGCCAATGAAAGAGAGAGAAGCTTCACCGAACTATTGGGGTATTTGGGCCAACAGAAAGCCGTTCTGGCTTCAACCCCTTCGCTCTGGCCGGTGAAGGGATGGGTGACGTCCGAATTTGGCATGAGAAGATCGCCCTTCCGATCGGGAATGGAATTTCATAAAGGCCTCGACATTTCCACCCGGTTCGGAAAAGAAGTGGTCGCGCCGGCGGACGGTTTGGTGATCAGCAGCGGTTACGGACCGCAAGACGGCAATTACGTCAAAATCGATCACGGCCATGGGTTTACTACAGCCTATTTGCATTTGTCCAGAATGACGGTGAAACAGGGAACGCGGGTCAACCGAGGAGATGTTATCGGTTATGTCGGCGATACGGGACGCAGTACCGGTCCACATTTGCACTATGCTGTTTTAGTTAACAATGTCGAGGTAAATCCGAGAAAATATCTGAGATAATGATTGACTGATTTTACCTGAAGTTGTATTGATACATTCACTGATTGAATAGACCGGTTAATTGGCCGGTTTTTTTTTAAAAAAATATGGAATTTTAGGGTATTGATTGAATGCTGGACAATATATTGAAAAAAATATTCGGCACAAAAAACGACCGGGAATTGAAACGGTTGTCGTTGCTTTTAAGAGAGATCAACAACCTGGAACCGGCCATGACGGCTTTAAACGATGAGGAATTAAAAGCCAAAACCCCTTATTTCAGGGAAAAACTCAAAAACGGATTTTCCCTGGACGATATTCTGACAGAGGCCTTTGCCACGGCGCGGGAAGCCTCGCGCCGGACGCTGGGGATGCGGCCGTTTGATGTGCAGATTATCGGAGGCATCGCTTTACACGAAGGCAAAATTGCGGAAATGAAAACCGGTGAAGGCAAAACGCTTGCCGCCACCATGCCGTTATACCTCAATGCCCTCGAAGGAAAGGGCTGTCATGTGGTGACCGTTAACGATTATCTGGCGCGCCGCGATGCGGAATGGATGGGGCCGATTTATAAATTTCTGGGTCTGACCGTCGGCGTCATCATTCACGGGCTGGATGACCCGGAACGCAGAGAAGCCTATCACTGCGATATTACCTACGGGACCAATAATGAATTCGGTTTTGACTATCTGCGCGACAACATGAAATTCACGCTGGACGATTATGTGCAACGCGAATTCAATTATGCCATCGTCGACGAAGTGGACAGTATTCTGATCGACGAAGCCCGGACCCCGCTGATTATTTCCGGTCCGTCCGAGGAATCAACGGACAAATATTATAAAATCAACCAGATTATCCCCCGGTTAAAAAAGGACAAAGATTACTCTATTGAGGAAAAGAGCCGTACGGTGGTTCTGACTGAAGACGGGGTCGCACATGTGGAAAAATTACTCAATGTGCAGAATCTTTACGAGCCGCGCAACATAGAAATCGTGCATCATGTGAATCAGGCGCTGCGCGCCCATACCCTGTTTAAGCGGGATGTGGATTATCTGGTCAAGGACGGTCAGGTGGTGATCGTCGACGAATTTACCGGAAGAGTCATGCCCGGCCGTCGCTACAGCGACGGATTGCATCAGGCGCTGGAGGCCAAAGAAAACGTAAAAATCGAACGGGAAAATCAGACGCTGGCGTCGATCACCTTTCAGAACTATTTCCGCATGTATAAAAAACTGGCCGGCATGACCGGAACCGCCGACACGGAAGCGGCCGAGTTCAAGAAAATTTACAACCTCGACGTTCTGGTGATTCCTACCAACATGCCGATGATTCGCGAGGACCACAACGATCTGATCTACAAAACGGAACGGGAAAAAATCAACGCGGTCATTGGGGAAGTTAAGACGTTGAACAAGGAAAGGCGGCCGGTTTTGATCGGAACGATTTCCATCGAAAAATCCGAGATGCTGAGCAAACATTTACTGCGCGCCGGGATCAAACATCATGTGCTGAACGCTAAAAATCACGAGAAAGAAGCCGAGATCGTTGCGCAGGCGGGCCAGGCGGGCATGGTTACCATATCCACCAACATGGCCGGTCGCGGGACGGACATCAAACTGGGCGAGGGCGTGGCGGAGTTGGGCGGTCTGCATATTCTGGGCACCGAAAGACACGAAAGCCGGCGCATCGATAATCAGTTGAGGGGCCGCTCCGGGCGCCAGGGAGACAGAGGTTCGTCGCGGTTTTACCTTTCGCTGGAGGATGATTTATTGCGCATCTTCGGCGCAGAGCGTATTTCCGGAATCATGGACAAAATCGGCATTGAAGAGGATCAGCCGATCGAACACAAATACATCTCCCGCGCCATAGAAAATGCCCAGAAACGCGTGGAAGGGCAGAATTTCGATATTCGGAAACATCTCCTGGATTACGACGACGTGATGAACCGTCAGCGAAAGGTTATCTATGAACAGCGCAAGAAAGTGCTGCGCGGCGACAACCTCTGGGCGGACACGGAGGAGATGATCGAGGAAATCATCGACAATATTTTGTCCGAGTTTGTCGACGAAAAGACAAAGAAGGAAGACATAAATTTCAAGGGTCTGGACGATGCCCTGCTCAAACAATTCAACATAAGATTTGATCTGGCGAATACCGATCAGACGGGTGACGGTCAATCAGCCATTCGGGAATGGATCATTCAGGGCGTGCAGAAATATCTGCGGGACAAGGAAAAAGAATTCGGCCCGGAGCTCATGAACTACCTGATGAAAGTCATCATGCTTCAGGCCATCGATGTCCAGTGGAAGGAACACCTGCTGGCCATGGATCATTTAAGAGAAGGAATCGGTTTGCGCGGATATGCCCAGAAGGATCCGGTCCGGGAATATCAGCGCGAAGGGTACGACATGTTCATGGAAATGATCGCCCGGATAAAAATGGACGTTCTGGAAAAACTGTGTCTGATCCGGATTCAGCGAGAGGAAGAAGTCGAGGCCATCCGGCAGAAACAAAAACAGGATTACGTGATGAGCAGAGGGGAGGATACGCCGGAGAAAAAAACGGTCAAGCATGAAGGCCCGAAAACCGGAAGAAACGATCCCTGCCCGTGCGGAAGCGGCAAGAAATATAAAAAATGCTGCGGAGCATCCGTTTAACCGAGAGGAGCTAATTTCATGATCAAGAACAAATTAAAAATTAGCGTACCGGGATTTCTGGCCGGCGGTATTTCCGTTGGCATTAAAAAAAAGGATCAGAAGGATCTGGGCCTGATCTACTCCACCGTTCCCGCCCGGGCGGCGGCGATGTTTACAAAAAACACCTTTAAGGCGGCGCCGCTTTTGATCAATGAAGACCGGGTGAAAAGAGGCATCGCCCAGGCGATCATCACCAACAGCGGTTGCGCCAACGCCGCGACGGGCAAAGAGGGAATCCGCGACGCTCTGATTGTTTCCGGTGCATTGTCCCGGGAACTGGCCATCAGAGAAGAACTGATCCTGCTGGGGTCGACGGGCGTGATCGGCAAAAGACTGCCGGTGAAAAAAATCGAAGGCGGCATCGGCAAACTGGTTAAAGGGCTCAGGGAAACGGGAATTGAAGATGCTGAAAAAGCCATGATGACCACCGACAAATATCCCAAGATCGCCATCCGGAAAGGAGTCATCGGCGCAAAAGATATCACCATTTGCGGCATCGCCAAAGGCGCCGGTATGATTGAGCCGAACATGGCCACCCTGCTGACGTATGTCATGACGGACGCCCTGATTGATTACCGGGCGTTGAATACGGTATTTCATCAGGCGATCAATGCCACGTTTAATTCCATCAGCGTTGACGGCTGCATGAGCACCAACGACATGGCGATCATTCTGGCCAACGGTCTGGCCGGGAATAATCCCCTGGAAAAGGTTCAGGCGCGTCTGCAGTTATTCCGGGACATGCTCACAGAGGTGTTGATGGAACTCTGCCAGGCGGTCGTAAAGGACGGGGAAGGCGCGACAAAATTCATTTCCATCATGGTCAAAGGCGCCAGATCGAAATCCGACGCGCGCTGCGCTGCTTATGCGATTTCCAATTCGAATCTGGTTAAAACAGCCTGTTTCGGGGAGGATCCCAACTGGGGAAGAATCATTGCAGCCCTCGGCGCTTCGGGCATATCCATGGACAAGGAGAAAGTCGTCCTGACCATCGCCGATCTCGCGGTTTTTTCGCAAAACACGCCCCAGGAGGTGCTGATGAGCAGACTGAAGGACGCCTTTAAGAAAGATCGCATCGATATTGAAGTGGATCTGGGAGCAGGCGACAAATCCTATTATGTCTACACATCCGATCTTTCGCACGAATATGTCAAAATCAACGCGGAATATTCAACCTGAGTTTATCGAGGCGTCAAAATATTTATTTTCCGATAAAAGTTATTAAAACTTGATTATTTGTGCGGTTTGTGTTAATTGCCGCCGGATAAATTTCACACATCCCCGGATTGCCGGTTTGTTGCTTGAAGGTCAAGTTGGCCGGCCAAGGTGAAGGGGATGGAGGAAAAAAACAAAAAAGGAGAGAGATATGTCAGCGATTTCAATGAAACTTTTACTGGAGGCTGGTGTTCATTTCGGGCATCAGACAAACAAATGGAATCCCAAGATGAAACCGTACATCTTCGGAGCCAGAAACAACATTTATATCATCGATTTGCAGCAGACCGTGGGGCTTTTCCAGTCGGCGTATAACTTTGTCATCGACACCGTCAGCGAAGGGAAGGAAATTCTCTTTGTCGGGACAAAAAAACAGTCACAGGAAGCCATTAAGGAAGAAGCAACGCGTTGCGGTATGCCTTTTGTCAATCAGCGCTGGCTGGGCGGCATGTTGACCAATTTCGTTACCATCAAAAAGAGCATCGATCGTCTGAACTCGCTGACGGACATGTTCAATGACGACTCCATTAAAGCTTTTCCCAAAAAAGAAATTACGAAACTGCAGAAGGAAAAGGAAAAAATGGAAAACGTCTTGGGCGGGATCCGGACCATCAAGTCTCTGCCGGCGGCCGTTTTTATCGTTGATCCCGGCAAGGAGCATATTGCCGTCAATGAAGCTAAGAAACTGAGAATTCCAATCGTCGCTATCGTCGATACAAATTGCAATCCCGATGATATTGATTACGTGATTCCGGGAAATGACGATGCCATCAGGGCCATCAAACTGTTTACCTCTAAATTTGCCGATGCAGTTTTGGAGGGGAAAAAGCGTTTTGAAGAAAAACTGGCTGCTGAATCGAATAAGGAAGCGGATGCCGCCGTGGAGACCAAACCGGTGGAAGCGGATATTCCGGAAAGTCTGGAAATTGATGATAGTATCGATAAATCGGAAACGTACGCCGAATAATCGGAATCTGTCTGGAATTTAGAATAGCATGTAAGGGAGAAAAGTAAACATGGAAATAACATCAACAATGGTGAAAGAATTAAGAACGAAAACCGGCGCCGGCATGATGGACTGCAAGCAGGCGCTGGCTGAATCAGACGGGGATTTTGAGAAAGCCATCGATTTTCTCAGAAAGAAGGGGCTTTCCGCCGCGACGAAGCGGTCGTCGAAAGCGGCCAAGGATGGAACCATTGCCTCCTATATCCACATGGGCGGCAAAATCGGTGTCATGGTGGAAATCAACTGCGAAACGGATTTCGTGGCGAAAACGGAAGATTTTCAGACCATGGCCCGGGACATCGCCATGCACATTGCGGCGTCCAATCCGCTTTACGTTCGTCCGGAGGAAATTCCGGAGTCCGCCCTGGAGAGGGAAAAGGAAATCTACCGCAGTCAGTTGCGCGAAGAAAAGAAACCAGAGAAAATCTGGGATAAGATCATCGAGGGAAAACTCAAAAAATACTACGAGGATGTCTGCCTGACCCAACAGAAATTCATCAAAGATACCGACATCACCGTTGCGACACTGATCAACAATATGATTGCCAAAACGGGAGAAAACATGGTTATCCGTCGTTTTGCCCGTTTTCAACTGGGTGAGGAAATCAAACAATAATGAGCACAAAGCAGAAGGCGGCATATAAAAGAGTGCTCCTGAAACTCAGCGGCGAAGCCCTGATGGGGAAACAGTCCACCGGTGTCGATCCGGATGTGGCCAATTACATTGCCGATGAAATAAAGTCGCTTTCCAGAATGGGTGTTCAACTCGGCATTGTCATCGGGGGCGGAAATATTTTCCGCGGGATTGAAGCCAGCGCCAGAGGTATGGATCGCACGACAGCCGATTACATGGGCATGCTGGCAACGGTCATCAACAGCCTGGCCCTGCAGAGCGCGCTGGAGGAACGCGGTCTTCCCACACGCGTGCAGTCATCCATCGAAATGCATGAAATCGCCGAACCGTTTATTCAGAGACGGGCGATCCGCCATCTGGAAAAAGGACGCATCGTCATATTTGCCGGCGGCACGGGGAATCCCTATTTTTCCACAGACACCGCGGCGGCGCTGCGAGCGGTGGAGATCCGGGCTGACGTCATCATGAAAGCCACCAAGGTGGATGGTGTTTATAACGCGGACCCGGTCAGGGACAAAAAAGCGGTCAAGTTTAATAAAATAAGTTATATTGATGTCTTAACAAAAAACCTTAAAGTAATGGATTCAACGGCAATATCGCTTTGCCGTGATAATTTATTGCCCATAATTGTTTTTAATTTGCAGAAGAAGGGCAATATTTGCAAAGCGGTTTGCGGACAAAAAATCGGAACTTACGTAGGAGAATAATCATGAAGGAAACCGTTTTTCAGAAATTTAAGGAAGACATGGAAAAAACGATTGCCGGATTAAGCAAATCGTTCAGCAGAATCAGAACCGGCAGAGCATCGGTTTCGCTGCTCGATGGTATCAAAGTCGATTATTACGGCGCTCCGACTCCGATTGCCCAGGTGGCGAATGTTTCCGTTCCTGAAAGCCGTCTGATTTTAATTGTTCCCTGGGATGTTTCCATTATCGGCGCCATCGAGAAAGCCATTCAGAAATCGGATCTGGGCCTGACCCCGGCCAATGACGGCAAGGTCGTACGACTGAGCATTCCGCAGCTCACGGAAGAACGCCGCAAAGAGATAGCCAAAAACGTCAAAAAAATGGCTGAAGAGGGGAAAGTGAAACTGCGCAATGCGCGCAGAGACGCCAACGAAGAATTAAAGAAATTAAAGAAAGACAACAAAATATCGGAAGACGAACTTTTTACCGCGCAGGACGAAGTACAGAAACTGATCGATCAGTATATCGATAAAACGGATAAAATTCTGGCGGCCAAAGAAAAAGAGATCATGGAAATTTAACAAACGCCTGATACGAAAACGACGATGGGGAGTTTCCGACTCCCCATTTGTTTTTAATACGGTGTTTTGATTATTTCTGTCCAGGCAGGATGCCATTCAAAAAAATTATCCGGGAATTGACTGTTGAAAAAAAATCAGCGGTCGATTAGGATAGACCATCATTCAGGAGCATACGTGTTTGGTTAAAATCGACGTCAATAAATTGCCCCGTCATATCGCCATCATCATGGACGGTAACGGCCGGTGGGCCAAGCAGCATGCCATGGGGAGAATCCGGGGGCATAAAAAGGGAGCGGAAGCCGTAAGAACGACGGTGCGGACCTGTCGGGAAATCGGCGTCAAATATCTGACCCTTTTTGCGTTTTCCATCGAAAACTGGGAGCGGCCGGACAAGGAAGTCAAGGCGCTGATGTATCTGCTTGAAGAATATTTGAATGCCGAACTGGACGAACTGCAGAAACAGGAAATCCGTCTGACCACCATCGGAGAAACGGATCGGTTAAACGAGACGGTCCGGGAAAAACTCATCGAGACGATCGATCGTACGGCGCAAAATGACAAGATGGTTTTGAATCTGGCCTTAAGTTACGGGGCGAAGGATGAAATCCTGGCGGCGGTGAAGACTGTGGTGCGGGACGCTCAAACCGGCAGTCTCGATATCGATCGCCTGGATAAAGAAACATTCAGCCGTTACCTGTACACGGCTCAGATGCCCGATCCCGATTTGCTGATCCGCACCAGCGGAGAATACCGGATCAGCAATTTCCTGCTCTGGCAGATGGCCTATACGGAGCTGTATTTTACGGATGTATTATGGCCCGATTTTACCCGGGAGGATCTTCTGAAGGCCATTGCCAGTTATCAGAAGAGGGAAAGGCGTTTCGGTCTGACCAGCGAGCAACTGCAGGAATAGCATCCCGCAAAACAATAAAGGCAGAAGGTGAAAAATCATGGCGAAGACACCCAGTTCCCTGATCAAGAGATGGCTGACGGGCATTGTGCTTGTTCCGTTGCTCCTGCTGGTGATTTTCTTCGGGTCGGAAGCGATGTTTGCCGCCGTCGTGATTCTGTTCATTTGCGGAGGCGTCTGGGAATATCATCACATAGTGTTCGGACAAGGCTTTGTCATGGAAAAAATCGAAAGCCTTGCTTTTGCCGTTTTAATTCCGTTATGCGTTTTGTCCGGCAACCATCAGTATCTGACGGCGCTCCTTGCGCTGGCGGTCATGCTGGTGTTTGTTTTATTTATCGGGTCCATCCGGGAATCGTCTTTTGATTTTCTTTCCGTCGCCAAGGTGGTGTTCGGCATCATGTATATCCCTTTCCTGATGTCCCATTTCATTGCCATCAGAATGCTGGACCAGGGTGTCTGGTGGATCATGTTTGTTCTGGTGCTGGCCTTTGCCGGTGACACCGTGGCGCTGTATACGGGCAAGTATTTCGGAAAACACAAGCTGGTTCCGCTGATCAGTCCGGGCAAAACCGTGGAGGGACTGATCGGTCTGGTGGTGGGCAGCACCGTTGCCTGTCTGATCTACAGCCATTATCTGCTGCCGGATGTAGCGGTTGTGCATGTGGCGGTCATGGCGTTTGTCGGCGGAATGATCGGACAACTGGGGGATATTTGTGAATCGGCCATTAAGAGAGGTTACGGTCTCAAGGATGCCGGTTCGATCCTTCCCGGCCATGGGGGCATTCTCGATCGTCTGGATTGTCTGATGTTCATCGCTCCCTTTGTTTATTATTACCGGATATTTGTGATAGGTTAAATGAAAAAAATTACATTATTGGGCTCCACCGGCTCCATCGGCCTCAGTGCGCTGGATATCATTGAGAAGAATCCGAAGCGTTTCCGGATTGCGGCTCTGGCTGCCGGTGAAAATATTCAATTGCTGAAGCGGCAGATCGAAAGATTCAAACCGGAGATGGCCGCCGTAAAAAACAAAGAAACGGCCGTCAAACTGCGCCGGGCCCTGAGACCCGGAACCCGGATTCGGATCAGTTATGATACGGAAGGACTGCAGGAAACCGCGGCCTGTTCGTCCGCGGACATCGTCATTTCAGCCATTTCCGGAGCGGCAGGACTATTACCCACACTGGCCGCCATCGAGGCCGGAAAAGACATCGCGCTGGCCAACAAGGAAACCATGGTGATGGCCGGCCGGATCGTCACGCGCGCAGCGGCGAAAAAGAACGTCCGGATTCTGCCCGTGGACAGCGAACACAGCGCCATCTTCCAGTGTCTGGAAGGAAGCAGAAAAGAGGATTTAAAGCGGATTATCCTGACGGCGTCGGGCGGACCGTTTTTAAACGTTGCGGCCCGTCAGTTAAAGAAGGTCACGTTGCGTCAGGCCCTGCGCCACCCGCGCTGGAAAATGGGAAAAAAAATAACCATTGATTCCGCCTCCATGATGAACAAGGGGCTGGAGATCATTGAAGCCCGGTGGCTTTTCAATACGTCTTTTGACCAGATCGATGTTCTGGTGCATCCGCAAAGCCTCGTGCATTCCATGGTGGAGTTTATCGACGGGGCCTGTCTGGCGCAGCTGGGCGTACCGGATATGAAAATTCCCATCGCTTATGCCTTGACATATCCCGAAAGAATTGCCAATGATTTGAAAATACTCGATCTCGTGCAGGCCGGCCGGCTGGATTTTTACAAACCGGATCTGAAAAAATTCCCCTGTTTGAAGATCGCCCGTGAAGCAGGGGTCAGCGGCGGCACGGCTCCGGCGGTTTTGAATGCCGCTGATGAAGTGGCTGTGGCGGCATTGATGCAGGAAAGACTCTCTTTTGCCGATCTGCCCAAAATCATCGAAAAGGTTCTCGATGCGCATGATGTTATCCCCGATCCTTCAATGGATGACATATTGCAGGCGGATGCCGACGCAAGACAACAAACCGAAAAAATAATAGGAAGGATAACAACGTGACCACTTTAATTTCTTTTATCATATTGCTGGGGATTCTGATTTTTGTCCATGAGCTGGGACATTTTCTGGTCGCCCGGATGTCGGGCGTCGGAGTTCAAAAATTCTCCCTGGGCTTCGGACCGAAAATTATCGGCAGGACAATCGGTGAAACGGAGTATGTGCTGTCATGGATTCCTCTGGGAGGCTATGTTAAGCTGATGGGTGAATCCGGCACCGAAGAATTATCGCCGGAAGATGAAAAACGATCATTCGCCAGGCAAAATGTCTGGAAGCGAATCATGATCGTCGCAGCAGGTCCCGCGTTCAATTTTTTACTGGCGGTAGTCATTTTCATTGCCGTGATGATGTACGGTTTGCCGACGCTGACGTCGGATATCGGCGAGGTCCAGAAGGATTCCGCAGCGTATCAGGCGGGCATGCTTAACGGCGATAAAATCATTTCTCTGGACGGGAAAAAGATTGCCTTATGGGAAGAGATCCGGGATGTCGTTGCCCGGGCTAAAGACAGACAGATCGAAGCCGTCGTGCAGCGGGGAAAAGAAACAGTGCGGTTGCAAATCACACCGAAATTGTCCAAATCGAAAAATCTTTTCGGGGAAGACGTTTCTGCGTATCTTATCGGGGTGTCTCCCGCGGGACAAACCGTTATCGAGAGGAAAAGTCCCGTTGATGCCGTCGTTTCGTCGGTGGCCAAAACATGGGAAATCAGCAAATTAACGGTTATCTCCGTAATTAAAATATTTGAAGGCGTGATTTCGCCGAAAACGCTGGGCGGTCCCATCTTCATAGCGCAGGTTGCAGGCGCTCAGGTCAGGGAAGGCATCATTCCGTTTGTTCTCTTCATGGCGATTTTGTCGATTAATCTGGGGGTGATCAATCTTTTCCCCATCCCGGTATTGGACGGCGGCCATATCCTGTTTTACCTGATCGAGGTCGTCACCAGACGGGAGGTCAGCGCCAAGGTGAGAGAGATGTCCCAGCAAATCGGGTTTGTCGTTTTGCTGATGCTGATGCTTTTCGTTATTTTCATCGATATCGAACGGCTAAACATAAAATTCGTCAACGATGTTGTAAAATTTTTTAAATGATATGCGGATCCTGGCGTTTGACACCTCATCCCAAACGGCTTCCGTGGCCGTCCTGCAAGATGACGATATTCTCTATGACGTGATCATTCATACCGGCTTGAATCACTCGGAAACGCTTTTGCCCGCCATTGACCAGGCCTGTCTGCGGACCAAAATCCCCCTTCCCGAATTCGATGTTTTTGCCTGCACCCTCGGTCCCGGATCCTTCACCGGTCTGCGCATCGGCGCCGGCACGCTCAAGGGATTCATGCTGGCCACCGGCAAGCCGGCGGTCGGTGTTTCCTCCCTGGCCGCCATTGCGCTGAACGCGGAGAAAACCTCGAAAAAAATATATGCGCTGATGGATGCGGGGCGCGGCCAGGTCTACACGGCCTGCTTCCAATACGGGGCCGGCGGCATGATCGAACAACAAGGCGGCGAACAGGTTGCCAATCCGTCGGACATCGTTTATGACGCCGATGCCGTTTACGTCGGCAGCGGGGTTATCAAATACGGGGCCGCATTTATGCCCGAACGGCAAAACGGAATTCTTTCAACGGCAAAACAGCATTGCCGCGCTTCGGCCGTGGCTGTTTTAGGCAAAGCAAAATATGAACGCGGGGAACGGCTGAATGCCGAAAACTTTGTGCCGTTCTATTTGCGCTCGGCGGATGCCGATCAGAAAAAATCCTTTTTCGGGAAATGACTTCCCGCAGGCATCATGACGCTTTGATCTTGCTGAGCAGTTCCCAGACTTTTCTATTGTTGGGGTTCTGCGAGAGAACGAGCTGCAACCGTTCGACAATATCATCGATTTTAACGATATTCGGATTGGATAAAAACAGGGAAAAATAGGCATTGGCCAGATTATAGTTGGTATCCTCGTGAAGCGGATTCACCTTCAGCGCCTTGCGGTAAGTCGAAATGGCCTGGATCAGATTGTTGGTGATTTCATAAACCGATCCCAGATCATTCCAGGCATCGGTATTTTCGGGTTCGATATTTAAAACTTTCTGGAAACTCTTCAGCGCTCTGGCGTAATCCCCGTCCTGAAAATAGATTCGTCCAAGATTGTGGATGGCTTTGGTATGCTTGGGGTTGATCTCGATGATGTTTTCATATTCTTCCGCCGCCTCGTCATACATGTCGTGTCTGTCGTAAAGGGTTGCCAGGCAAAAGCGCGGTTCGATCGCCTGAGGTGCGATGTCAATCGCTCGGGTATACAGTTCCACGGCGTTGTGATAATCGCCCTGCATTTCCAGAATATGACCGATTTTTAAAATAGCTTCGATATAATCGCTTTTGACCTCCAGGGCTTTTTCGTAGGATTTTTTTGCAGAATCCAGCATATCCATCTTTTCATAAACATAGCCCAGATGGATATAATTCTTCGGGTTGTGCGGTTCAAGTTCGATGGTCTTTTGAAAGCATTTCAAGGCTTGATCAAATTCTTTGTTTTCCAGGTAGATGAAACCCCAGTTTTCATAATCTGAAGGCGAATAGTTGTCTTTATTGATATTTTTGGAATTTGCGATATTCATTTCGTGATGATCAAGACACGCCCGATTAAGACATAAATATATTTAGATTTTCGAATTTTCATCCATTTGAAATCAAATCACTGCATGTGTGCAGGGCTGTTGAATTTTTTCAAAATGACATTCTTGACTTCAAACCATAAAGATACCGGATCAGCAAAAGAAGAATGCGTTAACTGCGGATTTCCCTTTAAAATTTGCGCCGACCAGTAGCCCGCTAATTTGTTCTTATTTTCCTTGTTGGATGACTGCGCCTGCCGGATGACATGCGACGGAATCGCCAGTTTAATGGACTGCTGACCGATGGTGACCTCTTCAAAATCTTCCTCTTCAACTGCCTCCATCGGCATCGGCTGCTCTTCATAAGACTGTTGAGCCGTGTCCGCAGCGCGGACGCCTTGCGGAGGAGCAACATTACCCGGAGCGCTCACCGGAGGCGGGACAACGCTTGCCGAAGGTTTCGGCGGTACTGGAACCGCCTGAGGACGGACCGGTATCGGCTCTTCCTGGCGCACAGGTGCGGTATATGCCGGCATCTCTTCGGGTGCGGCCATTCTCGGTCTCATCGGCGCAGGCTCTTCCATGCGCGGCGGAGCCGGACTGACAGGCGGCTGCTCGGGCATCACCGGCCTGGGCCTGGCCGGAGGCGCTTCATCCATGACAGGCGGCGCTGTCGGTCTGAGCGGCATCTCTTCGGGTGCGGCCATTCTCGGTCTCATCGGCGCAGGCTCTTCCATGCGCGGCGGAGCCGGACTGACAGGCGGCTGCTCGGGCATCACCGGTCTGGGCCTGACCGGAGGCGCTTCATCCATGACAGGCGGCGCTGTCGGTCTGAGCGGCATCTCTTCAGGGGCAGCCATTCTCGGTCTCATCGGCGCCGGCTCTTCCATGCTCGGCAGAGCCGGGCTGACAGGCGGCTGTTCAGGTGGAGCCATTCTTGATCTTGGCGGCATCAGGTCTTCCATGCCCGGGTGAAGGGGGCGCCGCATCGGCGGCTGTTCGGGCATAACGGGTCTGGGCCTGACCGGAGGCGCTTCATCTATGACGGGCGGCGCTGTGGGTCTTGCCGGCGGTTGTTCCGGAGGAGCCATTCTCGGTCTCATCGGCGCCGGCTCTTCCATGCGCGGCGGCGCCGGCCGGACCGGCGCGGAAACAGCCGGTGTCTCTTTTTCGGGGAAAGCAGGTCGCGACGGTTTCGGTATTCTTTCCGGCTCCTGCTTGCGGGGAGCTTCTGCGGCAGGTTGTGCTTCCGCGGCAGGCGCTTTGCGTTTTTGAGCGGATGTCTTGCTTAATTTCTGGAAACGATCGGCGATTTGCTGGGCCACATCACCGGATATGGTCTGAAATTCATTCGTTTCACCCGCTTTTATGCACAACTTGCAGATTTTGTTGATCAGACGCGGCACGCCATGTTCGGAAAATTCCCAGATCACCGGGATGGCATCGTCGTCGAAAATTTTTCTGTCCGTGCCGGCGATTCTGAGCCGGGATTCGATATACGTTCTGACGGCTTCCGGAGAGGGTAGCTTTTCCAGATGACCGTATGTGCCGATACGTTGAAAGAGATTTGCCCGCTTGGGATGTTCCAGCGTTTTGGCGAATTCCATCTGGCCGACGAGCAGCAGAGTGAAAAGATTTCGTTCATCATCCTGCATATTGGTCAGAAGCCGCAGATCGTCAAGATTGGAAGGAGACAGAACGTTGGCTTCATCGATGACAATGACGATTTTCCTGCCCTGATCTGCCGTTTCAAACAGAAGACGGTTGAATATTTCAAGCAAATCGACCTTGTTTTTGACTTCGCACTGCTTTCCGGTAATCTGACCGATGATTTCCCGCAATAACTGAACAAACGAGAGCGCCGGATTGGTAATTAACGCCACTTTATATTTTTCAGGTTCCAGCGAGTCTATGATCACGCGAAGAGATAGCGTTTTTCCCAGGCCGACTTCGCCCACAATAACCGTAAGGCACTCGTTGCCTTCTTTGATGGCAAATAAAGTTTCGGAGATGACATTTTCCATGGATTCATGACAATCCACATACATGGAGGCATCGGGAACATTGTCGAAAGGTGGCTTAGTTAAATTCCAGTAATCACAATACATCTTTCTTCTCCTCGGTTTCGCCTTGTAAAAGCAAAAAAATTATTTTCAGCCAATAAAACACGCACCCATTTATTTGTCATCGCTTGGCTGCATGAAATCAACCTCGCTGCTCAAATACTCCAGGATATCTTCCAGCAGGAACCTTCTCATTCTTCCCAGTTTGTAACTTTTAATCTTGTTTTCATGAACCAGCTTCTGCAAAAAGCTGCGGCTGACCTGAAGCATCTGGCACACCTGGTTCGGCGCGATCATTCGCAAAAGCAACGAATCGCTGAATCGGTAATTCAGGGACAGTCTCCCTTCAGGCGTTACCTTGATATCCAAAGCGGGATCGCTTTTCTTGCCGCTGAGCAGTTCTTTGATGTATTCGGATTGCAGTAAAAGATCGGATTGCTCCTTGGTCATGGTGATGGCGATGACGGACGACGCATTGTCCACGAATTCTTCGACAATTTTTCGTTCGGGTATCTTGATTTCATGCTCCATCCCCACACTGCGGATTGTCAATTCAGGCGTCATGCTTTCTTTTGTTGTCCGGGCTGTATTCTCCGATAATCCCGCGTTGTTTTTAACGTCGACGCGGCTGACGGCAACTTCGGGGGCGGCCGTTTCACTGATGGCCGGTTGCGTAACCGTTACTTTTACTTCCGGTTGTGTGTATTCTCGACGCCTCTTTACAATGCAAATCTTTTCCATATGACTCCTGTGGTCTGGGATCGCTATAAATTATTCACGGAAATCCGTCTGCAAAACAGATTGATCCGGTACAATACAATCCATCAATAAAAAATCAGTTTCTCTCCTCTAATCAGTTCTCAGCCGGGAAAACATTTGCGGTCTATTACAATCAAAAAAAGCTTCACATTCCCAATCTTAGCTGGAAACTGTAGAATTTAAATTTAATTTAGTGCAATGTAGCTTATTTATTAAGTAAAATCAAGACAATTTTGTTCATCCATGTCGTTTCGGCATGCGTGTAGCCTGAGTTTCAAAAAAATCACCTATGAAAAAATATTTATTTTACGGTTAAGCGTTTTCGGCCCAGATGTATCGGATAAAATGTCGCCAGCAGACACAGGAAAATCGCCAGCGCGAAAGAAAGCACCGCCCACAGGATTTTCAGGGCCGTGAGATTTTTTCCGAGAACGTCCGCCATGAAAATGGTATAGACCGGTCCGGCCTCCAGGATGATCACAAGCGCAATCAGACCGAAGCTTAAAATCATAAAAAGCAGTCCCCCAAAACCCGTTACGATGTTGGCCGGATTTTCCGATTTGAAATCGGCGTAAACGGCTCCGAGTCCCGTGGCCAGTCCGACAATGGCGGGAACCAGAAAAAAAACGGTCAGGACGGACAACAGCATCATGAAATCCGAAACGTTGAGGAGAATGTTGGACGCGACCACCAGGCCTTCGGCCATCATCATCAGGGGGATATAATAGAGAAAAAATTTGATCCAGAGAAAATTGCCGATGCTTACCGGTGCGGATTGCACAATCCAGAACGCTTCGCTTTCCATGCTGACGGCCGGAAAGACAAACCGGGCCGCAACGGCGGCGAGAACGGCAGCGGCCAGCCCGATGTTCAAAAAAGAAAACACGTTCTGCAGATAAATGGTTTTAATCGGATAACTCTCCAGCGGCAGTACGGAAAAATTGTAGATGTAAATCACAATCAGCGCCGTCATCAGGAAAAGTTGCGGCCACTGGGAGGAATCCCTGAAAAATGTCCGGATTTCCTTGACGGCGAACGCTTTGGATTCACGCGGCAGGAAGTTCAGAAGCGTTTCCCAGGAGAATCCTTTGTACCGCAAAGGCGCAAACAGACGACGGGGTGTCATCTGCGATTTTGAAAATCCCGGAAAATACATGTTCCGGGCAAGCATACTGCTGATAAAAACGAGCATACAGGCAAAGGTGACCACCAGGCCCGCATTCAGAAGCGCCGTTGCGCGGTCGTTTTTCAAAGCGGCGAGGATGGCGTCGGTGATCCACGTTGTCGGCAGGACCGGTGAACTGGGCGTCTTCAGCGCATTCAGATAGAGGACCACCGATGCAAAACTGTCGGGATTGACCAGCTGTTCGGGCCGTGTGAAGCGCAGAACGAAAATCAGAACAATCATCATCAGCGCTCCCAGCAGAATCAGAATGGTTCTGATGCGTCCGGCAGGCAGAACTTTCGATCCGAACAACACCAGGATCCCGCTCAGGGCGGCGGCGATCAGACACATGAAAATCATGACGGTCGTAAAAATGGCGTAATAGAAGATGCCGGTGTGAAAAATGATCCCGTACGACAGGAAAACCGGAAGACTGAAGGCCAGAATCATCCAGGAACTGTCGAAAGCGCTGATGATCCAGCGCGAAAAAAAGATGTCGTTTGCGGATACCGGCAGAGAATGCAGAAGCGGCAAATCCTGACTCAGGTAAAGGTGCGAGAGGCAATTGATGATGTTGCTGAACAACAAAAGCATGAAGAAGGTCAAAATAATCATGGAGACAAACTTCATGGCCAGAATGTCTCCGAAATCCTGCACGCTGTGGAAATACAGCAGGACGCGGTAGAAAATCATGAAGATGCCCGCCCAGAACAAAAGACCGAGTCCGCCGAACATGACAAGGCGCGACCAGACATTTTTCCTGTTGCCGCGGGTCAGACTGTTGAGCGAAGACCGCACGCGCGGTCCGATCAGGGATAAAAGGGTCTTCATAGAAACGTGTTCTCTTTAATGATCGTCAGAAAGACTTCCTCAAGCCTCGCTTCGCCGAGTCGGGCGATCTGCTTTAATTCCTTGAGGCTGCCCTCGGCCAGCAGCGTGCCCTTGTGAATCAGCCCGATACGGTGGCAGAGATCTTCGGCAATACTCAACGTATGTGTGGAAACGAAAATGGTGGTTTGACTCGCCGCGAGGTCTTTCAGAATATCCTTCACCATGTGCACGGCTTCCGGATCCAGTCCGACCATCGGTTCATCGATGATGAGAATCTGCGGATCGTGTAAAAGCGCGGCGGCGATGATCAGCCGCTGCTTCATGCCGTGGGAGTAGGCTTCGATCAGTTCATCCGCCCAGGTCCACAAGGCGAATTGCTGCAGGAGGCGTTTGGCTTTTTCAGGGAAAAGACCGCGGCGGACGTTATACAGATTAGCGGAGAACTCCAGAAATTCCATGCCGGTCAGTTTTTCGTACAGAAAAGGTCTATCGGGAACAAAACCGATCATCCGTTTTCCTTCGACGGGATTTCGGGCCATGTCCACACCGCCGATCACAATACTGCCGGAAGTCGGCGCAAGAATGCCGCCCATCATGCGGATGGTTGTGGTTTTGCCGGCGCCGTTGGGACCGATAAAGCCGTAAATTTCCCCCGCGTTCACCGTCAGGCTGAGTTTGTCCACGGCGACGGTCGTTCCGTAATCCTTGGTCAGTTCGGATAATGTGATCATCTCGTTTGTGACAGCACCTCCAGGTTTGTTTTGCCGATCACCCCGATTAAGCGGATCTGCTGATCGGTTTCGCCGCGCAGCAGTCTGATATGCGTGACATCCGCGGGAATCTGGTTGAACACCGCGTCGGCGGTTATCCATCGGTTGATGTAAAGCACGCACCAGGCGTGATAATAAAATCGTCCCCTCAGATACACCAGACCGGCTTCAGACCGGGCCGGAATGCCGGCTGCCCGCAACAGGGCCACCGTCAGAACGGCATGTTCGTTACAGTCGCCGGATCGGTTTTTCAGAACCTCCAGGGCATTCGGCACCGACAGAGCCGGCTTTTTTTCGATATTCAGAAAAACCCAGTTGATGATTTTCCGTGCTTTGACAAAAGCGGAATCCTCCGGACGGACGATTTTCCCGATGAGCGCCTTGATTTGCGGATCATCGGATTGAATCAATGCGGCGGGTTTCAGAAATACGGCGATATCCGCAGGCCAACCGCCTGCAGGACCTTTATCCGCGGGATCTTCACGCGTGATGGTCAGAACGCCATCGTGATAATGCTGTCTATCGCCGTCGAGATGGAGCTGACGCTGCAGCGGCGGGGTAATCCCGCTGATCCTGATTTGAAGTTTGCGGAGTTTTTCCGGATCGGCGATTTCCACATTGGAGGGGATGGAAGCAATTTGCGTAAAATCCACGCCTGCGCTGCCGTCGATTTCCGCCAGCGCATTTTCCCGGCTTGTTTTTTCCATGGAAAGACCCAGCATGCCGGTTTCTTTTAACACCTGTCCGTCTTTGTCCAGCCATGCGCAGTGTTTGGCGCCCATAAAATCGGCGCAGTATTTTTTCAGAAGCAGGCGATTGCCCATGATCGGAATAATTTCATCGGCGTTGCGCGTGACGTTGATCGTCCGGACCGACATGCTTGACGGATCGAAAATGCTGAATCCGCGGGTTGTGCCCTTATCCATGCCGGCGTGAAAGGCCGCGTCGTAGATGTTGCCGCTGATATGCGGCAGGGCCTGAAGCGGCATTTCATTTTTTTGCTGACGGTTTGGGGCACCGGTGTAAAGGATCAGTTTGTTGTCGGCCACACGGCCGCGGATATGAAACTGAAAGAGACTGGAATTTAATTTGAAAGTGAAGGAGGAAAGGGTCATGTCCGCGTTTAGCTGTCCTTCAGTGGCGAGATTCAGCGCCTGCGGCATCCCCATGGTGCTGATTTCCATAAAAACATTTTCGTTGAAGGCAAATCCGTTTTCATTTTTCGTCAGCATCCGGTGGACAAATCCGATTTTCCGGTCGTTCTGGAAAATCGTCATCCAGATATCCTGCGGTTGTTGCGGCGGGACCATTTTTATCCCCGCGACCGGAGGCGTTTGCGTCTGAAAAAAATCAAGACGGATCAAAAGCAAAACGGCAAAGGCAATTGTGACCAGAATTCCGGCGGCCATTGGCCATTTAAACGGGCGCGTCATGCAAAAAACCTTAAAAAATAATAATCATTATCGATTAATATACAGGAGACACCGGAGCGATGCAATAACAAACATGGGAGGAAATCCAACATGTTTTTGTATAAAAATTAAAGATTTATTGACAAGCACGGTCAATTGATATATCAGAAAAACTCGTTTAACGACAAGACGTCTGACGGGAAATGCAGATCGTGATTGCCGGTTATGTGGATGTGATATTAAAAGCTTGTTTTTATTCGGAAAAGATAAGTATTTATGAAGCATGACAGTATTATCGCCGCTGAAGGATATCCTTTTGTAGTTTTTTCCCTGATTGTCACAGTTTTTGTCGCCTTTCTGGGCGGTAACTGGTGGTTGATCCTCTTTTTCGCTCTTGTGACGGTTTTCATCCTCTGTTTTTTCCGCAATCCGGAGCGGTCTTTTCCGGAAGACGAAAAGGTTTTAATCAGTCCCGCCGACGGTAAAATCATCAAAATCGAAGAGGTGGACGTCAACGGCACCCTCTCGGGGAAATTCAAAAAAATCAGCATTTTTATGAATGTTTTCAATGCGCACGTCAACCGGGCTCCCTATGACGGCAAAATTGAAGCCGTTCATTATCATCCCGGGAAATTCTTTTCCGCGAATCTGGATAAAGCGTCGGAAGACAACGAGCGCAATGAAATTCTGATCCGCACGCCGGACAACCGCACGGTCTGGGCGGTCCAGATTGCCGGTCTGATCGCGCGGCGTATCGTCTGCTGGGTGACGCCGGGGATGCCTATCCGCAAGGGGGAGCGCATCGGCATCATTTGTTTCGGATCGCGGGTGGAGGTCTATCTTCCCGTGGATTCCGCCATATCGGTCAAATTGCAAGATAAAGTCAAGGCGGGCCAAACGGTTTTAGGATATTTATCATGAACGTGGAAAATGCAGCGCGGAAAATCCGTATGAAAAAGGGCATCTACCTGTTGCCCAATTTATTCACCTCGGCCAGCCTTTTTTGCGGATTCTACTCCGCCATCGCATCGTTCAAGGAACATTTTGTCACGGCGGCAATCGCTATTCTGGTCTCCGTCATCTTCGACGGGCTCGACGGCCGTGTCGCCCGGCTGACCAACACCACCAGCAAATTCGGCGCCGAATACGATTCCCTGGCGGATGTCATCTCCTTCGGCATAGCGCCGGCCCTTCTGGCCTACAGCTGGTCGCTTTCCGTTTACGGCAAGTGGGGCTGGGTGGTCGCATTTCTGTTTGTGCTGTGCGGCGCTTTGAGACTCGCGCGGTACAACATTCAAATAGGCATCATCGAAAGCAAGGTCTTCAACGGCCTGCCCATTCCTGCCGCGGCGTCGGTCATTGCGACCACCGTGATCTTCTTCGACTATGTCGGAGCGGAAGGAAAATTCCACAATATCTTCATCATGGTCTTTGTCATCATGATCTCTTTACTGATGGTCAGCAGCGTCAAGTATTACAGTTTTAAAGACATGTCTCTGCTGGTCCGCAAACCCTTCACGATTTTCTTCTGGTCAACCGTTCTGCTCATCATCATTGTCGCGGAACCGGAGATAATGTTTTTCGTCATCATCCTGGGATACGCCCTGTCGGGGCCCGTCTGGTGGCTGATCAAGTTTGGCTTCGGCAAACCGAAGGCCGTCCCGGAAAACAAAAACAATGCAGCGAATGGAAAACCGTAAGGGCATCATCTTTAAAAAACTATTTTTAAACCGGATATGAGAATTACAGGAGGAAAAGCCAGGGGAAAGATGTTGCTTTTCCCTTCGGGATCAAAGGAAAGGCCGACCACCGATTTTTTACGGGAAGCGCTTTTCAATTTGACCGGTTCTTTGAACGAAAAAACATTTCTTGATCTTTTTGCCGGATCGGGCAGTGTCGGCCTGGAGGCCGCCAGCCGCGAAGCGCGCCAGATCGTTCTGGTGGAGAACAATCAAAAACTTGCCGGCGTGATCAGAAAGAATATTCCGAACGGCTTGCAGGACGGACGGTTGACCATCATGGCAACCGATGTGGCATTTGCCCTTCGCGATCTTTTTAGAAAACAGTGTTCGTTCGACATCATTTTTGCCGATCCGCCGTATCACCGCGGTCTGGTCGCCGTGACCCTGGAGCTGTTGGGCAAATACCCGGTCCTGGCGAAAGGCGGTATCCTGGTGATGCAGCATTCCGTGAAAGAACCGATACCGGAAACGGTCTTAGGAATTTTTCACCGGACCGATCAGAGAAAATACGGCGAAAACGCCTTAACTTTTTTTAAAATGGAGAGAGAATAATGCAGGAAGATTTTACAAAAAGAATAGCGATATACCCGGGGTCCTTCGATCCCATCACCAACGGACATGTGGATATCATCAAAAGAGGGAAACGGATGTTCGATGAGATCATCGTTTTGATCGCTTACAATCCCAATAAAGTCTATCTGTTCAACATTGAAGAACGAATGGAAATGATCCGCGAAATATTCGGGGAGACACCGGGCATCCGCGTGGATTGCTACTCCGGTTTGCTGGTCGATTATCTCAAAATGTCGGGGGCCAACATCATTCTGCGCGGCATGCGGGCGTTGTCCGATTTCGAATATGAATTTCAGATGGCGTTGATGAACCGACGCCAGACCAAACACATTGAAACCGTCTTTCTGATGAGCGGCTTTAAATGGTTTTTTACCAGTTCCAAACTGATCAAGGAAGTGGCGAGTCTGGGCGGGTCCGTCAAGGGACTGGTTCCGGACAATGTCTATCAGCGATTAACGGAAAAATACAATACCAGGGGGTAAGTTGTGCGATTATCAGCGAGAGTAGGCAGAATCAGTCCGTCGGAAACCTTGGCGATCACGGCCAAAGTGAATGCTTTACGGGCTCAGGGAAGAGACGTCATCGGTTTCGGCGCCGGTGAACCGGATTTCGATACCCCCGATAATATCAAAGATGCGGCGATCAAGGCGATTCAGAGCGGATTCACCAAATACACGCCGGTGGGCGGAACGGATGAACTCAAGGACGCCATCATCAACAAGCTCAAACGCGACAACCGTCTGGAATACAAACGCTCCCAGATCGTCGTTTCCTGCGGAGCCAAACACACCTTATACAATCTCGCGCAGATTTATTTTGACGCCGGCGACGAGGTCATCATTCCCGCGCCGTACTGGGTGTCCTATCCGGACATTGTCACCCTCGCGGACGGCACGCCGGTCATCGTCAAAACCGAAGAGAAGGATGCCTTTAAAATGAAGCCGGAACAGCTGGCGGCGTCCATCACCGCCCGCACACGGGCGCTGATTCTCAACAGTCCGTCCAACCCCACGGGAGCGGCGTATTCTCCCGACGAACTCAAGGCGATTGCGCAGGTTCTCCTCGACAAGGATATTCTGATCATCACCGACGATATTTACGAAAAAATCTTCTACGCCGGATTTCCGTTTGCCAACATCGCCAACGTCGAGCCGAAATTGAAAGACAGGGTGGTTGTCGTCAACGGCGTGTCGAAAACCTATGCCATGACGGGATGGCGCATCGGTTACGCCGCGGCGGCGGAAGAAATCGCCTCCGCGATCAGCAAAATTCAAAGCCAGAACACATCCAATCCCACATCGATTGCCCAGAAAGCGGCGGTGGAAGCGCTGTCCTGCGATCAGACGATGGTGGGCGATATGGCGGCTGAATTTAAAAAACGCAGGGACTACATTGTCGCGGCCCTCAACGAAATTCCCGGCATCAGCTGTTTCTCGCCGGAAGGCGCCTTTTATGTTTTCCCCAACGTGTCCGGCATCTACGGACGTTCTTGCGGCGGCAAGGTCATAAACGGTTCGGCCGATTTTATTGACTATCTGCTGGATGAAGCCAATGTGGCGGGCGTGCCCGGAGCGGCATTCGGCAGCGACAGCCACATCCGTTTATCCTATGCCACCTCCCTGAAAAACATCGAGGAAGGCATCAGGCGGATCAGGGAAGCGGTTTCCAAACTCACCTAATTAGGAGCACAAATCAATGGGCGGCATCTTTGGAGTTGTATCATCGGCAAATTGCATCAAAACGCTTTTTTACGGGACCGATTACCATTCGCATCTGGGAACGGAACACGCGGGCATGGCGGTGCTCGGGCCCCAGGGATTTTACAAGACCGTGCACAGCGTGTCCCAGGTTCAGTTCAAATCCCGTTTTATCGATGAATATAAAAAAATGGACGGATTCTTCGGCATCGGGGCCATTGATGACGATACGCCTCAGCCGCTGATTTTCCGTTCGCGGTTCGGCGTCTATGCGGTGGCCGCGGTGGGACTGATCAACAACAAAAATCAACTGGTCAATGAGCTGCTCAAGGAAGGCGCCAACTTCGGAGAAAGGGCCGGCGGAGACATCAATAATGCGGAAGTCGTTTCCTGTCTCATCAATCGCGGCGACAACATCGTCGAGGGCATTGCCTCCATGCGCGCCGTGATCGAAGGATCCATCTGCGCCGTGGTGATGACCTCGGAAGGCATTTATGCCGCCCGCGACAAATTCGGACGATTCCCGCTGGCCATCGGCAAAAGCAAAAATCCGCAGGATCAATCCTACGTGGTGGCCACCGAAGCCAGCTCGTTTGAAAATCTCGGCTATGAACTGACGCAGTTCCTCGGCCCCGGCGAGATTGTTCTTCTGACCACCGACGGCGTTAAGCCGGTCAAACCGGCGGGCACCGAGAAAAAAATATGTTCGTTCCTCTGGATCTATACCGGCTATCCATCCTCCTCGTACGAAGGCATCAGTGTGGAAGGCGCCCGGGAGCGGTGCGGCGCCTATCTGGCCAAACGCGACAATATCCAGGCGGACTTTGTCTCCGGCGTCCCCGATTCCGGTGTCGGACACGCCCTGGGGTACGCGATGGCGTCGGGCATTCCCTACCGGCGGGCGCTGGTCAAATACACGCCCGGTTACGGACGAAGCTACACGCCGCCTGCGCAGGAAATCAGAGACCTGGTGGCCACCATGAAACTTTGCGCCGTGCGGGAAGTGATCAACGGCAACCGGATCATCATCTGCGACGACTCCATCGTGCGGGGCACGCAACTGAAGAATCTGACCATTAAAAAATTATGGGACAATGGCGCGAAGGAAATCCATGTGCGTCCGGCCTGTCCGCCGCTGATGTTCCCCTGTATCTATACCTCCTCGACGCGGACAACCGGTGAACTGGCCTGCCGCAAGGCCATTCGCGCGCTGGAAGGAAAAGAAATCGAACATCCGTCAGAGTATCTGGATCATCACTCTGAGAAACACGCGAAAATGATCGATTGGATTCGCCGGGATCTGAACGTGACCTCCTTGAAATATCTGGCCATTGACGATATGATCGCGGCCATCGGACTTCCGGCGGACCAGTTGTGCCTGCACTGCTGGCTGGGCAAATAAGCGTTTGATGACGGCCTCGTTTCCGCATCGTGACGGACGGTTTACCGGATCAATTCAAATGTCGTCATTGACTTCCGATTCAATCAATGGAAAAATGGCAACTGTGGAACATTCATCGTTTATCAGAAGGAAAAAAACAAAACAGATTCATCTCGGGGGCGTGGCAATCGGCGGCGATGCTCCGGTGATTGTTCAGTCCATGACCAACACCGACACGAGGAATGTCGAGGCGACCGTCCGACAGATTAAAGCCCTCGAAAAAGCCGGGTGCGAAATCGTTCGGATTGCGCTGCCGGACGACAAAGCCGCAGCCTCCGTTTCCGCCATCAAGAAAAGAATCCGGATTCCGCTGATTGCGGACATCCATTTTCATGACCGCCTGGCCCTGGAAGCGATCAGGCAGGGCGTAGACGGAATCCGGATTAATCCCGGCAATATTGCGCCGGGCAAAATGGGCGCCATCATCCGGCTGGCCCGGGAACGCCGGGTGGTTATCCGGATCGGCATCAACTCCGGATCGCTGCAGAAAGACCTGCTGAAAAAATACGGCGGCGCCACGCCGGAGGCTCTGGTGGAAAGCGCCGTGCGCAATTTGGAACTGTTTGAGGACCGCGGATTCGATCTGATCAAATTATCGCTGAAATCTTCCGACGTTCCCGCCACGATCGAAGCATACCGGGCCATTGCCGCCCGGACGGATTACCCGTTGCATCTGGGCGTCACGGAGGCCGGCTCGCTCATCGGGGCTGCGATCAAATCTTCGCTGGGCATCGGGACGCTGCTGTACGAGGGTATCGGCGACACCCTCCGGGTGTCGGTCACCGGCGATCCGGTTTCGGAGATGGGGCTGGCGTACGGCATTTTACGCGCGCTGGGCATCCGCCGTGTCGGCGTGGACATTGTTTCCTGCCCGACCTGCGGCCGGTGCGAAATCGATCTTCCGAGCCTCACGCGCCGCATCGAAAAAGCCCTGGCCGGCCGGAAGGACTATTTAAAAGTGGCCCTGATGGGCTGCGTCGTCAACGGTCCGGGCGAAGCGGCGGACGCCGATATCGGTCTGGCCGGGGGAAAAGGGCAGGGGCTCCTTTTCAAAAAAGGAAAAGCTTATAAAAAAGTCAGAGAAAAAGATTTTGTGAATATTTTACTCGAAGAAATCGATACGATCATTGAAGAAAGGAAAAAGGATTAATGCGTTATTCAGAAATGTTTTTACCGACCGTCCGGGAAGTGCCTTCCGATGCGGAAATCATCAGTCACCAGTTGATGATCCGGGCGGGATTGATCCGCAAACTGACCAGCGGCATCTATTCCTACCTTCCGCTGGGGTACCGGGTGATCAGAAAACTGGAGCAGATCATCCGCGAGGAGATGAACCGGGCGGGCGCGCAGGAAGTGCATCTGCCCATGGTTCAACCGGCGGAAATCTGGCAGGAATCGGGGCGGTGGACTTATTACGGCAAGGAACTTCTGAGACTCCGCGACCGGCATGATCATGAATATTGTCTGGGGCCGACGCATGAAGAAGTCATTACGGGCCTGGTGCGCAACGACGTGAAAACCTACCGTCAACTGCCGCTCAACCTGTATCAGATCCAGACCAAATTCCGCGACGAAGTCCGTCCGCGGTTCGGCGTGATGCGCTGCCGCGAGTTCGGCATGAAAGACGCCTACAGTTTTGATGTCGATGAAGAGGGCGCCGAGAAAAGTTACGAAAAAATGTTTGCTGCGTATAACAATATTTTCCGGCGCTGCGGTCTGCAATTCCGGCCGGTGGAAGCGGATTCCGGAAGCATCGGCGGCAAGTATTCCCACGAGTTCATGGTCATGGCCGACTCCGGAGAAGACGCGATGGTGTTTTGCGAAAAATGCGCCTACGCGGCGAATCTGGAAAAGGCCGAAGTGGCCTGTCCCGAGAAAAAAATCATCTTTGAAGACGACTGGCTGCCCCTGGAGGACGTGGATACGCCGGATGTCCGCACCATCGAGGAAGTCAGTGCCTTCTTGAAAGTCACGCCGCAGAACATCGTCAAAACGCTGATCTTCAATGCCGACGGCAAACCCTGCGCCGTGCTGATCCGCGGAGATCACGAGGTCAACGAGGTCAAGGTTAAAAATTATCTCGCCGCGGCCGAACTGGAACTGGCCTCCGACGACATGATCCGGGAAGTCACCGGGGCGCCGCGCGGTTTCGCCGGTCCCGTCAATATCAAAGCCCCGATTCTTGTCGATTATTCGGTGATCGATATGGTGAATTTTATCACGGGAGGCAACCGGCAGGATGGCCATCTGAAAAACGTGAATGTTGGCAGGGATTTCAAAGTCGAAGCGTTCACGGACCTGAGAATTGTCAACGCCGGCGATCCCTGTCCGCGCTGCGGACAGCCCATCAAAACGGCGCGCGGCATTGAAGTCGGCCATGTGTTTAAGCTCGGCACCAAATACAGCAAGGCCATGAAGGCGGTTTATCTGGACAAAGACGGTCAGGAAAAAATCATGATCATGGGCTGTTACGGCATCGGTGTCGGCAGAACCGTTGCCGCCGGCATCGAGCAGAATCACGACGACAACGGCATCATCTGGCCGATGCCGCTGGCGCCCTACCAGGTCATCATCTCTCCCGTGAATATCAATGAGATCACCATCAGGGAAACCGCCGAATATCTCTATAATGCCATGATCACGGAAGGCGTGGAGGTTTTGTACGACGACCGGGATGAGCGGGCCGGCGTCAAATTCAAGGACGCCGATCTGATCGGTATTCCGCTGCGGGTAACCGTCGGCCACAAAAATCTTCAGGACGGCAACGTTGAACTGAAGATCAGAAAAACAGGCGCCAATGAATTGTGCCCGCTGCAGGACATCGTCGGCAGGGTCCGGGAGATCATCCGGCAGGAATTGAATCCGGATATCGCCTAGCCGCGAAACGAGAGGGTTGAAGAGTTCATGCTTCGGATCAACGACATTATTGAAAAAGCTCAGACCTATCTTCCGGCGGAAGATCTGGAAATGATCGAGAAGGCCTATATTTATTCGGCATCCGTTCATCAGGGGCAGGTCCGGTTGTCCGGCGAGCCCTATCTGACGCATCCGATGGAAGTCGCCGGAATCCTGACGGACATGAAAATGGATGCCGCAACCATCATCAGCGGCCTGCTGCATGACACCATTGAAGACACCCTGACTACGGCGGATCAACTGGAGCACGAATTCGGAAAAGACGTCTCCTTTCTGGTCGGCGGGCTGACCAAGTTGAGCCGCATTTCCTTCGGGTCGCAGGAGGAGCGGCAATCGGAAAACTTCCGCAAAATGATTCTCGCCATGTCGTCGGATATCCGCATTCTGATGGTGCGCCTCGCCGACCGGATTCACAACATGAGAACGCTGCAGTATCACCCCAAGGAAAAAAGGATCTACATCGCGCGCGAAACCATGGATATTTACGCGCCGCTGGCCAACCGGCTGGGCATCAACTCCATGCGGATGGAGCTGGAAGATCTTGCCTTCCAGTACATCGCACCGGACGCCTATAACGACCTGACCGCCAAGATCGTCAAATCGAATGAGGCCCGCAACCGCTACACCGAGGAAGTCAAAAATATCATTCAGCAGGAAATGGAGAAATATTCCGTTGCCTGCAAAGTGGAGGGGCGGGCCAAGCACCTCTACAGCATTTACAAAAAAATGCATGAACAGCACATCAATTTCGACGAGGTTTACGATCTGATCGCCTTCAGGATCATTCTCGATGCGGACAAGGAAAAATCCTGTTATGAAGTGCTGAGCATCGTGCACGCGCTGTGGAAGCCGGTTCCGGGACGGTTCAAGGATTACATCGCCATGCCCAAGGCCAACAATTACCAGTCGCTGCATACCACGGTCATCGGGCCCTACGGCGAGCGGGTGGAAATTCAGATCAGAACCCGGAACATGCACGAATGGGCCGAAAAAGGAATCGCCGCACATTGGCGCTACAAGGAAGGCGGATCCTACAAGGACAACGAAGAAGACCAGATCCGGAAACTCCGCGAAGTGCTGGAGATCCAGCAGGACATCAAAAATCCGAAAGAATTCATGTCCGATCTGAAACTGGCTCTCTTTCCGGAGGAAGTCTACGTATTTACGCCGCACGGCGACGTCAAGTCCTTTCCCAAGGGCGCCACGCCCATCGATTTCGCCTACAGCATACACACCGACGTCGGCAATCAGTGTATCGGCGCCAAGGTCAACCGCAGCATCGTGCCGCTGCGCTACAAGCTGCAAAACGGCGATCGCGTGGAAATCATCACGCAGGCGGGACACCATCCCAGCAAGGACTGGCTCAAAAATGTCGTGACCACCCGGGCCATCACCAAGATCCGCAATTACATTAACCTGGAAGAAAAGAAAAACAGCATAGTTCTGGGACGGGAGCTGCTGGAAAAGGAATTCAAGCGGCATAATCTGAAATTTTCCGGCATTGTCAAATCGGACGACATTAAAAAAATCTTTTCCGCGTTTTCGGTGAATCAGCTGGACGATCTGTTGTTCCAGGTCGGGCTGGGGAGAATTTCCGCCAAACGGGTCGCCCATTATTTCATCGCCGGCGAAGAAGTCGAAGCGGCAGAACCCGCCCGGGAAAAAATTAAAAAGAAAAAAGCGGCATCGCCTTCCATGGGCGTTTCGCTGATCGGCATTGACGACCCTGACGACATCATGGTGAATTTTGCCAAATGCTGCAATCCGATTCCCGGCGATGATATTTCCGGTTACATCTCGCGCGGCCGCGGCGTGATCGTCCATACCAGCAATTGCCCCTATATTAAACGAATGGATCAGGAGCGGATCGTCGACGTGCAGTGGAGTTCCCGCGAAGAGCACACCTATCCCGTGAACATCAAAGTCGTCTGTGACGATATTAAAGGCATCCTGACGGAAGTCAGCTCCATCATTTCATCGTTCGACGTCAATATCAGCTATGCCGAAATCGAAACCGTCAACATGATCGCCACCTGTAAATTTATCATCGACATCAGCAATCTGCCGCAGTTGAACCAAATCATGTCCGCCATCAGGCAGTTGAAGTTTGTCAAGGCCGTGGAATGGCTGCATCATTTTTAAATCATATTGACAAAAAAAATCACTCTGTTATAAACAGGCCCGACTAAAAAAAAGAGAGAAGACGATGTTTCATACAAAGAAAATTCTAGTGCTCATCACGTTTGCCGTTCTGGCCTGTTTTGGCTGGGGCGCTGCGGAGCTTATTGCCGCGGAGAAAAAATACATCATTCTGATCGATCCGGCCCATGGCGGAAAAGATCGGGGGCTGAAACTCAATGACGACGTTTCCGAAAAAGATGTTACCCTGGCGGTGGCGCTGCAGATCAAAAAGGAACTTGCGCAGGAACCCAACCTCCAAATCATCCTGACCCGGGAGACGGACAAAACCCTGGATCGGGAAGCCAGACAAAAAATGATCAAAACCCTCAACCCGGACATGGTGCTGAATCTTCACGTCAACGGCGGATTCGGCAAGGAAGCCTCCGGATATGAAATCTATTATCCGTCCTGCGGCGCCGACGATCCGGCCTCAATGCGGAAGACCGACAAAACCAAACCGCAAAGCCAGTGTCAGAACAATTCTTTAAAAATGGCCAAGCTGATTTCGGATAATTTCAACGCGCTCTTTCCGCGCAAGGCCAGAGGCCTGCGCATGGCCGATTTGTCCGTCACCGAGGGGGTGCTGGTGCCGGCCGTGGCGGTGGAAATGGGCTTTGCCACAAATGCCGTTGACCAGAAAAATCTGATGTCCAAAAAAACGCAGGCTGAAATGGGCAAGGCGCTGGCCGTCAGCATCAAAGCATTTTCCAGGTGAGTTGTGACCGAAAGAAAATCAGGCCGCCGGTTCGATGAACTGAGGCCGATAAAACTGATCAAGAATTATCTCAATACCGCCGCCGGTTCCGTGATGGTGGAATTCGGCAACACGAAAGTGCTCTGCGCCGCGTCGATCGACGAAAAAACGGCGCCCTTTCTGAGGAATACGGGCCGGGGCTGGGTGACCGCGGAATATTCCATGCTGCCGATGTCCACGCAGACGCGCACAGCAAGGGAATCCGTCCGGGGAAAAATCCAGGGACGCACCCAGGAAATTCAGCGTATGATCGGCCGATCGCTGCGCGCCGTGACGGACCTGAGCGCCTTCGGCGAAAAAACGATTTATCTGGATTGCGATGTCATTCAGGCGGACGGAGGAACCCGGACAGCGTCGGTCACGGGCGCGTTTGTCGCCTTGGTGGGCCTGTTTGATCAATTGAAACGAGACGGCGTGGTGCAGAACATTCCCGTGCGCGATTATCTGTCGGCCGTCAGTGTCGGGATCATCGATCAGCAGGTGATGTTGGATCTGGAATATGAAGAAGATTCCCGCGCGGACGTGGATATGAATTTTGTCATGACCGGTTCGGGGCATTTCATCGAAGTGCAGGGCACTGCGGAGAAAATCCCGTTCAGCCGGGAACAAATGACACAGATGACAGACGTGGCCGAGCGCGGCATCCGGCAGATCATCGAACGGCAGAAAGAACTTGTGGGTGACCTGATCGGATGAAAATCGTTTTTGCTTCCGGCAATCTTGGCAAGGTCCGGGAAATCCGGGAAATGCTTTCCTGCATCAACATCGAGCTTGTCTCCCTGAAAGATTATCCCGATATCCCGGAAATCGTCGAAGACGGAAAAACCTTCCTGGAAAACGCCCTGAAAAAAGCCAGAACCGTTTCCGAACGGACAGCACAGGCCGTTCTGGCCGACGATTCGGGACTGCAGGTGGACGCGCTGGGCGGCGAGCCGGGAATTTATTCGGCGCGTTATGCCGGAGAAGGGGCCTCGGACGACGACAACATCAATCTGCTTTTGGAAAAACTCAAAGAGGTTCCGCCGGAAAAAAGAACCGCTTCCTTTTGCTGTGTTCTTGTATTATACAACACCGACGGCACCTACGAATCTTTTGAATCCCGGTGGCCGGGCCGGATCATTGACGACCGCCGCGGCGACAACGGTTTCGGCTACGACCCGGTTTTTTACGTGCCGGAACTGAACAAAACCGCCGCGGAACTGCCGCCGGAAATCAAAAACAGAATCAGTCACCGGGGACAATCCTTCTTGAAACTGAAACAGTCCCTCGGACGGAAAATGAAAAAATAAAACCGGGGCGTAGCGCAGCCTGGTAGCGCGCCTGCTTTGGGAGCAGGATGTCGAGTGTTCAAATCACTCCGCCCCGACCATTCAAAACTCCGGCGGTGTAAAATCTTTTTTAATTTATTTTGCACAGTCCGCTCGGGCAACGCCTGCGGCCGGCCGTTGCATCATCCTGAAAAATGAAACGTTGCAAAACGCATATCATGTCGCATGGAAAAGCGTAAAAATAATTGATTGGAAAATAATCCAATATGGATTAAGATACGCGCCATATTCATAAAAACTTTTTGAAAAGCTGTTTCACGAAAGCTCAAAAACATGGGGGAGGGTTTGCAATGGAGCGTTTCAGAAAATTATGCGTGATCATTTTAAGTTTGAGTTTTATTTTCAGTGTTGCCGCCTGCGATAATTTTTCAAAATTCAAGGAAAAAATGTTAAGCGAGGAGATCATCTCCTTTCCCGTGAAGCAGGGAAACAGCTGGGGCTTTATCGACACGACGGGCAAATTCGTCATCCAACCCCAGTTTGACGGAGCGGGGCGTTTTTCCGACGGATTCGCCGCCGTGAAAATCGGCGACCGGTGGGGATTCATCGACAAGACCGGGGAATACGCCATCAATCCGCAGTTTGATGTCGCTTTTCTGTTCCATGACGGACTGGCATCCGTCGGCCTGGGCGGCGGCAAGGTCAAGGTCGGATTCATCAACAAACAGGGCAAGTATGTCATCAATCCGCAATTTGATGATGCCGGGTGGTTTTCAGAAGGCCTTACTGCGGTGGGAAAAATCGACGGGCAGAAAGTCAAGGCCAAGGTCGGGTTCATCGACAAAAGCGGGAAATACATCATCAAGCCCCGGTTTGAAGATGCGGGCTGGTTTTCGGAAGGCCTCGCGGCAGTCAAAATCGACGGCAAATACGGCTATATCGACAAAACCGGCAAATTCATCATCGAACCGCAGTATGATCTTGCTTTTTGGTTTTCCGAAGGAATGGCTACGGTCAAAAACGGAAATAAATACGGCTATATCGACAAAACCGGCAAATTCATCATCGAACCGCAGTATGATTTCGCTTTCTGGTTTTCCGAAGGCCTGGCCTCGGTGAAGAGCAAGGGGAAGTACGGTTTCATCGACAAAAGCGGCCGGTACGTCATCGAGCCGCAGTTCGATATCGCGTTTTGGTATGAAAACGGTTTGGCGCCGGTCGGCATCGGACGCGGCAAGGTCAAGGTCGGGTTCATCAACAAACAGGGCAAGTACGCCATCAATCCCCAGTTTGACGGTGTGAATGTTTTCTAAAGTCGGGGAGAAAAACTAAAAAAAGAAAGGGATTGCTTCCGCACACAGATCGAATTGTTTGCTTTGTCGCCGGCGATAACGCCGGCGGCGAGGCGCGAGCGCTCTTTCCATGCGGCCCCCATAACCATGTCCGGCACACTCTATCCGTTTAAAGTCAATGACAGCCTCTGGATACTGGGCAACGGCTATTTTCATCTTTATCTGCTGAAGGGCGCCAAACAACGCGCGCTGGTGGAGACCGGCATATCCGCGACGGCGGACCTGGTGCTTTCGCAGCTTGAGGCGCTGGATGTCCGGCCGGATTATCTTGTCGTTACACATCCGCACAGCGATCACATCACCGGACTGGACCATCTGCGCGGGGCGTTTCCCGGCGCTGTTGTTATGATTGCGGCGGGCGCCGCATCGTTTGTCGCGCATCCGAAAGCCGCGCCGGCAATTATTGCCGAAGACCGGCACATGTTCCGGGCGCTGGCGGCCCGCGGCCTGTTCAGCCAAACCGCCGTCGTCACAATGCCGCCTTCGCTTTCCGGATGCAGAATCCTTACCGACGGGGAAGCCCTTGATCTGGGCGGGATGTCCGTGAACTTTCTTTCTGTCAAAGGCCATTCCCCGGGAAACCTGCTCGCCTGGATTGCCGGCACAAAAACCCTTCTGGTATCGGACAGCCTGGGCAACCATTATCCCGGACGCGGCTTTTTCCCGACGTTTTTTACCGGTTATAACGATTACATGGCAACCATCGATCGTCTGGAGAGCTTCCGGCCGAAAAGAATGGGGCTTGCGCACAACGGATTTTTTTCCACATCCGGAGCGATTGCAGACATATTTTGTTTATCGCGAAAGTCCGCACAGGATGTCCGCCGATACATCGAGGATTGCGCGATGGATGATGAAGACCTCGCCCGCAGCCTTTTCGGATTTTACTATACGGACGAACTGGCCGTTTATTCTCCGGACAATATTTTAAACTGCTGCCGATTGCTGGTTCGCCGTGTCAGAGAATTACACACGGCGTAGCCGGCCCATCCGCCATAGATTATTTTGAGTCGACACCCGTTATTCGGTTCAGCCGCCGCTACACATGGAGCAGCGCCTCCACCTCTCCGCGAATTTTGTTGAGCGTCTTTACAGAGGCGGCCTCGAAGCGCAGAACAATCACCGGCTGCGTATTGGAAGAGCGCACCAGCGCCCAGCCGTTTTCAAACGGAATCCGGATGCCGTCGATGTCCACAATGCCGGGCGTATTTTTGAAATGCTGTTTGATGCCCTCGACCACCTTTGCTTTTTTGCTGTCCGTGCAATCCACTCTGATTTCCGGCGTGGCGAATGTTTTCGGCACATCGGCAAAGAGACCGCTGAGTTTTTTGCCCGTCCGGGACAGAATTTCCAGCAGGCGCAGCGCGGCATAGATCCCGTCGTCGTATCCGAAATAACGGTCGGCGAAAAAGAAATGGCCGCTCATCTCTCCGCCCAGCACCGCTTTGACCTCTTTCATTTTCGCCTTGATCAGAGAATGTCCCGCCTTCCACATGATGGCCTTTCCGGAATGCTTTTCGATATCGTCAAAAAGAACCTGTGAACACTTGACCTCTCCGATAATCGCAGCGCGGGGATGATTCTTCAGAATATGCCGGGCGAACAGCAGCAGCAGTTTGTCGCCCCAGATAATCTCGCCCTTGTCGTTGACGACGCCCAGACGATCCGCGTCGCCGTCGAACGAAATGCCCAGATCCGCCTTGTTTTTGCGCACCAGCCGGATCAGATCGGTCAGGTTTTCCTCCACCGTCGGATCCGGAAAATGATTGGGAAACGTTCCGTCCGGTTCGCAGTGTACGGGAATCACTTCGCAGCCGAACCGTTTGAGCAGCGGCACAGCGAAATATCCGCCGACGCCGTTTCCGCCGTCCACCACCACCTTGATCCTTCGTTGAATTTTAATGCGTTTGAAAAGATAATTTTCGTACTCTTTGGCAATATCCTTTTCCCGGCAGCGCCCGGCGCCTTTCGCATAGCGGCCGCTTTCCATGATTTTGCGCAGGTCCTGGATCTGCGGCCCGAAAATCGTGCTGTGGCCGATGCAGATTTTGAAGCCGTTGAATTCCGGCGGATTATGGCTGCCCGTGATCATCACGCCGCCGCCGACGCGCAGGTGACGGATGGAAAAATAAAGCATGGGCGTGGCGCACATGCCGATATCGATCACATGAATGCCGGCGGCGTTGAGGCCGCGGCTCAGAAACCGATGATAGCTCTCGGAGCTCAGGCGGCAGTCGCGTCCGACGGTCATGTTCCTGATTCTTTTCGCCCTGGCGTACGTGCCGATGGCGCGTCCCAGATGGAACACAAAATCTTCGTTTAAGTCCTTATCGACAACACCGCGCACATCGTATTCTCGGAAAACATGGGGATTCATGAAACGGTCAACTCCTTTGGTAAATTATAATTTGAATTTCAGCGTCAGCTCGTAAACCCCGCTGTCAATTTTCTTCTTGATATCGAAACCGCCCTTTTCAAATACATGCAGCATCGGCTTGTTCTCGACGAGGACTTCCGCGGTGAACCCGAGCAAGCCCTGCCGTTTGGCCAGATACGTCAGGTATTTGAGCAACTCGAATCCGATGCCGTTGTTCTGCTCGCTGTCGCGCACAGCGAAAGCGACTTCGGCGGTATGCGTGGCGTCGTCGATTCCGTATTGGCCGACGGCGGAGATATACGAATTATCGACATCGCCTTTGATCGCCACCAGCACAATCTGTTTGGTGTAATCGATAATGACGAAATTCTGCAGCCGCTCATGCGGCATATCCTTGCGCGTCGAAATAAAACGCCGTTCGATGCTTTTATCCGACAGCGAATAAAAGAAATCCTTCAAAAGACTCTCGTCGCTGATTTTAACCGGTCTGATGAAAACCTGCAGGCCGGTCTTGGTGGTGAGATACGTCTCCAGGTCCTCGGGATATTCGCCGCGCTTGCCGGGAATAAACGCCTGGTCCTTGAAAATCAGGCCGCGTTTTTTCGCCTCATCGATCAGCCACGGCCGGAATTTCGGATGGGCGATGGCAATCAGCGACATGGCGCGTTCGCGGATATTTTTGCCGTGCAGATAGGCGATGCCGTATTCGGTGACCACATAGCGCACATCGCCGCGGTTCAGCGTGACCCCGGCCTGTTCCTTGAGCGCCGGAACGATGCGGGAAACCGTATCGTTCTTGGACGTGGATTTCAGCGCCAGAATGGATTTGCCGTTTCGGGCAAACAGCGCGCCCCGCATAAAATCCTGATGGCCGCCGATACCGCTGTAAAAAATGCCGCCGATGGATTCCGACGTTGCCTGGCCGCTCAGATCGATTTCCAGGGCGCTGTTGATCGCCACCATGTTGTCGATGCGGGACATCATCACCGGATTGTTCGTATAATCCAGCGTCCGCAGCGATATGGAAGGATTATTATCCAGAAAGGCGTACGTGGATTTGTTGCCCATGCAGAAAGACGCAACCGTTTTGCCGTGATCGATGGTTTTTCTGGAATTATTGATCACGCCGGCTTTAATTAAATCCACCAGACCGTCGCTCAAAAGTTCCGTGTGAACGCCCAGATTTTTTTTGTTGGATAAACAGAACATCACGGCGTTGGGCAGACTGCCCCAGCCGACCTGAATCGTATCGCCGTCCTGCACCAGACGGGCAACGTTTTTTCCGATGGTTATAATGACGTCGCCTGTTTTAGGACTGGATACTTCCAGCAGCGGCTCATCGTAAGGAATAATAAAATCAACGTCCCTGATGTGGATGAATCCGTCGCCGTGAATGCGGGGCATATTGGGATTGATTTGAGCGATAACAATTTTTGCCTTTTCCGTTGCGGCTTTGACCACGTCCACACTGACGCCGAGGCTTAAGTAATGATGTTCATCCGGCATGGAGGTTTGTATCAGAGCAACGTCAATCTGGACAACGCCGCTGGCTAAAAGAGAGGGAACCTGCGAAAGGGAAATGGGCGTATAGTCGGCCATGCCGGCGTTGATGGAGCTCCGTGTGCTGTTCCCGATGAAAAAAGAATTATGGCGGAAATTCGCTTTGTATTTGGGCTCGGTGTAAGGAGCGAGTCCCAGCGAGTAAACATGCATAATTTCCGCGTCAAAAAAAGCTTTCGGGTGGGATTCCACATAACGGATCATCGCCTTGACGAGGTATTGAGGTTCGCCGCAGCCGGATGCGACAAAAATATGATCTCCGCGGCGGATATGGCTGAAAATCTCATCTTCCGAAACGAATTTTTTGGGATAGGCTTTCTTGAAGCCGGCAAGATATTCTTCGAAAATTTCAGGTTCCATGGCAGTCTGTAGCCCCGGTTTAAATTAAAAGAAAAACGACGGTATCCCGATGTTTTTCGAGTATTATAAGTTAAACCGCTGCCCCTGTCAACCAGCCTTCTAGTGAGATTTGCTAAGAACGAACGAAGAAAAATCTTGTTTTTTTGTATCCATCGGCTTCGCACAAAAATGTGAAAGGTGAAAAGTGAATAGTGAAGAAAAATAAGACTTCTCACATACGTTCGAAGTGACACAGTCCGCAACCGTTGAACCCTGAACCTTTTTTCACCATCAACTATGAACTATGAACTATCAACTATACCCCGGAGGTCATCCCGTTATTTCAGAAACTCCGCCATGTTCGTATGCTTTTCAATCAATTGCGATAAAAGACTGATCTTGCCGGTGTCCTGCTTTCTGAGCAGGGGTTCCATATCGTCAATCGTCCTGGCGGTCTGGAACGTGTCCGTTCCCACAAGCAGAACAGGAATGCCCCGTTCGTTGGCCCTGGAAATGATGTTCTGATGCGGAACAATGTCATTCGTCAGGATGATGCCCGCGGTATCTCTTTCAAGCGCGGCAAGAATCAGATCGCTTCGGTCGCCGCCGGTAATCATCAGTTGGCCGGTGCCGCTGAGTTCCGGACGGGCGGGAATCTGTTCTTTGTCGGCAACAAACGTCGCAGAGGTTCCAATGAGAATCGTCCTGGCGATATTTTTCAAATGCTCTTCGCCCGCGAGCACTCTGGCCAGAAGCTTGTCGGCGAGAAAATCAAGCGGAAAGTACGTTAAGGGCTCTTCATAGGGAATCGCGCCGATCACATCGAGGCCCATCTCCCGGATGACCGGTGTGCAGGACGCTTCAAACTCTTCAATGTCGCTGATCTTGTTGATAATAACGCCGCCGAAATGGACGCCTTCCAGTTTGACATATTTTTCAATGAACCTCATATCGTCGAGCACGCAATCATCATCGCCGCTCACGACAATCACGAGTACGCCGTCAATGGACTTGGTCATGGACACCGCATCCAGATTGAGATAAGCGCCGGCGGTCAGATCTTTCCCGCTTTCGATGAAGAGCACGTCGTTCTCGGCGCCGATATCCGTCACAATCTCGGCAAGGGCTCTTTCGATGCCTTCTTTATCATACATATATTTCAGCCGGGAATGATCGAACCCGAGCGTGATTTTTTCGCAGTGGCTTTCCATTTCTCCCTGGCGTCCGAGAAGATTGACCATCAGGCTCGCATCGTAATCCCAGCTTCTTTTTTTGCGATAGATCAGCCTGTCGCCCAGCGGCTTGGCGTAAGCGAATTTTTTATCGTGCATCAGCGAGACGATTCCCGCGATGATGCTTGTTTTTCCCGAATTGCGTCTCATTGAAGAAACAACGATCTTTTTCATTGCGTATCCTCCTTCATTCTGCTTATCAAAATCCGCGCGTCCACAGCCTTGATGCCGCTTTTGGCTTCATAGACCTCGATGGGATTGACTTCAATATCAGTGATCCGTTCACACGTCCTGATAATCGAACCGATTTTAATGATCGTATCGATGACAGATTCAATATCCTTCTTCTCTTCTCCCCGGGCTCCGAGAAGCAGCGGATAAGATCTGATTTCTTCCAGCATGGACAGAGCGATGCTGCGATTGATGGGAACCGCCCGAAACGAAATGTCCTTCATAATTTCCACGTAAATGCCTCCGAGCCCGCACATAATGACCGGTCCGAAGGAGGGATCTCTTCTCGCGCCGATAATCAGCTCGATGCCTTTCTTGACCATTTCCGCGACTTCAATACCCTCGATAACGGCGTTGGGTTTATACATCCTGCAGTGATGCATGATCGCTTCATAACCGACGATCACTTCCTTTTCATCATCCAGATCAAGCAAAACGCCGCCCGCATCGCTCTTATGCAGAATATCTTTGGAGACCACCTTCAGGACGACCGGATAACCGATTTCTCCGGCAAACTGCACGGCTTCCTGAATGCTGCGCGCTATTTTACTTTGCGGCATCGCAATATCCGCGGCGCGCAAAACCGCCGCGCCTTCATTGGCCAGCAGAAAGGTTCTTCCCGCTCCGGCGGCCCGGTCGATAACGGCATTGATCGCGGCGGTGTCGACAGCATACTCGTCAATTTTGCGGGAAACCTCGTCAAGATAGTTGTGATACCGGTAGAAAGCGCCCATGCACGAGACGGCCTGTTCCACATCGTTGAATACGGGAATACGCTCCGCGATCAAAGCGGTGATCGCGTTTTCCACCTGTTTGCCGCCGATCAGGGCGTAACTGATCGGTTTGCCGTTTTTCTGATGGCGGGCGTAGGTCTCCTGGATCATTTGCGCCAGATTTCCGGAATCGAAAGTCGCCGTTTCGCAATAAAGCCCGATGGTCGAACCGATATCTTCAGATTCGGCGGTTACGCTGAACGCGCGTGTATATTCGGTTCCGCCGGCGGCGCCGGTAAGATCGATGGGGTTTTTCGTTGATCCGAACGATGGCGTGACGGCCTCGTAAAGCCCTCTAAGCGCGGCCTGATCATCATACAGAGAGACGCCGTACTTTTCACAGGCGTCGGTTGCCATCACCCCGACGCCGCCCCCGTTGGTCACGATGACGGTGTTGCGGGTCCGGGGCGCCGAACCGGAAATCATAAACTTGCACCAGTTAAACGCATCCTCGAGGCATTCCGCCCGGAGCACGCCGCATTGTTTCATGATGGCGTCGAATATGTCATCCGAGCCCGCCAGCGATCCCGTATGCGAAGCCGCAGCCTGCGCGCCTCTCTTCGATTTGCCGGATTTGATAACGATCACCGGCTTCTTTCCGGTGGCAACCTTGAGGGCTTCAATCAGCCGTTCTCCTTTTTTAACGCCCTCGATATAGATAAAGATGACTTTTGTATCGTCGTTTTGAATCAGATAGGCCAGCAGATCGGCTTCATCCACGTCGCACTTGTTGCCGATGGAAATAATGGCGGAAAGGCCCAGGTTGGCGACGGCTGTTTTCGAAATCATGGCGATTCCCAGCGCGCCGCTTTGCGTCAGGATGGCGACATGCCCCGGACTAATCTTTGCTGCGGAGAACGTCGAGTTCAGCGACGCGGCACGGGAGTACAGGCCGAACATATTCGGCCCCACGATACGCGTTCCCGCCTGCGACGCGATATCAAATATCTCTTTCTCCTCATGGACATTTCCGACTTCTGAAAATCCCGACGTGATGATCTGCAGGAACTTGACCTTTTTCAGGGCGCATTTTTTTACCGCATCCTTGACCAGATCGGCGGGAATCACTATAGACGCGCAGTCGATCTCCTCGTCAATGTCCAGAATATCGGAAAAAATCTTATGCCCGTCAACATCACCGCCTTTGGGACTGACGGGGAAAACATTTCCCTGGTATCCGCCGGAAACAATATTGTTGAAAACGGCATAGCCGATTTTCTTTTTGTTCTGGGAAGCGCCGATCACGGCGATACTTTTCGGCTCAAACAGATATTGGATATCGTACGGGGTGGTGTTGTCCATATCGCTCTCCGGCATATGGATTGAAAAAATGGTTAACGTTTGCCGACTGCCGACAAAAATGATTCTAATGAAATGAGCCGGATATTGCAATGCCTAATATAAAGCCCCTGCACGGCAACTCCACTGAAATGTGCAGGACGAACTATCCAATGGGTTTGCCATTGCAAATTATCCCCGAAGTGTAGCGGATGTTGACGGCGGCACCATGGTCCGCCAGGCTCCCTCCGGAATGGATCCAAAGTTTGTCATGCCGGTGCAGACCGGCATCCATAACCCTGTCGGTCATACCGGCGAAGGCCGGTATCCGGTTTGTCTCTTTTTTCGTCATGTCGGTGCAGACCGGCATCCAGTATTCATTCCTGGTTCCCGGCTTTCGCCGGGAAGACGAGGAGGTGACTCATATTTCATACCTGGATTCCCGCCAGGGGCACGCGGGAATGACAGTTGTGTGGGGTACGCGGGAATGACAGTTGTGTGGGGCACGCGGGAATGACAGTTGTGTGGGGCACGCGGGAATGACAGGGGAAGCGAAGCGGATGGGGGCACAGCGGGGTTGTGTCACTTCGAACAACCATCAACCATCAACAATGAACTGTTTCTTTAACCTTTAACCTTGAACCTTGGACTTTTTTTAAGCGCGAAGCGCATCGGGGCACAGCGGTGTTTTGCCTAAAACGTAAAACCTAAAACCTAAAACCTAAAACCTAAAACTTAAAACTTAAAACTTAAAACTTAAAACTATTATTTTCTTTAACCTTGAACCTCTTTTCACCATCAACCGTCAGCTATTTTCAAAATCGACAAAATCTCCGCTGCGTTATCCAGTACCAGATCCGCGCCGGCGGCGACGAAATTTTCTTTCGGACACCGGCCGGTGAGCACGCCGCAGGTCAGCGTCCGGGCGTTTCGTCCCGTCGTGATGTCGATGGGATGATCCCCGACCATCAGCGTGTTGTCGGGCAGGGCGCCGAGTCTGTCCAGCGCCAGACGGATGTGTTCCGGATGCGGTTTGACCCTGCGCACATCGTCGCGGCAGACCACCACGGGGCAGTAGGTCAGAATATCCGGGAAAACCATGTTGACCGCGCGGACGCAGTTTCGGGTGATAATCCCGCAGGAAATTTTTGCCGCCTGAAGCGATTCCAGTAGATCTTTTGTCCAGCCGAACAGATGGCCGTTTTGCGCCCCCTGTGTTTCGATATCTTCAATCATCCGGTTGGCCCGTGAAAAAAACGCGTCCGCCTGCTGCGCCGATTGCCGCCGGATCAGGTCATGGGCGGCAACGATCGTTTCCAGAACAAAGGTTGTCTTCAGCTCTTGAGGTATAATCCGGTACGACGCAACCAGCGCCTCGATGTCCGAGCGCATTTTGGAAAAGTCGATGGTCAGCTTTGCCAGCGTGCCGTCGAAATCGAAAATGACCGCTTTGATCGTTGTCTGTCTGATTTTCAGCGATGCCATAACATCAGCCCCGGGGAGAAATATAACGGTTGGTCAGCGTCTTGGTCATCATTCGGGCGGACGTCGCCTCCGGAACAGTGCCTCCGGAGATCACCTGAAGAAAATTGCGGATGATATTGAAGGTCGCTCCCCAGAGAATATCGTTATTGCCGCCGGCATCGGGAATCACCAGGCAGGGCGTCTGATAGCAAAACGGCTCGTTGCTTTCACCCACGGTCATGTGGACGTCGAGCGTGGCGTAGTTTTCGCTCTCGAAGAAAAAGCTTAAAGGGATTTCCAGCACCTTTTCCACTTCGGAACTCAGCCTGTATGAATACGGGCGGCGGATGCGGCATACCAACGGGAAAATCGTCCGGGACAGAAACGTCAGAGAGTAGGAGGGCAGGGCGCCCAGGAGTTTTGCGTTCAGCGGATTCAGACCGATTTCCTCCCAGGCTTCGCGCAGCGCGGTCGTCAGAAAAAGCCGGATGAGACGGTCGGTGTCCGCATCGGCATGCTGAATGTGTCCGGTAATTCTGAAGCCCAGCGCCGGCAGCATTTGCCTTTTGAGAAAAGAACTCAGCATATTATCCTGACGGGGTTGCAGCATCCCGCCGGGACAACTGATGTCGCCGCCCTGCGAAATACTTTCCGAGCGCTTGATCAACTGAAAAACATATTCGGAGCGGCCGTTGAATTCTTTGAAATACAAAGGCAGAACCACCGCCGCCTTGAGATGAGCGGACCCCTGTTTGCGGGATGCATCGATCTCGGCATCTTTTTCCTTGAAATCTACCGGCAGCGCCGCCAGTTTTTCGACGATCAGGCGGCTCAACGCAACTTTATTCTGAAAAAGGTTCAAGTCCATAGGCTGTGAAAACTACGAAACGATAGCGGCAATGGCCTTCTGATACCAGCACGACGCAGGGAACAAATCCAGAAACCCGCAGTGCCCGCCGTACCGCTGTTTTAAAATTTTAAGATTGTGATTTGCATCCATATTGAGAAAATCCTGATAAGAAACAATCGGATCGTCTTCGGCAATCAGCACCGTGAGCGGCAGCGACAGATATTTAAACGCGTTATATTTGAGCGTGTACATCTTGAAATAGTGCTGGTAGCTCTGGATCTCGGGAAAATACGGGATCAGCATTTTCGTCAGTTCCATGCAGCTCTCCACGTCCATCAGATCGCTGAAATCGTACCGGTCCGGAAAAAGTTTTTGTTTTTTCATCAGGGACCGCTTCCATTTTTTCAGAAAATAATACCGGTAGAAGGCGCGGCCGTTATCGATGGCCATGGTTGCTTTGTAGGGATTCATCGGCGGGCTGATGGCGAACACGTGTTCGAGATGATTGATCGGTTTCATACCGTGGCGCAGGGCGATGCGCATTGCGAAATTGCCGCCCAGCGAAAACCCGACAAGATAAACCGGCTTGATTCTGGAAAATGAGGCCAGATAATCCACCCCGTCGAACGTTTCTTTCAGGCGGGCGGCGTGGAAGAGATCTTCGTTAAGATGATGCGAATCGCCGTGGTCGCGCAGATTCAGGCGGCCGATCATATAGCCCCGGCGGTAAAAATAATCGGCGGAATCCAGAATATATATGGAAGACGACGAACCTTCCCAGCCGTGTAGGAAAACGAACATGCCTTTCGGCTCGGGATGGCGGGTGAGATAAGACACCAGCCGGGAACCGGTGGACGTTTTTAAAATAACCTCCTCGGTGTTTCTTGCCAGCTCGTTGCGCCAGTGATAGTGCAACCGGAGACGGGAACTGGCCATGATCGACTGGACATGCGGATTGCGCAAAAACAAAGCGGGCTCAAACGGATCATCCGTGATGTTGGTCTTTTCATCCATAAGCAGTGATAAAACATTGAATCCTGATTCATAAAATCAAAAAATTGGAATTTAAGCAAGCGCATAATTTCCCCGGCCCGCTTGCCGGAAGCCGTCGCGCCGCGGGCCATAAACATTGAACTCACTGTTCCCCATCAGCTGCGCTCCTTAAAAAGTTCAAGGTTCAAGGTTCAAAGTTCAAAGTTCAAAGTTAAAAACACTGTTGTCCCCATTCGCTTTCCTTCCCCTGTCATTCCCGCATGTCCCTGGCGGGAATCCAGCACCACCGTCCCCATCCGCTACGCTTCGGGGATAATTCGCCTTACGCTTCGACCAGCGCTTCGCTTGCTTCCCTACGTCGCTACGCTCCTAGGATAGTTCGGCTAACGTTTCAATCATCGTTGCACTCGATTTCAACGAGTCCTCACTATCAGCTTGGCTCATTATCATTCCGGCATGGGCCTAGCCGGAATCCAGAAAAGAATAAATACTAGATCTACCCAGAGGGCACCATGGCCCGACAAACCCACTCGGGGATGACAAAAGGTGTGGCCCACTCAGGGATGAGAATGTTGTATCCATTCGGGAATTACAGGGGAACCGTGTCCCTTCGAACATTCCTTTGTCACAACATCGAGAGTATGTCATTTCGAACGCATGTGCGAAGCCTTGTGTTTTTTACCTAAAACCTAAAACTTAAAACTATTTTTCTTTAACCTTGAACCTTGAACATTGAACCTTGAACTTTATTAACAGCGGAGAGACGGGAAATCTAATGACAGCTAGCCTTCCGGCATCGTAACGACACCGGAAGGCTCTGATTCGGGAGAATCGGAAAACTACAGCAAAAATCTATTCAAAAGAAGCGACCACTCTGCGGTTTTTCTTGCGTCCTGCATCTGTTTTGTTGCCGGCAATCGGTCTGTCCGGTCCATATCCCATGGCTTTGATGCGTTGGGCGGCAATGCCGAACTTGCTGATCAGATACTGCCGCACGCTGTCGGCGCGGTTCTGCGACAGCCGGATATTGGCCAGGCGGCCGCCGGTGTTATCCGTATGGCCGACGATGGTTGCCGTTGCCTTCGAATTCTTCTTCATAAAGTCTGCCACCCTCTTGATTTCCTGATGATACCTCGGCTTGATCACCGATTTGCCGGAATCGAATTCGATTTTCAGGAACATCGAGGTCTTTTTGAAAAGACAGCCGTCCTCATCAACGGGCGAACCGTGGGGCGTGCCGGGGCACTTATCCCGATAATCGGAAACGCCGTCAAAATCGGAATCCGAGGGACAGCCGTCAGCGTCAACCTTCACGCCGGCCGGCGTATTGGCGCAGTGATCCTCGTAATCGAGAATGCCGTCTCCATCCGAATCCGGCATGCAGCCGTCTGCATCAACCGTGCGGCCCGCAGGCGTCTTGGGACACTTATCCCGGAAATCGGGAACGCCGTCCTTATCGCCGTCGGCAGCGCTGACCACCGGCTGTACGGGCGCTTCTTCAACGGCGGCTTCCTGCACTGCAACCTTAGGTCCTCCGCCGAAGGCAAAGTTAACGCCGAACGTCGCCTGTAGTTCATTGTGGATGTAGTGCGGATTATTCCAGCGTCCATTCAGGGGCAGAATATGGCGCACATCAAGCCGCAGCGCGATATTATCCGTCACAAAATATTTCATGCCCGCGCCGTAGTCGACGGCCAGTTTGGTGGCCTCGAAAATTTTGCCGTAGTCGGGAGCACCGTAATGCGACTTGTAATTTCTGGCTTCTTCATAATGAACCCCGCCCAGCCCCATGGCGACAAACGGAACAAAACGTTTTTCCGGCAGGAAATGATAAATCGCCTCCACGCCGAAATTATAAATGTTTTGCCAGGGGGATGTGCCGGAATAATACGAATCATCGATCTCGGTCTGGGTATAACTGGCAAACCCTTCAATCCCGAAATGCCTGGTAAAATTATAACCGGCGCGCAAACCGAACAGGGCGGAATCTTTCAAGTCCTGATTGCCCTCATAGAAATAACCGCCCACATACGGCGTGAGTGAAAAGGACCTGTCCCTGACCTCCGCCTGTGCCACCGAAAAAACCGCAAACAACGACAAAATAATGCTTAAAAAGATAAATTTTTTCATAATCCATTCTCCCTTTTTGATGATTAAATTTAAAATGTTTATGTTTGAGATATCATTAAAAAAACCGTTGACGATCTGAAACATAAGCCATCCCTCCTTGTTAAACATTCCATTTCTTGCCCGCACGCTTTTCTTGCCGGCGGCCCCCTAAGATGAATTTACGGCTGCCGGACCGTCCCGGTTTCTTTTTGTGCGAAGCGACCGTTTTACCTCCTTGATATTTTCTTTCACCTCGCGAAGCTTCGCCTGATACTCCCGGCGCTGCTTCATCTGTTCATTTAACGCATGCCGCACGTAAGCGACATCCTTCCCGACATACTCGAAGACCACTTTTTTATCTTCGCGGCGCGCCAGATACAGGTATCGATTCTTGCCCCTGGCTTTTACCGATAACGATCCGCGGGGCGATTCCATGATTTTCTTTTCATAAAAATCATGAAGCGTACCCAGCCGTTTGAGTTCTTCTTCCAGAAGCCGATTTATGATTTCCATATAATATTATGCCTAACAAATATGCGCTATTATAAAACTGTTAGGCAAAAAGTCAACAAAAATTTACCTAACAAATATATTTAAATTAAATATAAGTTAGGCAAATAAGCCCGGATGGCCCCGAAAAGTCAAATTTTCTATAAATAGCGACTAAAAAATGCCTAACAATAATAATTAATATATGCTAAATGTTAGGCAATAATACAATAATAAAAATGCCTAACATTATATTAATGATGTAATAAATGTTAGGCAATTATTCTAAGCCAGGTGATGACGCCCTGTCCGTCATACCGGCGAAGGCCGGTATCCAGTATTATTCATTCCTGGTTCCCGGCTTTCGCCGGGAAGACGAGGAGGTGACTCATTATTTATTTCTGGATTTACCCCCAATACCCTAAAGGGCACT
>Ga0209606_1000397_pt1 | contig 66413 bp, 50 predicted proteins | sample AD_UKC057_MetaG_FD_184412 | JGI IMG/M metagenome (GOLD analysis project Ga0209606, IMG submission 184412) | Active sludge microbial communities of municipal wastewater-treating anaerobic digesters from USA - AD_UKC057_MetaG (SPAdes) (version 2) | ecosystem: Engineered > Bioreactor > Anaerobic >... | reverse complement strand
AAGACGGTGAAGCTCCCCCTTCAGGCGGCGCTGGAACTCGTCTTGAAGAGCGGCTACGCGAAGTTCAACGAGTCGGTTGACATCGCCGTCAGGCTTAACGTCAACCCGAGGCACGCGGACCAGATGGTTCGCGGCGCCGTCGTGCTCCCGGCCGGTTCCGGCAAGGAGACCCGGGTCGTCGTGTTCGCGAAGGGCGACAAGGAAACCGAGGCACGCGAGGCCGGAGCCGATTTCGTCGGCGCCGAGGACCTGGCGGAAAAGATCCTTGGTGGCTGGACCGACTTTGACAAGGCAATCGCCACCCCGAACATGATGGGCGTGGTCGGTCGACTGGGAAAGGTTCTCGGTCCCCGCGGCCTGATGCCTAACCCGAAGGTCGGTACCGTCACGATGGACGTGGCGACCGCTGTTCGCGAGTCCAAGGCCGGAAAGGTCGAGTTCCGCGTGGACAAGGCCGGCGTCGTTCATGCATCCGTGGGACGCAAGTCGTTTACCGCGGATCAGCTCCGTCAGAACTTCCTGGCGGTGCTTGAATCGCTGATCAAGGCGAAGCCGTCGACCGTAAAGGGCGTCTACATCAAGTCGATCTCGTTGTCGACGACGATGGGCCCTGGCATGCGCGTCGATCCGGCGGACGTTGAAGCGGTGTTCAAGAAGTGATCGTTTCAGCCTTCGGGCTGAATTGTCCGCTGCCCGAGAAGTCGGTTCCGGAGACGGGTAAAGCCGACGGAGGCAAAGTCAAGGAAGGAGCGGCGATGATCGTTCCTCTAACCTGCCTCGGGTAGCTGCAGAATCGGAGTCAAAGCGACGGGAGTAATGACATGAACCTTGAGCAGAAGAAAAGCAGTGTCGAGGAACTCAAGGCCCTCATGGACTCCGCGCAGGCTACGGTGATGCTCTCCCAGAACGGCCTGACGGTCGGCGAGGTAACCGAGTTTCGCAGGGCGCTGCGCGTGTCCGGCGCGAGACTCAAGGTCTTCAAGAACACTCTCCTGCTGCGCGCTATCAAAGGCACGCCGTACGAGAGCATCTACAAGACCCTGAAGGGACCTCTGACCGTGGCGTACACGACGAAGGATCCGGCCGGAATGGCCAAGGCCGTCGTCGAGTTCGTGAAGGGGCGCAAGAGTATCGCAGTAGTCGGTGGGAGCCTTGGCGACAAGTCGATGGACGAGGCCCAGTTGAAGGCCCTATCCGAATTGCCGCCGATTGAGGTCCTGAGGGGTGCCCTTCTGGGTACTCTGGTTGGCGTCCCGCAGAAGCTCCTGGGAATATTCCAGGCGCCCGGCAGGGACATGGTCGGTGTGCTGGCTGCGCGCGAGCGCCAGCTTGGTTCGAACGCCGACGCGTAACAGGCAGGTTTTTGGAATGTTGCCGCGCTGAAGCGGCGGACCACGAAAAGGAGTTTTCAAAATGGCAGACATCACGAAGGAACAGGTTGTTGAGTTTCTGAGCGGATTGACGGTTCTCGAGCTGGCCGACCTCACGAAGGTCCTGGAAGAGAAGTGGGGCGTTACCGCCGCCGCTCCGGTTGCCGTCGCCGCCATGCCGGCCGCCGCCGCCGCCGCCCCGGTTGAGGAGAAGACCGAGTTTGACGTCATCCTCAAGGGCTTTGAAGCCGACAAGAAGATCGGCGTTATCAAGGAAATCCGCACGGTCGTCGCCGGCCTGGGTCTGAAGGAAGCCAAGGAATTCGTCGAAGGCGCTCCGAAGACCGTCAAGGAAGGCGCCACGAAGGAAGAAGCGGAAGACATCAAGAAGAAGCTTGAAGCCGTCGGTGCCCAGATCGAGATTAAGTAGTTCGGACGGCGATACAGTTTTTAGATGGGTCGGCACCCGCCGGGGGTCTCGGCGTGGTGTCCGGCCCATTGCCGTATGCCTTTACGGGCTTGCGGCGCGTGGGTTCGGCACCCGCCGTTCCCGCAGGTGATCGTTAAATCTTCACAAGGTGGAAGGCCAGGATGAGTGTTACCACGAAACCCAAAGGGCTGAAAACCCGCTGCAGCTTCGCCAGGATTCTTGAAGCCACTGTGGTGCCTGACCTGATCAGGGTGCAGAAGGATTCCTACGAGCGTTTCCTCCAGGCCGACACGCCAAACGAAAAGCGCGGCGACTTCGGACTGCACGGCATCTTCAAGAGCATCTTCCCGATAACGGATTACAACAAGACCGCGTCGCTGGAGTACAAAGGATACGTCCTGGACGAGCCCAAGTATGACGTCGAGGAATGTCGCCAGCGCGGCATTACCTTCGCGGCGCCGATGAGGGTAACTGTCCAGCTGGTCATGTGGGACGTCGAGCCCGAGACCGCGGTCCGTGAAGTCCGCGCGATCAAGGAGCAGGAAGTCTACTTCGGCGAAATCCCGCTGATGACCGAGCAGGGCACGTTCATCATCAACGGAGCGGAGCGAGTAGTCGTCAGCCAGCTCCACCGTTCGCCCGGCGTTTTCTTCGAGAACGACAAGGGCCGCACGCACGCATCCGGCAAGCTGCTGTATTCCGCCAGAATCATCCCGAACCGCGGGTCCTGGGTCGACTTCGAGTTCGACCACAAGGACATCATGTGGGTCAGGATCGACCGCAAGCGGAAGGTTCATGCCACGGTGCTTCTCAAGGCACTCGGCTTCACCCGTAACGAGATCCTCGAGCGCTTCTACAGCACGGTGTCCGTGAGGCTGACCAGGGACGGCAAGATCATCCTCGCCATGGACCCGAACACACTCGAGGGCCAGCGCCTGAAGGTCGACATTATCGACCCCGCAACCGGAAAGGTGATCATCCGCAAGGGCGACAAGCTCGGCCGGATGCGCATCAAGAAGGTCATCGAGGCCGGAATCACCGAGCTGGTGATGTCGGATGAAGACCTGGTCGGTTCCGTTCTCGGTGACGATATCGTCGACGAGGAAACCGGCGAGATCATCTTCGAGTGCAACGACGAGATCTCCGAGAAGATGCTGGCCAAACTGCGCGACGGCGGACAGGAACGCGAGATTCGCATTCTGCACATCGACGGCGTTACCGCTGGTCCGTACCTGCGCAACACTCTGCTGGCCGACAAGGTCGAGAACCCGCTCGACGCGGCAGTCGAGATCTACCGGCGCCAGAGGCCGGGCGACCCGACCAGCCCCGAGCAGGCTCGCGCCTACTTCAACAGCCTTTTCTTCAGCAGTGCCCGCTACGACCTTTCGGCCGTCGGACGCCTGAAGATGAACTTCAAGTTCGACCAGAAGATCCCGCTGGATCAGACGACACTGCTTCGCGAGGACTTCTTCAACGTGGTCCAGTACCTGCTCGATCTCAGGATGAGCAAGCCCGGGGCCAGGGTCGATGACATCGATCAGCTTTCGAACCGTCGCGTCCGCGCCGTCGGCGAACTGATGGAAAATCAGTTCCGCATCGGCATGGTCAGGATGGCGAAGGCGATCCACGAGAAGATGGGCTCCTCGCCCGATCTCGCCACGCTGATGCCTCACGATCTGGTGAACGCGAAGCCGGTTTCCGCCGTGTTGAAGGAATACTTCGGCGCGTCGCAGCTTTCCCAGTTCATGGACCAGACCAACCCGCTGTCCGAGATCACGAACAAGCGTCGTCTGTCGGCGCTTGGACCGGGTGGTCTGACCAGGGATCGCGCGGGATTCGAGGTTCGAGACGTTCACGCGACCCACTACGGTCGAGTGTGCCCGATCGAGACGCCGGAAGGACCGAACATCGGTCTGATTTCGTCTCTATCCACCTATGCGCGCGTCAATGATTTCGGTTTCATCGAGACGCCCTATCGAAAGGTCGTCGACCGCAGGGTCACCGATGAAGTCATTTACATGACCGCCATGGAAGAAGAGGACGAGACGATCGCCCAGGCCGACGTCCCGGTAGACGAGAACGGTTTCCTGCTCGGCGACCTGGTTCAGGCTCGTCGCAACGAGGAATACCCTGCCGTCACTCCGGACGAAGTGACCCTTATCGACGTTTCTCCGGCCCAGCTCGTGTCGGTCGCGGCGGCTCTTGTTCCGTTCCTGGAACACGACGACGCGAACCGCGCTCTGATGGGCGCCAACATGATGCGTCAGGGCGTTCCGCTCGTCAGGGCGGAGCTTCCGACCGTCGGCACCGGCCTGGAATGGGTCGTGGCGCGTGATTCGGGCGTCCTGATCTACGCGAAACACGAAGGCGTGGTCGAGTCCATCGACGCGAACCGCATCGTAATCCGGCGTACTGGCGAGGATATCGACGGAGACACGCTCGTTCCGGATATCTACTCGCTGACGAAGTACCGCAGGTCGAACCAGAATACCTGCATCAACCAGAAGCCGCTGGTCCACAAGGGTCAGAAGATCGCCAGGGGCCAGGTTCTGGCCGATGGCTCGGCCACCCAGCAGGGTGAACTGGCGCTCGGACAGAACGTGGTTGTCGCGTTCATGCCGTGGGGCGGTTACAACTTCGAGGACTCGATCCTGATGTCGGAAAGGATGGTCCAGCAGGACTATTTCACATCCATCCACATCGAGGAGTTCGAGTGCGTGTCCCGCGACACCAAACTCGGTCGCGAGGAGATCACCCAGGACATCCCGAACGTCTCGGAAGAGGCGCTGGCGAACCTGGACTCGAGCGGTATCGTGCGAATCGGCGCCGAGGTGACGACCGGCGACATCCTGGTCGGCAAGATTACCCCGAAGGGCGAGACGCAGCTTTCACCGGAAGAAAAGCTTCTGCGCGCGATCTTTGGCGAGAAGGCGGCCGACGTTAAGGATTCGTCGCTGCGTGTCCCGCCGGGTGTCACCGGCATCGTGGTCGGCGCCAAGGTGTTCTCACGCAAGGGCGCCGAAAAGGACGACCGGACGCGCGAGCTCGAGGACGCTGAAGAAGCCGCGATGAACAAGGATCGCGACGACGAACTGCGCGTCATGACCCGTGCCATGCGGGAGCGCCTTGTTGCGCTGCTCGAAGGCTGCACGGTCGCGGCGCCCGTCACGAACCGCAACGGCGATGTGATCCTGAAGAAGAACGCGAAGCTGAAGGCCGCCGATATGGCGAACCTCGCTATCGATGCTTTGTCGCAGATCCGGCTGACGGACGATGCGACCGAACACCGCGTTCATCAGCTGATTGAAGCGATGGAGTCCCAGAAGGCTCTGATTTCGCAGAAATTTGCGGATAAGGTCGCCAGAATGAAGCGCGGGGACGAACTGCCCCCCGGCGTTATCAAGACCATCAAGGTTTATGTCGCGATCAAGCGCAAGATTCAGCCAGGCGACAAGCTCGCCGGCCGCCATGGTAACAAGGGTGTTCTCTCCCGGATTCTGCCGGTCGAGGACATGCCCTATCTGGCCGACGGTCGTCCGGTCGACGTGGTTCTGAACCCGCTCGGCGTTCCTTCCCGAATGAACGTCGGACAGATTCTGGAATCCCACCTGGGATGGGCCGCGCGCGAGATGAGCTCCAAGATCGCCGAGCTGGTCGACAAGGGCGGTGTCAAGGCGCTGCGCGAAAAGTTCCTGAAGCTGTTCACCACTCCGACGATGAAGAAGATCATCGAGGAACTCGAGGACGGCGACGTGATCGATTTCGCGAAGCAGTACACGACCACGGGCATCCCGGTCGGTTCGCCTGTTTTCGACGGCGCGAACGAGGCCGAGATCAAGCTGTGGCTCGAAGAGGCCGGACTCGCCACGCACGGCAAGACGACACTGTTCGACGGAAGAACCGGCGAACCGTTCGATTCCGAGGTGACGGTTGGCGTCATGTACGTGATGAAGCTGCACCACCTGGTCGACGAGAAGATGCACGCACGTTCCACCGGTCCGTACTCGCTTGTCACGCAGCAGCCGCTCGGGGGCAAGGCGCAGTTCGGCGGTCAGCGTATCGGCGAGATGGAAGTGTGGGCCTTCGAGGCTTACGGTGCTGCCTACTCGCTGCAGGAAGTGCTCACGGTCAAGTCCGACGACGTCGCGGGCCGTACCGCCACGTACGATTCGATCGTGAAGGGCGAGTACAACGTACACGCCGGGCTTCCCGAGGTCTTCAACGTCCTGTTGAAGGAGTTGAAGTCCCTTGCTATCGACGCCCAGCTTATTGAGGCGGACGAGGCACAGATCTAGCTCCACGGCATCGTTGTTGATGCTTGTAGTTTGGGGGTGACCGTGAAGGACATGTTCACCGTTTTCGAGAGGCCAAGGGATCCGCTCCTGGTCGAAGGCATGCGGGTGTCGCTTGCTTCACCGAAGACCATCCTCGGGTGGTCCTACGGCGAGGTCAAGAAGCCCGAGACGATCAACTACCGCACGTTCAAGCCTGAGCGCGACGGTCTGTTCTGCGCCAAGATATTCGGGCCCGTAAAGGACTACGAATGCAATTGCGGCCGCTACAAGCGCCTGAAGCATCGCGGCGTCGTGTGCGAGAAGTGTGGCGTCGAGGTGATCCAGAGCAAGGTTCGCCGCGAGAGAATGGGGCACATCACGCTGGCTTCGCCGGTGGCCCACATCTGGTTCCTCAAGAGCATTCCCAGCCGCATCGGCAACGTTCTCGACATCACGCTCAAGGACCTCGAGAAGGTTCTTTACTGCGTCGCATATGTCGTGATCGACCCGGGCGTGGTTGACGAACTCGAGGTCACCCAGGTCATCTCCGAGGAAAAGTACGAGGAACTTCTTGAGAAGTACGGCGATGGCGCTTTCACCGCCGGTATGGGCGCGGAGGCCATCCGCACGCTTCTCGAGCGGATCGATGTCGACACCGAGGCGGACAAGATTCGAGCCGAGGTTCGCGAGTCGAACTCCGACGCGAAGCTCAAGAAGCTTTCCAAGCGTCTGAAGGTCGTCGAGGCTCTGCGCGATTCCGGCAACAGGCCCGAGTGGATGATCCTGAAGAATCTGCCGGTCCTGCCGCCCGACCTGCGCCCCCTGGTGCCCCTTGACGGTGGTCGTTTCGCCACATCGGACCTTAACGATCTCTACCGTCGCGTCATTAACCGGAACAACCGCCTGAAGAAGCTGATGGAGCTGAACGCCCCGGAGATCATCATCCGGAACGAGAAGCGCATGCTCCAGGAGGCGGTGGACGCCCTGTTCGATAACGGCCGCCGCGGCAAGGTGATCACCGGCACGAACCGTCGTCCGCTGAAGTCCCTGTCCGACATGCTGAAAGGAAAGCAGGGCCGGTTCCGTCAGAACCTGCTCGGAAAGCGCGTCGACTACTCCGGCCGTTCGGTCATCACCGTCGGTCCGGAACTGAAGCTGCACCAGTGCGGACTCCCGAAGAAGATGGCGCTGGAACTGTTCAAGCCGTTCATCTTCAACAAGCTGGAAGAACGCGGCTACGCGCAGACGATCAAGACCGCCAAGAAGATGGTCGAGGAAGAAAACCCGGTCGTCTGGGACATTCTCGAGGAAGTATCCAAGGAACACCCGGTTCTGCTTAACCGCGCACCGACCCTGCACCGCCTGGGCATGCAGGCGTTCGAGCCGGTACTGATCGAGGGCAAGGCCCTGCAGCTTCACCCGCTGGTTTGCGCCGCCTACAACGCCGACTTCGACGGTGACCAGATGGCGGTTCACCTGCCTCTGTCGCTTGAGTCGCAGATGGAAGCGCGCGTCCTGATGATGTCTTCGAACAACATCCTGAAGCCGGCTGATGGACGTTCCGTCATCACGCCGTCCCAGGACATCGTTCTGGGCATGTACTACACGACCCGCGAACGTCCCGGCGCCCGCGGCGAGGGCAGGGTTTTCTGCAGTCCCGAGGAAGTCCGCGTGGCTTACGACGCCGCCGACATCGAGATCCAGGCGAAGATCAAGGTTCGCATCGACGGCGAGATGATCGAGACGACGGTCGGTCGAACCCTGCTCAGGGAGATCGTTCCCGAGTCCATCCCGTTCCGTCTCTACAACCGTGTCATGGACAAGAAGGCCCTGTCGAACCTTATCGACGAGACCTACCGGAACTGCGGTTCAAAGGACACAGTCATCCTGGCCGACCAGATTCGTACCTGGGGATACACTCAGGCGACCCGCGCCGGCATTTCCATTGGCGCGGACGACATGGTCATCCCGGCCGAGAAGGATGAGATCATCAACAAGGCCCGGGCCAAGATTGCCGACATCGAGAACCAGTACCAGGAAGGTTCGATCACCGACGGCGAGAAGACCAACAAGGTGATCGACTGCTGGTCCGGCGCGGCCGACGAAGTCGCGAAGAAGATGATGGACGGTATTTCGACGGATTTCGTCGAGATCGACGGCGAGCAGAAGAAGGTTCCGTCGATGAACCCGATCTTCATCATGGCCGATTCGGGCGCCCGAGGCTCCGCGATGCAGATGCGGCAGCTCGCCGGCATGCGAGGCCTGATGGCGAAGCCGTCCGGCGAGATCATGGAGACCCCGATTATCGCCAACTTCCGCGAGGGACTGTCGGTTCTCGAGTACTTCATCTCCACGCACGGCGCCCGTAAGGGTCTGGCCGACACAGCCCTCAAAACGGCAAACGCCGGCTACCTGACCAGGCGACTGGTCGACGTGGCGCAGGATCTGGTCGTTTCCGAATACGATTGTGGAACCCTGGACTCGGTCGAGGTCTCGGCCCTGGTCCACGGCGGCGAGATCCGCGAGCCCCTCTACGATCGAATCATCGGCCGCGTCGCCATCGACGATATCGTGGATCCGTACAACCCGGACCATATCATTGTCCATGCGAACGAGGAGATCGAGGAAGAGCAGGCGAAGGACATCATCGACGCCGGTATCGAGAAGGTTTCGGTCCGGTCGGTCCTGACGTGCCGCACCAAGATTGGCTGCTGCGCGCTGTGCTACGGGCGCGACCTCGCAAGGGGCAGGCTGGTCAACATCGGCGAGGCGGTCGGCATCATGGCCGCGCAGTCGATCGGCGAGCCTGGAACCCAGCTCACGATGCGTACGTTCCACATCGGTGGTACGGCCCGCGTCTCCGAGCAGAGTTCTCTCGAGTCCCGCAAGGCCGGTACGGTCAAGTTCAATGATCTCACCACAATCGAGCGTCGTAACGGCGAACTGGTCGTTATGAACCGCAACGGCGAGATCGCGATTCTGGACGAGCAGGGCCGCGAGCGTGAAAAGTACCCGGTGCCGTACGGTTCAGTTCTGCGCGTTCGTGACGCGCAGGCGGTACAGGGCGGCGCGACACTGGCCTCCTGGGATCCGTGGTCGAACCCGATCCTCACCGAGGTCGACGGCGTCATCCGGTTCGAGGACATAATCGAGGGCGTCACGGTCAAGGAATTGACCGACGAGGTCACCGGTATGTCGCGAAAGGTACTGATCGAGTCCAAGGACGTCGATGCCCGTCCGTGCATCATGGTAAAGGACAAGAAGGGCAAGACGAAGGTGATCCCGGGCAGGAACCTCGAAGCGAAGTACCTGCTGCCTGTCGGCGCCAACATCACGGTTTCCGAGGGTGACGAGATATTCCCCGGCGACGTCATCGCCAGGGTTCCCAAGGAAACGACCAAGATGAAGGACATCACGGGCGGTCTGCCCCGTGTCGCCGAACTCTTCGAGGCCCGCAAGCCGAAGGAGCATGCCATCATCTCCGAGATTGACGGTATCGTTTCGTTCGGAAAGGCCACGAAGGGCAAGCGCAAGATCGTCATCACCCCGGAAGTCGGCGAGAAGATCGAGTACCTGATCCCGAAGGGAAAGTATGTCAGCCTGCGCGAAGGCGATGAAGTCCGGGCCGGCGATCCGTTGATGGACGGCGCGTCGAATCCGCACGACATCCTCAGGGTTCTCTCGATTCAGGCGCTGGCGAAGTACCTGGTCGACGAGGTCCAGGAAGTTTATCGTCTGCAGTCGGTCAGAATTCACGATAAACACATCGAGGTCATCGTCCGCCAGATGCTGCGCTGGGTGAAGATCACCGAGGCCGGCGACTCCAGGTTCCTGGTTGACGAGCATGTGGACCGCTGGGCATTCGAAGAAGAGAACAACAGGCTTTTCGATGAAGACAAGGCTCCGGCCGTCGGCGAACCGATTCTGCTCGGCATCACCAAGGCGTCGCTGCATGTCGAATCGTTCCTGTCCGCCGCCTCCTTCCAGGAGACGACCCGCGTCCTCACCGAAGCCGCCATTTCCGGCAAGGAAGACAGACTTCGCGGCCTCAAGGAAAACATCATCATGGGTCGCCTTATCCCGGCTGGAACCGGTTATCCGGCCCTGGTCAACAAGGTCGAGGTCCAGATCCTTGATGGTGGCACCCCCGAGAACCCGCCCGTCCAGAACCTCTGAATCCGGTGACATATGACCGCGCAGGCCCGCACGCCCTTCAGGGCGATGGTCATCTGCGCCTTCGTGGTGACGGTGGCGTCCATGATCGCTGTCGTCCCGGCCAGTCTCCCGAACAGGGTCACCATATCCGCCGACTGTCCGATCGAAGTCGCGTGGCCTGGCCGGCAGAGGGTGATCATCGTTTTTGACAGCGCTCCGGACGCATGCACCGCCCTCGCCCTGGCGGGCTTCAAGGGCGAGTGTGTCTTGAAGGGGCTGTCCAGGGCCGGAATGTCCATATCGGTCCTGCCGGACGGGAGCGTGGTTCAGGGCTGGATGTCGGGCAGCGACCTTCTGACGTTCGGGATACCGGTGCCGATAAACGCGGCGACCGTTTCCGACCTGGAGGCGATCAACGGCGTCGGTCCCTCGACGGCCCGGGCAATGGTAAGAAGCCGCCTGAAGGAAGGCCCGTTCAGGTCGGCGCGTGATCTGCGGCGTGTGAAAGGCATCGGCCCCAAAAAGGGTGCCGTGATTGATCAGTACGTCAGTTATAGTCCCTGGCAGTCCGGCGAAGCAGATCCATCGCGCTGATGGCCGTCTCGCAGACTTCATCCGAATCGAGTCCGACGCATCTGTGATCCTTGACAACAAACCGGCCGGCCGAGAGCAGATGAAGAACGTTGTCACGTCCCATCGAATAGACAATCGCTTTACAGGGGTCGTCGAATCCGGTGCTGTGAGGCAGGCGGGGATTAAGGACGAGGATGTCCGCGCGTCTGCCCGGTGTCAGCGACCCTGTCTGTTTGTCCAGGCCGAGCGCGTGCGCCCCGTTCACGGTAGCCATCCGGATCACCTGCCAGGCGGGCATTGCCAGTGGACCGTGCAGCGCCTTCTGGATCAGCGATGCCGCGCGCATCTCGACGAACATGTCGAGGTTGTTGTTCGCCGGGGCGCCGTCCGCGCCGATCGAAACCTGAACACCGGCCTGAAGCATCCGGGGTATGGGAGCGATCCCCGAACCCAGTTTCATGTTCGTGGAAGGGCAGTGCAGCACCTTCGTTTCCGTCGCCGCGAGCAGAGCAATTTCGTCGTCGGTCACCTTCACGCAATGCGCCAGCCTGGTGTCGGGGCCCAGAATGCCGAGCTCGTCGAACAAGGCAAGCGGCCGCATGCCGAATCTTGCGACCGAAAGGTCGTTTTCCTCGTCGTTCTCGGAGCAGTGCGTGTGGATCGGAATTCCGGTCTGACGTGATGTCTGCGCAACGAGTGTCAGCAGTTCGCGGGAACACGACGGCGCGAAACGCGGGGACATCGCGTACCCGGCGACCGAATCCAGGCCCCTGACCGCCTGGGCCGTTTCCACCGCGTCCCGAACGGCCGCTTCCGGTTCCTGAGGCGTCAACCCCGACGACGGATCAAGCGTGTCGACGAGGATGCTGGCCCAGACACCGCGAAGACCTGTGCCCGCGGCAGCGGCCGGAATCGCGTCCGCATCATGCAGAAGCCCGAAATCGTTGATGGTAAGGGTGCCCGACAACAGCAGTTCAGCCGCCGAAAGACGAACGGACGCCCGGATCATCTCGCGGGTCATCGCGTCTTCAAAAGGCCAGGTGCGATGACGCAGCCAGGTCATCAAGCTCATGTCGTCGGCCAGGTTGCGCCACAGGGTCTGGCATGTGTGAACATGGGTCTGGATGAAGGCCGGCATCACGATCAGGCCGGTCAGGTCGATGGATTCCTCGCCGCCAAGGCGTGGCGCCGAAGGCACCACCTGTTCAATCAGGCCATCCCGGATCACGATGTCTCCGGTCAGGATCTGATTATCGTCGTCACAGGTCACCACGGTGGCTCCGCGAAGCACCATCCGCGGTCTTGTCGGATTACCGGTCGCGTCCATCAAGCATCCCGCTGTCAAAGGCGTCGGGCAGGAGCTCGCGGACCGTCCAGGTACGTTCCGCCCCGAGGTTCCCGACACTGATTACGATAACGTCCGGCCCCAGCTCATTCAGGGCCTGGCGACACATCCCGCACGGAGGAACGGGAGTCGGATGGGATGCCACGATCATGACCGCCAGAACCGACCTTTCGCCGGCCGCGGTTGCCGCGCCGATCGCGTTTCTCTCGGCGCAGGTGCCGACCGGATATGAGGAGTTCTCGACGTTGCATCCGACGTGGATCGCGCCTGACGCCCCGAGAATCGCCGCGCCCACCCGGAATCCAGAATACGGGGCGTATGCGTTGTCCATGACGCGCCTGGCCGCGCAAAGCAGGGCCGATTTCTGATCTTCGTTCAGCATTTCACCATTTCCCGTCAGCGATGACCGCCTCGAACAGGTCTCCGAGTTTGACCCCGGCGGCCGCCCCGACCTCCTTCACCTCTTCGTGCGACAGTTCGCTCGCGCCGGTACCGGCCGCGGCATTCGTGACCACCGATACGCCACCGACCCGCATCCCCGCGTGCCTGGCAGCGATCGCCTCGGGTGCCGTGGACATGCCGACAGCATCCGCGCCAATCGCTTTCAGCATGCGAACCTCGGCCGGGGTCTCGTATGTCGGACCGCAGTTGGCGGCGTAAACGCCTTCCTTCAGAGTCAACCCCAGTCGTGCAGCCTGTTCCTTGAAAACCTGTCTGATCGCGGGAGTCCAGGCGGTTGTCATGTCCGGGAAACGCGGGCCGAGGTTGCCTGGATTGGGCCCCCGTAACGGATTGTCCCCCATCAGATTCAGGTGGTCTCGTATCAGCATCAGGTCGCCCACCGCGAAGTCCGGGTTGATGCCACCGGCGGCGTTCGATAAAAGAAGTGTCGGGACCCCAAGCAGCGCCATCACGCGCGTGGCGCGACAGACCGTTTCGAAGTCGTGGCCTTCATAGTAGTGGACCCGTCCGGCCAGAACCGCGACCCTGTGACCGGAAAGCGTTCCGATGCAGAGCCTGCCTGAATGACCTGGAATTCCGGGCGCCGGAAGCCCGACGTCATGAAAAGGAATCTCGAACTGCGAATGCAGCCTCTTTTCGAATCCGCCCAGCCCGGAACCCAGCACGACGGCGATTTCCGGGGTCTGTTCGAGTGTCGTCCAACCGGTTCGGGCGATGATCTGGGTCACCGACCAGTAGGCCTTGGACAGAGGTGAGCCGGAGACGTTGTACTCGGCCACCCCCATTCTCTCCAGTGCGTGGGCGAGGATCTGGTTGCTCATAAAGGCCCCCTTTTCAATCATTGGACATTCTAGCCCATCCACCATACAGCGTCTTTGATTTCGGCCGTCAGGCGTCTCGAATCGTGATATCCTCCGGCCCTGCCGGGAGTGTGAATATGTTGTACAAGAAAATTCTGCGTCCGTTCCTGTTCAAGTTCAATGGCGAGACCGCCCATCACATGGCCATGGCAGGGCTGCGCGTGGCGTCGGTGGTTCCGGGCGTCCCTTCAATCATGCGCTCGGTCATGGGGCCACGTCGGGCCGACAGTGTCGAGGTCGGCGGACTGCGGTTCCCGAACCGCCTCGGAGTGGCGGCCGGATGGGTGAAGAACGGAGACGCTCTGCCTGCCGTCTGGGGACTGGGCTTTGGATTTGTCGAAGTTGGAACGGTGACTGCAGGCGAGTGGCCCGGCAACCCTAAACCGCGTGTTCACCGGCTGGTCGAGTCGAACTCGATGATCAACCGGATGGGGCTTCCGTCGAAGGGATGGAAGGCGGTCAGAAAGAAGCTGGAGATTCAGAAACGGCGGATGCCGGTGCTTGTTAATATTGGAAAGACCGCGGATCCCGCCATTCACGGCGAAGCGGCGATCGCGGACATCCTGGAGTCGGTCAATGGGCTGCTGCCGGTGGCCGACATGCTGGTGCTGAATCTGTCCTGCCCCAACGTCGAAAGCGGTCGCGATTTCGAGAATGACCCGGATCAGCTTCGCGCGCTTCTGGTCGCCGTCAGGGAAGCGGTCGCCGGAAAACGCAAGGTGCTGGTCAAACTGTCCCCGGACCGGACGGCGCCGGATCTGGCGGCAACGGTTGACGTGGCCATGTCATGCGGGATCGATGGTTTCGTTGCCAGCAATACGACGAAAGGTCGCGAAGGCCTGTCGGCCGCCGAACTGGAACTCGGGCTGCGCGGTGGACTCAGCGGCGCCCTGCTGCTGGACAAGGCGGTCGCTACCGTGGCCGCGGTCAGGAATCAGGTCGGGCGTGGCCCGATCATCATCGGGTGCGGAGGCATCTTTACCGGTCGCGACGCATGGAAGTTCCAGGATGCCGGCGCCGACCTGTTCGAGGGATTCACCGGGTTCATCTACGAGGGACCGTTCTACTGCAGGAATGTATTCGCGGGCATGCGCTCAGACTCAAGCCGGTACTGACAGGTTCGAATATCGGACCGGTTCCGATCACGGCCAGTCGAATCCGACGTTGAAGATGCTGTTGAAATAGCTGACGGCCGCGGTGGTTACCGAATCGACGCCATCCACAATCGCGCCGGCCTCATGATTTTCGTTCAGCCCGCTCTGGTTCCAGTTGCCGGAATACACGATCACGGTGTCATCGACGATCAGCAGTTTGGCGTGCGTTATGTCGTCGTAGGTGTCGTTGTCCGGGTCAGGTTCGTCGAACCTGACCTCGATCCCGCTCTGTTCCAGAATGTCGGCCATCTCTTCGTTCTGCGGGGTCAGATAGCTGGCGTAGTCCCGTAAACAGCGTTCAAAAAGCACTTTTACCGTTACTCCCCTGCCGGCCGCGGATTTCAACCCGTTTGCCAGCTTGGTCGCCAGGCTCGAATCGGGATTGAAATTGTACATGACCAAAAGGATTCGATCGGTGGCGTCGTCGATAATCGGCGTGACCGAGTTGACATATTCCTGATCGCCGATCGGGAGGATTCCAGAGGCTGAAACGTTGGCCTCCATACCCTGCCTCGTGGAAGGGGAGTTCCATACCGATTCGACGTATTCGACGAATTCCTGGACCGTCTCAGGCTCGTTCAGCCAAAGGTTGGCCTCGTTGTTGAAGTGCAGCGATGACTTGGACAAGTTGGTCGATCCGACCAGGACCTGTTCGTCATCGACCACCAGAAGCTTGACGTGGGTCGTGCCGTTCCATCCGTCAAGCTTGGCGGTGATGTTGTTGATTTCATTAAGTTCCTCGACACGGGCCGGATTGCCTTCGGGGTCGTTGTCGAGGAGGACTCTGACCGGCACTCCGCGGCCGGCCGCGCTCTTCAGGGAGTTCGCCACGCTGATATCGTCCGGGCTGTATTGCGAAAAACTCAGGTGAATCAGGTCGACCGAACGCTTTGCGCCGCCGATCATCGAATTCGCCCTTGTCTCCCAGGCCTTGTTCGTGACAAATACGACGGAAGGCGTTGGAATCGAGGTGTCCTGAACCGTGTCCCCGCCACCCGGATCGGTCTGACCTGGGTCACTGCCATGGTCGGGCGTCCACACTTCCCTGCCAGGGTCGTCACCGGAAGCGTCGCGATCCGCATCAAGCGCGAAACCATCCTGCCGTCCGTTATCCGGCGTCGCTACATCCTGCGGTCCGCCGAAATCGTAGAACGCCGAGTAGTCGCGACCCTCGATGAAGCCCGGTCCCCCGCCGCAGCCGACCGGCGCCCCAAGCACAAGCACCGTCGCGGCCATCAGCCACAAAACCGGAAGCCGTCCGGACAGAGGCTGGAAAACTGTGCGTCGCAAGATCATGGATTCACCGCCTTGAACTCGTCCCAGCCGAACCTGTCCGTGTAAGGCTTCCAGACACCACGGCAGATCCCATTGTACCTGCAGCCGTCGCATTCCGCGCGCTTGGATTTCACCCAGGTTTCCTGATAGGTTCGGGTTACAAGCTCAAAACTGCCGGAATCGCCCTGAATCGCTTCAGGTTTGAACAGGCCGGCATCACCATCGCTCGGCGATGTCCGCGCCACACCGGCCTTCCGCGCCTTTTTTTCGAAAGAACCGTCCGGCTCGTAGTGGAAATAGCGTTCCACATATCCACGAATCGAATCGGGCAGTCCGACGGTCGTGCAGTACGGGATGTCCACCAGCGCCATCCGTTCCACCACCGTCGGCGGGATCGAAGACAGCAGCCCGCCAAACATCCGGGCGACATCGGAATAGCGAGGCATCAGTCGTTCGAGGTGGGTTCGACCTCCGCCGTCAGGCATCATCACGTTGAATGCGTGGGCGTCGACGTCCAGTGTCCCCATCAGGTCGCAGAAGGCGGCCATGTCAGCCAGGTTTTTTTCGGTCACGACCGTGCTGGTCTGCAGCTTGAAACCGAAAGCGCCTTTGAGCGCCGAGAGGTTCCGCAGACCGGTCAGCGTCTGCCCGAAGCTGCCGCGGGTTCGGGTGAGAGCGTCGTGCGTGGCCGCATCGGATCCATGAATCGAGACGATGATGTTGTTCAGGCCGGCGCGCAGCAGGCTGACCGCGAACGGCATGTACGAAAAGCGTCTTCCGTTCGAGATGACACCGATCACTTCATAACCGCCCGTCGCGGCCGCCCTGACGTAATCGGGCAGATCCTTGTTCATGGTCGGTTCGCCGCTGGTGAACAGGATTTCATGCGTGCCGCGGTGCCCTTCTATCAGGTCCAGAACGTCGTCCTTCGACCAGGCGCCGACGACCCGGGCGCGTTCCTCGCGGTCGTCTTCCATGCAGAAGATGCAGTTGTTGTTGCAGGTTGCCCCTATACAGATGTGGACGCGTTCGCCCACGTCATCAGCTTCCTGGCGCGGGATCGATTCAAGGCGGTCGGTCGTGCCATTTTCGAATTGGCTTTCCATCGGGTGGAATTATAGGTCGTTGGGGCCGGTTTTGCATCCGTCGAGCTGACCGCAGGCGGCGCCGATATCCTGACCGCGGCTCATCCTGACCGTCACCGTGTGGTTCCTGGATTCGAGGAACTGCCGGAAGGTCTCGATGGCCTCGGGGGTCGGACGTTCGAAAGGCGAACCCGGCCACGGGTTGAAAGGGATCAGGTTGATCTTGGATGGGAACCGCGAGGCCATTGCCGACAGCCGTCTGGCGTCCGCCAGACTGTCGCCGACACCCTTGATCAGCATGTATTCGATGGTGAATACGTGACCGTGAGCCAGTCTGATTCGAGCGAGCCCGCCGATCAAGTCCTCAAGACCGTACCGACGACCCTGTGGAACGATACGGTTCCTGGCTTCGTCGGTGGTCGCGCACAAAGACAGGGCGATGCTGGCGCCGGTGTCCTTCGCCACGAAGTCGGCCACGCGGTCGATCAGGCCTACCGTGGATATGGTTGTTCGTCGCGGCGCGACCTTCAGTCCCTTGCGGTGGGTGATGACGCGGACCGCCTTCAGGACTTCGTCGAAGTTGTCCAGCGGCTCGCCCATGCCCATGAAAACCACGTTTGAAACCCGTGCTGGCGGCTCCAGCAGGGCGGCGCCGGCGTGAATCTGCCCGATGATCTCGGCGGCGGTCAGGTTGCGTTTGAAGCCGAGCCGGGCGGTCATGCAGAAACCGCAGTTCATGCGACATCCGACCTGACTTGAGATGCACAGCGTGTTGCGTTCCGGCGATGGCATCAGGACGGCCGAGTAGTGGTCGCCCTCGGGAGTCTCGAAGATCAGCTTTCTCGAACCGTCTCGCGAGTCCTGAATCTCGACCGGTTGCCGGGAGAAGATCGTCAAGTCGGTTGCAAGCTGCTGTCTGAGCGCCATGGAGAGGTTCGTCATCGACAGGAAGTCATATACCCGGGCCTCGTGAATCCACGAGAACACCTGCTGACCCCTGTAGGGAGGTTCGCCTTTCAGTGCCGGAAGCGACGCCAGTTCGTCGGGCAGGAGTGAAAGGATCTCCACTGGAGCGGTTCCGTTGATGTCCGTCATGTAACCCCCGGCGTCAAGGTCGGAAACAGTGCGCTGATTCGATTATGCCCCGACAGTCTGGCAGACGCGCGCCCTGCAGTCGATCCCTTCGAAGATTTCGACCTCGACCGCGGTGAAGCCGGCCTGAGCGGCGTCGTTGTCGCGGGCGATCAGGTCGGCGACGTGCGCGGCGATCAGTTCGGTGCTGGAATTGGCCGTGCCGTCCAGAAGATAGCAGTCCCGAGTCGGCAGCACGATCACGCTGTCGCCCAGTTCGAATCTAACGGTATTTTCGTCAGCGTGCATGCGTCCGGCGGCGGGGGTCGCGGCCAGCAGCAGTTTGTGTTCCATCGGCGCTATCGCCTCGCACGCCAGGCGGTTGAGCGTCTCCCTGGCCCCGGGTGCCGGTCGTGACGAGATACCTGTCACGGTCATCCGGTAATCGTGGCCGTGAAGAGGCTCGCGTCCAACAGGAGGAAACACCAGATAGTGGGCCGCCGAGAAGATCAGTTCGGTGGTCGTGATGCGGAAGTCACCGCGAGGCTCCACGGGCGCTGTCCCCGGCTTGTAGGTGCAGCGTGAAGAAGGGCTCTCGTGGACGGTTATGCCGGTAACACCCGGAATTACCTTCGAGATCAGGTCGTACAGGTGTTTTGAGAGATTTTCCGAGGTCGGGTTTCCAAGCCCTTCAATGTCGTTCAGAACCCGATGGTCAAGGGTCGAAATGATACGACCGGCCTCGCGGGCCAGGTCGCCGAAGTCCATCACCCAGCCCAGCTCGGGGTCGACCTCGCCGGATATTGCGACCTCGACCTTGAACAGGTGACCGTGGAGTCGTGAGCATTTGTGATCGGGACCGACACAAGGCAGCCGGTGCGCTGCCTCGAAGGTGAATTCCTTTATGATTTCGGCTTTCAATTCTCGTTTCCGTTCAATGTTTTCCAGCCGTTTCGGCCGGACTTGGGATTATCCGCACTGGCGTCAAAACGTCAAGGAGATCACGGCCTCCATGTGATACGTCGACGGGAACATGTCAACGATGGATGCCCTCTCGAGCCGGTAACCGGCACGCTGGAATTCGATGATGTCGCGCGCAAGTGTCGACGGTTCGCACGAACACAGAACAACGCGAGCGGCCCCTAACCCGGCAACGGCGGCGGCGTCCCGCTCCATGCCCAGCCTGGGAGGGTCGGCGATCAACAGGTCCGGGCGGACGAATCCGGCAGGAAGGCGTTTGAGCACCTGCGATACCCTGCCCGCGGTGTGAACGACCGTCCGGCCCAGACGTTTCATCGTGACCGATGCGGAGCCGATTGCCGGTTCGTTGATGTCGGTCGCGAATACCGTGGCGCCGCGGAGTGCCAGAGGAACCGTGATATTCCCGGCGCCGGCGTACAGTTCGACGACACGCCTGCTTTCAAGCGGCGCGCCGGCGTGTTCCAGCACCTTTTCCACCAGCGCTTTGTTCATCGTCAGATGTGCCTGCGTGAAGCCCCTCGGGTCCACCGGGATTCGTGCCGTTGCCCCGGGCAATCCGGCCGTCGGCCACTGAATCGTCTTATCCCCTGTTTCCCGCCACCTTCCCTGACGGCCTTTCGACATCACTCCCGTGATTCCTTCCATGCGCGAAAGGGCATCCGCCAGACGTGACGGATCACCCCGTCCGGCGTCGACCACGCTCACGCAACGGCCGTCGTCGCCTGTCACCAGTTCGATCTCGGCCGACTCGCGGCAATGCTTTCCGGCCTCGTTGCAGACCGGTGTCATCAGAGAATGCAGGGGTTCCATGGCGATTGGACATGCGCCTGGACTGACGACCGAGTGGCTGGCCGCCTCGAAAAAACCGGTTCGCCCGGTCGCGGCGTCGACATGCAGGGTCATCCGGCAGCGCCAGTCGTCAATGGCCGCCGGCAGGAACTCGATGTCAGGAACCTCGACATGCCCGATACGCTTCAGCAGGTCACGGAATACGGCCGTCTTCCATGTCGCGCGTCGTTCGTCGTCGATGTGCCTGAGCTGGCATCCGCCACATCGTCCGTAAACCGGACAGGCAGGTTCGACCCGTCCCGGACCTGGCTCAAGAATCTCGACGATTGCGGCCTCAAGCCAGCTTCCGTGGTCCTTGATTGTCCTGATGGTCACCAGGTCGCCCGGAACCGTGTACGGGACCATGCAGACCTTGTTGTCCAGCCTGCCGATTCCACGGCCCAGGTGTCCGGGCGAGACAATCCTGATCGTTGCATGCGTTTCGTTGAGCGATTTGTCGATTTTGTCGGGCATCAGCGCGCCAGGAGCCGGTCACCGAGCGTATAGATCGGCTTGATGTCGACCGGAATGTGACCGAGCCTGTCAAGAGCGGCGGCCACCTCGGCCGGCATGAAAACGTACTTCTTAATCATCGCGGCAGCGGCCTCGTAGTCGCCGTTGGCCTCGATGGTCAGCACTTCGCGAGCAAGACCCTCAACGGCGCCGTCGAACCTGGAGCGATCGAGTCCGAACCTGCCGGTGGCCTCGTCAAAGGTGATGGCGCCCTTTTCACGCAGGTAGTTGAACTGCATGATGTTGGCGCTGCCGTGGGCCTCGCCGATTCCGAAGCGGACCGAACGGAAGATGCCGGCCAGGTACGAAGCGGCGGTCTTGTCCATGAATGCAGCGTCGAAGATCCCCTTGCCAGCCATGTAGGATGTGGTGAATACGCTGAGAATGTCGGCCTTGCATTCCTCGATGGTCGAGTAGGTTTCCTTCAGAGCCAGGTTGACGGTTGTCTTCGACCCGTCGGGCATCGAAATGATTCCCGGTCCAAGACCGTGGGACACTTCGTGCATCAGGATGAAGTTGAAGTACGCGTCGAAGTCGATGAACGGGATCAGCGCCGCGTCGATCGCGGTGTTCGAAATCGGGATCAGCGCCTTGTCGAACTTCGCCCTGGTGACGTTGCGCAGCATCACCTTCTTGGAGCCCTTCTGGTTCCTGACCCGCTCGTCGTTGGGGAGGTTGAACGCGGCCGTCTGCACCCCGGCCTTCGTGTCGCCGGCGGTGTAGACCACATTTACGACCTTGATCGGCGACGACTTGCCACGGCTGAAGTTCTTCATGTGGTCGGCCATCGGCAGGTTGGCCTCGAGTTCATCGAGCATGCCGGCAACCATCGACAGCTTACGGCTTTCGTTCGCGTCGACGACGGTTATGAACGCCTCGAACGCCGACTTCAGTCCCAGCAGCGAGTCTTCGTAGACTTCGTACGGCCCGATTACCACCTCGATGGCCGAGGCTCCGGCCGACTGGTCGGTTCCGAGGTCCATCCAGTCCATGTCGCTTTCCATGTAGTGGTTGGACTCGAAGGCATCCGCGCGGCCCCGCAGATATTTCTTCAGGGCGCCGTCGCTGGTCTCGTCGGCGGCCGCGCGAAGATGACCGGCAGCCTCCTTCAGATCGGCGGCATACTCGACGGAGTAGGGCACCGCCTTCAGTGACTGGCCTTCCCGCCTGATCACGGTCAACCAGGACTGGAACGACTCAACGTCGCCGGGGTGGTCCTGAAGCCAGCGATTGAACTCGTCGGCGGTCATGTCGGCCGGGTAGAACGTCACGCCGGCCGGACGCGGTTTATCGCCATAGAAAGGCTTGAAATCATCCAGCCGATCCCACGGGCCATAGAAGATGTCCATCAGGTCCACGGTTGTGGCGGACACCGGATCGTCCCGACCGGCGAGTTCGTCGCGGACGGCGCGTCCATCGGCGGACGCCTGCTTCCAGAAAAGGCGATCCATGACCGCGGCGGCCTTGACCAGGTGTTCCAGGACGCGCATGTCCTCGGGACTGACCGAGGATTCGTCGAGGGTGATCTCAACGTCGGCGAACCTGCCCCTGAGTTCTCTGAGGGAATCCAATTTCGAGACCTCCGCGTCAGCCCCTGAACCTTTTCGCACGCCCGGGGTGGCGCACGTCAGCATCAGCGGCACGAACAACACGGCAAGGGCCGTAATGATCATCTTTTTCATCCGTCCAACCTCGTTTTCAAGTCCAGAAGCGGACTTGGTATTGTGCCATCCCGGGTCGTTTGTCGCAAGGCAGCCTTCGACAAAGCTCAGGGCAGGGACAGGCGTAGGGGCGAATGACAATTCGCCCTTCTGCGACAGCGTCGGGGTCAGGGACAGGATCAGGGAAAGGGTCTGGTTCCGGCGTAGGGGCGAATCACATTCGCCCTTCCTGAGGCCGGCCCGCAGGGCCGGTCGTTCATACAGAGCCCAGGCACGAGGCTGGCGCCATCGGCGCCGCCGAGGCCCTGGGATCACGGGCGTCACCCACCAATCTCCAACCATCTTGAGGCCGGCCCGCAGGGCCGCACGTTCATGCATCTGCACGGGCGCCAGCCCGGGAGCGAGCCGCCGTCTTGTGTTTGTTGTGTCTGCCTGGACTGGTTTCTCCCCCCGCGAGGCCGTCTTTCATTGCTGGATGGCCCGCGGCGCTCTTCGCCATCAAGGGCCTGGCGCTTTGCGCCGGCCGCCTGCGGCGGTCGCCTTGCGACCCTTGACGGCAGAACGCCGCAGGCCGTGGGTGATTGTCATCTGACGGCCTCACGGGAGGGGACACAGCATGGATACAATCACCAACATACAAACCATCATGACGGACAGGCAGGGACGGCCCCATGGACTTCGCGTTGTTTCCATGGCTGAAGACCTTGCGGTCAGGACCATCCGCGCCGTCCAGGCAGTTCGGGGACACCGGGATTTGGTTGACCAACTGACACGCGCCATCGAATCCGTCGCGCTTAACCTCGCGGAAGGCTCCGGCCGTGCGGGTCGGGATCGCATTTACCACTACACCATTGCCTGCGGTTCGGCCGGTGAATCAGCCACGGCCATTCGCCTGCTTGCCGCCTACGGCGCGATCCCCGCCGCATGCGCGGATGATTTGATCGCTCGCATTGACGGTGTGCGCGCCATCTGCTGGCGCCTGTCCCGGCGGTGATGGGGCGGGCGGTGAACATCGACACAGACCCCGTCCCTGTCGCTGCCACCGTCACTGTCCCTGTCGCCGTCATTGTCCAGAGGGGCGAATGTAATTCGCCCCTACGGATCCCTGTCGTTTGCCTTGGCACGCTGGCGGATCAGGGTGGGGACGTGGCAGGCGGTGTTCGTACGGACCCCCTCCGGCTGATTGCAGATGCGGCTGACAGGATCAGGGGCAGGATCAGGGACGGGATCAGGGTCAGGGTCAGGGTCAGGGGCAGGGTCAGGGGCAAAAAGATCGTCAGTTTGTCCGAAGTCCTTTAAAATCCTGCATCGACTGTCGTGATGACGCTGGCCGACCGCGGTTCGCGGATCCATGCGCCGCCGGGGTGGCGGAAACGGTGGATGGAGCAGACATGAACGGCGCGAGGGATTTCTTCTCAGGGCTCCTGCCTCGGTTCGATCGATACCGACTCATCCTGGCGCTTGTCTTCCTGGCCCTGAACGTGATGTTTCTGTGGATCGTGATGGTCAACAACGAGTTTTCTCTTTCCGAACCGTTGGTGGCGGTCTCGTTCATCTGCAAAACTGTTTTCGACATCTCGTTGACTCTGATGATCGTGTACGTCCTGAAAGCAATCTTCAGGGTCCCCTGGCCCGCCGCGATTTTTCTAGTGATCTACACGCTTCTTTCGTCGGCCAACATCGTCCTGTACCACTTCGGTAACACGATGCTCGAAGGTCACCACTTCGCCATGATCGAACCCTACGCGATCATGTCCTACATGAAGTGGTGGCATCTCCTTTTGATACTGGCGGCGATCTTCGGTTCAGTGTTTCCTTTTGCCGCGATTGTCAGGCGAATGGATGGTCGCTACCTCTGGCATCAGTCGCTGACGTGCCTTCTCATCATGATCGTCGTCACCCTCGTGCACACCTCCGGACTGTTCGAGGGTAAGAAGGATGCCAAACACGACAAGATCATCACAGGTTTCAGAAACGCCCAGATCTACTACGCCACCAGGAATCAGCTCCTGAGCCTTTTCAAGGACGTCGCGTTCCCGGCGCTTGGGCAGAAGTTGAAGGCGTTTTCTCCCGATACGGAAAACTTCGTCGACGACTACAACCTGATTTCGGACAGGTTCGAACTGCTTTACGACATCTCCAAGTACGGACGCATCGTCGACAAATGGAGTCTGCCTGTCGGTCGTCAACAGGAGCCCCCGCCGACCGGCCTTAAACCGTTCAAAAGGGTTATCTACGTCTTTACGGAGTCGGTTTCACTCGATTCCCTGCCGTGCCACAACCCGAAGATCGGCGTCGACTATGCTGATCGTTTCTTCTGTACCCCCGAGATCCAGAAGGTCACGTTCACGAACCTCTACACGACAGGGTCGCCGACGCTTCAGGGGCTGACGGTCACGTTCAACGGACACCCGAACTACATGGTTCAGGAACAGACGGGCCATGCGAATTCGTTCCCGAAGCTTCTTGAGCGTCACGGCTACAAATCGGTCTTCATTCGAAGCGCCTCCAAGTATTTCGCTAATGAAAACAGGGTGTTCAGGAATATGGGGTTCTCGACCATCATCGGTCGGGAGGACTTTTACGACGATACGGCGCTTAGAAAATACATCTACGGATGGGGGCTCGAGGATCGGATTCTCTACCGGGAGGTCGCCGACTACCTGGAAGAGCATCGCGACGAGAAACTGTTCGTGGCGCTGCTCGGGACCGACACGCACCCGCCGAACGGCCAGGTTCATTACAGACACCTGACATACCCGCCCAGGTCGGAACTCAAAAGGAAGGTTCACAAGGACTCCTTCGAGTGGTTGAAGGCGGTAGACAGGCTCGACCACGACGTCGCCGGTTTCATCGATGATCTCCGGGCCCGGGCGCTGCTTGACGAGGAGACCCTGGTGATCGTCTCGTCGGACCATTCCTGCGCGGTGAACAACGTCACCGGAAGGATACCGGGACACGCCAGAAACAACCTGGGACGCATACCTCTGATTTTCCTTTCGGGCCAGACGCTGCCGGACACACCCCGGGACGTGCTCGCGAGTCAGGTCGACATCGCTCCTTCCATCTTCCATTTGATGGGGCTGCCGGCCGAGTCCGGCTGGTGGGGCCGCAGTCTGTTCGATCCCGGCAGAAAACCGTCACGGATTGGCTATGACAAGGGGTTCGTCACCATTACGTCCGGGAATCGCGCGCGGAATATTAACGTGTCGAAACCGGACTCGGACGAGGACGAAAAGTTTCTGGATCTGTTCCACTCCGTTCTGGTCAAGAAGCCTGCCACTGCACGCTGAGAACTCACTTCGGCCATCCCATGACCAGGCTCAGACTCGCTTGAGCGTGATTCGTATCGTGGTTCCGCGTCCTTCGGTTGATTCTATCCCGACAGTGCCGCCAGACTCGGTAATCACCTGCTGGACAAACGCCAGACCCAGGCCGGTGCCGCCTGGTTTCGTTGTCGCGAACGGTTCGAACATACGCGACATCTGCGCGGCCGATATTCCGTGACCGGTGTCGGCGATGTCTATCTGGATCCTGTCGTTACCCGCGGCCTCGACCGTGACCGCGACCGAACCTCCGCCCGGCATTGCCTCGACCGCGTTGCGAAGGACGTTGACCAGCGCCTGCCTGAGCTGGCCCTCGTCTGACAGCACCCTTACATCGCCGGAGCGCGCCTCGACCTTGACAACGACGCCGGACGCATCGAATTCCCTGGCCATGAACGTACATGTCTCATGGATTACCGCGGTTACGTCGCACGGACCGATCATTCCCCTGGGCATTCTGCCGAACTGCAGGTAGTCCTCGGTGATCTCGTTCAGACGATCCACCTCGCGCTGGACCGTCCTGATCACCTCGCGTCCCTTTTCGGGGTTGCTTCCAGGTCTCTCAAGCATGTCGCCCAGAAGATCGACGTTCAGCGAGATCGAGTTCAGGGGGTTTCTGATCTCGTGTGCGACCGCCGAAGCCATCCTTCCAACGACCGCCAGCCTCTCGGTGCGGACCTCGCGTTCCTTTTCAACTGCCTCCGCTGCCTGGCGCGCGCTGAGTGCGGCCGCCATCTGGTTCAACGCGTCGACAGTGTCCTCGATCTCCCGCGAGGAGTTGATGCGTACCGGTGACAGGTCCCCGGCCGCCATCCTCTTGACCGCGATGGCGAGACCTCCCACCGGACGCATGGCACGGATCGCAAGGATCAGGAACAGCACCGACAGAAGCAGCGCGCCGGCGGACACCGCCAGGATGGAAGTCCACAGACGGGAACGTCTGAACGTGAGTTCGCGCTCGGCCTCCTTTGCCGCCGATGCCGCCATTCTGGAGGCGTGTCCGGCGACAACGCGCGCGGGATGGATCAGATTCATCATGGCCGCCGAGGTCTCGGAGGCGTTGACCTGGTCCTGAAGCGTCCCGGGTGATCCGGAATTCAGGCGATTCACCGCGGTCTCGATCTCAACAAGACCTGCAATGTCGCCGGCGTGTGCCTGCTCGAGTATGTCGTTCGCGCGTCGCACGCGGATCAGCGTGTCCCTGGCCAGACCGTTGTTCCGTCCGAGCGCGCCCAGCGTTTTTGATGCCTTGACGAGTCTGCCCATCGGCTGATCCCGATGAAGGATGGCGCGCGCCCTGCCCAGGTCGGCCGCGGAACCCGATTCGAGAAATTCGACCACCATCTCGAGTTGCGTCTCGGCGGTCTTCAAGTCCTCCACTGCCGGTTCCAGCCGTTCGGATATGACTGCGTCATAGTCGAACAGCCTGGCGGTCGAGGCCAGAATCAGCGCCAGCGCGCCTGAGAACACGATCATCTGCGCAAGCTGGGCGAAAGCGATCTTGCCTGACAGTGATGGCCTGTACACTGGACCTCCTGATCTCCCGGATGTGGCCCTGGCGAACCCGCCGAGCTGTTTCGTCCGCCGTGAACTTTAGCGCCAGCCGGCCTGTGTGTCGATGTCCTGCCAATTTTGGCATTTTTCCGCTATCTTTCGTCGCGGAAGATCAGATGTTCAGGAAGTGAGGTGCCAGATGCGGTTGCCAAGTGTCATCCTTTCCGCGGCCCGTGAGCGAGTCGTCGTGATCGACGGTGCGATGGGCACCGAGATCCAGAAGGCCGCTCCCACCGCCGCTGATTTCGGCCCGGTCGACGGACTCAACGAGATGCTGTGCCTGACCCGGCCGGACATGATCGCCGGGATTCACCGTGCCTTCCTTGATGCCGGGGCGGACATCGTCGAGACCAACTCGTTCGGGGCAAACCGGATTGTGCTTGAGGAGTACGGCGTTGCCGACCGCGCGGCCGAACTGTCCCTGGCCGCCGCCGAGATTGCCCGCAAGGCAGCCGATCGCGCATCGGCGCCGGGCCGACCGCGCTGGGTTTCCGGGTCGATCGGACCTGGTTCCAGACTCCCCTCGCTGGGGCAGGTCGAGCCCGAAGCGATGCTTGATGCCTACCATGAGCAGGGCGCCGCCCTGCTGGCGGGAGGTGTCGACATGTTCCAGGTGGAGACGTGCCAGGATCCGCTTCAGGCCCGTCTCGCTGTCCTTGGTCTTCGCCGTGCAATGGATGACAGCGGCCGCGAGGTTCCAATCTTCGCGCAGGTCACGGTCGACGGTGGCGGGCGGATGCTGCTGGGCACCGACGTGATAGCGGCGCTCGCGACACTGTCATCAATGCCGGGCGTGGCGGTATTCGGGTTGAATTGTTCGACCGGTCCGGATGCGATGTATGGCGTTCTGAAGCGGCTTGCCGGCGAATCCCCGCTGCCTCTGGCGGCCCTTCCGAACGCCGGTCTTCCGGAGAATGACGGAGGCCGGCTGGTCTACAGACTGACCCCGGCCGGGTTCGCGGCACAGGTAAGGTCGTTCGTAACGGAACTGGGGGTCTCTTTTGTGGGTGGGTGCTGCGGCACGTCCCCGGAACACATCAGGGCGCTTGCCGAAGCCGTGGCCGATCTTGAGCCGTCGCGAAACCGGTCGAACAGGCTCGACATGCTTTCGTCGCTGTTTTCCGCCGTTGCCATGGAGCAGACTCCCGGGCCACTTATCATTGGCGAACGAACGAACGCCAACGGCAGCAGGGCCTTCCGAAACCACCTGGTCGACGGAAACGTGGACGCCATGCTTCAGGTTGGTCGTGACCAGGTCGACGAGGGCGCGCACGTTCTTGATATCTGTCTGGCCGTGGCCGGCCGCGACGAACCGGCCGATGTTGTCAGGTTCGTTCCGGTCGCGACAAGGTTCCTGGACGCGGCCGTGATGGTGGACTCGACTGAACCGGCCGCGATCGAGGCCGCGCTGATGAGATGCCCGGGAAGGGCGGTCGTGAATTCGGTGAACCTTGAGGACGGAGGAATGAGGCTTGACGTGATCGCCGGTATTGCCCGCAGGCATGGCGCCGCCGTTGTCGCGCTGACGATCGACGAGATCGGGATGGCGATGACAGCGGCACGCAAGGTCGAGGTGGCGTCGCGACTGATCGGCCTGCTCGTGGATCGGCATGGCTTCGACCCCGCCGACATATTCGTGGACCCGCTGACGTTCACCATGGCTTCCGGCGATGCCGCGCTCAGGACTTCGGCGCTGGAGACCATCAACGCGACGCGAATGATTCGTGCCCGGCATCCGGGCGTCAGGATCAGCCTCGGCGTCAGCAACTGTTCATACGGACTGAACCCCGGGGCCAGGCGGGTTCTCAACAGCGTGATGCTCGATCACTGCATGAAGGCCGGCCTTGACGCAGCCATCGTGAATGCCAGTCGCATCATGCCGGTGGATTCAATCCCGGAGGCATTGCGTCTGGCGGCCGACGCGCTTATCAACAATGATTCGTCTGGCGGAAGGGATCCGCTTCACTCGTTTATTGAGATGTTCGAGGAGGGAGCGTCCGCGGGCGCCGGCGCGGATGACGTTTCCAGTCTCAGCCCCGTCCAGCGGTGCCGCAGGGCCGTGATTCGCGGTGATCGGATCGGGCTTGATGCGACACTGGACATCCTGCTTGGCGAAATGGACGCCCTTCAGATCATCAACGACGTGCTTCTCGACGCGATGCGTGAGGTCGGCGAGATGTTCGGCAGCGGGCGGATGCAGCTTCCGTTCGTCCTGCGCTCGGCCGAGGTCATGAAAACGGCCGTCGACATGCTTCGACCACATCTTCCGGCGGCAGGGACCGAGCCCAGGGGCACGCTGGTCATAGCCACCGTTGTCGGGGACGTGCATGACATTGGCAAGAATCTGGTCGACATAATCGTCTCGAACAACGGTTTTCGCGTGGTCAATCTGGGGGTCAAACGGACGGTCGAGGAGATCATGGCGGCGGCGCGGCGCGAGAATGCCGATGCCATCGGGATGTCCGGGCTGCTGGTTAAGTCCACGATGGCGATGAAGGATAACCTGCAGGTCATGGAGCGTGCCGGAGTAAGGCTGCCGGTTCTGGTGGGCGGCGCGGCTCTTGACGGTGGTTTTGTCGAACGTGAGCTTCGCACGTCCTACAGTGGTCAGGTCTACTACTGCAGGGATGCTTTCGAGGGACTCAGGGCACTCAATCAGGTGGTGAACGGGCAACGTCCGTTATCGTGAGGTGTGCCTATGCGTGCCATGGTGATATCGGACATCGATCCGCTGGCGCTCGGTCGGCTTGTCGATCGAAAATCCTTGTTTCTGCAGCACTGGCGTTTCAGGCGCCGCGACATGAATCAGGACGAATGGAACAGGCGGATCAAGGTCGAACTGGAACCGATGTTCATGAACAGGCTGGTTTCCGCATGCAAGGAAGGCATTTTCGAGCCGGCCGCGGTGATGATGGTCGCCCCCGCATTCTCCATCGATACCGACCTTCTGATCCCGGACGAAGACGGCACCCGCGATGATGCCGTGTTGATCCGCTTCGCGCGTAACCACCAGGGTTACTCTCTCACGGATCTCTTTCCTTCCCTGCCGGAGGACGGAACCATGGCGCCCGCCGGTCGCGCCGGATGGTTCGTATCGACACTTGGCCACGGCGTGGCCAGGCACGAGGCCGAGTTGAGAGAGCAGGGACGTTTCGAGGATTATCATCTTTTTCACGGGATGGCCGCGGCCATGGCGGAGGCGCTTGCCGGTGAGGTTCATCTCAGGGTCGCGTCGGCCATGTGCGGACTGGCGCCCGGACAGGAGGGGTTTCGCCCGTGCGTGCGATTCTCGCCTGGATACAGATGCTGTCCTGATCTGTCCAATCAGGAGAAGATCTGCGCCATGCTCGGGGCTTCCCGGATCGGCGTCGCCGTGTCGGAGACGTTTCAGATGATCCCGGAGATGACCGTTTCCGCGATAGTCGTGAACATCGATTCCGGCGAAAAATACTATTGACGCTCGGGGTGCTGCGATTCATATCGCCGCATGTTTCATCTCTGCTATACTTATGGCGCGCAGCGGCCGCCACTTTGTTTGCCGTCGGTTCCTGATGCTTTCGTGACGGGTATTGCGGCGTCATCGAGGGTGCCTCGTGGATAGAATGATTCCAGCCTGGGGGCTTTACCGTCTCTTTCACGCCATCGAGCAGAAAGGCGAATCGGGCAGGCTCAGTCTTGATTATCCAGACGGAGGCGTGACGTTCCTGAACAAGCGTGGCGTGGCTGTTGACGTCGGAACCGACATCGACGGCCTTTCCTTCGCGGAATTCCTTGTTCAGTCCGGCATGGTTCAGGAGCGTCACGTCGCCGACTCCATCGCCACACTTCCTCTCCTGGTGGCTGCCAACGTCGTGCGCGATGAGGATGCTCCCCGTCTTCTGAATTCGTATGTCCGCAACGTCGTCGACATTCTTCTGCCCGTACCTGTTCGCGCGTGGCGCTTCGAAAAGACTCCCGATGTCGGACCGGCCTCTCCGACCGAAGCGGTCGATATGTGTGCCGAGCTGTTCACCGCAGTGCAGAGAAACATGGATCTTGCCGGAATGCGCGTGATTGTCGGCAGGCTTGGACCTTTCGCTAAAGTCACCGATTCCGTCAGTCCCGGCTGCCTGACACACGCCAGGGCTCATTTTCGTGGTGTTCCCCTGGTTGCCGAACTTGTCAGCGGCAACTGCCCGCCTCTGAGTCCGGCACTTCTGTCCGACGAGGTCAATCTAAGGATTCTGTTTGGATTCATGGTCGCGGGCGGGCTGGTTTCGACCACTTCGGGCGCGGGCACACTGAGTCCCCAACCCGTCTCGACCGTATCCGGACCGGTTGACGAAATCGACCTCGACGAGTTCAACGTTGGGCCGGCATCGGTTCATGTCGCCGCCGTTTCGGCCCCCGAGACCCACAACGAAGTCGTTGATCTGGATCTTGATATCGATTCCGACGTTAATTTCGTCGCGCGGAATGACCGACGTGACGATTACCTGGTGATGGACGATAAAGGTTCCATCCATGGCTTCACCAGTGCCGGCAAGGTCAAGCCGGCCAAAGCATCGGAACAGATACTGGTGGACCCCGAGCTTGACAGGGCCATCGTCTCCGAGTTGGAGAGGGCCTCGCGCTTGAACCACTACGATCTGCTCGAGATCGGCCCCGATGCCAGGCTTTCGGCGGTCCGGATGTCCCAGCTTCGAGCGCGTCGAAGGTATTCTCCGTCGCGTTACGAGGGAGGAGTCAGCCAGGAGTCGATGGTGGGTCTTCGCGAGTTGATCGACCGCATCAATCGCGTGGGTGAGATGTTCGGTGATCTCAGTCTGCGCGTTGCCTACAACCGGTCACAGAGCATTTCGACGCCCGGCCTCGAGGCCCAGCTCGCCGCCATATTCGAGGCGCGTGGCCTGTGGCGTCAGGGCGTGTCTTTGCTGGAGCTACGTAAACCATCCGAGGCTATTGAGTATTTCGAGGCCGCCGAAAACATCGATCAGGAGGAGCCGGAATATCTCTGCTCCCAGGGAATGGCTCTGCTGGCGATGGCGCCCGAGGACGACACCTACGAGACCATCGAGAGCCTGCTGGACGTGGCGTTCAGTTTCGATCCCGATCTGATCCCCGCGCATCTGCTGGCGGCCGAGTACAGCGTCAGAAAGAGTGATCTTGAGACCGCGCAGTCCCACATAAGGAAGGTGTTGGCCCTTGATCCTGACAACCGCGACGCCAAGACGTTCAAGAAGCGCGCGAAGTCGGCCACCGGCCTCGGGCAGGTTAGTTTCAAGCGAAAGCAGGAATCCCTGCTGCAGAGGGCGATTAAACTCATCAGACGATGATCGCGCTGTTGACACTTGTCATTCGAAGTGTGAAATTCCGCCGAACGGGTATCTCCGGAGGTTGCCATGTTCATGGCAAGGGTCGTTGGTTGCGTCTGGTCCTCGGTCAAATGGAAGGGACTGGAGGGTCTGCGGTTGTTGCTCGTGCGTCCATACAACCTTGACGACCTGCGCGCTTCCGACGGAATGACCGCTGACGACGGCGTGCCTCCCCAGGGATTGACCGATGGTGTCGTGGTGGCTGATCTGCTGGGCGCCGGTCCCGGCGAGGACGTCGTTATCGCTTACGGACATGCGGGGCGTGTCGGGCTTGAACCGGGCCTTGCAGTCGGCGAGGCTCCCCATTTTCCGGTCGACGCGTCGGTCGTAGCCATTGTCGATCGCTTCAGGGTTGATGAATCGGCGATAGCCGGTCAGACAGAATAAGAGGTTGATGTGGTCAGGAAGATTATCACCGAGAAGGATGTCGATGCGCTCGCTTCGAAGGGCGTTCTGGCTGTGGACTCCGGCATGATCGTGACGCCGCTGGCGCGGGAATACGCGACCAGACAGGGGATCCGTCTGGTGTATGCCAGCGGTTCGGTTCCATCGGCCGAGTCGATCCCGCGTGATCCTGTCAGTGGCAGCCGCGGGCCGTCGGATGATCGGCTCCGCAAGGTCATTGCCGAGGAGGTCGTGCGGGCGCTTTCGCAGGGCGAACGCGGGGGATCCTTCATCCCGTCGTATTCGCCCCTCGCCGAGGATGGAGCCGCTGCAAGGATAGCGGCACATCAGGCCGGTGAGCCGAACCGCGCCATCGTGGTCGCAACCGGTCGGAACCAGCCCGGTGTCGCCGCAGCGTTGACGTCGGCGATATCCGACTGTGGCACCGACATCCAGGATATCAGTCAGACCATCGTGTCGAACTTCTTCTCGATGATCTTCGTGGTCAACCTTGACACCCTCAAGGGCGGAATGACGTTCAAGGAGTTCAAGAACAAGGTCGAGGTGGCTGGACGTGCAGTCGGAGCGGAAATGATGGTGATGCACGAGGCCATCCTGAAGGCGATGCACAGGATCTGAGCTGGACGGCCACGCGACGCGATGGCCGGTCCGTTACGGTGGATCGGAGGAACCCTTGATTTACCGACCAGAAGAGATTTCCGAAACGATAAGAATGGTCGAAGCGGAGCATCTTGACATCCGCACCGTCACGATGGGCATCTGCATGCTGGGCTGCCCGGGCAAGGATCCGAAGACGGTCTCGAAGTACATATATGACATGGTCGTCTCGCACGCGGGAGGACTGGTCGACGCGGCCGCCGAGGTCGAGAACATGTACGGCATCCCTATTGTGAACAAGCGCGTGTCGGTCACCCCGATGGCGCTGGTTCTCGAGGGTGCTCCGCGTGAGTCCTATCTCGCGGCTGCCGAGGCGCTTGAAAGGGCGGCGGTCGAGTGCAGGATCGACTACATCGCCGGCTTCTCGGCACTGGTCCAGAAGGGGGCGACGTCTGGTTCAGCCATGCTGATGCGTTGCCTGCCCGACGTGCTGGCATCGACCACAAGGGTTTGCTGCTCGGTCAATCTGGCGTCTTCAAGGACCGGAATCAACCTTGAAGCCACGGCGATGATGGGCGAGGTCATGTCCGAGACCGCCGCCAAGACGAAGCACGGCGCCGGATGTGCCAGACTGGTGGTCTTCGCCAACGCGCCCGAGGACAATCCCTTCATCGCCGGCGCGATGCATGGCGTTGGTGAACCAGATGTCGTCATCAATGTCGGCGTATCCGGTCCGGGCGTCGTGCTTGCGGCGATCGAACGCCAGAAGCGTCTTGAACCGGGTCTGATGGACTGTCAGTCCCTGTCCGAGGTGATCAAGCGGACCGCCTTCAAGATCACTCGTGCCGGTGAACTGATTGGTCGCGAGGTCGTGGCCAGACTCGGTCCGCCGGTTCGCTTTGGCGTTCTGGACCTTTCGCTTGCGCCAACGCCGGCGGAAGGCGATTCGGTCGGCAGGATTATCGAAGCGATGGGAATCGAGCGTGTCGGCGCACACGGCACTACCGCGGCGCTTTATCTTCTGACCGAGGCCGTCAAGAAGGGTGGCGTCATGGCATCGTCATCGGTTGGCGGGCTTTCAGGCGCATTCATTCCAATCAGCGAGGACGCGGGCATGGTGGACGCGACCCGGCTTGGCGCCATGACCCTGGATAAACTCGAGGCAATGACGGCGATCTGCTCGGTCGGCATGGATATGGTCGCGCTTCCCGGCGACACGCCTCCCTCGACCATCGCGGCGATAATTGCCGATGAACTGGCGATTGGCGTTATCAATCACAAAACCACGGCGTGCCGTCTGATCCCGATTCCGGGTTCGAAGCCCGGGGACACCGTGGATCTCGGCGGTTTGCTCGGTGAACTGATCGTCATGGACACGAAGAAATTTGACGTAAGCACCTTCATCGCGCGAGGTGGCCGTATTCCGGCTCCGATGAACTCCCTCAGAAATTGACCCGGGCTTGACGGGGGCTCCGATGAACAAGCTTCCTTCGCCGCGTGAGCTGCTTCAGTTTCTGTCTGTTCCAGGCGTATTCATTGCCGAATCCTATCAGAGGCAGGATTGCGGGATCGAGGTGTTCGGCCGGGTGATATCGGGAGAACACGTGTTCCCGATCGGGCTGGCGGCGTATGCCTTCTGTGGCCATGGATGTCGTGATGACGCGCCGTTTGTGGAAACCTGGCCGATCCGGCGCTCTTCGAAGGAAAACACGGGGTTCGTGGCAGTCAGTGACTCTCTGGAAAAAACGATCCACTCGAGGCTCGCCGGGGCTGACTGGTTTGAGTCAGGTTTTTCCGGCATGAAACCTCCAGTCAGGGTCTGGTCGTTGTCTCACGGTTCCCCGGGGGAAGACATCACATCCGAGATGCTGGCGTCGGTCGGGTCCGGTGAGGATCTGTCTTTTCACCTCAATCTGTATTCGAACTGCGTCCAGAAATGCGCCTTCTGCCCCGTCCAGAATCCGATCTGGAGCTCCGTTGATCAGGATCGGGACCTCGATCTGGTTTGTCGACTTGCCGAGAGGATTGTCCGTCCAGCCAGAGCTCATGGTCAGATGTCGACTTTCGCCCTGAATGCGGATGACCTGCTGGGCCACAGGCATCTGGGCGCGATATTGCAGGTAATCGCGGATGCCAGCGGATGTCCGATTCACCTCCTGATTCCTCCCGGCAGGCTGGCCAGCGCATCGGTTGCGGATGCCGTCGCGGGTCTGCCTGGCCTTCAAAAGATATCGACGTCCGTTTTTGGCGCCTCGGCCGAGGTTCATGATGCGGTCGCGGGAACGCCTGGAGCCTTTGTCCGCATGGTTCGGGCCTTGCGGAATATCTCCAGATTGCCGCTTCAGGTTAATGGTCAGTTCATTCTGACCAGGAGGGCAGTGCCTGAACTGTCTCCGGTACTGGATATGCTGCTTCATTTCGATTTTGAGGTGACCATTCGTTCTCTCATTTCGGATTGCGCCCGGCATGACGAAATTCTTGGCGATGTGACCCCTGAAATCGGGGATGTCAGATCGGCGTTGGAGGCGGCGGGTTCCAGGCTGGAACAGGCTGCAGCGGGAGCGGGCCTGTCGATAGCCGACTTTCCGGTTTGCGCGGTTCCTTCCGCTTTAAGAAGTCATGCAAGAGCCGACCTTCGCCGCGCAAACCTTTATGGACATGAACTCGTCCCGGCTTGTTCCGGGTGTCGTCACTCCGATTCGTGCATTGGTTTGTCGAGGTCGTACAGGGTCACGTACGGGGAATCGGGCGTGCGGCCGGAGCCGTGAGTCGAAACTGTCACCAGAACCTGACGCCGACTTTGATCGCCCCCATCACCTTGGCCGATTGCACATCGACCGTCATGCCACCGCCGATCAGGAAGTTCTCGATCAAGGCGTTCATCCCGATTTCGACGCGGTGTCGCAGGATGTATTCCGGGTCGATCGCGAACTGTCCACCGTAGCCGTCCGGGGACCACTGCGACGTGACATGGGTGCCGGCCATGACGAACATCATGTTGTACCCGACGTAGGGCTCGAACGAGAAGAGACCGGCCACCGAGAACGACTTGGATATGATCAGGGCCGCGTTCAACTGGAAGGTCTGGATGTCGGTCATTCCGAGCACGGTTCCGAACGAAACCACCAGACCGACGTCCGGCGCCCGTTTGAACCCTTCCACGAAACTCCACGACAGATCCAGTCCGATTCCCCACAGCGAGCTTTCGTAGAGGTGCGTCACCGAGGCGCCGATCTGGATGCTGTATGGCAGCCCCTTGCGGAAACGCAGCTGGTTCGCGTACATCAGCGTTCCCGGGTCCCGGGCCACGCCGGGCTGGGTTCCACCGTACCCGGTCCAGACTTCACTGTTGGCTTGAACCGGGGTGAAGCTGGTATTCAGGGTCAGCTCGAATCCCTTGAAGCCGAGTGTGTTGGCGGGCCCCATGAAGGCGGGCCCCAGTGCTTCACTCATCTGCGTGATGTAATCCGAGAACCCGGCTGTGTTAACGCCCGGCGTGCAGTCGCCAACGCCGTTACAGACGTTGAAGAATGAGGACGTGTCTGGCGTGTAGTCCCGTGCTGTTCCGACGCGTGGCGGCAGAACAGTCAGTACGGACATGAGGACCAGCGACGGAATGAAGATTCTGTATGTCATGTCAGCGCACCATCCGGTTGATGTGTTCCGACGGCTCTGTCAGTGATTCTAGCTGATATCGACGCCGGTAATCATAAAAAGTCTGTGCCGGCTTTCGAGCGCCACAGGTCCGCAGTGAAACAGACCTGCCTGGATTGCGCGCCTGGGGACGAAATCTGGAATTTGACCTCGGACGGTTCAGTACCCTTGATCGGTATGTCAATCGTGTGCCAGGTGTGTTCGTCAACTTCCAGCGTGTCTTCGAGAACCGCCTTGCCGTTAAGGAAGACTTTGAAACTGGTCGGCTTGCCCTCGGCGGCCTCGGCTGCGCGTTGCGTCAGGCCCCAGTGTACCGTAAGGGTTCCATCGCCAGGCACCTTCGGCCAGACCGCCTCAACCACGGTGCGATCGATCGCGTGAGCCCAGACCACGTCCCTCACCCGACCGGCTATGTCCTTTCTGGAATGGCCCACGAAAAGCCACGAGTGGACTTTTCCGCAATACCATCTCGAGTCTTTCAGGTTCGAGCAGATTTCGCGTCGTTTCGGGTGGATTCGTGAAACCACGGCGTCATCGATATTGTCCAGAAGACTGTATGCCAGTTCCCGGCCCGAGGGCGGTTGCCACAGATCGACCGACACCTTGCTGCCGGCGATTTCGGACAAAGTCTTCCATCCATCGGGCGGTTCGGGATCGAATCCGTCCATCGAACCGATGACCCACACCCGACTGGCTTTTGATGCCTCGTACCAGTCAGGATTTTCGGCCGTGTCGACCTTGAGGCCCTTGAGCAGCGGTGACGCGCCCTGAGCCCACTGGGGGGAGAACACGACAAGATCGCCTTCCTTCCACCCTTCATGGACCACCCGTGCCGCTTCCTGCCAGTCCGGGGCGGCCGGAGCGCGTTGCACATAGAAAAGATCCATGCCGAAGTAGACGATTGAGGCGACAGGAATCAAAAGGCCGATGGAGATGAGGAGCCAGGAAGTCTTTCTCATCGGTTGTTTCCTCCGGGCGCTTCTTCCGCGCGGTCTCTCGGAGGCTGCTTCCCGGGTGGAGGCTCAGGTCTGACGACAGGCAGCCTGGCCGGCGCCGGCTTTCGGGGAGGTCGTTCGTAGACGTTCAGCAGCGGCACGCCGTCCTGTTCGACGACGAAAGCCGGAATGTCGCTGCCGAGGGCCGTGCGTCCCGTTTCCTCGCGATCGAGGAACTCCTTGTGCCAGTGGAACAGGAAGTAATCGGCCTTCTGATAATCCCACCGCGGTTTGATATCACGCCGCAGAAGTCCGTCGCGCCAGTACATCCTGACAGAATCCCAGGCCGTGTCGTGGAAGTGTACCTGAGCGTTTTTCGGGGCGTTCCTGTTCAGCCAGGGCAGGGCCGAGAAGGCGGTGTTGCCCCAGAATTCACGTTGCATTCCGTGTCTTCCCATGGCGCCGAATCCGCCGAAGAAGGCATTGTAGTAAGTGCTGCCGTTGGTGTGGCCATGGAACGTGTCGAACGCCGCCGGAGTCAGCACGACCGCAAGACAGAGCGCCACAAGAGCGGCCCGTGCCGATTTGCCCCACCGGAGCCTGAATCTCTCGCGAAGTCCGTCGATGGCAGCGACGACAAGGTCGAAACCGATTCCGACGAAAAGCATCAGGAACGCCACGCCTGGAAGCCAGTGCTTCGTTCCGCCGAAGATCGGTGTGCTGGGAGCCGCGATGATCGCGAACGGTATGAGCGCGTTCAGAAACACAAACAGAATGGTGTCACGATAGGCCGCGGGAATCGGAACCGCGATTTTCCACTCCCTGCCTTGTCTTCTCTTGATCCATTGCGAGAACGCCGTGCCCAGACCGGCGATTGACAACAGCACGATCGGCCCTGGAATGGTCATTGCCGACATCACGAACGGAAAAGAAATCGGGAACGGCGGCTTCGTGTGGAGCGTGCCGAAGAAGTAGGCCCAGTAGAACTCATGTTTTGCATGCCGGGCGATATAGAACGACAGGTGATCGATAGGGTCGAACCAGAGCTTGGGCCAGGTGAGGTAGAACACCAGTGGTCCAAGCAGGAGCATCATCCAGAATGCCGGAGGAATGTTGCCGAAGGCCGGCCTTCTGCGGCCATTCGCATCGCGCGGCAGGACTTCGTCCCAGCGGGCGATGAGGTACCAGATGACGAAAACGGCGGGAATAAACCAGGCATTGTGCTTGGTCGACATGGAAAGGCCCCAGGCCACTCCGGCGGCGATCGCGAATTTCCAGGTGCGCGCGCGGTTCTTCCTGCGCTCTTCGAGCGGCGGGGTGGCCTTCAGGAAGAGCCACGCCACCAGGAACCACATGGCGGTGACCGGCATGTCGAAGCACGCCAGGTGGGAGTGCCAGAAGGTATGTGGCAGGAACATCCACGCGGCGGCGGCGACGAACCCGACCCGTCTGCTGAAGAAGTCCACGCCGAACAGGAAAATGAACATCACCAGCAGCGAGTTCAGGATGAGCGCCGGCAGGCGCATCGCCGTCGATTCGGACATGATGCCGAAGATTGGTTTCGGCGGCTTGGTCTTGTGGTACCAGACCTTCGACCATGGCTCCTTGACCGGGTCGTGCATCTTGCCGAAAAGGCGCCAGGAAAGACCGAACATCATTTTCGGGAGCGCCGGATGTTCCGGATTGTAGGCGAAATGCTTGTTGATAGACTTCTTCGAGAATGCGGTTGACGGACTGGTCACGAGATCGTCGTACCAGTACGAATACTCTTCACCGGCCTTGAAGTAGAAACCCTCGTCACGGGGGAAGCCGATGTCGAGCGTCAACATCAGCATGACGAAGTAGCACGCGGCCAGCAGCGCGCCGACCAGAATGTCCGCCTTACGTATTCCGTGAGTCATTGATGGCCCCTGTAACGTTCGCTACTGGGCGAACACGAACACGGCGGCCAGGAAGTCCCTAAGCCCGACATCCATCCGGCAGAGGTAAGTCTGTCCGTTCGGCGGGCGCTTGTCCCCCCCGAAAGCCTTGAAACCGGCCTTTGTTCCGGTGCGGTACAGGTTCTCGAAAACCGTATCAAGACCGGCTGCGTCGATTTCCTTCAGACCGAGGACCGGCGCGAGCTGTCCGGCTATATTGGATATCGAGGTGTGCAGAGGGACGCACGCGCTCTTGCGCACGTTTGCGAAAAACTGCGGGTTATCGGGATCGAAGTCCGGGCCGATCTTTGCCGGCGGAATCACGAATTCGCTTTCAATCACGATTCTGGCGCCATCGGCTACGAAGAACCCCTGATCTGACAAAGGTCCGGCGAGCTTTTCCATGAAGGCTTTTTCCGAACGAACGACGAAGGCCTGGCGCAGCGCGGCAGTCGCCTTCTCTCCGAACATGTTTTTTACCTCGGTCGTGACCGCGAGTTCCATGCCCTCGGCGGCCAGCTTCCGAACAGTGGCCTCGTCGCCGGCCTCGCCGGCAGCCGCCATGTCCGCGGCCAGTCTGTCGATAATGAAGGAGGAAGCCCACGGTCTGGCAACCTTCAGTGCCTTTTCAAGCGCCGCCGCCTTCCTGGCCACGGCTCGCTTCGCCGCGTCCCCGGTCGCCAGACTGTGCGCCTTTTCGTAAAGAGCCAGGAGTCTCTCGGATACCGGTTCCGGGCGTCCGGCGGCGCCTTCGCCTGCGAGAGCCTTCTCGTAGACCTCGATCGCCTCGCTGTCGCGCCCGAGCTTTTCGAGCGTAAGTCCCGTGTAAATCAGGTTGTCGAAGGTCTCCCCGGTTTCGACGGCGGCCTCCTTCAAAAGAGCGAGAGCCACATCCGGTTGGGTTTCGATGATGGAGCGCGCCTTTTGAACTTTGTCACCCGAACAGCCCGACACGGCGGTCAGGACGAACAGCGTTGCGGCGAGCGGAACAGAAATGGTACGCAGGGACATCGGACTCCTCCGGGGTTCAAGCCAGAAACGCGGTCGGATGATGCCGGCCACGAACGTCGCGAAAAGATAGCACAACAACTGTCTCAGTCAACAACGGCGGTTAAATATTCCGTCCCGGACCGAACCTCCTAGCCAGCCCGGTCGGACGAGGCCGCCAGTTCCTCGATGTGTCGCCGGTAAGTGGCCAGATCACCCGGGTTGTTTCCCAGGGAAAGCTGAACGTCGAAGCGGCTTTCCTGGCCGTCCGTCGCTTTCTTCACGTTTCCGACCGTTCCCGACAGTTCCAGAACCTGTTCACCAATCTTCAGCGCGATTCTGATTCTCGAATATGGCGCCGGCGGTTGGTTCCTGGTGGCGATCCGCATCGCGTGCGTCATGACTTTTATGGCGAATCCGCCACCCTTTTCCTTGTCCGTCTCAAACACGGTAGGGAAGGTGACCTTGAACACGCCGGGCTGTTTGACCTGTTCGGCGCCGGTTGAAACCGTCGGCGGTATTCCGGTTCCGGTGACAGGTTTGGCCGCTCTGGGGAAGATGTATTCCCACATGTCTTCGCCGGGAAGTTTCCTGAAGTACCCCGACGGGATGCACAGGATGCCCCTGACGAAATCCCGGAATGTCGAGACCGGCCCCCTGGACACGATGCTGAGCCAGGCAATGCCGATACCCTCAATCCTGCCGTTTTCATCGGTGAGCTGGCGCACCACCTCGACCGAGGCGGCGACGTCTATGGCCGCGCCGGGGCGTTCAAGAAAGGGCGCGGTGAGGATCACGTCGATGATTTCTCCCTTGCCCGGAGACAGATCGCCTGTCATACCGGCGCCGCCCGGCGACACGTCCACAATCCTCCACGGTTTGTAGCCGGGAGTGATGGGTACCGCTCTCATCGGGAAGGGCAGCCGCGGCTCGAATCGCTTTTCGTCCTCAAATGCGCTCATGGGCCCTCCTGAACGCTTCGTCATCAGACTGTATAACGGTTTGTCGTCATTCACACAAGGCATGAAAGATGTATCATGCAGCCTCGCCCGGCCCCGATCTGGCTGGCGTGTGGCGGCGGGCATGCCGTCCGAACGGTCAATGCGGTGGGTTGATGGCCTCTGGAAAGCTCAGGATAACAAGGTCCGGCGAAATCCTGATTTCGGATGTGCTGGCCGCTGTTCCGGCGGAGCGGCTCGATGGGCTGCGCGAGGCCATGACCGAAAGGTTCGTCAGGGACAATCCGGTCTACGCGGATGCGCGTCGATTCAGGCGCCCATGCCGCCACATTCCTCGTCAGGTGGCGCTTTTTTCCGCAACCGAGGATTTTGAGCAGCCTGCGCGGAATCCGTCGCCGGATCTCTTCGCCAGCGCCGACGATGAATGCCGCCGAGTCTTGAACTGGCATCTGCCGCGCGGAGCCGAACCGGTCATCCGTCGCCTGCTGGCGGAATATGAGCCGGATGTTGAACAGGAGTGGCTTGACAATACAGTCAGGGCCTCGTCCGGTGGATTCCGACTCACGGCCGCCCTGCGCGATTACCAGACCTTGGCGGTCAGCGAGGCGATCAAGGCCACGCAGGGCGTGATTCAGGCTCCGACCGGCAGCGGGAAGACCGTCATCGCCTGCGGTTTGATGGCTGCTACCGGCTTGAACACGCTGTTCGTCGTTCACACCTCGGTGCTGCTTGAACAGACGGTGGCGGCAATCAGGCAGTTCCTGGGAGTCGAACCCGGCATAATCGGTGGCGGCCGGGACGACCCCCGTGCCGTGACGGTGGCGATGGTTCAGAGCCTGGCACGGCGGGATCTGTCGTCCCTTCATCCGATGTTCGGGATGGTGATACTTGACGAGGCACATCACTGCCCTGCCGATTCGTTCAGGACTATCGTCGGAGGATTCCCGGCAGCGTTCCGTTTCGGATTGACAGCGACTCCCTCAAGAAAGGACCGCCTTCACCCGGTGCTCTACGACATTATCGGTCCGATCATCGCCCGCGTGGATCCCAGGAATCTGATGATTTCAGGAAGCATTACTCCGGTCGAGGTGATCGGGGTCGAGACTGCGTACTCGACGCGTTACACCAAGGACTACGGCAGGTTGATCACGCGTATCGCCGGCGACCGCAGGCGGAATGAACTTGTCGTCGATGCTGTGTTGCGTCACATGGGGGAAAGGACACTGGTTCTTTCCGAGCGCGTCGATCATTGTGAGAAACTGAAGCAGATGCTTCTCGCTGCCGGTGTTCGCGCCGAGGTTCTGACCGGCGCGGTGGCCAGGGATGACCGGAACGCGCTCCTGGCCGCCTTCCGCGAGGGGACCTTCAAGGTGCTGGTGTCTACCAGTTCACTGGTTGGGGAAGGGTTCGATCTGCCCGCACTGGACACAGTCGTGCTGACATTGCCAAACGGTAATATCGCCAGGACGACGCAGATGCTGGGGCGCGCTCTGAGACCCTCGGCCGGCAAAGTGGCCGGACGAATCGTTGACTTCTGCGATTCCCGTGTTTCCCTGCTCGTAAGCCAGTTCCGTCGTCGTCAGACCGTTTACCGGAAGTTCTCCATCAGGGAGGATTTTGAGAAGAATCCTGATTTGGAATCCGCGTCAAAAGACCGATAGCCAAAAGGACCCGGTTGGATATAATACGGTCCGGCCTGACTGTGCCGATGGCTCTTTCCCGTTCCCTGAAACCGCGTTCTGGAGGCTTGAGATGAAGGTTACCTGCTCTGATTGCAGCAACTCCTGGGATATGGCGGACAGCGACCTGCCCAGGGACAAGTCAAGGTTCGATACCGTCTGCCCCGCTTGTGGCTCCACAGTCGGGGTTGAACTCGAACAAGGCGGCGAAAAAGGATCCGGGGACCAGATTCAGTGGTTTGTGGTTGTCGGGCGTGAACGCAAGGGGCCGTTCGATACCGCAGCCGTTATGAAGATGATCTCGGCCGGCGAGCTTTCTTCGACAGGATTCGTGTGGCGGCAGGGCTTCGAGGCATGGAAGAAGGCCGGCGAGGTCGAGGAATTTGCCCAGGCATTCGGTGGCGGCCAGGGCGGCGAGCCCGGCATGGTCTGGCAGCGCCGCGAGACCTCGGTTCTTTTTTCCCTTGATGACTACAAACAGCGTAAGGCAACGCGCAGCCAGGGCTCCGTCAAGGAAGCCGATGTCGTTGACGTACGCAGCCTCGATGAGGAACCAGCCGTCGCTTCCCGCGGATCCGCCGCGGCCGGCATGATTTCCTTCGACGAGGCCGAGGTTCAGCGGGTTGCCGAGGCTCTTGCCCGTAAGAAGAAGACCAAGGCGGGTGTGACCGGCCTTTTGATTGGTCTGATTATTGTAATCGTTGTCGGTGCCGGTGCCTTCGTGGCTTGGCAGCTGATGAAAAACAAAAATATCGTTGGTGGACCCAGGGTGCCGGTGGCCACGGAACCCACACCGGGTCAGCCGACCCAGCCGGCTCAGCAGGAACCGGCAGCCCAGCCGGCACAGGCGGAACAGCCGGCGCAGGCGGAACAACCTGCCCAGGCCGAACAGCCTGCACAGGCCGAACCTGCGACCCAGGCAGCCGAGAAGCCCGAGCCCAGGAAGACCGAGCCGGTCGCCGTGAAGAAGCCGACTACCGAGACGAAGGCGACGACCACGACGACGCCGAAGCAGGAACCGGTCGCGACAAAGACCACCACAACGACACCTGCGACGACGGCAAAAAAACCTGACCCCGTCTCTTCCGCCAACGATGCGGACGCGTTGCTGGCCCAGCTGAATGCGGGCAGAAAGAAGGATCCGACCGAGAAGACGGCGACGGCTTCATCCGGAGCCTCGTCCAACCTGCCCGAGAAGCTGACGGTCAGCCAGGTCGTTAAGGGCTTCAACTCGAAAAAGAGTGCGATGGATTCATGCGTTCGCGACAACGGCGATCCGATACCCTACACGGCAAAGGCGAACGTCGAGATCGAGGGCTCCGGGCGTGTCGTCAGCGTCAAGCTGACCAACGCCGGCGCGGCCAGGGCGTGTCTCGAGGGTGTCATCCGCGCGATCTCCTTCGATAAGTTCAGCGGTCCCAACATGAAATTCCCGTATACGATCAACGTGCGCTAATCAATTACTACTCCAAAGACAGATCCCTGCTGGAATACACACGTTTCTTATTGACGTTGAGGCTGTAGACGGTTACATTGCAACGCATCGGACCTTGCGGTGTGCCGTGTCTGGCGGGGCTGTCTCGATCGGCCCTCAGGCGGCAAGGGGCTTTGTGTCCAGTGGGGGCCCAATGAGAACAAGGGTTTTCGCAGCATTTTTATTTGCGATTGTCGCGATGGTCGGCAGTGCCGCCTTCGCGCAGGACAAGGCGTCCGGAACGGACGAGGGCATTCTGGTCCTTCAGCAGAAGCCGTTTATCAAGGCGATGCGGTTCGAGATTGAGCCGACGTTCAACCTTCCGATGAACGAGACGGTCACGCAGCATGTCGGCGTGGGCGTCCAGCTTCGCTTCCATATCAAGGACTGGGTGGCCGTCGGCGCCGAATACATCAAGTATTTCGGCTGGTCCAAGGACGACGCCGACGGCGCTCTGGACAATTACGTTTCCTACGCGCGGCTCATGGATTTCTATGTAGGCGCAAACGTGTCCTTCGTCCCGCTTACCGGCAAATTCCTCTGGCTCGGGCAGTACGGAAAGCCGGTTTACTGGGATATCTACATGACAGCGGGCGCCGGCGCGGCCAAGACCCTTTTTGGCGACTACCATGGGTCCGGTAACGTCGGATTCGGGTTCAGGCTCGCGGCAACGCAGTGGCTGACTGTGAATTTCGAGATTCGCGATTACATGTACATGGAAAATTACGCGCTTGAAGACAAGTTCGTCAACAACGTGGTCTTCTCGCTCGGACTGGGCTTCTTCATGCCCTTCAAGCACACGTACGTGCATCCGAAATGATTGGGGGCCGGGCAATGAAGCGTATTGCAGCGATTATCCTTGCGTTGGTTGTTTTTCCGGCGGTCGCCGTTTCGCAGGAGGCCAATCTTGCTGACGCTCCGGCGATCCGCAACCAGAAGCTTCTGCGCAAGGGCCGTCACGAGATCACGCCTGCATTCGGCGTGACCATCAATCAGAAATACAATACCGACCTGCTGTTCCAGCTTTCATACGAGTACCATTTCTTCGATTTCTTCTCCGCAGGCCTTGAAGTTGGTTATGCCGGCGTCGGTTTCCGAACCGGACAGGGCCGGATGATCGGCGATCTGGTGGACGATGATTCCCAGCAGGCGCTCAACCCGGATGTCGCCAGCTTTGGTCGTTCCGGACTTGGACTGCTGGTGCTGGGAAAGGTCTCGTTCGTTCCGCTTGCGGGCAAGATCGTTCTGGGCGGCAAGCATCTCGGGTATGCGGATATCCATCTGACCGCGGGTGTCGGTTTCGGCACGGTCAGCTACTACGACTGGGACAACCCTCCTGGCAGCGCCGCGCTGGCCGTCATGGTCGGCGGTGGTTTCAGGTACTTCCCGATTGAACTCCTGTCGCTCAACTTCGATGTCAGAGATTACATGGTGCAGCGCGCGCTCAGCGAGAAGGAAGAAAGCAAGCTGACGCAGAACCCGATGTTCATCTTCGGCATCTCCTTCTTCCTTCCCGAGACCAGACGCGGTCGCTGACAGAACCGGCTCAATCAACCTCTTTTCCAGGAGACCGATCGATGAAACGGGGAATTCACGTTCTGTTGCTGGCCATTGTCCTGTCGTTCCTCCCGGTGGCGGCCCTCGCCGGGCATTACGACGTGGCGGTGACGGGGCTTGTGGACGAGACGGTCGCGGCACGTCTGGCCGGCCACGGTATCAGGTCGACGCGCGAGTTGTGGGACAGGACCAGAACCAGCAAGGACCGCGCGTCCCTCGCCGCGAAAATGAAGGTCAAGCCGGCCGAGGTGCAGCGCTGGCACGACTTCTGCGATTTGCTTCGCCTTGATGGTGTCGGACCCAAGGTGGCCAGGATTATGACCCACGCCGGTGTTTCGAATCTGTCTGTCCTGGTTTCCAGGCAGCCCGACGAACTTGCTGCCGCAATCGTGGCTGTCAGGGACAAGGTCCCGGAGCTTGGTAAGCTGCCCGATCGGGACAATCTCCAGTCCTGGATCAACCAGGCCGCCGCGCTCCTGAAGTCCGATGCGGCTCCTGCTGGCGGTGGCGCCAGGTGACTGGTCGTTCTTCCCGGGGGTACCAATGGCCGCGGATCTGTTCATACACAATATCGGAACCCTTCTGACAGTCTCCGGTGGGCCGGTTGAATCGGCAGCCGTTCTGGTGCGCGACGGCGTCGTTTCGTGGTGCGGCCTCGAGGCGGACTGTCCGCGGATCCCTTCCGGCGTCGAGAGCCTCGACGCGGAAGGCGGTCTTGTCACGCCCGGGCTGGTCGAGTGTCATACGCACCTGATTTACGCCGGCAGCAGGGCCGACGAGTACGAAGCGCGCGCCCTGGGGGTCAGTTACCAGTCCATTGCCGGTCGGGGAGGCGGGATCCAGCGCACTGTCGAGGCGGTCAGGGAAGCCTCCATTGACACGCTGGTCGAACTCGCCGTCCCACGTGCCCTGGCCATGTTTCGGTCCGGGATCACCACGATTGAGATTAAAAGCGGCTACGGACTCACCCTTCAGGATGAGATCAAGATTCTTGAGGCTGCCGGCAGGATCCAGAATCATGTCCCGGTTACGGTTTTGCGAACCTTTCTGGGCGCGCATGCCATTCCGGCCGGGACTGCTGACAGGACCGCCCACGTCGACGCGATCGTTTCGGAATGGATTCCCGAGGTCGCCTCGAGAGGGCTTGCCACGTTCTGCGACGTGTTCTGCGAAACGGTCGCCTTCACGGTCGCGGAAAGCAGGCGAATCATGTCCTCGGCCATTGAACATGGCATGAGGGTCAAGATTCACGCGGACCAGCTCTCGGCGTCCGGCGCCAGTGCCCTGGCTGCCGAGTTCGGCGCCGTGTCCGCCGACCACCTTGATCATTCCAGCGACCGCGACATCGCGGCCATGGCCGCCGCAGGCGTGACCGGTGTACTGCTTCCAGGCTGCCCCGTCAGTATGTGCAGGGCTGAGTGGTTGAACGCCAGGCGGTTCATCGACGGTGGAATGAAGGTCGCGCTTTCGACCGACTTCAATCCCGGATCATCGGTCACATCCAATCTGCTGTTGATGGGCACTTTCGGCATGAGTTTCATGAAGATGTCCGCTGCGGAGGTGTGGCGTTCGATAACAGCGGATGCCGCGTCCGCGCTCGGTCTGCCACCGGTGTTCGGCACGGTCGGGCCGGGAGCCCCGGCGGACATGGTGGTCTTCGACTGCGTCGACTTCAGGGAACCGTTCTATAATTACGCGACGGATCACGTGGCGGCCGTTATCAAGGCCGGCACGGTGCGGATCCGGCACCACGGCGGGTGACCGCCGGCTTCTCAATCATTTGCGGCGAATTCATGAAACCACGAGTACTTGTCTTCCTTGGCGGCGTTTCGCGTGAACACGACATATCGATGATGACCGGAGCCGCGATCATCGCGAGCCTCCCAGCGGCCGGCTACGAGCCTGTCCCTTGCGTGATCGGACGTGACGGATCGATGTCTTTCCCGGATGCCGGAGACCTGGCGGCCTCCGCGCCATCGATGTCGTTTGCCGAAGCGATTGGAAGGATTGCCTCGATCGCGCCGGACTGCATATTCATCGGACTGCACGGTACCGTTGGCGAGGACGGCCGGATACAGTCCCTTTGCGACCTGATGGGCCTCCCGTATGTCGGCTCCGACTCGATTGGATCGGCGGTGGGAATCGATAAGTGGGTCACCAAGGCCGTCTACCAGGCCAGCGGCGTGCCTACTCCGGCGGGACTGATGCTTCAAGGCCGCGAGCTTGACGACCGTAGCGCGCTTGATGCCGCTCTGGATATCACGGGGATCCCGGTGGTGCTGAAGGCCACCAGGGAGGGCTCGAGCTTCGGGGTGACCATAGTTCGCGAGCGGGAACGGTTCGATGACGGCCTTCGGCAGGTCAGGGGCACGTCAGACATGCTGGTGTTCGAGGCCTACAAGAAGGGCCGGGAGTTCTCGGTTCCGGTCCTGGAAGACCCCTTGACCGGAGTGCCGCGAACCCTGCCGATCATCGAGATAGTCGTTCACAAGGCCGATTTCTTTGATTACGGCAGCAAATACAACCCGGCGGCGGCCGACGAAGTCTGTCCCGCCAGGGTGGAAGAGGGCGCGGCGCGGAGGATGCGCGAGGCGGCCCTGCTGGCCCACAGAGCTTTGATGTTGTCGGGGTACTCTCGTACCGATTTCATCCTGGATCCTGACGGGGCGATCTGGGCGCTTGAAACGAACACGTTGCCCGGCATGACCGACAAGTCACTGTTTCCAAAGGCGGCGGCTGCCGCCGGCATCTCCTATCCCAACCTTCTTTCGGCACTCGTTGGTGGAGCAATCAGGCGACACAAGCAGCGCTGCGACAAGCCTGTTTCCTGATTTTGATGGCAGTCAAAAGGGGCAGTGGCTCAGAGTCCGAGGCCGCCGATGTCGATCGGAATGGTCGGGATGACGAAGATTGCCTGGTCCGAATCGGCGGGGCTCTGCGCGTCGGTCACCGTGGCCATGAAGAAGAAGCCCTCGATCACGTAGTCCATGCCGATCATGCTGAGGTCAAGCTTGACTGCCTCGTCGACACTGGTGACCCTGCCTGACAGTACGCCCTCGGAACTGAGCGTCAGTCCTTCCGGCACGCCCGACTTCGGGATCAGCATCTCGAGCAGCATCGACATCTGTGATTCCTGCCATGTGTAGGGCTTCACGCCGCCCTTTGCCTTGAGCTGTTCGTTGTAGGGCAGCCCGATGCCGGTGGTGATCACTGGCAGAATGATCGCCTTCGTGATGAACAGGTTGAATTCCTGGTCGCCGTAGATCACCAGCGGCGCGATCGCGACATGCAGAGTGAATTCGCGGGAGTCGTACGACGGCGGATCATCGATGTCGATGGCCCTGACCTTGAAGGTGAAATCGCCGTGCGCGTTCGGGATGCCGGTGATGGCGCCGTCAGAGGACATCGTCAGTCCGTCCGGGAGAGCGCCCTCGATGATCATCCAGCCGTACGGGGCCTTTCCACCGAGCGCCTGGAACTGGAACGAGTAGTCGGTGCCTTCCTCGGCGTCGGGCAGCGGAGACTTGCTGATGATACTGAGACCTTCCTCGTGGATGATAATCTCGTAAGGCTTCTGAACAGTCGCGCCCTTGGAGTCGGTCACGCCGATAACCACTTCGTAGTTGCCGGCCTGGCTCGGGGTTCCGCTAATCTCACCCTCGTTCGACATCAGGATGCCAGTGGGCAGGGTACCGGAAACCAGCGACCATGTGTATTCGGGCACGCCGCCCATCGCCTCGAGAGTCGCGCCGTAAGCTATCTTAATCTGACCTTCGGGCAGGTACGGAGTGACTATCGAGAGGGGCACCGGAGTGCAATGACCGTCAAGGCACTCGTTTCCAATCGCGCACTGGTCGTCGTTGACACATTCAACGCAGTCGCCCTTGAAGCAGATCGCCTTGGTTCCGCATTCCTGTTCAACCCATTTCGCCGGATCGCCGGCACATGCGACAAGCGTGTTGCCGATGCACTGGCTGGCACCGGGGATGCAGCTTTCGGTCATGCAGCCGCCAGCGATGCAAACCTCGCCTTCCGGGCAGTTTGTGGCTTCGGACCAGTCTGAACCGTCCGCAAGGCACACCTGAACCGTGCCGTCTGTGTTGCATCTGGTGGTCAGCGGGGTGCAGGTCTGAGCGTCAAGACAGCCCGTCCTGTCGTCGCAGCCGCCATTGCAGGGAATGACGTCATAATTCGAACCGTCCGCGTTACACACGAGGTAGTTTGAGGCCGAACATTTGCCTGTACCAGGCATGCATATCGCGCCATCCGGAAGCACGACGTCCTCGAGGGGATCGACCACATCCCCTTCCGTCATGTCATCCGTGCCAACAATGTCGTTGTCAACGTTGGGATCTGTACCGCATCCCGCAAAGGCGACGGCAGTCAGCAAGACTAGCAGAAAGCGCTTGTTCATTCGAAGCCACCTGTAAACAAAGAGAAAAAAGCAAGTCGTAAGACTTGGACGGGATTATAGCCTTTGAGCCGAGTCATTTCCAGCACCCAGGCGAGACGTAATTATCTGTCTTTTTCAAGGGCTCGACCACTGGGTGGCTACCCCCCGCGGAAGGGGGCGACGCCCCCGTCAGGAAGATCGGGAATCCGCGTTCATCGGCCTGGTTGAAATCAGGCCGCCAATCGCTTTGTCTTTTTAATCCAAGAAGTTGCGGAGATCTTGCGTCTATGGCCGACCTTCGACGCCGTTCAGGCACGCTTCTTGAAATGAGAACCTCCATCATCCTGGAGGAAAGGACAGATGGAAACGACGAATCAGGTTCGGCAGCAGGTCACGACACTCTCGGCGCTGGTCCCTCTTGTCAGGCGTCTGGCGACCAGGTTCAGACGCGACTACTGGTCGCCCGCAGACCGTGAGGACATCCTTCAGGAAGGCTTCGTGGGATTGATGGAGGCGGTCGGGCGCTTCGATCCGGACAGGGGGTGCGCGCTTTCGACATACGCCGGCAAACGCGCCAGCGGCGCGATGTTCGATCACGTCAGGGACATCTGCCGCAGATCAAGGGAGCGACTGACCGAGGACGACCCACAGGACCAGATTCAGTACCGCAAGGATCACGACAACGGTCCTAACCGTTCGATCGAATCAGGGGTCATGTTGATGAGGTTCTCACGCTTTCTCGGCTCGGACCTGGACGGACTCGACTTTCTGGACCACGACGAACGCGAGATCATCCGACTCAGGTTCTTTGAAGGCATGACCTGCCGCGAGGTGGCGGAGGCACTCGGGATAAGCGCGGCGACCGTGTGCAGGACCGAGCGCACCGCGTTGACCAGGTTGCGCAAGAACTTTGTTCTGAAACACTGTGGTCCCGCCGCGACCATAGACGGAGCCATCGGTGGAAGCCGCGCGGAAATGGACGCCGAGGCAGACACCCTGGATGAGACCGCGGATCAAGGCACATCGAAGGATGCGTCCCTGGACGATGTCCTGGCGTCCCTGACGTTGTGAACTGTCTACAGCAGATCAGCCCCGAGCACGACCATTCCTTCCCTGACATCGGACACGCCGTTACCGAGCTGCACGATTGTGCCGGGCTCGATCCCCGGAATGATCGAGCCGAGGTCGATCTCGGGAATCGGGAAGGCGAATTCCTGGCCTTCGATCGACCGGACCAGGTCGGGAATCGACGGAAGGAACATGTCGAAGAGGTCGCCCAGATCGCCCTTGTTCACGAACTCGGTCTGGAAGAAGGTCACCTTGCCAAACCTGATTCCAACGTTGGAGCCGTCTGCAACTATCTGGACCTGAACCGCCATCTGCAGCCAGAGGTCGAAGAATTGCGGGTTCCCTAGGATGTCGACCTGAACCTTCAGGAATGCGTCGCCTATCTCGAGCGCCATCATCCCGTCATCGCCGACCACCGCGCCGTCGTTGATTATCGGCGGTAGATAGAGATCGGGCGTGATCTTCAGGTTTCCGACGCCGAAGCCCACGTCGCCGACCAGACCTGACAGATCGATCTTTCCGGTGATCCAGCCCGACTGCCAGAGCATGAAAAGCAGCGTGTTGACGGTCTTGATATCGATGGCCGCCTGCACGCCGGGTTCGGGGTCGAACGCGAATGCATTGCTCTGGATGTCGGTGAGGCTTCCGATTACGCCAATCGGGTCGTGATCAACCTTGTGGGCGGTGAGGAAGCCCAGTTCGAGGCCTACCGTGCCGCCCGAGGTGGTGAACACAATCGTGGACGGCGCCAGCGAGAGATCCATTGTAACAGGCGTCCCGCCGCTGACGATGGCCGGTATCTCGACGGGCTGCTGCAGGTTCAACTGGTCGAAGAGCGCCTCGAGCACGGTGCCCATCAGTTCGACGACGAGCGGCTCAAGCAGGTCGGTCAGCAGCGGCGTCAGGAAGTTCAGGATGGGTTCAAGAACCCAGTTCATCAACAGGTCGTCGATGCTGCCGACGATTCTGGTCAAGTCGATCGTGCCGAGATCGATCCCCAGCGCGCCGATGGTGCCGAGGTCAATCTCAAGGTGTTCGATCGGGTCGAGCTGGATGTCGTCGATGGTCAGCTCGAAGTCATCGCCTTCAACAGTCAGGTCGGTATCCGGAGTCTTGTTGATGTTCAGCGACACGCCGAGTCCGAACGTGCCGATCTCCATCGAGGAACCTGATGAACTGGACGGGTCCAGAAGTTCGTAGGTGTTGCCGAAGGCGATCGCCCTGGCCTTGATTGTGAATTTCAGATCCAGGCCGATGTGTACCGGCTGAAGCGTGACCGAGGTGGCAACCCCGCCGTCCCTGGTGCGTATTTCGACGTATGGATCGCCGAAGCTGACATCCCGGAACTGGACCTCGACCTCGAGGTCGCCCTGCAACTGCACGCCGAGTATGCCGAAGTTGACGATGTTCGGGATCGGAACCGAGATCGGCGGAAGCGAATCAAGGAGTCCGCCGACGTTGCTGGACAGAAGAATCTCGATCAGCGTCGCGAGATCATTGGGGTGCGTGCGGTCATGGTCGCCGTCGTCCAGGAAGGACTGTCCTAAAAAGAGCATTGCGCCGTCGTCCCTGACCACGTCGCTCATCAGCGTCTCGCCATCGACGGGTGTCCAGGAATCGGAGTAGTAGAAGCCGCGGGTGGTCGAGTATTCGAATCCCTGAGAATCCTTGACCGAGAAGAGCAGTCCGTTCAGTCCATGTTTCGCGGTCATCGGCATCGAGAACCTGCCATCGGCCCCAATCGCGATGACCTCTTTGTTGATTTTGAGCGTCACGTTGCTGTTGGCCGCGTCGATGACGGTGCCGCGAACCTCCACTTCCGGAGAACCCTCAACCGTTTCGCCGCGAGGCGGCCAGTCAATCTGCAGTTCCGGCGCGGACAGGTCGCACTTGACCTGGTCGCTGTCGGAGAGCTCGAAGTCGCGCAGAGCCACCGTGACCGTCCAGTTTCCTTCCTGTTTAACCGTGAGCGTGTTTCCCGACAGCGTCAGCCCTTCCGTCGGTGAAATCACGATGTCCGCCGGGAGGTCGGAAACCACGTTCCCCCAGGCGTCCGTGACGATCCACGACACCTTGATGGCCGCTTTGAGCGCGTAGTTTTCCTTGTCGGGGTTCAGCTTCATTTCAAGGCCGATCGGCCGGCCGGGAGATACCTGCAGGATCGCCGGGCTCTTTTCGCAATCAGGAAATTCGGCGGGCGCCGAGCAGAAGACTTCCCATGCTCCAGCCGTTTCGGAACTGACGGTGAAGCCTTCAACCTCGAGCGCGCCGGATCCTTCCGGAAGCGACTCGAAACCGGTCACCACGTTCCCGAAGGCGTCGACCACGTCGCAATCAACCGTCGCCGACTCTCCGGCGCTGACGTTTTCGGGAAAAACGGTGGCGACCGTTCCAGCCGGGTCACCCGCAGTGACGATGAAAGCCGCCGATTCCGACTCGGCCAGAGGCAGCGATGCCGAGCGGCACGTGACTTCGAACCCGCCAGACCTGGAGGTGACGATGCTCAGGCCGTCTATCGTCACGCCATCGGCCGGAGTCACCTCGATGGTGGCGTCCGGAACCGGGGCTGAAACATCGCCTTCGATGATCGAACAGGACACCTGCACGGTGGAACCAGCGATAACACTGGCAGGGTCAACGGTCGCGGTGATCACGAGCCCTTCTCCCTGTCCCCATCCGTCGTCGCAGGAAACAGCGAGAAGCATCACGAGCAGTGGTATCCCCAGACACGATTTCACATGTGATTTCATCTGTTGTCCTGTTCGGAATAACAAGATTAACAATTATACTAGTTTAAGAAACCCAGGCACATGCAATTTTAGCAAGGTTTTCGTCCGCTCGAATTGCTATAATACTGCGCGCCGGATTTCTGGGCGGTTTGCTTCATCAACAGGGTATGATGGCTTTGTCGACAGACGTTCGAAGGCGAAACCTCGTTGTGCTGCTCGCGGTGACGCTGGCCGCCACGTATTTCGTGTCCACCCCGGCCCTGTCGAATCCCATGGATCAGTTCGGTTCCGGTTCGGTCGGAATCGCCATGGGGGGCACCGGAACCGCAACGGCGGACTCCTACAGCGCCACCTATTACAACCCCGCCGCGCTCGGCTTGATGGAACGGGTGGAGTTCGGTCTGGGTGTTTCGGTATACAGGCCCTGGCTGAACGCCCGGTTCAATGAGTTCGATGACGTTACGAAGACTACCTCTCCCGTCTCGCAGCGTCGTTTCGATCGCGCGACCGTCTTTCTTGAGGGCGGCGTCGCCGCACCCATCCCGCTGGGAAAAGGACTCGATCGGCACCTGTTCTTCGGGCTTCAGGTTCAGACTCCGGCGACCGAACTGTACTCGGTCGAGGCGCTCGGGCCGACCGAGGCGAACTTTCCGTTCTACGAAAAGCGCAATACCCGTCTGGTTGTGAACGTCGCGATGGCGGGACGCTGGAAGTGGTTGATGGTCGGTGTCGGAGCGTCGGTCCTTCCTTCCGTTGGCGGGTTGGTCAGCGTGGACCTGGACTCAGCCGATCCGCAGAACTATCTCGGGATAACCGTCGGTTATCGCGTTTCGGCGAATGTGGGTCTGCTTTTTGAACCGATTCGGGGGCTTACGCTTGGCTTTTCCTGGCGGGGCGCTAATCGCACCCATATTGAACTGCCAGTCGACGCAACGGTCTCAAACAGCATAAACCCGATCTATCTCATGGTGAACGCGATCGCTTACTGGACTCCGCACGAGTTTTCGTTCGGCGCCGGATGGAAGGCCGATGACTACTCGGTTTCGGCCGACGTGATCTGCTATCTGTTCAGCGGGTACCGCATGTCCTCGCCCGAGGTCAAGCTGTTCTCGGATCCGGGCCGCGAGGATGAGATTGGTTCTTCGTCGATTCCGTCACCTGGTTTGCGTGACAGTGTCACCGTTCGACTGGGCGCGGAGTATCGTCCTCACAAGGCCGTGGCGTTGCGTGCCGGATTCGGTTGGGCGCAGAGTCCTCTGCCGGTCCAGTCCGGCGAGACAAACCTGCTCGGAGGAGATCAGTTCTCCGGTTCGTTCGGGATCGGTTTCGACGCCGAGCACGTCGGAGGGCCGAAGATATCGGTCGATGCCCACTTCATGGCCGCGGCCGTCATCGACAACACCGACGTCAAGATTTCAATGATTCCGGGCAATCCAGGTTATCCCGCGGTGGGCGGCGGCGGCTGGTTCCTGAATTCGGGTGTATCACTGAGGTTTGGATTCTGATGACTCGATGCTTACGCATGTCGCTGCCGGTTCTGATCCTGTTTTCAGGGCTTTTGTCAGTGACATCCTGTGGTCGCGGGCCAGGGGTCGATTCCGACGGCGACGGCCTTTCGGATCTTCAGGAATTGCTGTTCGGAACCGGTTCGTCGATATCCGATACGGACAACGATGGTGTTCCAGACGGCCGGGACGACGATCCGCTTTCAGGAGATCCGCAGATCAGGCTTACAGCGAGTCCCGCATTCGAGAACGAAGACGGAGATCGCTGCGTTATTGTGGGCTTTAGGGTGCTGGATGGACGCGGGTTCGGTCTTGGAAATGCCAAGGTCTCGGTCTCGTGGGAGTTGGGCGCCCTCGGTGAGGTGACGACCGACGATACCGGCTCCGGAAGGTTGACGGCATGTTCCCCGCATAAAGCCGAGACCGTCCTTAAAGCTGAGAGTCAGAACCTCGGTGGAAGGGTCGACAAGATCAAGGCCAGTATCGATCTTTCGTTCAAGCATCTTGCCGTTCCTGGCGTCAACACGGAACCCGACCAGGGCGCTGGCCCGGCGAACGGCCACGTCAAGGTGACCGCGTTGCAGCGCACCTGTAACGGAGCTTTGAGACCTTTTGAAGGCGCCTCCGTGTTCGTGGATGCCGGGACTGGCTCCGTTCCGTTCCAGACGACCGGTCCGGCCGGCGTCGTGGAGTTTTTCGATTCGTCGCTGGTTTCGAGTTACGATGTCACGGTCGGAGCGCCAGGGCACAGGTACGTCACGTATCTGGGCATTTCCGGCGCCTCGGTGTCGGTCGTCCTTGATCCGCTCGACGTGGTTGCTTCGGATGCCGCATCAGGGTTCGGGCAGATCGAAGGCCTCGTTTCGGGGTTCCTGGGCGAGGGTGGCCTAGAACCGCTGCCGTCCTCATCAAGTCTTATCGGCGATGACAGGATCGCGGTCGCGATTGTCTCGACCGCGATCAATGGCAGACCACTCTCATCGATGTCCATGGGTAGTGTCCTTGAGAAGCCGGGCGACGGCGGCGTGCCGGGAAACATGCCGCTCTGCCTGTATTCCGATCCGGTTCAGGCGCTCAAGGACAATGCATGCAAGTATGCAGTGTTCACTCTGTCCGATGTCCCGGCCGGTCAGCATCTGGTGTTCGCGCTCGGTGGAACGGTCGCCGATCCGCTCACGACGATCAGCGATCCCTACAAGATCGACTTCAGGCCGCTCGCGCTTGGGATTGCCCGGGTCAACGTCAAGCCTGGCCAGGTCAATGAGGCCGACATACTGATGAACATCGATCTTTCCTCCCAGGAGGAGGACGCGGTGCAGATGTACCTCGGCAATCTTCCGACCGACTACAAAACCGGCGCACCGATGCCGAATGCACTCGCCATGCCGGTGATCGATACCGGCGGCGAGGGTTTCATATTCGTTTCGATTAACGGCGACTATAACCGGGAAGGTTTTCAGAATCCGATCGAGATCAAATTCCCGGATCCCGACGATCCCGTCCTGAAGAACCTTGGTCTGCGCATAACGAACCTGGCGGTCGGCCTGGCGGGCCGCGCTTCATACAAGTCCGGGGATCCGCCGGGGATTTCAACTCCGGTAAGGCCTGGTGTCGAAGCCGGAGATACCGTGCATCTGGACTCGCCGTCCGCGTGGCTTGAACTGCCCGAGTTGCTCGAGCCGGCGGTCGTGCCGCCCGACAGGCCGCTGGACACGGTGTCCCCCGACCTGTTTACCGGGGAGATTCGCTGGCGTCCGGTGTCAAATCCCGTCAGTCCCGACCTTTACATTCTGCGTCTGAACTATCTAACCTCCGCGGTTGAGAACAGATGGCTCGTGGACGGCGAAGGCAAGTTCGGAACCCTTGGCGGGCCGCGTTCCCATGCGCTCTGGGAATTCTTCGTTCCGCCCGACCGCTCGTCCGTGACGCTTCCGGTCTTCCCGGAAGGCTTCCCCACGCCATATCTGGGCAACCCCGAGCCGACTACATCGGATTCCAGGTCTCCGCATTTCTTTGACGCGGACACCATTGAGGTCGAATTGAGCGCCTACGTACTTGGCGCAGACGGCAAGCCGTTCGATTACTCCAGTGATTTCGAGTACAACGATGTGAACATGCACTGCACCGTGGTGTCCCAGGAATCGGTTCCGGTCAGGATGGGAAAGCAGGTTGCCCGTTAGTGCCCTGAGCGCAATCCGACAAGGCTATCTGAATGCCCTCAATCCGACGACCCCGTACCGTTCGACATAGCCGGGATAAACACCCGGGCACTCGTTTCGCTTCGAGCAGGAGTCGCAGATATCGGTGAATTGCCTGTCACCGTGATCGGACTTGTAGATGCCGTCCTCGAAACCTTCGCTCATGAACACGATGTTGTGTTCGAGCAGATTCGACACCGAGTCGAGCGCCGTGCGGATCTGGCAGAGAGGGAAACCCTCGACGACCGTTTTGAAGCCGCTCTCCGGATATCGCTTTGCGGTCCTGGCGACCTCATCGCACCCCGCGCGCCCGGCCAGTTCAGGCTGAATCGCCAGATCGGCCTCGTTATCCTGGAACAGCCCGCGAGGTTCCATCAGGCACAGCTTGTGCGTGATCGGCGCGAATGGAGCGACCAGGTCTCCGATGGCGGCCAGTTCGCGCACGTTTCGCCTGTTGAGCACCGTGTTGACGTGCAGTTCGACACCCTGCCCGGAAAGGGCCGCCAGCGATCGCAGGACCGCGTTGAATGTGTCGGCGCCGGTGATTGAGCGATGTGTTTCAGCGGAGGCGCCGTGCAGGGAGGTGTGGACGTACTTCAGGCCCAGGGAGAGCATCCTGCCAAGATAGTCGGGGTTGCCCAGCATTCCGCAGTTCGTGATCAGACCGAAGTCCATCCCGAGAGCCCTGACGCCCCTGGCAAGCAGGAACAGGTCACGCCGAAGGGTCGGCTCGCCCCCGGAAAACAGGATCATCGACGCCCCTGCGTTTTTCGCGGCCAGCGCCTTTTTTAGAATGGTCTCGGCCGGCTCGTCCGGGACCGAACCACGGTAGTCCGCCGCGCGGCAGAAAAGACACATGGAGTTGCAGGAATAGGTGACTTTCAGGACTGCCCTGACTGGATTGTCCGACATCATCCGAGGCTGCCCCGGGGCACCGGTCGTTCATGGGGTCGGCCGTGCCAGTTTGAACGCGCCCAGGCTAGCCGCATGAGTCCTTGCGGCCGTCGTGAAGGTACTCGGTTCGTTCCTTGACCTCGACCCAGCGATTGAAGATGGCCATCGTCTCGTTGTCGTTCTCGACAAAATGGCGCATCAGTCGATCCTGCACGCCCATGTATATCCGGCATCGCTGATTCGTGCTGTTCTGCGGGAAAATATTTCCCTGCTCGCCGTAGTTGTAAACCGGACAGGTCCCGCACCACGGCTTGTAGGCGCACATCGAGCACCCCGGGATCGAGTCCAGGGTCGATGCCATCGCCAGTGTCTTCACCGTGTCGTGCGTCACGACGTCCTTGAGCGTCATGTTGCCGACATCCCCCAGCTTGAAGATGTCATCTCCCATCTGGAAGACCATGCGGCCCTCGTCGCACGTGAAGATTGAACCGTCGTAGTTGTAGGCGATCTGTCCGATTCCAGCCCCGCACGGGTTGCGGATATCGAGGTAGTTGGGATCGTCCGGGGTCATGATCTTGGTAAGGAAGATGGCGGCCAGGCGCTCCATGACCTCGACACCCTGCCTGTTGAGCTCAAGGATGTAGTCCAGCGCCTCGTTGTAGAACTTGAGGAAGTCTTCGGCCGCGTAGCCTTCCGTTTCCTCGGCCTTCTTGGCGTAGCCGAACGGATTCAGCGGTCGCATGAAGATCGCCCGGCAGCCGCGCGCCACGTATTCGTCGACAAGTTCCTTCGCGCGTCCGAAGTGTTCCCTGGTGATCGTCGCGAGGGCTTCGACGTGGTAGAGCTTGGGGTCGAGTCCTGCCTGAACGTAGGCATTGTTGATTCGATCCATCCAGTAAACGCATTTGTCATGCGCGCTGGCGCCGGACAGCCGGCGGTTTCCGTCGTGGATGTCCTTGGGACCGTCCAGCGACGTCGAGATCTGGACCCGTTTTTCGATCAGATAGGCAAGCTTCTCGTCGTCCATCAGGGAAAGATTCGAAACCAGCGAGAACATGACCCGCTTGCCCGCGGCCATAGCCTTCATCGAACCGTACTCGACCACATGCTGAACCGTCTCCCAGTTCACGAGTGGTTCGCCGCCCTGGAATTCGATAGTGATCGTGTCGGAAGGCGAGCGCATCGCGATATCCACGACCTTTTCAGCCGTAGAGATCGACATATCGGTCTCTGTCTCGCCCAGCGAGGCGCGGCTTGCATGGCAATAGCGGCAGACCTGGTTGCAGCGCAGCGTCACCACCATGATGTGAAGGACCGGGCCGCGGTACAGGTAGGACATCTTGCGCCCGTATGCTTCGCTGGCCGTGTCGATGCCTTCCTCGCCGGCGATCAGCATGTTCTTTTCGAGCAGGCGTTTCTCGAGATCGGAGTCGGCCGCGACCTTGCCGGTCGCAAGAAGATCCATCTCGCTTTTATTCAGGACGATGAAGTCTCCGGCGTCATTGGTCACGACGAAGCTGTCGCCGACCTGCCGGTAACGAATCAGGTTTCTTTCGGGCTTCCCGGTCATTTCACGCCTCGCATGGAGATGGTTTCGCCCAGGACGAAGTTCTCAAACTCGCCCATAAATTCGGCGTCATCGGCCGCATCGCCCGACTGCAGATCGACGATCGTGTAGTCGCCATCGCGCAAAGTCGATATCGAAGCGACCTCGGAGAACGCCGCGACCGCTGTTTTGACAGCGCGCGCCGGGTATATCTTTTTGTGCAACCTGGTCTTCATGTGTCCCCCTGGACTGATTGAATCCTAACGGAAAGCCAGCTGTTACTGCTTGCCGCCTTCGCCGCGCGCAGACTCGTCCTTCTTGTACTTTTCCTCCCAGGGGATCGCGATCCCGAAAGGATCGTCCAGAAAATCCAGGCTCTCTTCTTCTTCGCTGAGAAGCTTGGCAACCTCGGGGGGCAGGTCCGGAACCGTGGCGGCGATCGGCGCTGGCGTCTGCTGACCGTCCGGGGGAATCGATTCGCCGATCGCGCGGCCGACTATCATGGTCCTGACCTTTTCGGTCTGCCTGGCCAGCTTGAACCGCAGGGCCTGGTTCACCATCTCGTTCTTGAACTCGCCCGCCAGTTCGGCCAGGGACCACTTCGAATTTGTACGCGGAGTCAGAACGACCTCGATATGGTCGTCATCGGCGAGATCGCAGTGAACGTAGCAACGATCCAGGAAAACGAAAGCCGTTCCGAAGAGGGCGTCCGTCGAGTAGAGTGACTTGTGAAATCTGATCACGGCAGAATCGCCTTTCACGGTCGCCTTGAATTCAGACCTTGAATCGGCCTTTTTTGCGGGCATTCCAGTGTCCTCCAGATAATTCGGTTGGTTGCCGCGGTCCCCCGAACCGGGCGAATGCGGCAAGCATGTTAACCACCGCCATCGGCGGTTGTCAAGGCGCGCGGGCGTGCATGTGTGATGGATTGATTGAAGTTGAATCGGTCGGGGCGACTGGATTCGAACCAGCGACTCCATGGTCCCGAACCATGTGCGCTACCAGACTGCGCTACGCCCCGTTTGTACTGTCAGTCACCACCACGTCGCAGCAGGTCGATCGCCTCGCGGTAACTGGCAGCCTTCATAACTGCCGCGCCACCAACGACCTCGTCGGCCCCGGCCCTGGCCACCCGCCCGATATTGGACGCGTTGACCCCGCCGTCGACCTGGAACGTGATGTTCCGACTCAAAGCGACGGGATTTTGTCGCAGCACGGCCAGTTTGTCAAGAGCTTCCGGAATAAGAGACTGACCGTAGAAACCGGGGTTGACCGTCATGACCAGCACGAAGTCCACCAGATCCAGATACTCGAACAGGCTCTCGGCCGGAGTGGGCGGATTGATGACAATGCCCGGTGACACGCCGAGGTCTCGGATCATCTTGAGCGAAGGTCGGATCCGTGACTGCTCGATCTCTACGTGAATGCCTATCCTGTCCGATCCGGCGCGGGCGAACGCCTCGATGTAACGCCACGGTTCCTGAAGCATCAGGTGCGTGTCGAACGTAATCCTGGCATGTGGCCTGAGATCCTTGACGACACCTGGTCCCATCGTCAGGTTTGGAACAAAGTGCCCGTCCATGATGTCCAGGTGAATCATGTCGGCTCCGGCGGCCTCCAGGGCGATGACCTCGTCGGCGAGGCGGCCCTGATTTCCGGCGATAATCGACGGAGAGACCTTCAGATTGAACGGATGTTTTCCAGAACCCATTGATACTGCCTCCCGGGGATGATAACTCGACCTTCAATTCACACGGCACCAATCCCCTATGCTGCCATTGATAGCATTCCGCCGTCCATCGGGCAACCCTTCCCGTCGATCTTCCGATATTCCATCAGGGGCCGCGATCGGTTAACCTTCGGCGCCATGATTGACCTTATCGATATCAAGAAGTCGTTTGGTTCGCGCGTTCTGTTCGCGGGTGTGAATCTGCGTATCAATCCGCGCGATCGACTGGGCCTGGTCGGCCCAAACGGCACTGGCAAGACGACGCTCTTCAGGGTCATCCTGGGCGAGATTGGGCCTGACTCGGGCAGAGTCGAGATTCAGAAAAACCTGCGGATTGGGTATCTCCCCCAGGAGGTGCATCCTTCCGGGGCCGGGACCATGGGGCTGGCCGACTATTGTGTTGAGAAGGCTCGCGGTGTCGGCGCGCTTCTCAGGGACAAGGCTGCCTGCCTGGCGGAACTTGATGCGCTGGGACACGGTCACGACAGCGACGAGATCCATGTTTCACTTGCGAAGAAGCTGGCTTGGATCGACGACCGGCTTCTGGCGGCGGATGCCGATCACATGCCGGCCAGGGCCAGGGCGATCCTGGTCGGGCTTGGTTTTGAACCCGCCGATGTCGACCGACCCTTGAATTCGCTGTCGGGCGGTCTGCTGATGCGCGTCGAACTGGCCAGGCTCCTGCTGGACGAACCGGACCTTCTGCTGCTTGACGAACCGACCAACCACCTCGATCTGGAAGGCATTCTCTGGTTCGAGGAATACCTGACGTCCTTCAAGGGCTCGGTCGTGATGATTGCCCACGACAGACAATTCTTGAACCGTACCGTCACACACGTTGTCGAGGTCGGGCCCAACGGGGCCACCGATTTCGGTGGCGACCCTTCGCTGCCGGTGTACGACCGTTACGTCGAGGAACGGGCGCGCTGGGTCGAACTGCAGTGGAAACGCTACGAGGAACAGCAGCAGCGGATCGCGGAGATGGAAGACTACATCGCGCGCAACCGGGCCAGACTTTCCAGTGCGTCGGCCGCGCAGTCGCGGATGAAGGCGCTCGAAAAGATCGAGCGCATCGAACCGCCGGGTTCCTTGAGGAAGGTGCATTTTCGTTTTCCGGTGCCGCCGCGGACGCCGGACCTGGCGCTGAGTGTCGAGGATGTCACCCGCCAGTACGGCGATCGGGTGGTGTTCAGGGATCTGAACCTGAGACTCCATCGTGGCGAGAGGATGTGTCTGATCGGACTCAATGGCGCCGGCAAGTCCACGCTGCTGAGGCTGTGCGCCGGCAGGACAGCGGCGGACGCGGGCAGGGTTGTCGTTCAGGACAACGTTGGTGTCGGATACTTCGCGCAGGATTCCTACGAGATCCTGACCCCCGAGAGGACCGTCGAGCAGACGATGCTGGAAGTGGCCGACTTTTCGACTGCCCCGCATGTCAGGTCCATTCTGGGCGCTTTTCTGTTTTCGGACGACGACTATGACAAGAAGGTCGTTTCGCTTTCAGGCGGCGAGAAGGCGAGGTTGATTCTGGCGCGGCTTCTTCTGCAGCCTTTCGGGATACTTGTTCTCGACGAACCTACCAACCATCTCGATATCGCATCGCGCGAGATCCTCGAGTCCGCGATGAAGCAGCACACGGGAGCGGTGATTTTCACTACTCACGACCGTCGCTTCATGGACAATGTCGCCACCACGACGGTTGAATTGAAGGATGGAAAGGCGACGCGATGGGAAGGAAACTACAGCTATTATCTTTCAAAGACGGGTGGTCTGCTGGCTCCTCCCGCGGACGCTCGTCGGGAACCGGACCAGGGGGCGGCGCCGCGCAGGGCGGCGGAGCGCGATCGCAGGCGTGACGAGGCGGAGAGACGAAACAGGCTCTACCGGATGCTGAAGCCTCTCCGTGATCGTGTCGAGGCATTCGAGAAAAGGATTTCTGACCTTGAGGCCGAACTCAGGATAGTCGAGGATGAACTTGTTTCTCCCTCGCTTTACGAGGATCTGGAACGAGCCAGACAGGTGAGCGAGAAGGCCCGCGATCTGAGGGCGACGCTGGATACCGTTTTCGATGAGTGGACGGCCGCGGCCGAGGAGCTGTCGGCAAGGGAACTCGAGGAGTCCTGAACTCAGCGGGGGGAATATGAAGTTTCTGGGTAGTCACCTCAGTTACATGCTTGAGAAGCACCAGTCCCGCAGCAATCTGAAGGCGTTCGCGAGATACCTGGCCTTTCTGGCGATAGTCATAGTCCTTTTCTCGCTGGTGTTTCACGTGATCATGGTCAGCGAGGGCCGTGAGTATTCATGGGTGACCGGGTTCTACTGGACCCTGACAGTCATGTCCACACTGGGCTTCGGAGACATCACGTTCGAGAGCGACCTCGGAAGGATGTTCAGCATCCTCGTTCTGATGTCTGGGATCTTCCTCCTTATGATAGTTCTCCCTTTCGCCTTCATCAGGTTCTTCTACGCGCCGTGGCTGGATGCCCACATCAGGACACAGGCGCCGCGAAGGGTTCCGCAGGGAACGGCGGGACACCTGCTTTTCACGGCATGGGATTCGATAGAACGCGGGCTGGCGGATCGTCTGACGCTGCTCGGAATCCCATATTTCGTCCTTGAACCTGACCCCGTGCGCGCGAACGAGCTTTTCGTCGAAGGCGTACCCGTGCTTACCGGTGAGATGGACTCCATTAAGACTTACGAAGCCGCCGCGATCGAAAGGGCCAGGGCGGTCTTCGCGTCCCAGGGCGATGCCGCGAACACCAACATCATTTTGACCGTGCGCGAGATATGCCCGTCGGTTCCGATCATCGCGACCGCCGAAAATCTTGAGTCGAGGGACCTGCTCGAATTGGCTGGTGCTACAAACGTTCTGTCGCTCAAGCAGCGACTGGGAGAGCAACTCGCGAACCGTGTCGAGTCGACGGCAAGTTCGGTTCATGTGATCGGCAGCTTCAAGAGTCTTCTGATTGGCGAGTTTCCTGTTTTCGGCACCACGCTTGCGGGCCAGACGCTGGCCGAGACCGGTCTCAGACAGAAGACCGGCGTGAACGTGGTCGGCATGTGGGAGCGTGGACAGCTCAGACCGGTCAGGTCGGACACGGTGCTCGATCAGTGGAGTATTCCGGTCGTGGTCTGTTCGTCTGCACAGATCGAGACCCTGAACGAGCTCGTCCGCACGAGCTGCTCCCACAGCGGCCCCGTGATCGTTCTGGGAGGCGGCAGGGTCGGGCGGGCGACGGCAGTCGCTTTGAAAGCCAAGGGACTAATGGTGCATCTGATCGAGCGGGATCCCGCGGAGGCGGCGAAGTCGGCCGGTCTTGTGGACCAGGTATTTGTTGGAGAGGCGGCTGACCGCGATACGCTCGACCAGGCAGGGATCGCCGAGGCGGCGTCGGTCGTCCTGACCACCAACGACGATTCCACCAACGCCTATCTGTGCATTTATTTCCGCAAGCTGAAGCCGGAGATCAGGATCGTCTCCCGCATCACTCACGACCGGAACATCGAATCGATTCACCGCGCCGGCGCGGACTTCGTGCTCAGCTACTCCTCGCTGGGTCAGGAGTCGGTCCTTTCAATCCTGCAGGGCAGGGACTTCGTATTCCTGGGCAGCGACGTGGAGTTCCATGTCTTCAGCGCACCTGTCTCGATGACCGGGAAGACTTTGCGCGAGAACAATATCGGCGCCCGGACCGGCGTTAACGTGATTGGCATGCAGATCGGCGATAAAACGGTCATTCCCGGGCCGGATACGATCATAGGCCCCGAAGCCAGGTTGATAGCGATCGGCACCGCGCATCAGGTTTCGGAATTATTCAAGGAGTTCGGATAGTTAGGATCGGCTACTTCTGCTCGTCTTCTTTCCGTGCCTCGGCGATACCCGCCTCGGTCGTGATCATCAGACCGGCGAT
>Ga0209606_1000396_pt1 | contig 66689 bp, 56 predicted proteins | sample AD_UKC057_MetaG_FD_184412 | JGI IMG/M metagenome (GOLD analysis project Ga0209606, IMG submission 184412) | Active sludge microbial communities of municipal wastewater-treating anaerobic digesters from USA - AD_UKC057_MetaG (SPAdes) (version 2) | ecosystem: Engineered > Bioreactor > Anaerobic >... | reverse complement strand
ACACGCGCGCGCGCACGCATGATGCGTGCGTCAGGAACAGGCAAAGTCAAAGGCAAAAGACTAAAACCTACACCAAACCCCACTTTATAAACCCCCATTTTCTGTCCAACCAATGGGGGGAGGTTCCCTCTATTATCTTCACCCTTCCTAATACATGGGCAAATCTTCCGAAGTAATAATCCGCTAAAGCAACCTGCTTTCCTGATTTATATGTTTTTATATCTTTCGGCAAAAAGATGATAGTTTTAGCATCTTCGTAATTAGGCAAGTGTTGCAGTAATAAAACAGCTTCGTTGAGCGAGTGGATTTTCGCGCTTGGCACATTTCCTTCTTTTGTCCATCTAATATCCTTACATTCACAGATATATCCTTGATCATCAGATACAAGATCGTATTCGTGATACTTTGGGGGATAGCCTATCATTATCTTCGTTTTTTCTGCAGATATTCCAAATTTACTTTTTAATATTTCGCCACAGATGTTTTCGAATTCTTTTCCCGTGTTCACCATTGGTTCCTCCATGAATAAGCATTGTCATTATTGCCAATGTCCATTTGATTGCCTTAATCCTATGATTTTTCAATCACAATATATAACATTATCTAGTTTCACCCCGCACAAGATATGCGTAAAGATTTTTAACATCTATAACAAAATCATTTACGTGCTTTTTTTTCATTGTTTTTCGTAGCACTTGCGTGTTTTCTTCACCGGTCAAATATGCCGCAATCACAAAGTCTTGGGCATTGTTCTCTTCGCTAAATATATCAAACAAATGTCTAACATGTTCCACGGTTACACGGATATTATCATTAGTGTCATACGCATTCTCAACACCATATTTTTCTATAAGAAGTGGTCCAAGTTGGCCTAGTCCTTTTTTTCCGTCATTAGATGCTTCGTCAGGATTAAACTTTGAAATAACCGCTATCAGAGCAACTGTTAATCTTGGATCTATTAAATATTTCGTTGAATAGTGCAGTATGGCACGTGATATAAAACGCGCCTGTTCATCATTTAATGATTTATTATAGTGCTTCACAACAGCCATGTAGTCATTTTCTATTTTCTCCATTTTATTTTCTAAATATTCTTCGTTGATTATTTTCTTTTTTACTTCGGTGTCTAATTCATCGTTTTCATATTGGCTCACTGTTGATGGGTCTTTGTATGAAGTAAAAGATTCTCCTATTCTATTATGCGTATTGTTTTCATATTCGATGTTTTTCTCTTCATCCTCATTGAAGCAAAAGGGGATTTCTCCTTCCGCAATGATTTTATCTTTCTTGCTGATTCTAAGCTTTAACTTTATATTTTCGATATTCTGATAATCCATGTTCGATGTCATTGCTGTTGAAAAAAAAGTGCTCCAAAATAACTCCCACGTGTTTATCCATTCATTCCGGCTCAAGGTTGTGGCTCTGACATTGCCTATGTAAAGGCGTTCTCTTTGTATAACTGATTCAGAACCATCCAATTCATACGACCAAATCAAATCAACATTAGTTGTGCCAACTTGTTTGTCTAAATCAACCGACCATGAAAGTGGCCCTTTACTTGCATCAAAGCATTTATCTATCTCAGTTCCTGTGCTGAATGAAATCTTAGCTGGCTTGCTTCGGAAAGCAAAAAAGCTTTTTATTGCTGGCTCAAACGTTGATAAATTATTTGCAATAAATAAAAACGCCAATATCGCAAAGACGGTGCAGACAAAAACACAAACGATATTCTCTAAACGTTTACTCATGATCTGCGGTTTTTATAGCCGACATCGCTATTTCGCAAGTCTTGTCTAAGCGCAACGAGCATATCTAAAAAACGTATGCAATAAAAAAATGCCAAAAAGGCCTTTAGGTAATTTTACACCAATGACGAATTTCGTTTCAAATATAATATAAAAATATTTTGCATGGAGATTAAGGTTCATGTTGTTTTAACAAATTAGTATTCATTCCAGACAGTATAAAAACCATCACAGTCTTATATCACAACAAATAACATTAAATCACAATCATATAATTTGTTTTTATTTTTGCATTTTATTAAATCTGATTTACATTTATTCCATTATTCTTAACAATGACATCGACTTCGAACAAAAAACCGCAGGGACATGACGGACGCCGCCGATGAAACATTCGCCGGGCGTTGCGCGCAATCGGCGGAGGAAAGTTGTAGAATAAAGGCCATGCAGAACGAGAGGCCGCCGCTCAACATCGTGTACGTGAACCCGGAGATACCGCAGAACACGGGGAGCACGGCCAGACTGTGCGCCGCCACCGGCGTCACCTTGCATCTGGTCGGCAGGCTGGGATTCAGGATAGACGACCGGGCAGTGCGCCGCGCCGGCCTCGACTACTGGGAACATGTCGACACGCGCCGCCACAAGAGCTTCGACGACCTCCGCGCGGAGTTCCCGAACGCCAGATTTCTCTTCTTCTCCAAATCCGCGTCGCGCCTCTACACCGAGGCCAAATACGCCGAAGGAGACTTCCTCGTGTTCGGGTCGGAAACCAAAGGGCTGCCCCCCGAACTCACCGCCAGCGCGCAGGAATCCTGTTTCAGAATCCCAATCGACGCGTCCGCCGTCCGCAGCCTCAACCTAGCCACAGCCACGGGCATAGCGGTCTTCGAGGCGCTGCGCCAGCTAGGTTTCCCGCACGCCTGAAGAAACGCGCAAAGTTGCCGCATGGCAAACACGCGCGTCGCGGCTCCGCGCTCCCGCCCGTTTTCCGCGCCCGCTCGCGGCGCGCCCCGGCCGCCCCGGCTGTTGACAACGCTTTTTGCCGCTCGTATATTCCTTTTGTTGTGACTTTATTGAAAAGAGAGAACCGCCATGCCGAAAATCAGAGACCTTGTTGAAAACGCGGACGCTTACCGCGAGATATTGAGGCGCAAAAACGCCGGCCCCATCATCGAAAAATTCGATGACGGCCTCAAGTTGTACGAACAGTGGAAGCAGCGCTCCATCGAGATGGAAGACCTGCGCCGCGAGGTGAACTCCATAAGCAAGGAGTTTGAAAAGACCCGCGACAAATCCCTCATCGAGAAGTCGCAGGAAATCAAAGAGAAAATCAAGGCGGGCGAACAACAGGAAAAAGAACTCGCCGACGAAGTGGCCCGAATGGAAGTCATGCTGCCGAACATGATAGCCGACGGCGTGCCTGACGGCGGAGAACAGGACGCCCAAGTAATAGGCTACAGAGGAACTCCGGCAGTGTCCGAGAAAGACGCCGCCGAGTTCGCCTCGATCTATCCCGGCGCCCCCTCCAAGACCGTCGCCCATGAGCCTTTCCACCACTACAACCTCGTCGGCAGATACATCGATCAGGAGACCGCAGGCAAAGTTTCGTCCTCCCGCTTCTACTACGAGTTCGACGAGCTGGCCATACTCGACCTCGCTCTCGGCATGTACACCGTCGAGTTCTTCAGAAACAAGGGCTACTCCGATAAAATCATGATAACCCCTTACATGATGCGCAAAGACGTCGAGGAGCGCATCACATATTTCGAGGCGTTCCAAGACACCATCTTCGAGGTGGAAAAAGACAACCTTCTGCTGATCCCGTCCTCCGAGCACTCCATCATCGCGTACTACGAAGACAGCATCTTGGACGAGGAAAGCCTTCCGATGAGGATACTCGCGTGGTCCCCGTGCTTCAGGCGGGAGGCAGGCTCCCACGGCAAGGACACCCTCGGAATCTTCAGAGTCAAACAGTTCCACAAAGTCGAGCTTCACTCCATCGTCAAAGAGGGAGAAGACTTCGCCGAACTCGACAGGATGGCCGTCGACGTCTGCGACTTCCTTGACTCGCTCGGTCTCCCAAATAGATCGGTCATGCTCGCCGCCGGCGACATGGACAAACGCGCCCTCAAGCAAATCGACATCGAGACTTGGATGCCCGGACAGGCCAGATTTCGCGAAACTCACTCCATCGCCACCGTAGGAACTTGGGTCTCTGAGAAATTGATGATCCGCTACAAAACTGAGAAGAAAAAGAAAATCCTGACGCGCAACCTGTACGCGACGGCCGCCGCCGTGCAGAGGACAATCTGCGCCATCGCCGAGAATCATTACGACCCGGACGCCAAATGCATCCGGGTGCCCGACGCGCTGAAAAAATACACAATGGGCGTGGAAACAATCCCGGTGTGACCTCCGCCGCGCCGCCGCCCGGCCCGGCCCGATTCCACGAAACATGTTGCCGTATTTCCGGCCTCGTTATATTATCTGGTTTTCACTACTACTAAGGACGGTCGCCGCTAATGAATAGGAAGGTCGGATTTGACAATGAGAAGTATCTGAAGGAACAGAGCGAGTCGATTCTCAAGAGGATGGAGCGTTTCGGCAACAAGCTCTATCTGGAATTCGGGGGCAAAATCCTGTACGACTATCACGCCGCCCGCGTGCTCCCCGGATTCGACCCGAACGTGAAGATGCGCCTGCTGCAAAAACTCAAGGACAACGCGGATCTGATTCTCTGCATCTACGCGGGAGACATCGAGCGGAAGAAGATGCGCGCGGACTTCGGCATCACTTACGACTCCGACGCCATGAAACTCATCGACGACCTGCGGGAGTGGGGAGTCGAGGTCAGCGCGGTGGTCATCACCCGTTACGAGGAACAACCCTCCGCCGCTCAGTTCAAGGACAAGCTCGAACGCCGGGGCATCCGCGTCCACACCCACAAGTTCACAAAAGGATACCCGACCAACGTGGACGTCATCGTAAGCGACGAAGGCTACGGAGCGAACGCGTTCATCGAGACGACCAAGCCTCTGGTGGTAGTCACCGGCCCCGGCCCCGGCAGCGGCAAACTAGCCACCTGCCTCAGCCAGATTTACCACGAACACAAGCGAGGCGTCCGCGCCGGATACGCAAAGTTCGAGACTTTCCCCGTCTGGAACATCCCCATCAAACACCCCGTCAATGTCGCCTACGAGGCCGCCACCGCCGACCTCAAGGACGTCAATCAGATAGACCAGTTCCACCTCGAAGCCCACAACGAGATTTCCGTCAACTACAACCGGGACATTCAGGCGTTCCCGGCGCTCAAGCGCATACTCGACAAAGTCATGGACGGCGGCTCGTGCTACTCTTCCCCGACCGATATGGGAGTCAACCGGGTCGGCTTCGGCATCATCGACGACGAGGCGGTGCGCGACGCCGCCAAACAGGAAATCATCAGGAGATATTTTCAGTATTCATGCGAATACGCGGTGGGGTACGCCACGCGCGACACCGTCGAGCGGGCCGAGTTGCTGATGAAGGAGATAGGGGCGTCGCCGGAAGACAGGCTTGTGGTCGCGCCTGCCCGCGCCGCCGCCTCCGCCGCCGAATCCTGCGGAAAAGGCTACATGGGCATCTACTGCGGCTCCGCCATCGAGCTGGACGACGGCCGGATAGTCACCGGCAAGAACTCGCCCCTCATGCACGCCGCCTCCAGCCTCGTCATGAACGCCATCAAAGTCATGGCCGAGATACCCGACCGCATGCCCCTTCTCCCTCCCGCCATCATCGAGTCCATCGCCGCTCTAAAGCACAAAGTAATGAACATGAAATCCATGAACCTCGATCTCGAAGAGACTCTTATCGCGCTTTCCATTTCGGCCACATCCAACCCGGCGGCGCAGTACGCGATGGAGACGCTCACGCGGCTCAGGGGATGCGACGTCCACATGACCCACATCCCCACCCCCGGAGACGAGGCGGGCCTGCGTCGGCTCGGCGTCCGCATGACCAGCGACCCACAGTTCGCCACCAAGAGCTTATTTACGGGGTGATATCTTGGGAGACCGTTTACGCGGTTATTAACGCGATTCCAGTTCGAACGGGACGCGGTCGATTCGGATAGTAGTTGCCGGGGAAAAATCGGAGATGATTCCTGTTTCGTCGTCGAAGTAAATGCCGCTGGCGAAAAACGCCGTTATCATTCCCGCCACCGGTTTTCCGAGCGCGCCCCGCTTCAACGAGATTGTCAGCTCTTTGCCGTCCGTCGAGCAGGAAACCGCGCCCGCGTCGCTTATCCACCGCGGTCCCAGCCTCATCTTCAGCCGGCAATCCGTCCGGCCCACATCCAGCATGTAAGGAGAGTAATACACGAGGAGCATTCGGTGGTACAAGTCCTCTCCCGCCGGGCGGCCTGAATCGTACAATCCCAGCATGTAGTAATACGCGCTTCGCGGCTGCGCTTTCCCCGGCGAGATGTCCGCTCTCGCTCTAAGTTTGAAATAATAACGCCCTTCGTCCATCCCGAACGACCCGCCCAGCAGGTCCAGAGAGGGGTCCACAAAAACGTCTTTGACGCCCTCGTAGCTGTCTGAGTCAGACAGCGGAAACCAGCACGGCGAATCCGGAGCGGACGCGGCGACCGCGCACGGAGCCTCTATGTAAGTGTCTCCCCTGACATCGCCCATCCTTACGGCGGCGAAGACCGAGCGCGCTCCCGGCGGAGCGTCAAGAACCGCCGTCCATCCCGGTTTTCCCCCGCTGACTCCGAACGCCGGCGACACCGACTTCCAGCCGCCCGGAGCGTCGAACGAATGAACAAGCTTGACTGACAGCGCGGCGTTGTCGTCCGCGTCGTCCGAAACCGGCGACAGCTTAAACGTCACAGGCTGCCCCGCGCGCGGAGGAGCCGGATCGGTCGTCATCTCTTTCAAAGCCAGCGGCGGCGTCCTCTCCCTATTCATCCTCACAAGATAGTCCGTCCCCGGCGGCAGCTTGAAATTCTCCCCCGGCTTGCAGTCCTGCTGGCAGGTCAGCAACCCGTCGCGCGCGCGCGGGAAACACACGTTCAGGCAGACCTCGTCGCTGAACATGTAGGATAGATCGTCTGATTCGAAATCGGAGGCAAGACACAAAGACCCCGCCGAGACCAAAGCGGCAACCGCCATCGCCGCGGCTATTTTCATCAAATCGCGAACCATGGGGAATAGTCTAGCGCCACGCGCGGGCGCGGGCAAATATGCAAATTTGCGACAAATTTGCGGCGGACGGCCTAGCGTCTCGTCACTTCGTCGTGTGCGAGCCGACCCAAAGCTCGGCTCCCGGAGGAGTCACGTTCGCAACCGGGTCGACAGCCACGTGGATGACGGCGGGAACGTTGGCGGCGGACGCTTCCTTGAGCGCCGTCTTCAACTGATCCGCAGTTTCCACATACGCGCCGAAACAATCGAGCGCCTGCGCAATCTTGTCGTATCTGGCCGGATGATGGTCGCAGTTGACGTAGAAATCGCTGTGGCCGAAGCAGCGCTGCTGAGCCGTCTTCTCCATGCCCCACGCGATATCGGCGGCCACGAGAGCCACGAACGGCGTCCCGATCCTGCGCGCCGTCTCAAGCTCCATCAGGTTGAACCCGAACGCCCCGTCTCCGCTTATCAGGTACACCGGGCTGTCCGGCGACGCCAGTTTGGCCCCTATCGCGAACGGCACGCCCGTTCCGAGGTGGCCGAACTCGGACGTCCACATCAGACGCCTCGGCCCAAGTATCTTGTTGTAGTGCGTGCTCCACAGGCTGGTGTTCCCGCCGTCCATAACCGCGATGGCCTCGCGCGGGAAGAAGCCGCGCGCTTCCAGAATCATACGCCCGGTGGCCATAGGCGCGTCGGTGTTTTCCACCTTCGCCCGCAGCCCCTGCTCCCACATGTTCTGGATGTCGCGGTACTGTTTGAGCCTCTTGTGCGGCTCGCGCTTCGGGGTCAGCGACTTCACCGCCTCGAGCAACTGCCTGAGCACGACGGGAGCCGAGCCGACTATCGCAACGTCCGCCTTCCTGTTCACTCCCACGCGCTCCGGAGATATATGAATGTGAATAAGTTTCTGATTCGCGGTCGGCCCCCAGAGCGGAGCCTTTCCGAAGAAGTCCAGTTCGCCGAATTTGCAGCCCACCGCGAGCACGAGCTTCGACTGCGAAAGCGCCGCGCGCGCCATCCCGCACGCCGTGTGGATGCTGTTCGGATGATCCTCAGGTATCGAGCCGCGCGCGCCCGGCGATGTAGTCACCGGACACCCCAGATACTCGGCCAACTCTATCAGCTCCACCCACGCTCCGCTCCGGATAACCGCCGCCCCGGCGTGTATCATCGGCTCTTCCGACTCCACCAGAAGCTTCGCCGCTTCCTCCACCGCTCCCGCGTCTCCCGCGCTCTGCAACGCCCCCGCGTCCACCTTCGGCGTAAACTCTATCCCCTTCGTGTCTATCTTCTTGTTCATGATATCTTCGGGTATCTCAATGTGGACAGGCCCCGGAATCCCCGTCAGAGCCTCGCGGTACGCCGTCCCCACCAGTTCCGGAATCCGCTCGACGTTGGTCACGCGAGCGTTGAATTTGCAGACCGATTCAAACACCGCTTTCTGGTCGAAAACCTGCATCCCGCCCCTCGGCGGATAGATTAGGTCCGTTCTCCGCGTCGTGGACACCACTATCATCGGGATGTCTTCGCAGTGAGCGCAGATGACGCCCGCCAGACCGTTGGCCGCTCCCGGCCCCGCGCCGAGCACAGTTATCGCCGGTCTCCCAGTCACGCGCGCGAACGCGTCCGCCATGTGGACTCCCGCCGCCTCGTGCCTCGGAGTGACAAATGTCATCCCTCTCTTTTCCGCGTTGTCGTGCGCCCATTTGAACAGAATGTTGTATGTCCCGTCCGGTATCGAAAACACCGGGGCAGGTCCCTGATTGGCCAGACTCTCTATCAGAATTTCTCCGCAGGTAAGTTCGCTCATCTTGTCCCTCTCATTTTTAAAGTTTTATGATTCTAACATTAACCTCGCGCAAAGGTCAAATATCTCCTTGGCCGACAAATAATCAGCGCTCTTCCACCGCCTTCCCTTCTTTTTTCTTCCAAACCCTCGCCTAAATCCTTATAATTATCAAAGAATTACTTTTACTGCTTAATTATGCGCGCAAACATGCTCAATACGTTTTTTCAAAACCAGAAGGCATTATGGTTATGGACTCTAAGACACGGCTATTTCCCGCTTGCGATTATATTTGCGCTTAACCACATTACTTTGGCGCATTCGCCTGATTTTTATTTTCAGATTCGCAATATATTCAATTCCATTATCTACTTTTTATTCGGATTTCTATTTTATTTAACCTATTTGTTTGCGGTATTCGCCTTATATGTCAATATTGACAATAGACAAAAAATATCGAAAAATCTTTCCCGGTTTGTTTCATACTTAAAAGGCTTCATATTCTACATGTACATCCCTTTAACAATATTCCTTTTCGCGTTCAACGCGTTGTTATTATACTTGGCGCACATCGTGACAAAGGACGCTGATGCGACATTCAAAATATCTTTATACATACTTTACTTGCTAATGCCTTTTAATTTCTTGAATTACATCTGGTTCCCTATATCGTGCGTCAGTCTGCATTCGAAAAATTCACCGGTAACGATCAGCGAAGGTCAAAACGAAATCCAACTATACTTCTCATACTCATTGAATTTCGCAAAGAATTCCAAGTCGCTTTTCTTTTATTCATTGGTTCTTTATACATTGTTGAATTATTTTCTGAGCAAGTTCGTCTCGATTGAATATTTTCAAAATCTCAATCTGAATATCTCGGTCATTCACAGCGCGGTCAAAACGCTGATCACATACATGTTGCTGTACACAATCGCCAACAAGGCGATTCAACAAAACGGAGAAAACGCGTCAGCCGCATGATGTTTTTCAATTAATTGGGCGTCTGCCATCAAAAACATCCGAAAAGCAGTTTGGGAAAGGCGGGTGGGAGAGAACTCTTTACAAAGGGTTTCCCCCAACTGAAGCAGGCGGCCCGCTCTTCCCCGCTTTCTCTTTTTTATCCTTTTTTTCGCTTTCTTGCCCCGCCTATGGGGCGCGAGTAGGCACAAGACAAATATCCCCGCCCCCTATTGATTATATTTCGGAGCTGTCCTATATTATATCGTCCGGCTCAGACGCCGGTTGTTTAATTTATTACGCGATACGCTTTGGGAGAAGGATATGCCGAATGTAAAGTCAGCGGAAAAAAGACTGAGACAGAACGAGAAAAGAAGAGAGAGAAACCGCGCAGAGAAGTCCAAGATGCGCACGGCTATCAAAAAAGCCGAAACCGCCATCTCAGACAGCGACGCCGCAGCCGCGAAGACCGCAGTTCTAGATGCCTGCAAGGCCCTTGATAAAACCGCCCAGAAGGGCGTCGTACACAAAAACATGGCGGACCGCAAGAAATCCCGCCTCGTCAAGATGCTCAACAAGAAGAGCTGAGCCGCAGCTTTCCCGCCAGTGGCAGAATCGCTCGCTCTCCGGCGGACAAAAATCAACGGAAACAAAAAAGCCCGCGACGGCGGGCTTTTTTAATTCCTTGTCGTTTCTGTCGCGTCAGTGCAACGCTTCCATCACACAGGCTTTCGCCTTTTCCATCGTCATCTTCTTGGCGCATACTATCTCGCCGACTATCAGGTTCATCGCGTTGTCCATCATCTTCTTCTCGCCCATGGACAACCCTTTTCTCTTGTCTTTGATATACAGATTTCGGAGCACGTCCGCCACCTCGTGAACGTCTCCCGTCCGTATCTTGTCCAGATTATGTTTGTATCTCCTGTTCCAGTTCGACGGCATGTCGGATGTCTTTTTGCACTTCAGCCCGTCCAGCACTTCGTCTATCACCTGCGTTTTGATAATCTTCCTTACACCTATCTCTTCGCAACTCTCCATCGGGATCATGACCGTCATTTTTTTCATCGTCAGGTTAACTATATAGTATTTCTTGGTCATTCCCAGCACTTCTTGGTCCTGAATGGACTCTACCACGCCCACTCCGTGCAAAGGATGCAGAATCTTATCGCCGCATTTGTACATGCCGTCCTCCTATATAGTATTTGTTTGAGATAATGGTTTGTATGATAACAAAACACATGACCCGCATTTTACCACATAAACAAGGCAAAGTCAATTTATCCGCGCCGGAAATCAAAAATTCTTTCAACAACAAAGCTTTTTTAGACAAAACAGCCGATTCGCGCATGTATGCCTCCTCTTGACCCGTATTTATCAATAACAATTAAACAGCCGGTTCCGGTTCTAGAAAATGCCTGTAGGTGGCAAATTTGAATTATGCTTTGCTATAATTGTTATCGGTGAAAACATGAGTCCATCAAAGATTATCATTATAAAAACAAGTTAACCACAAACAGGAGGCGCACATGGCGGCGAAGAAGAATGTTGTCGGCGGCATTAAGCTTGATTACACGAACATGATGTCGGACGCAGTCGGGGCGAAGGACGGCCTGACGGCAAACCAGTTGAAGAGCGGGGAGAAACAGGCGGCGGGAGCGTTCGCGTCGGTTTCCGCACAGCGCAAGGCAGGGAAGCTTCCGTTCATGGACCTTCCATACACGATGTCCGCAGGGCCAATCGAGAAGTACGCCGCCGGGGCGCGCCGAAAGTTTGAAAACCTCGTGGTTCTCGGCATAGGCGGTTCGGCGCTGGGCATGACCGCGCTTCAGACGGCGCTGAATCCCGCGCACTACAACCTGTTGGACGCCTCTAAGCGGCGCGCGCCCCGGCTGTTCGTCGAGGACAACGTTGACCCGGAGCGCATCGCCGCTATGCTCGACCTGCTCGACCCCAAAAAGACTCTTTTCAACGTGATAACGAAATCAGGCGGAACAGCCGAAACGATGTCCGCCCTGATGATAGCCCGCGACATGATTGTGAAAAAACTCGGCAAGAGCGCGCTCAAGGAGCATCTGGTCGCCACCACGGACATCAAGCAGGGAAACCTGCGCGCCATAGTGGACCGCGAGGGGCTGAGCAGTTTCGTCGTGCCGGACGGCGTCGGCGGAAGGTTCTCGGTTTTGACCGCAGTCGGGCTGTTGCCCGCCGCGATAGTGGGCATAGACATTCGGGGGTTGCTGTCCGGGGCCGCCGCGATGGATAAGCGATGCTCTTCCGGCTCGATATCCTCTAATCCCGCGCTGGCGGGAGCCGTTCTGCATTTCCTTATGGACACCGCGAAGGGAAAAAACATTCAGGTGATGATGCCGTATGCGAACGCGCTGGGAGGTGTGGCGGACTGGTTTGCGCAGTTATGGGCGGAAAGCCTCGGCAAAAAGCATTCGACCGACGGCCGGACGGTCTGCGCCGGGCAGACGCCGGTGAAAGCTATCGGAGCCACCGACCAGCATTCCCAGTTACAGCTTTACATGGAAGGCCCCGCGGACAAGGCGGTCACATTCATGCGCGTGGAGAAGTTCCGCCGGACGGTGAAAATCCCTAAAGTTTACGCCGACATGCCGGGGCTGGCGTATCTGGCGGGCCGGGGGATGGACGAATTGCTGAACGCGGAACAGAAGGCGACAGAGTTGGCGCTTGCTGCGGCGCGACGTCCGAACTGCTCGATAATCCTGCCGGAAATCAACGCCGGCTCCGTCGGGCAGCTTCTTTATATGCTGGAAATTCAGACGGCGTACGCGGGCGCGCTATACGGCGTGAACGCGTTCGACCAGCCGGGAGTGGAGAGCGGAAAAGTGTCCACCTACGCGCTTATGGGACGGCCCGGCTACGAAAAACAGCGCGCCGAAATCGAGAAGGCCGCAAAAGCGATGAAACGCCGCGTCGTCTGACGCGCGCGCCGTCGGTTGAGAAAAGAGCCTCCCGCGCGTTCGCGCGCGCGGGCTTCTTTCGGATGTTATCAATTTTCAAGCCGGTTATTAAGATATTATAGATAGTCCGTTTATATTTCATGCGGGCTATATGCTGTTTATGGAGGCGCTCAAGTTGAAGTCGCTGTTCAGGTCTGTGAAAAATCTGTTGAGCGTCGATATGGGAATCGACATGGGGACGACGCGGACGAGGGTATTCGTGCGCGGGAGCGGGGTTGCCCTAGACGAGCCTTCTTTCGTGGCGGTGAACTACCGGGACGGCGAGACGGAGGCTGTGGGCAAAGAAGCGTACAAGCTGTTCGGCAGATGCCCGCCCCACTTGGAGATACTCAAGCCTGTCGAGCGCGGGGTGATAGAGAACTTCGAACTGGCCGAAGCGATGTTGAACGGGCTGCTCGAAAACCTGTTCAAGAAGAAGGCTCTGCTCGGCGCGAGGATATGCGTGGTGTCGCCCACAGGAGCAACGGATGTGGAGAAGAAAGCGTTCGAGGACGTGGCGATACAGGTGGGAGGAAGGGAAGTTTTTCTGGTCGAGGCTCCAGTGGCGGCGGCGGTGGGAATGGGGCTGCCCATAGACAAGGCCAGAGGGCTGGTATGCGTCTATCTCGGCGGCGGAACCACTCAGGCGGCGGTGTTCAGCGAGGGCGAACTGATGTTCTCCGTGTCGGAGCCGGTCGGCGGGGAAGACCTCACCGAGGCGGTTATTTCCGGGATAAGGAAAAAACACAGGATACTCGTCGGCGCGCACACCGCCGAACAGTTGAAAACAGCGATGGGAAGCGCGTATCCTTCGGACAGGGACGAGACGCGCGAGATATACGGCAAGAGCGTCATGGACGGACTGCCGCGCGCCCAGTTCATATCGAACTGGGAACTGCGGGAGATGATGGAAGGGCCGCTGAACAGGATAGCGAACGCGATAAAGGCGTCGCTGGAAAAAGCGCCCCCGGATCTGGCGGCGGACATTAAAAGACACGGCCTTTACCTTTGCGGCGGAACAGCGCAGCTCGAAGGAATGGGGTCGCTGATCAGCCATGTGACCGGGCTGTCATGCTCGATATCCGGCAACCCGCAGCACGCCTGCATTCAAGGCGCCGAGAAGGTTTCGGGAGACATGCGGAAATACGACAGATTCACGACCTCCCCGGGCAGCCGACAGTTCACAGGGTGACGGGGGCGAACGCCAATCGATGAAAAGATTCAAGATAATCAGGATGGCATTCATCGCGGTTCCGGTGGCCGCGGCCGCCCTGCTATTTCATTTTTTTGATTTGTCTGGAATCACGCGAGCGCCTGCCGCCGCGGTGAACTCAATCATAGCGGACGCTGGCGACGCGCTGTCATATTCGGTGGGCGGCAAGTCGGACGCGCGGCGAAAACTCGCCGATGCCGACGCCGAACGCGCCCGCCTCCTTATCGACCTAGCTCATAGCAGGGACGCCGTCCGAAAACTTGAGGCGCGGCTTGAAACGCGAGAGATAGATTTCGCCACCGCCACCGCCGGGATTGTCGCGCGCGTCGTCGTCAGAGACATCGGCTCATGGCACAAAGAAGTCACGGTTGACGCAGGCGCGCGGGACGGCGTCAGCCCCGGCTTCGCGGCCCTGACCGGCGACGGGCTGGCCGGCAGAGTGGTGTCAGTAACGGACTCCACCGCGTCGGTTCTGCTCGTGACGGGCGCGAACTCCGCCACCAGCGTCTCAATAAAAAACAAGGGGACATTCGGCATCGCCAGAGGCGACGGTTCCGGAATGATACGCGTGGACATGCTGCCGACCGAAGCGGGCGTATCTCCGGGCGACAGAGTAACGACGTCCGGCTATGGGGGCAACTACCCGGAGGGATTGCCTGTCGGGCGCGTCGCGCGCGTGGCTCCGGCGGGCAAAAAGCTTTCTCCGACAGTCACCGTCAAACCGGCGGTCGATATGACTAATCTTTACTATCTTATACTGGCAAAACTATGAAAAGAATCGGGACACCGGGGCTGGCGTTCCTTTTGTTGCTGCTTCTGTGGCTGCAAACATATCCGTTCCGGGGAGCGCTTGCGTGGCTGACAGGGCTGAACCTGAGCCTGTGTTTCGTTCTGGCGGCAGAGATGCTGGGAGAAAAGCGGGCGGGAGTTTTGGCGGTTGCCGCAGGCGTCGTTGCAGGAGCTATCTCAGGCTCGGCGGTTCCTCTTGTAGTGTTCGCGGCGGCGGTTCCGGCGGCGCATTCAGTCAAGTCCGCAATGTTCAGGCCGGGATCCGCGTTCCATGTGATGTCATACTGGCTCATAATAACCTGCGCGAATTCCATATTGCTGCTGGGAGCTTCGGCGGGCGAATTCCCTTCCGGAACCGCGTGGGCGTTCGTAGCGGCGTGGAGCGCGGCGGACTTCGCCGTGTTTCTTTTTATGCTCGCCGGGTTCAGAGACCGCAGACGCGCTGTGGCCTACAGAATGAGGAGATAGCTTCCTGAGCTTTTCGACATCAAGATGACGAGATACAACCAAAAAAATCGCACGAACATAAGGGCGCGCCGAACGGGCGCGTTCCGGCTCAGCGCGCTGGCGCTGTTCTCTGCTACCGTTTTAGCCGCGCTGCTTCTGCGGCTGGCGCACATGCAGTTGCGCGATGGACGCGAGTACGCCTTCCAATCTGAAAAAAACAGTTTTAAAAACATTCCGATGCCCGCAGTCAGATCTCCTATCGTGGACAGAAACGGCGTGACGATGGCCTACGACGCTCCGGGCTACAGTCTGGTGACGCTCAAGCGCAACGGGCTATGGGATTCCCGGCGCGTCACTTTCGAGGAGGCTTCCGAGATCGAGGAGAAAGGTTCAGGCTCGGGCAGTTACGTTCAGGCCAACCCGATGAGGACATACCCTCACGGAGCTGTCGCCGCGCACGTTACCGGCTACGTCGGCGAGATTTCCCCGGAAGACCTTCAACGCTTCAGGCACAAAGGCTACCGCGCCGGAGACAGAGTGGGAAAGAGCGGCCTCGAACGCCAGTACGAACTGAAAATCACAGGCAGCAAGGGCCGAAGAAAACTGCGCGTCGATTCAAAAGGCAGGTTCCTTCGGGACGCCGAAAAGGAGGAAGCGCTCGGCGGAGAGCCGTTCGTCTGCGCGATAGACATGCGCCTTCAGAAGGAAGCTTACGAGGCGCTGATCGAAAGAGGCCGGCCCGGAGCCGCCCTTGTGATGAAGGCCCGCACGGGCGAAGTTCTGGTCATGGCGACCAACCCCTCGTTCGACGCAAATCTGTCCACCGGCGGGTTCTCCCCCGAAGTCTGGAGCGGCCTCCACAAAGACCCTTCCCACCCGATGATGAACCGGGCGGTAAGCGTGGCCGCTCCCCTAGGTTCGGTGTTCAAACTCGTCACCGCCGCCGCCGCTCTCAACGAACATATACTGACCCCCGCTAACACTTTCACCTGCCGGGGCGCATTCCGCCTCGGCTCGCATTCCTTCAAATGCTGGAAAGGCGGCGGACACGGCACATTGGGCATGGTTCAGGCCATCGCCCAGTCATGCAACGTTTATTTCTTCAACGCCGGACGGCAGGCGGGGGTTACAAATCTTCACAAATATGCTAAAATGCTGGGTCTCGGTTCGAGAACCGGGATCGACGTGCCCGGCGAGGCAATCGGCCTGATTCCCGACCCGGTGTGGAAACAGATGTTCCGCCGCGTCGCATGGCTTGAAGGCGAGACCATCAACATGAGCATCGGGCAGGGATACGTTCAGGTCTCTCCCGTTCAGGCGCTCGTTCTGGCGAATGTTTACGCCACAAGAGGCCGGCTCGTCGCTCCGAGGCTCTATCTGGACGGAAAGACGAAGTCGGCGCGCGTCAACGGCCTGTCGCCCGAAACGATAGAGATAGTGCGACAGGGCATGAGGGCGGCGGTGGACGGCGGGACCGCCGCGAGGTTCGGGCAACTGTCCGCCACATCGGCGGGCAAAACGGGAACGGCGCAGGACCCGCCCCGGCCTATGTCTCACGCGTGGTTTGTGGGCTTCGCGCCGTATGAAAATCCGGAGCTTGTCTACGCGGTGTTCGTCGAGAACGCCGGAGGCGGCTCCGCCGAAGCCCTGCCGGTGGCTTTGAGGGTGTTAAAACTTGCCGAGCAACTCGGATATCTAGGCGAGCCTCCGCCCGCCCCGGAACCGGACACGGCAATTTCTGGTAGAGGAGACGATTGAGTTGAAAACCGTAATTCTTCTGATTCAATTTCTTATCACGGTGGCGCTTATAGGCGGCTCGATACTTCAAGCGGCCAAAAGCGAGGGCCTCGGCGCCCTCGGCGGCAGCAGCGAAGTCTACAGAGGCAACTCGGCGAAAGGATTTCAGGCGATTGTCGATAAATGGATGGTTTACATCGCCTATGCTTTCCTCGGCGTTTCGCTTCTGTGCTACATCGTGGTGTTCTGATCCGGGAGTCCGCCACGGCGGATTGCCTGCAAAAAAACCGGCCGCCCCGGCCGGCTCTCGGCGGGCCAGATGAGGCTTGACATATCCGGCGACATCCGGAAAATCTCCATAGCCGACGACCGCCCTTTCTTCTCGGCGACCCACGAGGAAATCGCTTCGGGAGCCACTTCCGATGTGTATTTCCTGCGCGCGCGCGACATCCTGAAAAAACTAGGACTGCTCGATACCCGCGTGGTGGCGGATGTCTTCTGCCGCCATTCCGGCGTATTCTGCGGCTCGGCGGAAGTGAAAAACCTTCTAACCGGACGCGACATCGAATTGTATTCACTCCCCGAAGGAAAAGTATTCGAGGCGGGCGCGACGGTGATGCGCGTTTCAGGCCCTTACGGAGAGTTCGGGCTTTTTGAGACGGCCCTGCTGGGCATGCTTTCTTCCGCCACAGGCTGGTCTACCGCCGCGCGCGAGTGCGTCGCCGCCGCCGAAGGCGCTCCCGTAGTGTGCTTCGGAGCGCGCCACATCCACCCCGCCGTCGCCCCCGTGATGGAACGCTCGGCGGTCATCGGCGGAGTGTCCGGCTCAAGCTGCATCCTCGGCGCCCTCCTGTCGGGCCTGAACCCCACCGGAACAGTCCCCCACGCCGCCATCCTCATCGCCGGAGACACCGTAAGGGTAGCCGAGGCGTTCGACGAGGTTTTCGACGACGACGTGCCCCGCATCATCCTCGTTGACACGTTCAAGGACGAAGCGGAAGAATCATTGCGAGTCGCGGCCGCTCTAAAGGACAAACTGGCCGCAGTCAGGCTGGACACGCCGTCGGAACGCGGCGGCGTCACTCCCCAACTTGTCGCCGAAGTGAGAAAACGGCTGGACAACGAGGGGCGCGGCGCGGTCCGCATCGTGGTGTCCGGCGGCCTGACGCCCCAACGCATCGTCACTCTCAAAGCGGCGGGCGCGGACATCTTCGGCGTCGGCAGCCACATATCCACCGCAAAACCTATTGAAATGACAATGGACATAAAGGAAATCGAGGGAAAAGCGGCGGCCAAACGCGGACGCCTGCCCGGCCCGCAGGCGGGCGAAGGACTGGAACGCATCCTGTGAACCGCCCTCGCTCGCGGAGTGAAAAATGACAAATCCTTCCGACATACATAAACAACTGACCGAAGCGGCGCGCGAATCAGCCCGCTCGCTCGAATCTTCCGTCGACAGACTCGCGCCCGGCATCGTGACTGCGGCCCGCGCGATGGCCGATTCCATTTCTTCCGGCGGACGCATCCTCGTCTGCGGAAACGGCGGCAGCGCCGCCGACGCTCAGCACCTCGCCGCAGAACTCGTGGGCCGGTTCCTGCTTGAACGCCGCCCCTACTCCGCCGTCGCCCTCTCAACCGACACCTCGACCATAACCAGCGTCGCCAACGACTATGGATTCGACGCCGTCTTCGAGCGCCAGACCCTCGCCCTCGGACGCGTCGGCGACTGCCTCGTGGCTATTTCGACAAGCGGAAACTCTCCGAACGTCCTGCGCGCCATAGCGGCCGCCGCGACCATCGGCATGAAAACCATCGGCGTCACCGGCAAAGGCGGCGGAAAAATGGCCTCGCTCGTCGATATCCTGCTCGACGCCGATTCCTCCCATACTCCCACCATTCAGGAAACCCACAGCTTCATCGTCCACGCCCTCTGCGGCCTCGTTGAACAAATGCTCGCGGATAATTAATTGTTAAGAAAAGCTTTTAAAGAAAATATTTAATGTCGGTCCAAACTGTGAGAGTTCCCGAATTCCAGCATCTCTGTGGCGCTGCGGTTTTAGACGCGTCGCCCCGGTCGTTAGGCCCTGCGCGCGTCTGGATGAGCGGGTATATGCCGACGCGCTACGCGCGCGCGCAAAGCGGCCCGATTCAGGTCCGCGCCATCGCCACCGGCTCAGGCCGGGACGGCATGATTTTCGTGTCTGCGGACACCTGTCTGCTCAGCCCGCGCGTTGCCTCGGACTGGGCCTGTGGCATCGCTCGCGAGACAGGGTTGAACCGGGACCGCATTTTCATCATTACCACGCACACTCATTCAGGACCGGACCTTTGCGGTCTGTTCGGCGGCGTCCCTCCCGCGTATTTCAATTTTTTTCAGAAAACAGTTGTGCGCGCCGCCGTTGCCGCGTGGCATAACCGCGCGCCCGCCACCCTGTTCGCGGGTGTTTCGCGGCACGCCTTGGGCATTCCGCGCCGCAAGTCCCGAGGCCAGCAAAGCTTGGAAAACAGCGTGGTCGTGTTGCAATGGAAAACCGGAGACCGCGTGATTGCGACCCTTGTAAACATCGGCTGCCACGGCGTGGTGTATTCCAAATATTCCCGCGTGTTGAGCGCGGACCTTCCCGGCGCAATCTGCATCGCGGCGGACCGCGCTTTCGGGGGAGCAACCCTGTTTGCGCCGCGAGCGCAGGGAGACGTGAATCCAGCGATTCCCGGAGACGACCCATACGAACAGGCGGGCAACGCGTCGGAACTTGAGCGCCTCGCGGCTCTCGGCCTTGAAGCTGTTCAGGAGGCGGCGCGACTCTCAAACGAAATCCCGCCCGCGCGCGAGTCGGAGCCTGTTTACGGACTGGAAATGGTTTTGCCCGTCACAACGCCCGCGGGCGCCGCTTTCCGAGTTCCGTGGTGGTCCGGCCGGGGCGCGCATCCCGCGTTCGGTTTCAGGCTTCGGTTCCGCCGATTCTCAATCGCCGGGATTCCCGGTCTGGCCGCGCCCGGCGAAATTCTCACCTGCCTCGGCAAAAGCTGGCTTGAGCGCAAACCCCCGGTTTCTTTGCTTTTCAGCTATTGCGGCGGCTATCTCGGATACCTCATGACGCCTGAAACTTTTGCTCGCGGAGGATATGAGCCGAAAGTTTCCCCCGGCTCCTTGCCCGCTCTCCCCGGCTAGAACGCCATGCGCGTGAATATATGAAATATTCGAAAGTTTCACCGCGAACGCCGCAAAGTTTTTAACATTGACCAAACAAAAAAAGCGAGAAGTTTCGGGGTTTGGCAAAAATTCTTCTATCGGTTTTTTCTGGTTAAAACGTCTTTTTTTGGCCGCCGGCGGAACAGGTGGACGATTCCGGCGACGACAAGCCCCACAAAGCCCGCGCCCGCTATTCCGACCGGACACCCCGGTTGGCCGCAACACGGGCACGCCGCGCTCGTTCCCGCATACATCGCCGCCGCGCCTCCCCACAATCCGAAAAACTGAAGTATTCTTTTTTTCCAGCCGGGGATATGATGATCATGATGCTCGCAAAGCTCCGCCGCTTCGCCGCCGGGCGCTTCCGATGTCGCAATCTCTCCCTGCGACCCTATCATTCTCGCCGACTTGTCCATGTCTCGATTATACAACGCGGAGAATATTAAAAAAATAAAACAACCACAGTTGCTGAAGCAGGATTGCCTAGAACGATATCGTCATCTGTAAATATCAAGTTCATTCTTAGTCACAAAACGAAACCTCTGGCGGTTTTGAACTTCGGTTGTTGTTGGGTTAAAATAGTTATCATGGGTTTTATGCGAAATATTACGCGGGCGATGCGCGCGGCGGCGGCTGTCGCCGCGCTTGCCTCTGTTTTCGTCTGCTCCGCTGCGTTCGCCGAACCTGAGGAACTTGAGCCTCGCCTTCTGTTCGAGATTCGGGACTATCCCGACACGGGGTTCTTCCAGTGGATATCTTCTATATCGATAGACGAGACGGGAGACACGCTGGCGATTGTGGCGGGAGAGCCGGCGGGGATGTTTTTTTACAGGCGCGGCTCCGGTTCGCCAGTGAAACAGGTTCTTTTCAAGTCAGGCCCGGAAGGCGGAGACTGGGGCCGGGCGGCGGCGTGCGGCGGAAAGATTCTGGCGTCGCGCGGGGGAAAGGTCTTCGCGGCGTCGGAGAGCGGAGAATTGACGGAGTACGGCGCGGCGGCGGCGGAAGAGGGTTTCAAGGCGGACATACTGCTGTGCGACAGGCGCGGCAGGCTGCTGATGGCAGACCGGAAGGCGGCGCGGATAGCGCGGTTCGACGCGGAGGGCGCTGCTGAGTTGAGGATAGCCCCGCCGAAGGACGCGAAACAGGCTGCGCGGTTTCCTCTGAAATCTGTGGCGGATATCGCCACGGACTATTTCGGCAGGGTGTACGCGCTGGACCCGAAGTCGCGGGCGGCGATACCGTTTGACGAGTCGGGCAGGCCGATGACGCCGATTTCCGGCAGCGCGTTTTCGGACGCGCCGTTCCCGTGGGACTCTCCGGCGATAGCGGCTGACACCAGAGGCCGGGTATGGCTGATGAACGAATACGAGGACGCCTTAGAAGCGCGGGACGCGTTCGGGACGCCGGTTGCGCGGGTGGCGCGGCAGTCGTCCGATGGCCCCCGCTTCATTTCGCCCGTCCAACTGATAGTGGACTCTGAAGACAGGCTGTACGCGCTGGACGCGGCGAGCGTGTCCGTGAAGGTGTTCGATTTGAGATGAGACGCCGGGGCGGGCCGCCCCGGCCGATAATATTTGCCGGAAAGCGACAACGATGAACGCTGATTCCACAAAGTTCGAGGGATGCCTTCTGGGGCTGGCGATAGGCGACGCGCTGGGGATGCCGTTCGAGGGGATGCGCACCTCGACGATAAAGAGCATGCTCGGCGGCAAGGCGGGCGAGTTCATGCCCTGCCGCGACCGCGGGCTGCGCGCCGGCCAGTGGACGGACGACACGAAGATGGCTCTCAAGCTGGCCGAAAGCATCGCGCGCAAAAACGGAAAGGTTGACCCGGCGGACATCGCCCGCGCTTACGTCGAGTGGTACGATTCCGGCGACCTGCGGGGCATAGGCCGCGCGACGCTCGAAGCTATCCTCAACCTTAAAAGCGGAAAACCATGGAACGAGAGCGGGAAGCGCGGCGAGTTCGCCGCCGGCAACGGTTCGGCGATGCGTTGCGCGCCCATCGGGCTGCTTAATTGCGGCCGCCCTGAAAAGATGAAGGAAGACTGCCGGTTGGACGCGGTCGTGACTCACAACAACGACGAGGCTGTGGCGGGTTCGCGGGCGGTGTGCTTCTTCATCGCGCGCGGGGTGACTCAGAGCGACCTGCTGGAAGCGAAGCCTGAGCTTGTGTCGGAATGCATTGAATACATAGGGCCGTGCGAGGTGTCGCGGGCGCTCGAAAGAGCGCGAAAGCTTTTGATCGAAGGCGCTCCGGCCGAGGCCGCCGTTTACGCGCTAGGCACAAGCGGCTATGTTGTCGAGACGGTCGCGAGCGCCGTCTTCTGTTTCCTAAAAACACCAGAGAGTTTCGAGACGACGGTGGTCGAGGCGGTCATGGGCGGCGGAGACACGGACACCACGGCGGCGGTGGCGGGCGCGATATCGGGAGCGTGGAACGGCCTTTGGGGCATACCCCGAAGATGGGTCGAGCAGGTGGAAGGCTCGGCGGAAATCCGGCGCGTCGCAAACGAATTATTCAAGCTGGCTTAATCGCCCCAGAATCCTAACTACGGATTCGGGTTCAATCGTTGTGTGGCTATTTTGCGATATCGAGCATGTCGTTTTCCCAAGCTATGACGAACGATTCGACCACCGCCGGGTCGAACTGAGAGCCGGAGTTGCGCTTGATTTCCTCGACCGCTTCGGCGGTGGAAAGCTTTTCTCTGTGCGGGCGCGGGGAAGTCATGGCGTCAAAGGCGTCCGCGACGGCTAGAATGCGGGACGCTAAGGGGATATCCGCCCCGGCAAGCCCTTCGGGATATCCGGCTCCGTCCCAACGTTCGTGGTGGCGGAGGACGGCGGCGCTGACTTCTTTCTCAACGCCGATGGGGTTTATTATTTCGCATGACAGCGCGGAGTGTTTCTTTATAATATCCATTTCCGAGGAATCGACTGCGGATGATTTAAGCAGAATTGCGTCGGGAACAGCGAGTTTTCCGGCGTCATGTGTCAATCCGGCGACGCGCAGTATTTCCCGAAGATCGATATCGTCCGGGCGCATGAAGCCGGCGACGCATTCGGCAAGTTTGGCCACCCGTTCGGCGTGCCCCGCGTGGCAAGGGTCTTTTGATTCAAGGGCTTTCGACAGCGAGGCGACCGCGCCCATAAACATCTCGTTCTTCTGGTTCATGAGCAACGAGTTCCTTACGGCGACTGCGGACTCGCTCGATATCATGTCCAGCAGGGCAAGGTCGTCTTCGTCGAACTCCGTCTCCCCTTTTTTGTTTATCGCCTGCAGCACGCCTGAAACCTCGTTGTCCGAGCGCAGAGGAACGCACAGCACGGAGCGGGTTACGAATCCCGTCTTTTTATCCAGCGAACCGTCGAATCGGGAATCGCTATGGACATCGTTGCAGATGATGGGCGCGCCCGACGTCGCGCAGGCCCCGGCTATGCCCGTCGAGGCTGAGATTGAAACTTTCTCCAGATCGCGTTTCTTTTCGCCTGTGACGACATGGAAAACCAAGTTCTCTTTTTCGTTGTCAAACAGCAATAGCGAGGCGGCCTCTGCTTCGAGTATGTCCTTTGCGGCGTTCATCACAGCCGACAGAACGTCCGACAGAGAAAGACTGCTGTTGACGGCGTGGCTGATGTCCAAGAGCCGCTGCGTTCTTTCGACGTCATTCTTCATGCCCTCTATGAGGCGCTCGTTTTCGAGGGTCATCGAGATGACCCCGGCGAGGCTTTCGAACACCTCTGCCAACTGGGCGGGACTTTTAACTTCCTCGTCGTCGATATTGACGCCTTCGAGCACTCCTATCACTCTGTCTCCGGATTTAAGGGGCACGGCGATTAGAGACCGAGTGCTGTAGCCGACCGTCTCGTCTATGGTTTTGTAGAAGTCCCTGTCTTTTTCGGTGTTTTCGATGAGGACGGTTTCGCCTGAGGCGATGACTTTTCCGGCTATGCCCTTTGCGGCGTCCATTTTGACGCCGGTGAGTTCGCCTTCTTTCTCGCCTCTGACCATAAAAAATTCGAGTTTGTCGCCTGAAGCGTCGAGCAGGAGTATGGAAGCGCCCTCCATCTCGACTAGGCTGAATATGCGGTCCATGATGAAATTGAGCGTCTGAAGGGGAGTCTCGGAGCGCGGGAGCATGCGGGTGATTTCCTGAACTATGTCCAGTTTGAAGTTCGCTAGTTTGAGTTCGATTTCAAGGTCCAGAGCGGACTGATTTTTGTCAAACATTGTTCTCACCTCGCGCGTCTTGGCGGGCGTCGCGGAGCATTTCCTCAATCTCCATGGCGCAAACCCTGAATTTTTCCAGCAGAAGGGCGGCGTCCGAGCCTTCGTATTTTCTGATGAACGATTCGGCCCCCGCGCCCACCTTGCTGATTTCCATAAGGCCGGCGAGCGCGGCGCTCCCGGCGATGGTGTGCACCCTTATCGCGGCCGACTTGACGAACTCCGCCGCGTCGCAACCGCCCTCAAGCCGCGCGCAGTCGGCCTTTATCCCGTCCACTATCTCCCCAATTTCCTCAAGCGCTATCTCTCTGATGTCCATTTTCTCCCCCTCGGTGAAAAAGTCTTCGCTCATGATGCTGCCGCCCTGTGTTTTCAGTTTTCCAACGCGCTTCTTATTACAGTGACGACCCGGCTCGGCACGAAAGGCTTCAGGATGTAGTCCTTTGCTCCGGCCATCACGCAGTCGAGTATCTGCGATTTGTCCCGCTCGGAAGAAATCATCACCACGCGGGCCTTCGGATTGTCTTTTTTAATCGCCTTCAGAGTTTCCACGCCGTTCATGTTGATCATCGCTATGTCGCAGGTGACGAGGCTGGGGCGGAGCTGCCTGTAAAGCTCGACGCCTTCCGAGCCGTCTTCCGCTTCTCCCGCAACGCGCAGGCCCATCTTTTCAACGATGAGCCGCAGCGTTTTCCTCACCGCTTTCGAGTCGTCGATGACAAGGACGGTCTTGGCGCGCGCTCCGGACTTCCTCATGCCCTGCGCCGTCTCGTCGAATGAAGACATGTAAATCGTCTTCTCCTCGGCGTCCCATTTGAAGCTGGCGAACTTCGTTTCCTTTTTTACGTTGAAACGCGCGTCCCCGATGAATATGACCGCGCCCGGATACGCCGCCTGCTCCACCTCGGCCATCGCGAACTGGTTGAATATCCGCGTCGCGTTCAAATCAGTCAACTCTTCCTTCATCTGGTCCTGAATTTTTAGCATCTTCATCATCTTGCCGCGGATTTCGCCAAGCCTGTCTATGTCGTCGAAGTTCGTCCTCGACACGAATTCATAGTTCTTCTGAAGCTCTTTTATCTGTTTCTGAACAGCCTGTAGCTTGGCGACGCCTTCAAGGTATTTGCGCTGGACCTCGAACCGGTATCCGCACTGGACGACTGTGGTCGGGTGCGTGGCGGTTCCGAGGTTGCGGCAGGCGACGCGGTCGAAGGCCATCGTCCTGCCTCCGATTATCGCGCCCTCGTTCGTCATCGCCAGAACCTTGCCGTTCGCGCTGACGAAGCTGTTCATAATCGCGTTTTCTACCACCACGTTGCTCTCGCACTCGACGGTCGAATTCTCAATGAACTTGGCGTATATGTTGCCCTCGGCCGTCACTATGCCTTTGCCGCGCGTGAGGATGCCGCGTTTGACCACGATGTCGCCGCCGGCGCTGACTCGCGCGCTCTGTATGGTGTTCTCCACTATCACGTCGCCCCTCGCGTCAACCGTGAACCCATCCAGCACGCTGCCCTTCACCGCCACAGTTCCGTCGAAGACCACGTTGCCTGTCGAGTAGTCGACATCCCCCTCGATTATCAGAACGGGATCGACCCTGATCATTCCTTTTGAAACTATCGGCGCGCCGTCTATGTCAGCGATAAAGTCGAGTTTGTTTTCGGACATCGAGACGTTCTTGCCGGCCTTGAGCGTTACGTCCATTCCCCACTCGCCGGGAAGCTTCAGCCCGAACACTGTCAGGCCCGCCTCGCCCTGCGTGGCCGGTATCTTTCTGGCTATCACGTCGCCCTTCCTGACGCTGGCGATGGAGCCGATCGACCTGAAATCCACGGAGTCGGCTCCGGCAAGCTCGTCTTCCATGCGGGTGCGGTCGTCAGTCTCGAACATGTACTCTATCCGCGCGTCCGTGCCGTATGTGAACGGCTGTCCGGCGGCGATAATGAGCGTGTTGTTATACAGTTCCATGTTTTCGAGGAAGATCCTGAGCTTGTCCGCGCTCTTGATGCCGCTCGTGATCTTCTCCGCCTTGAGGACCTCGAAGACCTCTTCGGCGGCGGGCGGGATCTTGCTTCTGATATGAAGGTAGGCGTTGAAATGGTCGCGGGATATCTCTATCTCGACAGCCCCGCCGGGACCGGCGTTTTTAGCCATAGAAGAAGACCTCCGTGGGCGAGACCGACCGCGCGATTGCTGCGACCGCGCCCGGCGGCTCATTTTCAGTTGAATTAATTCTCTTCGAGAACATGATAAGTTATTATACAGAAAGCGCGCGCGGGTGTAAAATAGTATTTGACGCGCGCGGCGCGGCGTCGAAACCCCGCGTTCTAAGGGTTTCGGTCGAGCCGCCGGGCGGCGCGGAGGCGCGGAAAATGAATGTCAATCCGGTGTGCGCTTCATGCGCTCGCGACTGCAAACAGCCTTCCGGCGTGAACGTGGTCTCCTGCCCCAAATACGAAAGGGCGTCCCGCAACCTCGATTTGTTCGATTCGGCGGGCAACGTCAAACCCGTCCCCAAAAAACGCGACCGGAAAAAAACAGGCCCCGCCGGAGACGCGTGATGTCCCGGCCCATATCTTCCGTCATCATAGTGGTTGTGGACGCGCTCAAGCGCGAGGTTTTCTACAACATGCTCGCCGACGGGGAACTGCCCGGATTTGCCGAGGCGTTCGCCGACGGAGCCAAAGTCAGGTTCGGCTCGACGGTTTATCCCACAGAAACTCTGCCTGCGCAGACTTCTCTGTTCACGGGGCTGGAAGTCAGGCGGCACGGCATAGTCGGAAACGGATGGGTGGAGCGCTCCGCCGCGCCCGCGCGCGTCCTCGACTTCACCAGCGCGGACACGGCGGCGGGGGTGTTCGGTTACAAGCTGTTCGGCTGGCCCACCCTTCTGCTGCCGATGAAGAATCCGAGAGGGCTGATAAACGACAGCCTGTATCCCCCCGCTCGAACGATATACGAAATCGCGGCCGACCACGGCCTGACCAGCGCGGTCGTCTTCAACCAAGTCAGCCGGGGAGCCGGCAGATGGGTGCGGCCTAACCGCGGCGATATGGTGTATTTCGCCCTCAGTTCGAAAGGCTTGCTGGATTTCAAACGGATCGACCTGCGCACATGGCAAGCTGCCGCTTCGGATATCCGCCGCAACGGACTGCCTAACATCTACACGCTCTATTTCAGCGGGCTTGACGCATGGTGCCACCACACGGGCGCGGCGGGCCAAGCGGCCTACCTGAAAGAAGCCGTCGACCCGCATATATCTTCGCTCGTCCGGTTGCTGGAACAGTCGGGCGCGCGCGATTCCACGCGACTCGTCCTCTGCTCGGACCACGGCCAGACATGGCTCCAAAGCTCGAACATGATAACCACCGGCAGGCTGCGGGAGTCGCTTGAGGCTCGTGGTTTCCGCGCGTCGCTAGGCGCAAAGTTATTGCCCGGCCGCAACTGCCACGTGTCTATCATCGGGGGCTGCGCGCAGTTCTACGCCCTCGACGGGGCTTCCGGAGACTGGGGCGCCGCGCCATCCCTCGAACGCGACGTCCTTCCTCTCGCCGAAGCCGTCGAATCCGTCTGCCGCACCGAAGATTCCGCCGGCAGACAGGACTCCAACTCCATAATCCTCGTCAGAGCCGCTCCCGGCTCCGGCTACTTCATCTACAAACGCGGCTCCGTGTCAGCGCCGGACGATTTCTTCTGGGACAAGCTGGACAGGTTCCCGCGAGCCATCGACAACATCCGGGGGCTGGACTGTCCGAGGAGCGGAGACGTCGTCCTATTCTCCGCCTCCGAACATGGCTGCTACATATCGGACAACCCGGACTCGCGCACGCACGGCGGCCTCTCATCCGAAAACGCGGGAATCCCTATCGTCTTCTCCGGCCCCGGCATCCCCCGCCGCGTCGTCGAACAAGCTTCCATCATCGACATCGCCCCCACCGTGTTGTCATTCTTCAACATTTCCGATTCAAGCATGGACGGCTCGGCGATCAAATTCTAAATCCCGCCGCAAACATCCCGCGATCATGTTTTCGCCGTAATGTTATTTTTGCGGCGCTTGCGGTTTCCCCGCGGCGACCATTCATGATTATTCTTTAGTGTGGCTGATTTCAATCAAGCGGAAGTCTAATGTCCGACACAGGATATGGATTGTCTAATCAGCGATGCCGCCTCGGCGTTGAAAGTCCGCGTTATCCGGGGCTGCTGTCGAATGGCATCTATGAATCTCTACGGCTTCGATGTCGATCGCTTCTTCGTTGCTCGTTTCTTTTCGTTTAAAAGAGCGATCGGCGAAAGAAAGAGGGCGGTTCGAGCCGCGAATCAGCCGGAGCAACAAGCCTGCGCCCGCTCCGAGCAGGCCGATAACGGCAATCGCCGACATCGACGCGCAACTGACAAGGAACAACACTATCGCGAACGGGAGAAAAGCCTTGCCCTGAGCGCCTGATCCGAAGCTGAAAGAGAACGAAGACATCTCAGGCTCCGGGCCTCCGGGCGCGTCTTCGCGACTCGGCTTGCCTAAACCGGCGACTTCGCGCGGCGGGCGCTCATCCATTCCGATTTCTCCCGCGTTCTTTGTCTCTCTCGGCGGCGATGCGGCCCGCTTCCTCGTTCACAGCCCTGATTTCTTCCAGCGGAATTTTCGGCGTCCTGTCGAAATTTAAAAGCCCGTTGCGCTCCTGCTCGGTGTCGTAGAACTGCGTGTAACAGTATCCCTGAAATATGTCTTCTTCGGCTATGGCAAGGGTGTAATCGCGGAAGTTTTCGATAAGCGACTTGTCTTCGGCTTTGTAAAAACCGAAACCGCCGTATTCGCTTACCAGCATCGGCTGCCCTTCGTATTTCACGCCGGGAGCAAGCGGGCACACCGCGCTTTCCGCCGGGTTCAGCCTGCGCAAAAGATTCGCGTAGTCGAACTCCATGTTTTTCGGGTCGCGCAATTTCGCGTGCCATTCCCTCGCCTTCTGCGCCGTGCCGAGGTAATGGTGCAGATCGACGATGTCCGTCTTCACATGCTCGAACCCGCTGTTGTCCACGACGAGCCGAGTCGGGTCCATCTCTTTCGTAATGTCATACATTCGCGCGACGAAATCGCGGGCGGCGGATGAGAATATCAAATTATTCACGCCCCAACTTTCGTTAAGGGGAACCCATGCGATTATGCAGGGATGGTTGCGGTCTCGCGCGACAATCTCGCGCCATTGAGATTCGAGCGCGCCGCGCATCTTCGCCGACCACAGAAACGCCGACGGCATCTCCTCCCAGACGAGCAGTCCCAGCGCGTCGCACCAGAAAAGCGACCTAGGGTCCTCGATTTTCTGGTGTTTGCGGACGCCGTTGAATCCCATCGCCTTTGCCAGTTCGACATCGCGCCTGAACTCCGCCGGGTCGACAGGCGTGTAATGGCCGCTCGGGAAGAAGCCCTGATCCAACAGCAGCTTCTGATAGAGCGGTTTGCCGTTTAGCAATATGCGCCCGCCGGATATCGCGACGGTTCTGAAGGCGAAGTACGAATCCACGGCGTCCACGACCCGCGAACGCGCGTCCATCAGCTCGATTTTCATAGGATTGAGCCGGGGCCGATCAGGCGACCATGTCTCGACTTCCGGAACTATGAACTCGACTTGCGCCTTTTTTCCCTCCATCCGCAGCTCGCCTCCCGCGAACGTCCGCGAGAAGGCCTTTCCAGAAGGGAGGGTCGATGAGACGCGGAGCGCCGCGGGCGGCTCTGGACCTTCCAGATCGACGGATAATCTGACGCGCCCTTCGTCCGGATCCGAATCGACGCGCGCTCCAGCCGCGCGAGTCAGTCCCGCGGCCTCTATCCAGACAGGCTGCCACAGCCCGGTTACGGTGGAGTAAAAAATCGAGAAAGGCTTGTGTAGGAAAGTCTGTTTTCCGCGCGGGATGCGCGGGTCGCGCGAATCGGATATCCTGACTGCCAGCGCGTTTTCGCCCGCGCTCGCGGTCTCGGTTATGTCGAAGCTGAACGGGGAGTAGCCCCCCTTGTGGGAGCCGAGGTATTTGCCGTTAAGCCAAACGCGCGCTTCGTAGTCGGCGGCGCCGAAGTTAAGGATGAGAGAGCGCCCCCGCCTGAAAGCCGAGTCCACCCTGAAACGTTTTTTCATCCAGACGACGCGGGAAGGATTCTTTACCGCAGCGCCGGAGGCCTCAGACTCGACGCAGAAAGGGACTTCGATGGTCTTGTCGAACGCGCGCGCGTCGCTCCATCGGTCGAGCCGCCCGACGCCAAGACCGTCCTCGCGATATTCCCATTCGCCGTTCAGCAAAAGCAGGCTTTCGCGGGACCAGTCCGGACGCGGCCTGTCCGCGAGCTTTAGAAGCTGTCGGTTGATTTTTTCTCCAGTTAGATTCATGGCCATTCCTTTCGCGGCGGCTGCGCGCGTCTGACGCGCTGACATTCCGGGCCGAGGCGGCCTTCGGTCAATCGAACCTAGTGTTCAGCGTCGCTCTTAGATTTGTCGTCGATTTGGTTCCCGGCGTCTCGCTCTTCACCAAGTCTCTTTTGAAAGTCAGGCTGAAACTTGTCAAGCTGTTGAGTTGATACGACGTGTTCAAGCCCAGCGATGTCGTCCGCTTCGGTATGTCGCCGCCTTTATGGTCTTGGCTCATGTCGAAACCCAAGTTCACGTTGTTTCGCCATAGGTAGTTGCCGGTCATGGAGAACTTATGGTTGGAGCTTGCGGGCGTTCTATTGTAGCTGAGCGCGACCGTCCCTTTCGAAGACGGGGCCACTGTCATCGAAAGCGTGTCCGTTGCCGTTCTTGTTTTAGTTCCCGTGGATGTTGTCGTGGCCGGTTGCTCGTTGCTCTGGTTGTTGTTTATCCAGCTTGCGCTCTTTATTTTCCCGCTTGTCGGCGAATATGTCAGCCGCAGATTCCGGGTGTTTGATTTGTTCAATCCCGCGCCGGATCCCGACACGCTTTGAGTTAAGGTTGGAACCAGAGACATTTTCCACGGGAGGCGGACGCTCATAGTAAAGTTTCTGGAGTCGCTTGAGCTTGAGTAAGTTTCAGTCGGCGTGCGCGTTTTGCTTAATGTCAAGTTGACTCCGCTGAACCTTCGCCAATCTTTTAACACTTTGAAGTTGTAGTTCGATGTTTCCTGAACGGTGGTCTTGCCGGCGCTGCCGGAAGCGCTTCTGGCCAGCGTGGCGTTTATGTCCATCAATTCAAGCGGCCTGTAGTTGAGCGTGTAATTGTTCGTGCGGCCCACCACGTCCTTTACGGACTCCTGCTCAGACCTCGTGCGGTTATCCTTAAAGTCCATAATCAGCCCGATGTTTCTGCGCGGCCTGAAGTTTATGTTCAGCGACTTTCCTATCGCGCTGGTGTCGAGATCGCTATTGTCCGCGTTCTTCTTGTCCAGCAGGCTTAACCCCGAAGTTATCGCCAGAAGGTCTTTCATGAAGCTGTTCGTCATCGCCACCGACGTCGAGTTCTCCGTGGTTTCCGCCACGGTCTCCGAGGCCGTGCCCATTGAGGTCGCGTTTATCCTGTCAACGATGCTCGTCTTTATCGTAAAGGCTCTTATGTGTTTTCGACCGGAAAACGAGGCGTCCACGCCTTTGGTCACCGACGAACTCAGGGAGGTCTGTTCGAGAGTGCTTGCGTTTATGCTGCCCGTCTCGGTTTCGTTTCTTGTGAAAGTCAACTGCCATTTCTTCAGGGTGGTGTTCAAAGTCAACAGAGTCGAGTCCGTATTTGCAAGAGCCGTTTTCGAGCCGCCCACGCTAGTGTCGAAAAAGGGGTCCGTGAAGCCTTTCGTCAGGCTCATTTTGAATAGTTTTCCGTTGTAGTTCGCTTTCAGGTTGTGTTTGCTTCCCTCGACGATCGAGCCGAGAACGCGGTTGTAGATGTAGCTGACTTCGAGTTGGTCGAACTTGCGGGGAAAATAATGGCCGCTGTCGGCGAAGCCGAGGTCGTAAGTGAAACCGCCGGGGAGAAACCCGACGGCGCGCCGCACGAGAACGACTCTTCCGGCTCCCCTGTCTTCCCTGACATAAATTCTGCCGACCTCGAACGTCTGGGCTTGATACTTAATTCTATGCGTTCTTGTCGTCGCGTCGTAACATTCATTTCCGGGGTCCAGACCCTCTTGATCGCAAAGGCAGGAGTTGATCGGGTTGTCGTCCAGCCGTTCGCAGTGGCGGACGAACACCTTGACCGCGCCGACGATGTTTCCGTTCGGCAGGTTGCAAGTCAGCGTCCTGTCGGCGGCGTTGGTTCCATCGTAGACGCAAAGGCTTCCCGCGTCCGTGCCGCCGAGAGAGAAAGAGTCGGCGTCCACCGTTATCGTCTCTTCTCCCGTTCCGTAGGACGCGGCCAAGTCGGAGTTGGTGAGGGCGTATTCTCCCTCGACGGTCAGCCTCTTGCCGAGGTTGGCCGACGCCGTCAGCCCCAGCGCCGTCTTGTCGAACTCCGACGACGCCGAGGATTCCATCGGCGTGGTGAAATACCTTATCTTCAAATATTTGTAATCCTTATATCTCGGATCAGTGTTTGTCAGGTTCACCCATTGCGAAAACTTCAGGAACGAATCGGTTCCGGCGTCGTAAAATTGATAGAATACGCCCAAGTTGTCTATTGTTTTGTCGTAGTCTCCGGGACAGAACGCGGTGTCGTCAGAGCGAACTATCGTGGTTCCTCCCGAAGTTGTCGCCTGAGTCATCCCGTTGCAGATGGCCACGTCGTCCCACTTGTCCTCGTATGAGTCCGTGTTCGACAGCAGGACGGTCTCGCTTCCGGGAAACGCGTTGGACGGCCACGACCAGTACGTTCCCATCGTGGAACTGCTCGCGGTGTCAAACCCGTTGTCTGGTATCCTGTAGACCATGTATCCTTGAGAAGAAACCTGTTCCGGATTGTAGTAGGAGTATTTAATCGTTATCTGTCCAGTGATGCCTGTTCCGGAAACGCCTCTCTCTATGAGGAATTTTCCGTTCAGGTAGCTTCTGTGGCTTGCGTAGACAGGCCCGCCGCTCACGCTCGGATTGTACGTTTTGACTCCCGCCGTAACTATCACCGAGCCTTTCATTATAAACGCCTGCGTCAGGTTCACCACCGCGCAGGTCTTGGCGGAGTTGTAGGGGCAGGGAACTTGTTCGATAGAACTGTGAGAGACATCCACAAGTTCCTCGCCGTCGAGGATGACCGACGTGCTTTTCGGAGCGGAAGCGACACGGTACACCGCCCCAACTTTAAACTTGTCGCTCCTTCCGGCCGCGTCCGTCTTTTTGTATGACAGCCTGTACGCCCGCAGGTTTCCGGTGGAGAACAGGAAAGATGTCTCTTCATAGCTTATCGAGCGTTTTTCGCCGGACGGGACTGGTTCGACGAAGTATATCTCTCCGGTCCTATAATTGACGGTGTACTGCGAGGAAGGAATCTCGGTTCCGTCGGATTTGAATATGTGAATCGTCCCGGGGATTATCATGCCGGCGTTGAATTTGTACGGGCCGGTAATGTTCTGCCCGTCTGGAAGAGCGGAGAACTTGGTGCTCGATCTGGATTCGGCCAATAGAGCCGCGAACTCCACTCCCCCGGATTTGTAGTCGAACTGCATTCCGTTAATCTTCTGGCGGTCCATGCTGACCATCGTTCCGCTTTCAAAGTTCGTGTTGAAGTCGCCGAACCTGACCGTGCCGAATTTGCTCGCCACTTCCACGTCCAGATGCTGTTCCAACTGGCCGGGGCTGTCGCTCAAGTTCCCATTCACGGTCATCCCGTTTCGAAAGCTCCCGTCGAGATAGACGTTCCACGCCTGTTGCAGGTTCAACTTCTCAACTTTGGTGTCCACCGTGGTGTGATCTTCTTTGCCGGAGCCAACCAGCGCCTTCCTGTCTATGCTCTCTCTGTCGAGGGTCAACTGCATGTTTCCGGTCATCTTGAAAGTGCCTGTGCAAAGCGAAGGCGGAAGAGACTCGTCGCAACCCTTCTGCGAGGAGTCTATGGTTATCAATGCGTTTCGAACGTGCTGGGTCCCTTTGCTCACCGGGACCATCGCGTCGATCATCTCAACCGGGAGATTCTGACCCGCGCGCAGGCCTTTGAACAGGAGCGTGGCCACCGTCATAGGGGCCTTCGTCTCTCCCGCCGCCGATGTCAAGTTGGCCAGAAGCGCTAGCTTAATCTCTCCCTTCGCCTTGTCCACTCTGTTTGAGAAAGGCAGACTGAAGATGCTGCGGTAGTCCCATCTTCGCGCGCCGTCAATTATGGAGCGGAGCGTGTCCGCGTCCGCGTCCTGCGGAGCGGCAATCCCCATCTCCTCCATCATCTTGAGCAACTGCGCGCGCGTCATGTCGTCCAGCGGCTCAAGCACTTCGACGGACGTCGTCTCCCTTCCCAGCCTGTCAGTCAGCATGAGATATCTGGGGTCGTATTTTATCGTCACCTCGATCCCGGTCATGGTTTCGTATTCCGGGAACTTGTCTATCACGATGTCCAGCCGGGTCCACTGGTTGACTCCGATTCGGACCTGTCTCTTGCTGAACCCGATGACGACGTCCGCGGATTTTTCGTCTTGGGCTTTGTCTAGCGCGCGCATGCCCATATCCATAAGGGCAAGCTCCTGATCGAGCGAGGAGCCTCGCGGCCCGGCTGCGGACGTCTCGAACAGGCTCTCCCGCGCGCCCGTCCGCAGCAGCGCGTTGTCGCCCGCCAGCGTCGCGTACAACAGCGGGTCGGCGCTCTCTCCTTCGTATCCCAGCAACCTGATATATCCGGGATTCGAAGCGCGCTTCTCCTCCTCCCCGAACAAGGCGGTCGAAGAGAAACTCACGAACGTCGCCCCCGGCCTTTTCATCCTGAACGGAGCTTTGAGAAAAACCACCCTGCCGCCGGGAGGCTCGTTTGCGCGCGCGTGGAAAACCACTGTGCCCGTTTCAGGCGACACCTTGAATTTCTCGACCATGCTGAAAAGAGCGTCGGCGGCGTAAAGGTTGCGGTCGGGCAAAAACTCTATCATCGCCGGATCCGCGCTAAGCGAGCACTGAGCGCCGACGGCCGGGTCCGTCCCCTGTTCCATCGTTATCTTAAGGTAGGCAACCTCGCCCACCCTCGCCGCCGCGCCGCCCACGACTTCAAGCTCGAACACCGCCGCTAGCGCCGTCGCGGGCGAAAGCGCGCGCGCCGCGGCTAGCGCCACAACAAGCGCGGAAATCCACTTCGCCGCTTTGCCGAATCCCGCTTTCATCGCCGCAGTCCGAATCGGGGCCGCGCTGACCGGCCCGCTCCGGAACTTCAATCCTCCTCGCGCTCAGGCTCCGGGCTTTGATTCAGCCGCGTCGCTTCCGCGTAAGCTTTGTTTCGGGGAACTTCGAGAAACTCGGATGCCGCCTTCGCCGCGTCCCGGGCGGACATCCCCGCTCCCGCCAGTATCCTCAGAAGACGCGGCAAACGCTCGCCCCCGTCGTCGTCCACGGCGGAGGCGTCCCGCTCCCGCGCGCCGTCGATCACTATAGTATATTCCCCTTTCGGGTTCAGTTTAACCGCGCCCCCGGCAGCCTCGCCGAGAGTCGTCCTTATGATTTCCTCGTTGAACTTCGTCATCTCGCGCATTATCGACAACCGCCTGTCGCCCAGTTCCGAGAACAAGTCCGCCATCGTTGCCGGCATCCTGTTTGCCGATTCGAAAACAATCGCAGCGCGTTCTTCATTTTTTAAAGCGGTCAGCGCGCGCCTTCGCTTTTCCCCGGAGCGAGGAAGAAAACCTTCGAACACGAACCGGGGGCTTTCAAGGCCGGACACCGAAAACGCGGCCGCCACCGCGGACGCGCCGGGGATGGGGCAGACGGGAATGCCAGCGGCGGCGGCCGCCGCGACGAGCCGCGCGCCGGGATCGCTAGCGCCCGGAGTTCCCGCGTCGCTTATCAGCGCCCCGCTCTCTCCCGCCGCCAGCCGTTCCAACAGCTCCGGCGTCTTCCTCTCCTCCATGTCGCCGCCGAAACTGACAAGGCGCGTTTTTATCTTGTGGCGTTCGAGCAGTATTCTGCCCCGGCGAGTGTCCTCGGCGGCTATCCAATCAGCCCCGCCGAGCACCTTCAGCGCGCGCAATGTCACGTCCTCTAGGTTGCCTATCGGGGTGGCCACGACGTACAGCGTTCCGGGAGCGGGTTCGGTCTTTGTCATATAAGGCTTTGCGCCCCGGCGGGGTTATTTGCCGCCGGAGCGGAACAGGGAGATTATCCATGCCGCCGACAGCAGAAGAACGCATCCTAGCGCTATCTCTCGCAGAGACATGCCGAACGCGACGGCCGAATCCCTGTCCGGCAGGATGAGGGCCACCACTATCAGCAGCGCCGCCAGCACGATCGACATCGACAGCCGGTTGAAACTCTGGCTCAGGCGGTCCACCATCGAGCGCGCCGTCTCCACGTAGCTGTCCATCTCGATCCTGACTTTAAGATGACCCTGCTCGATGTTTTTCGAAATTCTGTCTAGCCTGCGCGGGAGCGCGGCCATGAGGTCGCGCAGGTCAAGGAACGTGCGCACCATGTCGCCGCCGAACTGACGGAAGTCCAGTTCGCGCCTGAACAGCATCCGCGCCGCCGGCGCCGCCGTCCCCACTAGGTCGAACCCCGGATCCAGATGCCTTCCAAGCCCTTCGAGCGTCACCAGCGTCTTGTCCATCAGAGTGAACTCGCCGGGCAGCGTTATCTTGTATTTCATTCCGAGGTTGTACAACTCCATCACAAGGTCTTCGAGCTTTATCTGTCCCAGCGAGACGTCCGAATATTTCTGCATCATCCTTCCGGCCTCGCGCGTCAGCGCGTCCCGGTCCGCGTCCGGCGCGATGGTCGCTATCTCTTCCAGCACTTCGACCAGCGCCGTAGCGTCCTTGTTCACAAGCGATATGAAATACCTCGCCATGTTCTTCTTCATTATCGGGTCCACCACGCCCACCATGCCGAAATCTATCAGCGCCACCACCTGCCCCTCGGTCACGAATATGTTCCCGAAGTGCGGGTCCCCGTGGAAAAACCCGTCCAGCAGTATCATCTTTATATACGCGTTCGCAATCACTTCCGTCAGATACGTCAGGTCGTATCCTCTGGCGACAAGCTTTTCCTTGTCCTTAATTTTTATCCCGTGAATGTATTCCATCGTGAGGACTCTGCGCGTGGTGTAGTCCCAGTACACGAACGGAATGTGGATGGAGTCGTCGTCCTCGAAGTTGACTCGGAACCTGTCCGCGTTCTGGCCCTCGTTCGTGTAGTCCAACTCCTGATGAATGGTTTTTGTGAACTCCTCGACGCGCTCGACGAGATTGAACAGGCGAGCCTCTTCGAACCTCTTTTCGGCTTTCACCGCCAGATCAAGCATTATTTCAGTGTCGATTTTTATGATTTTTTCGATATTGGGGCGCTGAACTTTCACGACGACTTCGCGCCCGTCCGCGAGCGCCGCCTCGTGAACCTGCCCGATGGAAGCCGACGCGATGGGCGCGCGAGAAAACGACTTATACGCCTGATCTAACGGCCTGCCGAGTTCTTCCTCGACGCACTCCTGAACCTGCTCGAACGGGAACGGGGACACTTCGTCCTGAAGCTTTGAAAGCTCTTTAACGATGTCCGGCGGAATAAGGTCCGGGCGGGTGCTTAAAATCTGGCCGAATTTTACGTACGTGGGGCCGAGTTCCTCTATTACCCTGCGGAGCCGGACCGGGAGGGGAAGCTGATATTCGTCGGATGCGAGCACTCGCTCGCGCATCTTGCGGGGAAACAGGCGGGTAAGCTCAAGCGCCTCGGCGGCCCAGAAAAACCCGTGCTTGAAAAAAACGGAAGCGACCGCCGTCATACGCACGTATTTTTTGTAAAAATCCGGCACAAACTGTTCGGGTATCGCCATTTCGGCCTTCCGTGAAGATTGTCGTCGCCCGCCGGCAGTCTTTCATTTTAACCCGCGAGCGGATATTTAGAAAGACCGGAGCGCTGAAAAGCCCCGCAGGCCCCGCTCATCCGTTTGCGGAGAGCGGCCCCCGCCCGCCGCCGCCTTCGCCTCCCGCCAGCGTCTCCGGCGGGAGCCATATCAGCACGCTCGTGCCCTCTCCCTTGCGGCTGTCTATGAACATTTTTCCGCCGTGGTTTCCCTCGACGATTCTCGCGCAGACGGAAAGCCCAAGCCCTGTCCCTGAACTTTTCCGGGTGAAGAACGGGTCGAACACGTGTTCGAGGTCTTCCGATGATATTCCCACGCCGGTGTCGCTAATTTCAAGCCCGACGCCGCCCTCTTCCGTTTCCATCAGAGTGGTTTTCACCCTGAGAGAGCCGCCCTCGCCCTTCATCGCCTCCACCGCGTTTTTAATAAGGTTAATGAATAACTGCCGCATCTGCACTTCGTCAACAAGCAGCGTCCGGGCGCGCTCGTCGAAGTCGGTGTTCACGGATATGTTCTTTGAGTTTATCGCGTCGTGAAGCAGGACGAACACCTGTTCGAACACGCCTATGATGTCCACCTGCTGCGTTTCCGTTTTCGCGCCGCCCACGAATTCAAGTATCTGGCTGAGTATCTTTTCCATGCCCTCGACTTCATTGAATATGATGCGTGCGTGCCTCGCCTCCTCCGAGTCGGCAGGAAGTTTGCGGGCCAGCCGCCGGGCGAAACCGCCGATAGACACCAGCGGATTGCGAAGCTCGTGCGCTATGCCCGCCGAGAACTCGCCGAGAGTGGCCAGCGTCCGCGAGCGCACCAGCAGCTCTCTGGCGTCGACCAGCCTCCGGTTCGCCTGCTCTATGTTCTTGTACAGCCGGCTGGTCTCCAGAACGCTGGCCGCTTGGTTGGCGAAAAGCTGCACGAATTCAAGCTGCTCGTCGGTTATCGGCGCGCGAGTCACCAGATTGTCCACCACCATTATCCCGACCACTTTCTCTCGCGCTATCAGCGGAACAGTCGCGAAAGTTGAGAATCCCATCGCGGTCAGCGCCGCCTCTTCTCCGCCCTCCGCCGGATTGTAGTCCGCCACATTGAACGACGTCCTTTCCAACACCGTTCGAGCTAAAGCCCCTTTATCCGGCTTCACCGGAACCGACATCTTTTTCACCAGCATGTCTATCTCGAAACCCGCCTCGCGATTGAACTTCCCGTATTCGAGAACCACTTCCTGAAGGGTCTTTCCTTTAGGCGTGAACGAGTGCCAGTGCCGCGAGGCGTCCGCCGCCCTCAGCGGCCCCACCGCCATCTCCCCCTTGAGCGTCCCGCTCTTTTCGTCGTGCAGAAACAACAGCGCCCGGTTGAACCCGAATCCCTGAGACATCGTCACGCTGGTGAGGATTATGTACAGCAGGGACTCGAAATCGAGCGTCCCGCGCATGATGTTGCTTATCTCCAACAGGAGCTGAAGTTCGCTGATGCGGGCGTCCTTCTCGGCATATAAGCGGGCGTTCTCAATGGCCATCGCCGCCTGATTCGCGATGATGGTCACTAGGCCCGCGTCCTCCTCCTCGAAGGAAATCGGCTCGCCTCCGTCCTCCGGCATCTTGTCGAACACGCCGAGAGTGCCGACCACCCTGTCCTTAACAACCAGCGGCGCGCAGATGGCCGATTTCATGCCGAGGCCCAAAGCGTCCGCGAACTCCCCGGGATCGTTCAGCAAGTCTTTCCGCAGTATTGCGCGTTTTTCTGCCGCGCACTTGCCCGCGAGGCCTTCCCCCATCCGAAGCGCCGCCGCGGCCGCCGCGCTCGCCGGAACCCCGTGCGAGCCTTTTATCTCCAACAACCCGGTGGCCGGGTCCAGCATCCTAAGCACGCATCCCCTTGTGGAAAGATGCTCCGCGCACGTCCGCGCTATCACCGCCGTCATCTCGTCGATATCCCGAACCGAGTTGATTATCTCGCTAACCAGATGGATGATAGCTATCTCTCTGAAACCTTTTATGACTTCCTCGTACAACTGCGTGTTGCGTATCGCGCCGACAAGCTGCGCCGCGATGTACGTTGCGAACTTCATCTCCGTTTCGGTGTAGCTGTACGGCTCGACCGTCCTCACATTAAGCACGCCGACCAGCCTGTCTTGGTCCGTCATCGGGACGCTGAGGATGGACATATACGCTTCATTGCCTAGTTCGGGGATGGGTTTGAACCTGTTGTCCTCGCGCACGTCGGAGATGGCAATCGGTTCCCTGTGCAGCCCGACCCTGCCAGTGACCCCGTCTCCAAGCTCGATTGAAGACGCGTCGGCGGCCGCCATATTCAGGCCGCGTCCGGCCTTGAGCCTCAGCGCGCCCCGCTCATATAGCCATATCGAACAGGCGTCCGCGCTCATTATCTCAAGCACGAGGTCAATAATGTTGTCCAGAATGGATTCCAGCCCGCGGCCGGATTTGACGGCGTCCGCCACCGCCGCGATTATATCCATGCCCTGCGGCGGAAGGTCTCTCCAGTTTTGACTGTCCACCCGCGACACCCCCCGACGCATATATATTAGCGCCGGGCGCGCCCGCGCGTCGCCGCTCCGTCTAATAAATTGCCCGCCATTTTCGCATCGCTACTTATTAATAATAATTGACATCCGCGCCGCGCTTGTGATAAAAATAACAAGCTCTTAGATTGCGTTGCCGCCTTGCGCCCCCAGCGAGCGCTTTAATAAGGCGGACGACAAGGGAAGTCCTAGAGGAAAAACAGCATCACACGCAGGCGCCCCACAGGCGCGAAAGCGGAGGAAGAAAGATGAACCGACGCGAATTTTTAAAAACCACGGGACTGGTTCTGGCCGGAGGGACGCTGGCGGGCGCGCAGACGGCCGCCGCCGCTCACGGCCCCGAACTGTCGCCCAACACCCTCGGCGTTCTGGTGGACACCACGCTGTGCATCGGTTGCCGGGAGTGCGAACTGGCTTGCGACAGGCGGAACAACCTAACAAAGCCCCCTGCTCCGGAAGAAAGTTTTCAGGACAAAGGCGTTTTCGGCTCGTACCGGAAGTATTCGCCTCAGTCGTACACCGTCGTCAATAAGTTCGACAATCCGGAGACCGGAGAGCCGGTGTACGTCAAGAACCAGTGCATGCACTGCAACCACGCTCCGTGCGTGTCCGCGTGCATCGTCGGCGCTCTCAGCAAAAAAGAGAACGGCGCTGTGCATTACGACTACGGCAAATGCATCGGATGCCGGTACTGCATGATGGCGTGCCCGTTTCAGGTTCCGGCTAACGAGTTCGACAACGCGTTTACGCCGTCGATCCGCAAGTGCACGTTCTGCTTCGAGTTCGTCGAAGAGGGCGGAGTCCCCGCCTGCGCGGACGCCTGCCCGATGGGCGTGATGACTTTCGGCAAACGCGAAGAGCTTATCGAGATTGCCCACGAAAGAATAATGAGAAATCCGTCCCGCTACGTCGAGCACGTGTTCGGCGAGCATGACGCCGGAGGGACTTCTTGGATGTATCTGGCCGGGCTTCCGTTCGACCAGATAGGGTTCCCGAAAGTCGCCGGCATAAGCAACGCGCAGACGAGCGAGACGATTATGCACGGAATGTTCAAGCACTGGATACCGCCGATATCGCTGTACGCGCTTGTGGGCGCGGCGATGTGGCTGTTCAAACCCAAAGACGGCGAAGACCACGAATAAAAGGAGTCGGCGCAATGAGCGGACACTCTGAGGCAAGACCGATAGAAGGAAAATTTTTCACTCCCGGCACTCTGTTGCTGGTCGCCGTAATGGCGGTCGGAGCCGGGTTCGCGGCGTACAGGTACGCTTTGGGCCTCGGCCCGGCCAGCAACCTGTCGCACGACTATCCATGGGGCATCTGGAAGGCCATCAACGTGGCCGCCATCGCCGCCATAGGCTCGTCGGGCTTCACTCTCACGGCCATCGTGCACGTCGCCCACAAACACAAATACCACGTTATGATGCGCCCGGGGCTGGTTCTCGCGCTCCTGTCATACACGTTCGTCGGCGTCGCCCTCGTGGTCGACCTCGGCAAATACTACGTGATATGGCATCCGATGCTCCCCTCGATGTGGCAGGGCAACTCCGCTCTGTTCGAAGTCGCCATGTGCGTCATGAGCTACTTGACCGTTCTCTACATCGAGTTTGCCCCCATCCTCTTCAAGCGCTTCATCGGAAAAGTCAACCTTCCCGGCCCGCTCAAGATGTTCAACGGGCTTCTCGAATTCTCATTTAAAGTCGGAGACACCGTTCTCGGCAGGCTCATGAGCCTGTTCATGATCCTCGGCATCGTCCTCTGCACCCTTCACCAGCAGACTCTGGGAACCATAATGGTCATACCCGGCCCCGAAAAAGTTCACGGCCTGTGGTGGACCCCGCTGCTTCCCGTTCTATTCTACCTGTCGGCCATCGCCGTCGGGCTTGCGGCCGCGGTCGCCGCCTCCCTGTGGACATCTAAAGCATTCGGCACGAAATACGAGATGCAGGCAGTCACCCCCTTCTCCCGCGCGCTTCCGCTGTTCATCGGCGCGTACATAGCCCTTAGGGTCGTCGACCTCGCTCTCAGAGGCAACCTCGGCCTCATGTTCGAGGGAACCTACCGCGCCACAGCCTTTCAGGTCGAGTTCTTCATCGGCGTCTGCCTCCCCTTCGTGCTTACTTGGTTCGAAGCAGTGAGAAAGTCGCCCCGCGCGCTTTTCTTTGCCTCTTTCCTGTTCATCCTCGGCGTCTCGGCGAACCGCGTGAACACCTACATCACTTCGTTCATGCCGCCCAACGCCATCGGAGGCTACTTCCCGACATTTGGAGAGATTATGGTTTGCGCCGCTCAGTGCGCGGCCATTTTGTTCCTGTTCAGGCTGATCTGCTTCATCTTCCCGATAGTCGACCAGCCGCCCGCCCACGCGAAATAACTCGCTAAGCGGGAAAACTTACACGATCAGGAGACCGATACAATGTTGAGCAAATTCAAAATCCCGGGAATCACAGCGCTGGTCGTCACCCTCGGCGCCGCGATGATCTTCGCCTCCGCGGAAAAACCTTCCGCAGGCAAACAGATTCTCCCCGGCAAATGCGAAACCTGTCACGTAAATTCGATTCCGACTCCAAGCGACAGCGCCCTTCGCAAATGCCCCGTTTACCATCCGCCGAAAGTAAGCCCTGAAAACATGCTCCGGCCCGAAGACGGCCCCCGCATGATGGCGCTCGACAAAATCGACGGCAAATACGCTCCCGTCAAGTTCGACCATTTAAAACACGCCGACCACGCGCAGATGCAGAACGGCTGCTGGACCTGCCACCACCACTCCTCTCCCAACAAACCCATTCCCTCCTGCGCCTCCTGCCACAAACAAGAACTGGTCAGGGAAGACCTAAAAGTCCCCACTCTCAAAGCCGCTTACCATCAACAGTGCCTCGACTGCCACAAAGGCTGGACGGGCGACACCACATGCGCCGGCTGCCACGTCAGCAAGGGACAGAAGCCTGCCGCCAATATCTATCAAAGCCCGAAGTCATCTGAAAAATATGTGTACTCAGTTCCCAAATACAGCAACACTAAAGTAACCTTCTTCCATAACTCGCACGTGGAATTCTACGGTCTGGACTGCAACGCCTGCCACGCCGGAGCAAGTTGCGCGGCCTGCCACGACGTCAAACGCGTAGCCGGCGAGAAGAAGGGCGAGCCTGTGGCAAAAGCAAACCACGACGCCGACTCCTGCTTCAAGTGCCACGCGAACGCTGCCTGCGACAAATGCCATAAAGACAAAGAGGTTGAGGGCGGCGGTTTCGACCACGCCAAGACCGGATTCCCGCTTAAGAAATACCACGCGAAACTCTCCTGCGACTCCTGCCACAAAGACGGGTTCGACAAGAAGATCAGCCGCAAGTGCAGCGCCTGCCACGGCAAGTGGTCGGCGGACAACTTCAACCACTCCAAGAGCGCCGGCGTCAAGCTCGGCGATGTTCACGGCTCCTTCGACTGCGGCGACTGCCACGTCGGCGGATTCGATAAAAAAGTCGAATGCGAGTCCTGCCACGAGGGCATAACCTACCCCGCTATGAAGCCGGATATGTGATGAATCGCGCGGAACGCCGCGCGCTAATTGAAAACAAAAAGCGGGCCGCAAGGCCCGCTTTTTTTTGTCAACTCATACTTGATGTGTTAAAAGGGAATACCCATTCGCGCCGGCACATGCGCGGCGACATTATTTTCGATATTAGCAGCGGTCAGGCAGGGCCGCCGGCTTTGTATCTGCCTTCGAACTTGCCGTCTTTGGCTCCGGGGCCGCGCATATCGTCCTTCGTGCCGCCCGCGTAGATTCCGCGCAGGTTGAGTTTGAATTCGTCCGGGTTCGGCGAGTTGGCCAACGCTGACTCCATAGTGACGATTTCCGCTTTTTTCAGCCTTACGAGGTCTTGGTTCATAGTGTGCATGTGCAGGAATTCCGGCGAGCCGAGAATGGCCTCGTAGAAAGCCATTGCGCTGCCTTTTTCGTTGATTAGCTGTTTGATGCGGGGCGTGGCCATCATGACTTCGGTAGCCGGGATTCGACCCGCGCCCTTCGACAGCGGCAACACTTTCTGGCAGACGACGCCCTGAAGGGCGTTGGCCAACTGGATGCGGATCTGCGACTGCTGGTGCGGCGGAAAAACGTCGATGATGCGGTCGATCGTGCCGGGGGCGTCCGTGGTGTGCAGCGTGCTGAACACCAAGTGCCCGGTCTCTGCGGCGGTGAGCGCGGTGGATATCGTCTCTAGGTCTCGCATTTCGCCGATGAGAATAACGTCCGGGTCCTGCCTTAGAACGTGCCTCAGAGCCACCGAGAACGACTCTGTGTCCGTTCCGATTTCCCTCTGCGTGATTATCGATTTGTTGTCGCGGTACAGGAATTCTATTGGATCCTCGACGGTTACTATGTGGGTGTTGCGGGTGTTATTGATGTAGTCGATCATCGCGGCGAGCGTGGTTGATTTACCGCTTCCGGTGGGGCCTGTGACGAGCACCAGCCCCCTGTTTAGGCTGCACAGATAGATCAGGGCCTCGGCGGGCAGGTTCAGCTCGTTGAAGTTCTTAACCTCGAACGGGACTATGCGCATGGTGACCCGCGTCGTGCCGCGCTGCACGCACAGGTTGGTCCTGAATCTTGCGACGCCGGGCACGCCGTAGGCGAAGTCCAGCTCTTTATGCGTTGTGAAATCCTTTTTCTGTTTTTCATTGAGGATGCCGAAGACCATCTGGTTGATGGCGTCGGCGCTGAGGCGGTCGCGGGAGAGCTGCTTGAGGTCGCCGTCGATGCGGGCGATGGGCGGGCCGCCCACTTTCAGGTGAAGGTCCGAGCCGCCTAGCTCCACCATCTTCTTCAACATATCATTGATTGTTTCCATCGTTTCCTCCGCCCTCTTCTAAGGTTTCAGAGCCGTCTTCAGGCCGCCTATGAATTTCTCGAGCAGCGCGAACATCCTCGCCCGGTCGTCCAGATGCCTTTCGATTATCGCCACCGCCGCGCTGCCGACCACCACTCCGTCCGCCATCGAGCCGATCGCCTTCGCCTGCTCAGGCTCGGATATCCCGAAGCCCACCATCACCGGCTTGCTCACCGAGTCGCGGACGAACCTCACGTAATCTCTCAGCCTTTCTAGGTCCAGTTCCCCGGCTCCCGTGACTCCCATCTTGGAGACGCAATAGACGAACGGCGTCGAAACTCCGTCTATTAGTTGCATCCGGCTCATCGGCGTCGTCGGGGCGAGAAGAAAAATCGTGCCGAGGTTGAACTGCCGGGCAAGGTCGAGGCTCTCGCCCCATTCCTCCGGCGGCATGTCCGTTATCAGCACGGAGTCGGCCCCGGCTGACGAAATATCGCGGAAGAACCGCAAAGCCCCGTATCTCAGCACGGGGTTGCAACAGGTCATAATCAACATTGGGGCGCTTGATGTCTTCCCGATTTCTTCCACGAACGCGGGCAGCGCGTCGAGTTTGAATCCACGCTTGAGCGCGCGAGTGTACGAGCGCTGCAACACCGGCCCGTCCATCAGCGGGTCGGAATATGGTATTCCTATTTCGATTATGTCCGCGCCCCAAGCGCCGAGGCTTCTGAAGATATCCAGCGACGTTTCGCGGTCCGGGTCGCCCGCAGTGGCGAACGCCGCCAGCGCCCCCTCGCCCCTTTTTTTCAAATCCGCAAGCGTTTTTTCTATGCTCATTTTTTTGCGCCCGCCGGAGACTGTCTCAGCCCCGACACGTACTGCATGTCTTTGTCTCCGCGCCCGGAAAGGCAGAGTATCACCGTTTTATTTTCGCCGATGTCGTTGTTCAGCAGCCACGCTATCGCGTGAGAACTTTCGAGCGCGGGCAGGATGCCCTCCTCGCGGCATAGCAGATAGAAAGCTTCCATCGCCTCGTCGTCCGTGGCCGACTCGTAGCGGGCGCGCCCGTTGGCTTTCAGCCACGCGTGTTCCGGGCCTACCCCCGGATAGTCGAGTCCGGCGGACACCGAATGCGTCTCCAGCACCTGTCCGCCCTCGTCCTGCAGCATGAACGACATAGCTCCGTGCAGAACTCCGATGGATCCCCTGCTGATGGAGGCTCCGTGGAGCGCGGTGTCCAATCCCTTGCCGGCGGCCTCGACTCCCACCAGCTCGACGGCCTCGTCGCCGATAAACGGGTAGAAAATGCCCATCGCGTTGCTGCCGCCTCCGACGCAGGCCGTCACCATGTCCGGCAGCCGTCCCTCAAGCTCCATAATCTGCTCTCTTGCCTCGTCCCCGATTACTCTCTGAAAATCCCGCACCATCGCAGGGAACGGATGCGGCCCGACAACCGAGCCCATTATATAGTTCGTGGAGGTCACATTCGTCGTCCAGCAACGGAACGCCTCGTTGACCGCGTCCTTCAGCGTTCGGGTCCCGGACATCGCCGCCGTCACCGTCGCCCCAAGCATCTTCATCCTGTCCACGTTCGGGGCCTGTCTGGCTATGTCGATCTCTCCCATGAAAATCTCGCATTCCAAGCCGAGCAGCGCCGCGGCGGTCGCGGTGGCCACGCCGTGCATCCCCGCCCCCGTCTCCGCTATCACGCGCTTCTTTCCCAGCCGCTTCGTCAACAGCCCCTGACCTATCGTGTTGTTCATCTTATGCGCGCCGGTGTGGTTCAGGTCTTCCCTCTTCAGGTATATCCTGTTTCCGTTTCCGACCCTCTTGGAGAGGTTGCGCGCAAGATACAGCGGGGTCGGCCTCCCCAGATAGTGCCGTAGATGATACAGGAACTCGTTCCTGAATTCGGGGTCGCCCTTCACCTCTCGATACTTCTCATCCAACTCCTGAAGCGCGGAGAAAAGCGTCTCGGGGACATAGCGTCCTCCGAAGACTCCGAAGTGTCCTTTTGAATCCGGCAATTCTATCATATCGCTCGCCGTTCCCCCGATACGCCGGAGAGTTCGAGCAGCGCCTCTCCGGGGTCGGGCCTTGTCACCAGCGTTTCACCCACCAGAAAACCGTCGTAACCCGCGGCTTCCAATCGTGCGACGTCAGCCCTGCTTTTTATTCCACTTTCGCTTATTTTGCAAGTTCCGGCGGCGAACATCGGCGCTAGCCTGACGCTGGTCGCTATGTCCACCTCCCCGGTTTTAAGGTTTCTGTTGTTCACTCCGATAACGTCGCACGGCAGGCTTGAGGCCGTCTCAAGCTCAGCCTCGTCGTGAACTTCCACCAGCGCGTCCATGCCGAGCGAATGGGCCAGAGCCATCAAGTCCGCAAGCTCGGAAACCTCCAGCGCGGCCACTATCAGCAACAGCGCGTCCGCTCCTGCCGCCCTCGCCTCGCAAACCTGATACGGGTCGAACATGAAATCTTTGCGCAGCAAGGGAAGGGAGCACGCGCGGCGCGCGGCTGGAAGGTTTTCCAGAGACCCCATGAAATGCGTCTTCTCGGTGAGAACCGAAACGGCGGCGGCCCCCGCCTCCTCATACCTTGCCGCAATCGCCGCCGGGTTGAAATCGGCCCGCAACAGCCCCTTGACGGGAGACGCCTTTTTTAACTCCGCCACGAAACTCGCTCCGGGCTTGCGCAACGCGGCGGCGAACCCGCGCGCCGGCGCTTCCCTCGCGGCCTCTTCCGCAGCCGCTTTGACGGCCTCCGGCGAGACCGACGCCTTCGCCTCTTCCAACTCGCGGCGCCGGTTTTCCATTATCTTCGCAAGAAGACCGCTCAACGCTCTCTCCCGGCCCGCTTCTCGAGCGTCTTCAATATCATCTCGTCAGCGTCGTGCTTCTTAAATTTTCCTCGCGGCGTGTTGGCTCTGCTTATCACGAAAAACAACGACGTCGCCAGCGACAACGCCGAAAATGTCACATAGTAAAAATCAACGCTATACACGATCAGCAATAATGAAAAAGCGTTGAAAAGATAGAAAAGCGGCTCCTTCTTCGAGTCGAAGTTGACCGTGTTTTTCGAAGAGAAGAACATGAATATCGAGAACAGTCCGGCCACGAACGCCACGACGCTCCAGAAAACCACTTCCGGGGCCATGTGTCTTGAAGCCAATGTCGTGAGCGTCACTAGGAAGTAACCCATCCGGGGCACATTCCATCTGCGCAGGAAAAGTATCGTGAATATTATTATGGCGAAAACCATCGCTATGCCCGTGAGCGCCGTGACAAGCTCCGACAGGTCATGGTTGTCCACGTAGAGCTTGTATTTCTCCGCCGTCGACAGGCTGTCCAGATGGTCTTTCACCGCTTCCGGGGAAGGCCCGGCGGGCTGCGCAGGTTGCGTTTGAGCAAATACGGCCGCCCCGGCAAAAAGCAGAATGGCAAGCATCGCCGACGTCGCATACGCTCTCGCCGCCGCCGCCTTTTTCGCTCTTTCCCCGACCCTCTCTTTCATCTCTTACCGTCCAAGAAATTTTTTAACAGCTTCTTTCCCGACTCCGTCAGGATGGACTCCGGATGGAACTGCACTCCCTCCACCCTGTGCTTCTTGTGCCGCACTCCCATTATCTCCCCGCTGTCCGCCTTCGACGTCACTTCGAGACAGTCCGGGAGCGATTCCGGCTCTGCCAGCAGCGAGTGATACCGAGTGGCGGTAAACGGGTTCGGCAGCCCCGCGTATATCGTTTTTCCATCGTGATGTATCTGAGACACTTTGCCGTGCATCAAGTTCTTCGCCCTGACGATGCGGCCGCCGAAACTCTGCACGATGCACTGGTGTCCGAGACAGACGCCGAATATCGGTATCTTCCCGGACAGCTTGGCTATCGCTTCCAGACTCACCCCTCCGTCCTCCGGGTTTCCGGGGCCGGGAGATATCAACAGGCAGTCCGGCTTCATGGCGGCGATTTTTTCCACCGTCACCTTGTCATTGCGATACACGCGCACGTTCAAGTCCCACTCGTAAAGGTATTGAACGAGGTTGTATGTGAAAGAATCATAATTGTCTATGACGGCGATCAAAGCTCTCCCCCCTCCGCCGCCTCGATGGCGAGCCTCAAGGCCTTTGCCTTGTTCACCGATTCCTGATACTCGCCTTCGGGAGACGAGTCGGCCACTATGCCGCCGCCCGCTTGGATGTGGGCGACTCCGTCCTTCATAAACACGGTGCGGATGGTTATGCAAGTGTCGAAAAAACCAGTGAAGCTCAGGTATCCGATTGCGCCCGCGTACGGCCCTCTCCGGGTCGGTTCCAGTTCCTCGATTATCTCCATCGCCCTCACCTTCGGCGCTCCCGACACCGTCCCGGCGGGAAAACACGCCCTCAGCGCGTCCACCGCGTTCTTCCCCCTCGCCAGCTTTCCTTCCACGTTCGACACTATATGTATCACATGCGAATACTTTTCGATTTCCATCAGGCTGGTGACCTTGACCGAGCCGGGAGCGGCGACCCTGCCCACGTCGTTCCGGCCCAGATCGACCAGCATTATGTGTTCGGCGCGCTCCTTCTCGTCTGACAACAGGTCTTCAATGACAGACTGTTCCCGCGCCGGGTCGGCCGGCCTCGGCCTCGTTCCCGCTATCGGCCTGTACGTCACAACCCTGTCCCTCACCGTCGCCAGTATCTCCGGCGACGCCCCGATTAAAGTTATGTCGTCCAGATGCAGAAAGAACATGTACGGCGACGGGTTCAGCGAGCGCAGCGCCCGGTAGATGTCCAGCGGCGGCGCCCCGACCTTCGCCGAAAACCTCTGCGACAACACCACCTGAAAGATGTCTCCCGCCCTGATATGCTCTTTGGCAACCTTCACCATCTTCTTGTACTGTTCCGGCGTCATGTTTGCCTTGAATCGCGCGCCGCCCTTGCTCCTCTTCGCCTCCGGCGCCTTCGCCCTCCTCGGCGTCTCGTCGAACAACTCCTTGTGCAGGTTGTTTATCCGCGCCACCGTCTCGTCGTACGTCTCCCGCAGCGACCTGCCCTCCTCTATCCTCGCGCAACACACTATCTTCACCTTGTGCTTCAGGTGGTCGAATATGAGAATGGAGTCGGTGAACATGAAACAGACGTCCGGAAATCCGAGATCGTCCTTCGCCTTCATCGGAAGGTCTTCGACATGGCGGACGACGTCGTACCCGAAGAAGCCCACCCCGCCGCCGATGAACGGCGGAAGCGATTCCGCCCCGGCCACCTTGAAACGCGAGAATATCCGCTCGATCGCCGCAAGCGGGTCTCCCTTGTGCTTGGCTCCGTCCACCTCATAGGTGTCCCCTTTGCTCTTGAACACCGAATAAGGAGACACGCCGAGGAAAGAATACCTCGCCGCCCTTTCGCCCCCCACAACGCTTTCCAGCAGGAACGAATACTTCTTCCCGCGAGATATCCGCATGTAGGCCGACACCGGAGTCAGCAGGTCCGCCAGCGACTCGCTCCACACGGGCACTATGTTTCCCTTCTTTGCCAACGCGCGGAACTTCGCGAAATCCGGTTGAACAGCGACACTCATAGCCGGCCCTTCCTTTCACATTCTTTAAACGGTTATTTTATCACAGCGAAAAACTATCCACAACAGAAACGGCGCGCCGCATCCCGGCGCTCCGCATGTCTGATCGTTGATTGTTTTGAAATCAATCCGGCGGCGGAAGCGGACACGGCCCCGCTATGGCCGACCCCGTAGCGCAATACTTCGCCTCCCGCTCTTTCATCCGCGTCTTCCATGAGCCTTTTCGGTACATGTGCAACATAATCAGCATGTTTGCGAAGGAAGCGATTGGGATGCTCGCCCATACCGCCGAAAGCCCGAATGGCGTGACCGCCGGCAGCAAAAACGCCAACCCGACGCTGAAAAACGAGCGGACTGAAGCGCCTATCATGGACGGAACATTGTCTCCCGCGCCCCCGAAAGCGCTGTTCAGCACTATCACCACTCCCAACACGACTCCGTTGAACGCCATCGCCCGCATCACCTGTCTGCCGTGCGCGACGACCTCGCTAGAATCAGAAAAAAATCCGATGAAAAAATCCGGGAACGCCGCGAACGTCACCGCTATGGCTCCCGCGCAAATCACGGACGCCATGACGCCTTTCTTCACCGAAGATGTCGCGCGGGACACTTTGTCGACGCCCAAGTTCTGCCCGACCAGAGTGGCGACGGCTGTCCCAACGCCGATGACGGGAGCAAGCGACATGTGCATCAGCCGCCAGCCGATGCCCGCCGCCGCCACCGGCCCGGCCCCTTTGTCCGCCACTATCCACACTATCACCATGAAACTGAAACTCAACAGCATGAACTGCGCCCCGGACGGCGCTCCAATTTTGAACACTTCCTTTATCAACTGCCAGTCAGGTTTGAAATCCTTCGACAGCGGAACTCGTAAATTGGATTTGCCGGAAGATATCACTACCACCACATAAACGGCGGAAAACATCGTCGAGATCATTGTGGCAAGCCCGGCTCCCGCCACTCCCATCGCCGGTATCGGCCCCCAGCCGAATATCATCAGCGGATCCAACGCGATGTTTATCACCGTGGCGATCATCATCGAATACGTCGGCGCTTTCATGTCCCCGCTTCCGCGCAACGCGAAACCAAGAACGAGGGACACTATCTGAAAAGCGAACCCGAAAGCGTATGGCCGAAGATAGGCGGCTCCGAGCGCGACCACCTCGCCCCTGCCTCCAAGCGCCGTCACTATTGGCTCCGCGAAGATGTACGACACTCCGCCAAACACAAGCCCTACGGCGGCGCCGGCAAACAGCGTGTTGCGCACTGTGTGCGCCGCGCTTTCAAAGTTCCGGCGGCCGAACGCCCGCGACACTATCGCCAGCGCCCCCGTTCCTATCGCCTGCCCCAGCGAAAAAAAGAAAAAAAACAGCGTCCCGGCTATCGTTATCGCCGCGACAGCCTCCATCCCCAGCCTGCCCACCCAAAACAAATCCACCACCGTATAAAGGTTCTGCAATCCCATGCCCAGCATAACCGGCAGACTCATCGTTATGATGTGCCGCCAGATTCCGCCGCTTGTCACATCCCCTTTTAACGCCGCCATCTCCGCCGCTCCGTCCGAAACCTTTTATGCCTTCCGGACATCCCGAATAGTATAATCCCCAACCTTTTTCAATAAAACCTGATTCCCACATAAGATATCAGCGCCGCAGCTTCGCGCGCTTGAGCCAAGAACCGGGCCGCCCCTGCAGCCTCGCGATCGCAATCGCCAAAACAAAACCTGAGAGTTTTTGCTGGGGTTTGGGGAAAAACCCTTTTCAAAGGGATTTTCCCAACCGCCGCGGGCGGCCACAATATCCGCCGCTTTTCCTCTTTTATCCCGAACCCGTCGTTAAGATTCGGGATCGATTGTTCAGAGCGGATGAAATACGAGGCGCAAGGCGCTTTTTTGAACTAGGGGCGGGGTTGCCCCGCCCCAAATTGTCGTAGTTATCGGGCGCGGAAACCGCCCCCCTACTAAAAATGCGGCGGCAACAAAGCAGTTCGCCGCTATAAAAATCGCCCCGGTTCGTCGGCTCTATCGACGAATACGGGTTTATTTCCCCTCCCCTTTCAAGCGATACGAGCCGAAGGCGGAGGCGCAGCCTCGCTTTCGGCGCTGGCTTGAAAGATTTTGAATGGGATTTTAAGGAAAACTTTTCATAAGTTTTCCATCAATAAACTAAAATCTATTCTGATACATCCGAGGAATCATTAACGCGCGGGAAACCGTTTTCTTTGTTTTCGAGCGCCTTTTTCATTCGTTCCAGTTCATGCATACAGTCGCCCAGTTCCCGTTCGATCCCGGCGAGTTCGCCATTGTTGATTAGTTCGGAGATTCTGCCGGTTTCCATTTTGACGCTTTTCTTATTCACCACGCGCTCCCGTCGGCTCGACGCCGCATGAAAATTATAGCAGAAACCCCGCCGCGCGGCATCGGCGCGAAAATAGCGCTCGCGCCGGTTTTTGTGATATAATCGTGTCGCTTAAACAAAGGAGCGGGAAAATGGACATCAAAAACGAAAAGATAAACAATGTCGCTGTGATAAGCCTGACCGGCGAGCTTGATTACAACACATACAAAGATTTCAACAGGGCGGCGGCTGCGGTCATTGAAAAAAAACTGGCCGACAGAATAGCCGTCGTCATGTCTGACGTAAGCCACATCGATAGCATGGGACTGGGAACCATAACAAAGCTTTGGAAATCCGCGGACGCCTCCGGAATGGAGTTTTCTCTGGTGAACGTTCCGAAGAATATCGCGGGAATGATAAAACTCGTGAATCTGGACAAACGCATAAAAGTGTATGACAGCGTTGAAGAAGCCGCTGGCTGAAGCAATTTCCGATTGACGCTCTCGCCCCGCTTCCCGCATTCAATATCGAACAAAAATTTGCCCTGTTTTAACCATTGATCTTTGCGGATTTGCCTGATATTCCAGCCTTCGCGCGGGACATTAAACGGAAGTTGACAATCCCGAACAGCGTCGTCAGCAACCCATTCACGAGGATATAAGAAGCTGGAAATCCCGTAAATGAAGAATCCAACGCGGCAAAAGCAGTAAGCGGAGTGAGATCAATAAAGCCAAAGAAATCCTGCTGCTCCTTGCCGACGCCGAAATTGCGCATGTTGAAAAATAGCATTGTCGGAGCTATGAAAAGCAAAAGATAAACAATCGCGGCGCGTTGAAGCGCGCTCTTTTTGAGAATCAGTCCCGCGCCCTGAAAAAACAACGCGTCTCTAAGAGCCAACAACAAAAATCCCGATATAAGTAACAATGAATCCAAAATGGAAAACCGAACAAAATAAACTGCGTGAAAAATAACAGAAGTGGCTATAAAAACAAGCAGAAGGAGAATAGTTGTGAAAAACATTGGAGCGTCGTCCCTGAAAAAAAAGGCCGTCTTATTTCTCTGCGAATCGAGCTTGTAAAGCCAAGGCCTGATTTCAGCGATAGAGCGCGTGTGTTGCGGCATTGCCAAATAAATAAAGACGAGGTTGGCGAAAGCAAGAATAGCGAACGAATCATCGTCTTGATCGACACTCAACCTGCAATAGTCGCAAGAGAGCCTGTTCATGAGAAACCCAATAAAAAAGAGATTGAAAACTATCATCAGAACAGCCGTCGGCCAGCAACTAGTTGTTTCGCTTGCGAGCCTTTTCATTCTTGCCGCCGCCGCCTTGAAGAAAGCGAAAGCAAGGCCGATGTAAAACAAAAGAGCAAAAGGGATAAGCGGAAATTTCATGGAATAAAAACAGATTTTATTCAACGGGCAGAGTTCCGGATAAAGCTTTGTGAAAATCACAAACACCGGACTCAAGCAAGGTATCGAGCAAAAGTTTCTCCCGTATTCACCGTTTAAAACAGGAATCGCGCTATAGATTAAAATCAGAGGGATTAGAACGGCAAAAGCGACCCACGAGTTGCCATACTGCTTATTTTCTGAATAAATCGACAATATCAGGAAGAAACAAAAGCAGGACAATAAAACGCTCAGGCAAAAGAAGACTAAAAAAACAAAAAAGACGTCAACAGTAGGTATGCCGCACTTTAGAACGGAAAAAGCAAGAAAAGGAAATCCTGCGAATGAAGCTACATACATATCGCCGCCGGAGCCTAATAGTTTTCCGAGCAATAGCTTGTTTGCCGACTGAGGAGTCGTCTTCTGAAAAACCCATGTTCCCCGAGAAAATTCCTGCGACAGAGCGCCGGAAGCATAAACCGGAATCGCCACCACCCAGATAATCAACTGATAAAAAAACATTGCCTTCGCTATTCTGGTATAAAACAGAACGGCGGGAAATTGTTGCTCTTTGGTAATTTCGATGTTTATATAGTTGAAAGCCACGACAAGCAAGCAGATGAAACAGGAAGCGAAGGCCATCGCTGTCATTCTTGACGGACGAAGGCTTACGCGGAGCAACCGCCACGCCTCGGGAAGACCCATTGCGAAACGTAGTTTCATCATTGCACCTCGTGAGACGAAACCTTGAAATAAATGTCCTCAAGGTTAAGTCTTTCATCGCTAATAGAAACCACGCGGAAGCCGGACTGCACAAGAGCCTCGTTAATGAGAGCTATTCCGGAACGGTCGCCATTAAGGTCGAAAACGATGGTGTTGCCCACAACTGCGCGCATCTCCGCGAACTCGAATCCTGAGATGATGTTCGCGGCTTGGGCAGCGTTGGAAATCAGTTCTATTTCGACTTTTCCAGCTCCGCGCGCGGCCTGCCTCACTTCGTCTATCGTTCCGGTTATTTTCATTTCGCCTTTTTCGATTATCCCAATGGATGTGCATAAAGCGGATAGTTCGGAGAGAATGTGAGAGCTGATGACGACGGTTTTGCCTGATTTGCGCAAGAGTCGAAGTATCTCAATCATTTCCGCTCGCGCTTTAGGGTCAAGCCCGGAGAGCGGTTCGTCAAGCAATAACACAGGCGGGTCGTGGATCAGAGTTTTAGCGAACACCAGCCGCTGCCGCATCCCGCGCGACAACTCGGATATGTTGGCCTTTCTCTTTTCCGTCAAATTGACGTCAGCGAGAAGTTTATCCACCAAGCCCGGAATCGATTCCCGGCTGACGCCGTAAGCAAGCGCGAAATACGTCAGGAAATCCTCGGCGACGACTTGTTCGTACAGAGCGTAAAAATCGGGCATGAAGCCCGCCTTTTTCCTCGCCTCAATCGGCTGTGTTTCTATGTTTGCGCCTTCCACCGTAGCGAATCCGAAATCAGGCTTTATGGCTGTGGCGAGAAGTTTTAGAAGCGTGCTTTTGCCCGCTCCGTTCGGCCCGATCAACCCGTAAGTTTCTCCCGCTGGAATTTCCATATCGAGAGATTTGAGAGCCACCACGGAGTCGTATTCTTTTCGAAGTTTTTCGGTCTTAATCGCGCATCTCATCGATTTGTCGTCTCCTTTTCCATCAACCCATAGGCGCAGACAAAGGCCTGCAGCAAATAATCCGTGTTGTCACAAGGTCATCATCTGATTGTTTATTGTAACATCCCGCGCGGGGTAATGACAAGAAGCATTTTTACGCAATTGTGTTAGAGTTGTTTTGCGGGGTCGCAAATTCAATTTCGGCAAAACCGGGAAGGCAGGCCGGTTATTTTGCGGGGCGAATAAGGGCGGGGCTACCAGCGGTTGACGACGTGTTCGGCCCAGCCGAGGACGCCGTCGAGGGGGACGTCGCGGCCGTCGGCGCGGACTGTTCCGTAGTAGCGCCCGAATGTCTGGTCGGCGCACATCTTGAGGACGACGGCGTCCGTGTGCCCGCGGCGGTTGAAGAACGGGACGAAGTTCAGGTCGAGGTCTTTCGAGAGCGGGGTGCGGATTTTCCACGGGGCGAGAAAGTTCTTGGTGTCGTATTCCCAGACGAGCTCTTCGCTGATTTTATACAGTCGTCCGTTGAGGCAGATGCCGTTTTCGGTGGAGCCAGTGCCGTCCGTCCATTTGCCGCCGAGGTTGAGGCCGATGATGTCCGCGCCGGATCGGCCTGAGCAGGAGCCCCAGTTCCATGAGATGGAGTACGGCCAGATGCCGCGCCCGTAGTCGAGGCAGGCGAACGACTTGGAGGCGTCGAACTCGATTGACATGCCGCCGAGAGTGACTTTGCCGGAGGCGGGCATGGTGTTCTGTTTGGAGGTGAACTGGAAGCGCCTGTCGTCCCACGGGACGACGACGTTGAGAGTTTCGTGGCCCGCCGGTTTGGAGATCGTCAGGTCGCACGAGAAGTCGCCGAGTTTGTGTCCGGGCATGAAGGCTTTCATGCGGATGGAGGAGGGGTCGTGGACGAAGGAGGCGGAGGAGCGGCCCCAAGAGAAGCGGGCGGGAGAGTCGACGAGTTCGCCTTGATCGACGCCCGCGCCGAACGGGGTGGCGACTGTCTTCTCATACATCTCTTTTTTCGCGCAGTCGATGATGTAGAACGAGCACAGGCCGACATAGTCCACGTTCGCGATGGTGAGTGAAAAGATGAACTCGTCCGAGGTTATGCACCAGTAGTCCCAGCGTTTTTTTCTAAGGAAAGCGCCTTTGAGGTTGCCCTTCTGGAGGGGGACTCTCGACCAGCCGACGGCTGCTCTGTTGAGCAGGCCGCTGTCGTCGCACAGGTTCACGGGCGAAACGATTTCTTTTTCTGTCGGGATGTTCATGGCATATTCTCCAATCAGCGACATTCTGCGCGCGCGGCGCGCGCCTTCATTCCATTCCCAAAGTGACGGTTATCATGGGGAAGTGGGCGGAAACGTCGATGTCTTTAATAACGAAGTCCGAAGGCTCGCCGCCGTGGTAGTTGGAGTTGATGGGATGTCTTTTGTCCGAGAGGGGATTTTGGGCGGAGTAGTCGGATTTGAATACGGCCCCGTCTCTGAAGAGCGCGTCGTCGGACGATGCGGGAATGCCTTTTTGCAAAGGGTAAGAGGCGTCGGGCCATTTGTTCATGATGACGGGCCGCCAGACGGGGTCGCCATCCGGGGGTTCAGAGCCGGGAGGGACAAGCCTTGTCTCGTCGATATGGAATACGGCTAGGCCGGGGCCGGAAAGGGCGGTGTCGAAGCCGGAAGCGGGGCGGCGGTTTTCGACAAGGAAGAATTCGTGAGCGCCGCCGGTGATGTATATCTCTCCGGAATCGAGAGCCGGGAGGAGAAAGAAGAGGCGGGGCGGGTCGGCGATAAGGACGGGTTTCGCCCAGCCGGCGCGAAGGCGGCTGTAGCCGTCTATGAGAGGGATGCCTTTGTCGGGCGCGCCCATAAGGGAAAGGACGATGCCGCCGCGACCGTCCGGGCCGGACAGGATGGGGGCGAATCCGAGCATTCGCGCGAAGGCGCGCAGGATTTCGAATTCGGAAGCGTCGGGGCCTGCGAGCGCGAACGGGCCGGGCGCGACCGCTCCGAACATCGCTCCGGGGAGAACTCCGCCGGGAAACGCGTGCGCGCCTTCCACTCCGTCCGCGATGATTATCAATCCGTCAAGGTATCCGTCCGGCAATCCCTCCGCGCCGTTAATATCAAACTCCGCGGGAACGAAGGAGCCGGAAGAGGAGAGACTTTCAAGGATTTCCTTCGTAAAGCCGCGCCACGGGCTGGCTTCGTTGAACGAAGGAAAGCCGGACGGGGCGACGCCGCTCGGAGCGGCGACAAACACTATTTCCGGCTTGGGGTCGTACTGCGAAATGGAAGCGGCGCGGAAGTAGTCTCGCAGCGTGGGGCCGGGCGCGTCTAGGCTGAACAAGTCCAGCAGGCGCGTCGGCGCGGATGACGGGTCCGATATCGCGAAAACGACTAGGACGCGGGAGGAGCCGAACCGGGGTGTCTTGTCGGAGCCGATGTCGTCTCCGACTAAAAAGAAATCCGAAAAATCCGCCCGCGCTGCTCCTGGCGATAAAAAGGCGGACAACAAAAACAGGAGCGCTGCGGCTCCTGTTTTGATTTTTTCGCGCACTGATACGGACATAGGCGCTCCGGTCAGTTCATCTTCATGCCGAGCGACTGTCTTTTTGCTATATAGCGCTCGGTGTCATACTCCAGTTCGACATCGACGAGATTGAGAATCGTTTTCCCATGATTGTCTTTTCTGATGGCGTCCGTTAGAGGGACGAAAGAAATCAAGTTGTTGCGCAGATTGACCATATTGCCGTATTTGCGCTGGATGACCAGTTCGGCGGCGGCGAGGCCGAAAGCGCGGCCCATTCGCACGTCCATCTGAGAAGGCTCTCCGCCTCTCTGCAGGTGGCTCAGCGAGACCGAGCGGACTTCGGCGAACTTCTCCTTGGCGATGCTGTTGGAGATGAACTTGGCGACTCCGCCGAGCGTGACGTGGCCGAAATCGACGTCGAGGTGTTTGTCCGTGTCCTTGAACTCGCCGCGCTTTTTCTCCAGCGCCCCTTCGGCGACGACCAGTATGTCGTATCTGGCTCCGTTCTTCTTCCTGTTCTCCATTATCTGAAGGACTCTGTTGATGTCGAAGACGACTTCGGGGATGAGGATCATGCAGGCTCCGCCGGCGATGCCGCCCTGAAGGGAGAGGTGTCCGGCGTGGCGGCCCATCGTCTCGACTACGAATATTCGCTTGTGCGAGCCGGCCGTCGTCCGCAGGCGTCCTATCTCCTGCATTATGACTTCGACCGCGGTGGCGAAGCCGAGGCTGTAGTCGGTTCCCATCAGGTCTTTGTCGATGGTTTTCGGTATGCCCACCACCGGGATGCCGCGCTGCACGAGCGCGTGAGAGACGCTCTGCGTGTCTTCGCCGCCGATGGCTATGATGGCGTCCAGCTTTAGCTTCTCGATGTTCTCGATTGTTTTCTTCTCGCGGTCCGGGGTTTTAAGAGGATCGGTTCTGGAGGAATAAAGATTGGTTCCGCCGAGCCTGTCCCAAGTGCGCACCATGGCCGCGTCGAGCGGCTGGATGTTGTCGGGGTCGGCCCCGCTCTTGCCGGGGTTATAGTTGAGCAGTCCGCCCCAGCCGTTTCTGATTCCGACGACTTCGAACTTGCGCCCGCAACCTCTGCAAAGCTCCTCGTCCAGAAGTCCTTTCGTGGCCCACTTGATCGCCGGGTTCAGCCCCGCGCAGTCTCCGCCTCCCGTAAGTATTCCCACTCTCTCTTTTTTCATTTCTTTCTTGCGCCGCCTTTCTCCTGTGAGTTTCCCGCGCCGGGGCGCGGAAAAAAATTAGTTGCAATTCCAAAACAAGTATAGTATATCTTGTTATCTTTCCGCCGCAATAGAAAGCGGAAAAACCGGGCGAAAGCCTGACACTCCGGAACGGAAAACGGAACGCGGAGCATGTTGTGATCGGGGCGCTTGCCTCGAAGCGTTTTCGCGGCGGAACTAATTTAAACGAAATTTTGTTCAATAGGAAAGGGCGTTAGAAGGAACTAGCATGATTATAGAATTGACAAGCAAGGATTTTGACGAAAAGACTCGGACCGGCTCTGTCGTGGTGCTGTTCTACTCAAGCAGCAACGGCAAGGACTCCGAAGGCCTTATCAAGCTCGCCTCCGAAGGGAAGTATGCCGAAGAGGTTAAGTTTGCTATGGTCGATGTGGACAAAAGCCCGGAGCTGGCGAAGCGGTACGGGGCGGCGGTGTTTCCGGCGACCCTCGTAATGAGAAGCGGAATAGTCAAAAAACTGTCCCAGATGGTTTACGACCCCGTTAAGGTCGCCGCGGAAGTGGCAGAAAACGCGTGCTACAGCCGCCGCGTTTCCATGGGCCGCTCTCAGGTCCGAGCCAACAACAGAGTCAAACGCTGAGCAAGCCCCGTATAACCCGCTGTCAGTACTAACGCTCCGAGAGGCAGACGACAATGCCGGAATGCGTCAACCACCCCGGAAGAGAAGCTTCTCTTGAATGCGCTAAGCGCGGCGTGCGCCTTTGCGACGAATGCGCTGTTTGCGCGGCTCCGAAATCTCACTGCGAAAACAGACCCCGATGTCTCATCTGGGCGCGCAGGTCTTTGCCCGACGCTTGGATAAAAGACTCCGCTTGAATGATTGTTATTAAGGGAAAACTTTTGAAAAAGTTTTCCCTTAAAATCCCTTTCAAAACTTTTCAAGCTAGCGCCGATGTCGCGGCTTCGCCTGCGCCATCGGCGCGTATCAGCGAAAAGATATTGAGAAAGGGTATTCAGTGGAATCATGTTCATAAACGATTTTACATAGGTCGTCGCGAAGAGGCACGCGACAGCGCGCCCTTCGCGACGACTATTGAAACGTTTTGAAGAGATTCCAAAGAGAAACTTTTTCAAAAGTTACTCTTTGGCCGCCGGAGGCCCACACACACCCGCTTTGCGTATATTTTTTTATGCGTTATTCAATATCGCGAAGATAGTCGTCCACATTTATCACGTGTTGTTTCAGTTGCGGGCTGCCAGAAACCACTAAAGCCCAGTCGCTTTCCCCTTCGACGCGGGCGAAGTAGCAGGCGAACACAGCAGGCCCCGTTTTCCTTTTTTCGTCAATGCCCCGGTCGAACTGATAGTGGATATGCGGAAACATCGATATCCCGCTGTTTCCCACCTTGCCAAGTTCCCCGCCCCGCTCCACCCGGTCTCCGGGCGACACCCCCACCGAGCCGTTCATAAGATGATAAACGAGGCTGACCTCGTCATTTTCGTGCCTTACCGCCACGAAGTTCGCCCCCTTCATGTCAGTCGTCAGCGGACGGTGATCCGGCTGGCCGTTTTGCGCTTTGACAACCGTGCCGGGGGCCGGAGACACCGCGGGAAGCCCCCACGCGTAATAATTCTCGTTCTTGTGCGACGCCCCCTTCTGCATCTGCCCGTCCCTCATCACCACGAAATCCCACGCGTATTCGTTGGATGTCCCGACGATGTGAGAGATGCTCCCCCGGTTGCCCTGCACCACATAGTAGTCCCCTCGGAACGGAAGGCTCAGAGCCGTGCTTTGACCTGTCGCCGAACTGGCCTCGATCACGGGCAGAAACCCGTCCGAGCCGACCTGCTCTCCCTTTTTGAACACCTCGAAGAGAGTTCTCGCGTCCTCAAGCGTCAGAGCGTCTAGAAATTCTTTAATAAGCGGATACTTGTTTTCCTGTAGCCATTTAGCCATCCTGTTCAGCGCCTCGCGGGACTCCAGCCTCATGAACCCCTCGCTGAACACAATCCTATCAAGATGCCTCGCGAAACTCCGCGAGACGTTTTCAACCTCGACCATCAATTGCGAATCGTCAAACGTGTAATAAGGCCGCGCGGCGCGCGCCGGAGCCATCGCGCCCGCCGTCGCCAACACACACATCGCTATCGCTAGAAATATTCTCTTCGCGCCGAGCATCATTCCCCATCCCCGGTCGCAATCCGCCCTAGCGGCGCCCGCCACTTTCGCGGTGTCTTACAACTCTCGTCACAATTATACCATGAACGAAACGCCCCCATCCCTCCACGCGCCGGAAAAACTTCTCCCCTCGACTCACGCCTATCCCTTGCTGATTTTCCCAAATCGAACCCGCGCCATGTAACGGCAATCATGCCGTTTGCTCAGACGCAAAAATTGCCGCTCTCGTCCGACTCCGCAAATCGACAAATATTGCTGTTGTTATAGTTATATTTAGCCATTACGGCTTTCTTGTTATTGTCAACCTCCCGAAATATTGCACCCCTCCTCGCGCGCCCCCAATTCTATCATATATGCCCTTTGTATAATGCTTTTTACTGCTTATCATATTTGCTAACGACCTACCGTATGCATAATTTTTATGCATACAATATGCGTTGATATACTTTTAAATATGGCTCTCATCAACAAAGACACAGGATGATTTCGCGCCGACAGCTATCTGTTGCGCGGTCGTTTCGGGGTCGAACCCCATGTCGGAGACGATGTCCGGCGGGGCGATGATGTCATATTCCTTGAAGCTGGGGTCAAGCGCGAACCACGCGCGTGCGCATTTGTGAGGCGCGGCGGGGTCATAGTCGCACGGGGGATAGTTCTCTGCGGCTCCCATGTAGCGGTCGCGGCTCAGCCACGCTTCGGCCCACACGTGCTCGATGCGGAGCGCGCGCAGTTTCCCGCCGCCTGCGGCGAACGACTGGCTGAGGGGGATGCCGCCGTACATGTACGCGAGGGCGGCGTCCTCGACGCGGTCGAACCCGCCCGCCCAGTTGCGCGCCTGTTCGGGGGTAAGCTCCACCGTTCCGACCACATACCTCGCCGGTATCCCGCAATGCCTGTACATCGCTATCAAAAGCGACGCCTGATCCATGTCGTTGCCCTCTCGCTGCCAAAGGGTCTCATTTGCGCCCCTCAGCGAACGTCATCAAACCTGTTATCTGCATTTCCAGAGGTCTGATCTGGCTCTATTTGCTTGCCACGAACTTTTCGTTTAAGCGTTTCAATTGCTTGTTTCCATTCATTTGTGTCTTCAATTATTACTTTCAGCAAACGTCTCTTATTCACGTTTTTAGCGTGGCTATAAAACATATTCATTGTAATGCTATTTGCTTTTCGTATATTCTGCCAATAGCTTTTATTAACAGTTATTTCATAAACGTTGCTCATCCTTATCACATTGCTATTGCTAAATATGTTCATCGCTTTTACATAAATAAAATATTCAGAAAAGCAAACAAATGCTTTTTTTCGCCCAACCCGTCCTTCTTTTGTAATCCACATTGATTCGCCATACTTGTAAACTTCTTTATCTATCAGTCCGCGTTCAGCCATGATGTCAATTACAGTTTCAACAACCATTTCCTTCTTTAAAGTGCCGCTATCCAATATGTCGACCAAATACACATCGTCAATTTTGTTTAGATGGTTATATACTTTCGTTTTGTCCTTAGATATCATCGCGCTGCCTAACAGATTTTTAGCCCTGTCATATTTGTATGCTTTAAAGGCCATATGTATCATTAACAACATGGTTACTAATACTGGCAGAATGCTTAAATCAAAAACATTGTCACCGACTAAAGTAAGAATGGATAAATACATCACTAAAGATAGTAATACCCCATATTTAAACCTTTTTTTCTTTTTGATTTCTGAAGCTTCCATATGCCTCCCTCGTATCTGTTTAGATAGTAATAATAATTCATTAGCAATGTTATTACCCTTCAAGTATGAGCTTGCAGGCAATTATTCTCATCTTGGTTTTGCATATATTCAAACGTGCAAATAGTGCATATCTAATGTATATCGCTCGTGATTCTTCAGGTTCAGGCTTAGGTTTATTCATTTTCTTTGTGCTTTGTTTTGCTAAAGTCATAATAATACCTAGAATCACACTTACAACAAGGAAAACTGCTAAACCAAATTCCCAGAATAATCCAGCAATCATAAAGAATGTAATAAAAAGTATTGTCAAACCAATTTTTTGATATATATCTATGTCGGTTTCGGACCAAATGTCTACTATCTCAATAAGCATCTCTATAAACGCAAGCAATTTTTTTGCAATAATCTTTGATATGCCTTTTAGTTCTAGATCGATTAAATATTCATTAATTGATTGAAGACATGTAATGAGAACATTCTTGATGTAATCACATGAATCTTCATCTTCTTCTTCTTCGTTTGGTTCGACAGATGCATTTGTAGATGATCCAGCATATCTGGATGTATCGATGAAGGAGTTATACGCTTGACCATCATCGCCGTCGCCGCAGCCGGTGGAGCCGCCGCGGGGGCCGCCGTCGATCATGTAAACGCTGGAGAAGGTTTGGGGGTTGAAGACGACGTAGCCGAAGCCGCGCCAGTTTCCCATGCTGATGGGCATGGAGTGGGTGGTGACCGTGTTGCCCGCGAGGACGGAGTTGACGATGTCCGTCCGGGTGTCATCCCCAAGCCCGGTTATGTTCGCCAGCGCCTCGTTCATGTTCGAGCGGTCGATCACAACGAACGGCTGTCCCTGTATGGCGGCCTGCGCGAACATCTTCACCGTTCCGACCACATACCTCGCCTGTATTCCGCAATGCCTGTATGTATTCGTATTATTCATCTGCGGTTCCAATATCGCATTGATAGACCATTCTCTCAATCACTTATTCAAAGCCATGTCTCAGAGCCTCGACAAATACTCATACCAGTCACCAATATTGATAGCCATCAAACATAAAGTTTTGCTTTTATTTCTATTAAAGCGATACTTTACTTCAATTGCTTCACCTTGATAGTTCATTTTCTTTACAGTTACCTTTTTTACCTGCTCAACTTTGTTTTTTCTTATTAAATATGGCTTTCTGATTATTATCGGCTCAACAAATATGAATTTTTCTGATATAAATACAATAGATGGATGCCCTGTCAATGTATATCCATTTGTATATATCAACACATTCTTTACTGTAATCTCATTTATTAGCTCGCGGTCTTTTAATGTCTGCAATATGGGAAACACTTTTTTAGCATTAGGTGACATTAAAAGTAAATGTATCAAGCGGTAATCAGGTAGGCATTTTTTAAATACTTGGCTTAAAGTTTCATAATCGTAACTTTCATTAAAATAGCGTTTTGCGCGACTGATAAAAATATATTCATTAATATATGTAACAATGCCCTTGACAGCACATATATATATTACGAACATAATAGCCATAGGTACTATTATCACAATATCGACCAAAGACCAGTCTAATAAGAACAACATCGGCAAAGTTAACACCAACGATAATAGAAGTAATATTACAGTGTCGTTCAGCATTCTTTTCATGCGACCGTATGGCAATTTTAAGTATGAAGCGCGTCTAAGTATTTCATAGCCCTTAATATTTATACCAAAATAGTAAGAGAATGAATGCGATATTCTTCCTAGAAAACCGCCAATCTTCATGTATATTGCTCCAAGTTATGTTTATAATAACAGCTTAATAAAAAGCCATTTAAAATGAATATGACTCAGATTTGCGCAATAAAGCAAGCTTGTATATTCGTGTATCATAACTCAAATGCGTTTTGGAATAATTGTAATAATAAATACTAACAAAAAGAAATACTATTGCAAGTGCAATAAAATAAGCCATGCAAACATATGGATATAATATGCAATGAGTAGTTAAGCTTAAAAGGCATGGTATCATAAAACTCATCAATTGAATAAATATCAATATACTAATTTCTCTGTCATCTATGTCCTTTTCGTCTTTGACTGAAAAAAACAGGTTGACTAGTGACAGCACATATACCACAACAGCAAGAACTCCCAATAAACCCAATAAAGGCGAAGACGCAACCAGCGCAACAATCGAAACAATCAGAGCAACAGCAGATATGATAATAGCTATTAAACCACCATCGCAGCCGGTGGAGCCGCCGCGGGGGCCGCCGTCGATCATGTAAACGCTGGAGAAGGTTTGGGGGTTGAAGACGACGTAGCCGAAGCCGCGCCAGTTTCCCATGTTGATGGGCATGGAGTGGGTGGTGACCGTGTTGCCCGCGAGGACAGAGTTGACGATGTCCGCCCGGGTGTCTTCCCCAAGCCCGGTAATGTTCGCCAGAGCCTCGTTCATGTTCGAGCGGTCGATCACAACGAACGGCTGTCCCTGTATGGCAGCCTGCGCGAACAGATGCACGGTCGATACGGGGTTGATTCCGGGGTCGTCGGGGAACATCTGTTTCCAGATATGGCCCTCGTAGTACGAGCCCATCACTCCGTTCTGTTGCGCGTACAGTTTGGTCTTTTCCCTGTCCCCGTCTAGGGCG
>Ga0209606_1000392_pt1 | contig 67043 bp, 53 predicted proteins | sample AD_UKC057_MetaG_FD_184412 | JGI IMG/M metagenome (GOLD analysis project Ga0209606, IMG submission 184412) | Active sludge microbial communities of municipal wastewater-treating anaerobic digesters from USA - AD_UKC057_MetaG (SPAdes) (version 2) | ecosystem: Engineered > Bioreactor > Anaerobic >... | reverse complement strand
ATTGTCTCCGGGATAATAGAAGGGCTACTGGCACTCAGACAGGGTGTCAAGTCTATTACCCTGGGATATGGGCAGGGCGGCAACATTATTCAAGATGTTGCCGCTATTGCCGCTCTGCGGGAACTGGCTGAGGAGTATTTCCATCGAGCTGGATTTGATGATTTTGAGTTGACCACTGTTTTCCATCAATGGATGGGTGGTTTTCCTGAAGATGAAGCCAAGGCTTTCTCAGTCATTGCTTTCGGGGCTATCGTGGCCAGGCTATCGGGGGCGGAAAAGGTCATAGTTAAGTCTCCGCACGAGGCCATGGGTATACCAACCAAAGAAGCCAATGCCCAGGGACTCAGAGCAACCCGTCAGGCTATCAACATGGTGGAAGACCAGGTCGTTCTGCAGCCCGAATATATTAGAACAGAGCTGGAGCTGATTAAAAAAGAAGTCGGTTGCTTGATGGAAAAAGTCTATGAACTGGGCAAAGGGGATATTGCTGCCGGAACAGTCGCTGCCTTTGAAGCCGGCGTTCTGGATATTCCTTTTGCTCCTTCCATTTATAATCATGGAAAAATCATTCCCATGAGGGATAACGAAGGTTTTATTCGAATCTTTAATAAAGGTAATTTGCCGTTAAGTGATGAAATCATGGCTTATCATCGAGAGCGGCTGAACGAAAGAGCACGAGCCGAAGGCCGGCCCATTTCATTTGAAATGGTGACAGATGATATTTACGCCATAAGTAAAGGAAAATTGGTTGGGAGGCCAAGATGAAAATCAAAAATGTACTGTTTGTTCCAGGCAAATCAGCTTTTTTCTTTGATGACCAGAAGGCAATAAAAAACGGTGCTAAACTGGACGGTTTTGTCTATGAAGGACAGCCGGTGACGAAAGGTTTTACCACCATCAGACAGGCAGGCGAATGTGTTTCTATCCTGCTGGAACTGGAAGATGGACAGCTGGCGGTAGGTGATTGTGCGGCTGTCCAGTATTCCGGGGTTGGGGGGAGAGATCCGCTTTTTCTGGCCGAGCATTATCTGCCGTTCATGGAGCGAGAGCTCAAACCAAGGCTGACCGGAATGGAGATTGGGACCTTCCGGCAGATGGCCGATAAATTTGAAAATCTGACCTTTAACGGTAAGAAAATGCATACGGCCATACGCTATGGCCTGTCCCAGGCTCTGCTGGATGCCAGAGCTCTGGCTGAGAAAAAATTGAAGGCGGAAGTAATCTGCGAAGAATATAAGCTACCAGTTATTGCTGAGCGGGTTAAGATATTTGCTCAGTCTGGAGATGAGCGCTACCTCAATGCTGATAAAATGATTCTTAAAGAGGTGGATGCGCTACCTCATGCCCTGATTAATAATGTCGACGATAAGCTCGGACGCAATGGAGAAAAGTTACGTGAATATCTCAGATGGCTGGTAAACCGGATTAAAAAACTCAGAAGAAGAGCGAGTTATCATCCTGATCTTCATATTGATGTTTATGGCACCATTGGTCTTATTTTTGATTCGAATCTCGACCGAGTGGCCGATTACTTAGCGTCGCTGGAAAAAGAAGTTGATGATTTTAGCCTTTATATCGAAGGCCCGGTTGATATGGAAGAAAAATACCGGCAGCTGGAAGCCCTGGCCACTATTACCAGGAAGCTGGAGTCACTCGGCTCAAAAGTAAAAATTGTCGCCGATGAACATTGCAATACGCTGGAGGATATTAAAGAATTTACCGATGCCCGGGCCTGCCACATGATTCAGATTAAAACTCCGGATCTGGGTGGAATTCAGAATGTGGCGGAAAGCAATCTTTATTGCCGGCAACATGGAGTAGAAGCCTATCAGGGTGGAACCTGCAATGAAACTGATATCTCTACTCTGACCTGCGTCCATGTGGCTGTGGCCACCAGGCCGGATAGAATGCTGGCCAAGCCGGGCATGGGTTTTGATGAAGGTTTCATGATTGTCAACAATGAAATGGAAAGGATCATCCACGTGTTAAAAATGAAATACGGGGAGAAAAAATAAATGGAAAAAAGAAAAAAACTCCCGCCTTTTAAAATTTTATCCACCACCGCCATCCTTGGTTATGGCTTTCCAGAAAGTTCCTTTAAAAAAGGTTTAAGCAAAAAGCCGGATTTAATAGCGGCTGATGCTGGTTCGACCGACCCAGGGCCCTATTATCTTGGCAGTGGGAAATCATTTACTAACCGCACCGCCGTGAAGAGAGATCTTAGGCTGATGATCAAGGCCGGCGTGGAAAAAAATATACCGGTAATTATTGGTTCAGCCGGCGGCTCTGGCGCCAGACCTCACCTTGAATGGTGTCTGGATATTGTCAGGGATATTGCCAGAGAAGAAAACCTTCATTTTAAACTGGGAATAGCAGAGGCTGATATTAAAAAAGAGACAGTTTTAACGGCCTTGAAAAATGGCCAGATTTCCTCCTTGCCTTTTGTTCCTCCTTTGACCCAGGCTGTCGTTGAAGAAAGTGAGAACATCGTCGCTCAGATGGGAATAGAACCTTTCATCAAGCTGCTGGAGGCCGGGGCTCAGGTAATTGTTGCTGGTCGGTCTTATGACCCGGCAGTTTTTGCTGCCCTGCCTATCTGGCGCGGTTATGATCCCGGTCTGGCTTTGCATCTCGGTAAGATTCTGGAATGCGCAGCCATAGCGGCTACGCCTGGCTCAGGTTCGGATTGCGCTTTTGGGACATTAACAGAAGATTCTTTTATTCTCGAGGCGTTATCGCCTGAAAGAAAATTTACGCCGGAATCAGCTGCCGCTCATACCCTCTATGAGAAATCTGATCCCTATCATCTGCCTGGTCCGGGCGGTTCCATAGATTTAACTGGCTGCAAATTTGAAGATCTTGGTCAGGGCCGGGTCCGGGTTAGCGGCAGCAGGTTTATCCCCTCTGATGGCTACTGGCTTAAACTGGAAGCTGTTCGCTTAGCTGGTTATAGATCAATCAGTGTGGCTGGAGTAAGAGACCAGATTATGATTGACAAAATAGACGATATCCTGAAGGCGGTGGAAGTCAGGGTCAGGGATATCCTGGGTAAGGATAGTGAAGGCAGTCAAATTTACTTTCATGTTTACGGGAAAAATGGGGTCATGGGAGAGCTCGAACCGGTTAAAAAGACCAGAAGCCATGAGCTGGGAATAGTAATTGAAGTTGTCGCTCCTGCTCAGGCTGAAGCTGATGCTGTTCTGGCACTGGCCAGGTCGGTCTTACTTCATTATGGTTATGAAGGACGAATTGCCACGGCCGGCAATCTGGCTTTTCCCTTTTCACCATCTGATGTCGCCATGGGTAAGGTTTATGAATTCTCCATCTATCATCTGATGGAAGTTTCTGACCCGGCCTTTTTCCCGGTAAGAATTGAGCAAGTGTGAGGAAAAGCATGAAAAGCAAAGGTAAAAGAAGTATAATGAAAGTGGCTCAAGTTATAAGGTCAAAAAATTCAGGGCCATATGAGTTGACTTTAGACATAATTTTTAAGGAAAGACGCTATTACGAGCTGTTTAAGAAGAAAAAATTGATTACCGCTGGCAAGATAGCCTCTCTTTATGGCGTTGATAAAGCTGACGTCCTTAAAATTATCTATTTTGAACCGAGTCAGGCAATTAAAGTGACCTTAAAGCGGAGAATTCCTTCAGGTACCCCTGGCGATACGGATATCTACGGCGCCCAGCAGCATGCGCCTCTCTTAAATATAAAATTTTGAAAAAGGGGGAGAATGGACCCCAAACAACTTTCTAGAGTCGATACTCTGATTTATGCCGTTTATTATGCCCCTCGGGGCCGCTACCGGCTTTACATGGTAGCCAGTGAGATTGCCAGACGATATCTCTCACCGACTGATTATTTAATCGGGATCATCGGAGATGAAGGCTCGGGTAAATCAACTCTAATCCGCGGTCTTTTCCCCGGACTCGAATTAACTAACGAGGATGAGGGCGTCAATCTCAGGGAAGCTCCTATCTATTCTTTTTCTCCTGACGATTATTTTTCCGGGCATACATTCCATATTGATGTCAGGCATGAACTGGCTTTCAAGCAAAAGTATAAAATCAAAGAAGCCATCAGGCGAGCTGTCGAACATAAGCGGCGGGTAGTAGTCGAACATTTTGATCTTATTTACGATATATTAGGCTGTAATGCTCACGTGCTTATCGGCATTGGCGAAGAGATAATTGTAGCCAGACCAACAGTGTTTGGCCCCTTTCCCGAGAATATAAAGGCCATTGTGGAGAGAACCATAAAATACAGATTAATGGCTCACTCGGCCGAAGATATCACCGTGGCTATTCTGGAGCGCGATTATCATTATCATTCCCCCGGTCCTCTCATTCATTCAGATGTCAGGCATGGATTTGTCATCAATTTTCCGCAAAGGCCTGATATCGATATAGAGGAGCTGGAAGAGAAAGTTAAAGCCATTATTAAAGCTGATGTGCCTATCAGCCAGGTAGGAGAAGAAGCTATTCAGGTCGGTGAGATGAGAATTTATTGCACCGGCCCGAGAACTCATGTCCACCACTCTGGCGAAATAGAAAACTTTCGGTTGCTTAAAGAATTTCGTCTTAATCCGCTGACTAATGATTATATGCTGGTGGGAATGGTCGGGCAAAAAACTATTGCCGGTTTTGAAGATATCATTGAGTATATGGATATAGAAGATTAAAACGTCTGTTCTTTAGGTCGGAGGAAAAAATGAGATTTGAATATGTACCTCTTTTCCCCCTGAGAAAAGACAGGACAGGCTATGAGCAATTAAAGCTTAGCTCAACGCCGGTAAAAACAATAAAAATCATGGGCAAAAGCTGTCTTCTGGTTGAGCCCTTTGCCCTGCGGGTTTTGGCTCGGGAAGCCCTCGGCCGGGTTAACTTTTATTTTCGAAAAAAGCATCTGGAAAACCTGGCCTCGATCCTGGATGATCCAGAGGCTTCAGCTAATGATAAATTTGTAGCAGCCGGACTGCTCAAGAATGCAGCTATTGCTGCTGAGGGGCTTCTGCCCCTCTGTCAGGATACCGGAACAGCAATCATTATGGGATTTAAAGGGGAAAGAGTCTTAACCGGAGTTGATGACGTTAAATATCTGAGCCATGGTGTTTTCGACGCTTATACCAGACTCAATCTAAGGGCCTCTCAAAATGCTCCTTTATCCATGCTGGAAGAGGTAAATACCGGTAATAATTTGCCGGCCCAGATTGATATTACCAGCTGTCAGGGGGATGAGTACCAATTCTGGATAATGGCCAAAGGTGGCGGGTCGTCAAATAAAACGGCTCTTTATCAGGAAAACAAATCTCTGCTTAAAGATGAAAAAACACTTTTGAATTTTTTAAGAGAGAAGATAACTTCGATCGGTGTGGCAGCTTGCCCGCCTTATCGCCTGGCCGTTGTTGTCGGCGGACTGTCACCGGAGATGAATCTTAAAACCGTTAAGCTGGCTTCAGCCGGCTTTCTGGATAATCTGATTGATCACCCTACCGGACGCCCTCATGGCTACCGTGACCTTGAGTGGGAAAAGAAAGTTATGACCCTGGCTAGAGAAACCGGGCTGGGGGCCCAGTTCGGCGGGAAAGCGTTCGCCCTGGAAACCAGGGTCATTAGGCTTCCAAGACATGGAGGTTCATTACCGGTTGGTATCGGTGTCAGCTGCAATGCTGATCGGAATATCAAGGCAAAAATAGATAGAAAAGGAGTCTGGCTGGAAGTCTTAAACTATGACCTCAGGCCTTTTCTCAAGAAAATAGAGACTTTTGAATCTGATCAAGCACCGGCTATAAATTTAGACCGACCGCTAGATGAATTGGTCTCGGAACTTTCGCGCTACCCGGTTGGAACGAGATTAAGTCTGTCCGGCACACTGATTGTTGCCCGGGACCAGGCTCACCTGCGGCTCAAAAAGATGATGGACGAAGGACATCCGCTCCCTTCTTATTTTAAAGATCATCCCATTTATTATGCTGGACCAGCCAAAACCCCACCTGGTCTGCCCACCGGTAGTTTTGGCCCGACCTCTGCCCAGAGAATGGATAGCTATGTCGAGGATTTTATGAAGGTTGGTGCTTCGCGCGTCATGCTTGGCAAGGGTAACCGGTCTGACCGGGTCGTCCAGGCCTGTCAGAAGTATAATGGCTTCTATCTGGGGACGATAGGAGGGGCGGCGGCGCTGGTAGCTAAAGAGCATATAGTTAGCTCTGAACTCCTGGACTTTGAAGATCTCGGGATGGAAGCCATAAGGAAAATTGTGGTTAAAAACCTGCCCGCTTTTATTATCATCGACAATAAAGGAAACAGGCTTTATTAGTTAGAAAGAAGGACAGTTGCCTCCTGGAGGCCGACAGGCTGTATCCGTTGTATTATCTGAAAGATCATTCAGTAACTTTCTTATCAAAAAAAGTGTATCATATAAGTACAGCTGGACTCCAGAGATGACATATCTTATGGGCAATTGTCAGGCTTTCAAGAGAGAAATAGAGTCCCACGCTGGCATAGATTTTGCATGTAATATAAAACGCATGGGAGTAAAAGGAGCCTGAAATGAGTAAGGCAAAATCAGCCATTTTAATTCTGATATTGGCCTGCTTGGTTGTTCAGCCTGCCCTGGCTGGACATAAACCTTATAATTTAGTTTCGGGCGAAAAGGGTTTTTACTATGCTTTTATCAGCTATCTGCCGGAAACGGGCACCAGATCCCCGGAGATAATCAGGCCAGGTCTGGCTTTGCCTGAAATTGCCACACTGAATTTTCCATTGGGTCCGGGAGATACAATTGTCACCTATGATCGGCCCTGTGAAATACAGTTCGACAGCGGAAGTGTAGTTCGTCTGGATGTCAACACGCAGCTTAAAATTGAGACCATTATGGCTCAGAGCCTTAGCTCAGAAAGCCAGTTATCAAATCTGAATCTACTTCGAGGCCACGTCTATTTGATGTACACAGCTTATGATAACTGGGAGGTTTTTCAGCTCTTGACGCCTTTAGCGGCAATAAAGCTAAAAAATCATAGCGTTATCATGGCGGCAGTAGAAGAGAGCGGCGATAATAAAATCCTGGTTAAAGAAGGAAAGGCTCAGATTCTTTACGGACCGGAGAGCGATAAATTAAAGACAATATCACTTAAAAAAGATAATGGCCTGGTCATTAATACAGAAAATCAGATCAGTCAGACTAAAGGTTTCCTGGAACTGGCTTCCTTCGAGTCCTGGAATAATGAGATTAACGAGCGTTTCACGGAACTTCATAAAGGAGTTACTCCCTTGCCGCAGCCTGTTCAGAAACTTCCGTCGGCTGTCTTCTATTTTGCTCAGCATTATTCTAATACCTATGGGGAATGGATCTGGGATGATTATTTAGGCTATGTGTGGAGGCCTTTTTATAACGACTATTACCCCTGGGGGAACTGGTCTCCTTATATTTATGGACAATGGACTTACCTGAATGGGTCACTCTTCTGGGTTCCACAAGAGCCGTGGGGCTGGGTACCCTATCATCTGGGAATCTGGCAATGGGATAAGGAAAAGGGCTGGTTGTGGATTCCAGGTTCAACTTTTGCCCCGGCCTGGGCCGTCTGGGATTTCTATTTTGGTCATTATAGCTGGCGGCCATGGGTTATGACCGACTGGCTATTGTGGGAGAATCCTGATTACTGGTATTATTCTTTTGGGATGACTCCTTATTATAGTGGCGGCTGGAATCCGGCACCCGACAACCAGATTGCCTACCTGTATAAGAACAAAATCAGCAGCGGGATGCTCAAGAAGAACCGAACATTCCCCTTACCTTTAACGGGGGAATATAAATCCAGTTTAAAGAATTTGCTCAAGGGGTTGGAGAAAGGCGAACCGAAAGCCCTCGAAAAGATAAGTGTCAAAAGCGGGATGGCGGTCATAGTTGATAGCGAGACGCTGGCTTCTAGGCACCTGGGGGCTGAGAAGGTGCTATCTTCTCAGGCCATCAGCGAATTGAAGCAGAAGAACGTTGAAATGACGCCGGGAAGTCCTGCTAATCGGGTTAAAACCGCTGGAGAGCTGGCCAAGCATGAGTTTTTAAAGCAGAGAATGGCTGTTATCTCTTCCGGGCAAGGCCAGCCGGGGGCAGCTGGCGAAGATCAGCCGGTCAGAACAATGCGACCGATAGGAACCCGAGGCATTACTAACCCTGGAATGTCAGATGAAAAGGGCAGGGTGGATATTGATACTTCTAAAGCCCGACCGATTTCAACCACCAGCAGCCAGCGTTTCCGGGATTGGAACCCGGATATAAGAGTGGCTAAGCGCCTCGGGATCAGGATAACTTATGACAGTGCCAGAAATTCAATAGTTGCTCCTCAGCTTGGGCTGAGTTCACGGGAAGCCCGGGAGATGAGGATTAGAGTCACTCCCAGGGGAATTGTTGAGGCTGGTCCTTCCAGGTTGAGTAGTGGAAATAATTATATGCCTGATTCCGTCCCAGGTCTGACCAATGGTCCAGCTCAGGTAAGGACTTCAACCTCGGCCGGCAGCCTTAGAGCACCAGTTAAAGAAAAGGCCAGTACCAGTCAGGAAAAGAATTAGAATTAAACCAGCCTTTAAAGACTCACTGTTATTATGTTCGTAACTGGAAAAAGGGCAGGTAATAGCTGAGGTGAGCAGATAGTTCGGGCCAAACAGAAGGTTTCTCCCTCTTCCAGCTCTGGCCAGCAGGCCTTAGGACAGGGGAAATAAGAGTTGACTTATTTTTGCTTTTTAGCTAATATTTTATCTAAATTTATAAAAAGAAGAGAGCTGATAAACAATGATTAAACTTCGCCTTATGAGATTTGGAGCTAAGAAGAAACCATCATATCGAATCGTGGCTATTGATTCAACGAGGGCCAGACAGAGTAAAACACTGGATACCGTGGGCTATTATAATCCCAGGACTGAACCTCTCGAGTTTAAACTCGATCTCAACCGAGTGAATTACTGGCTCAGCCATGGAGCAAAGCCTTCAGAAACAGTTAACTCATTAATTGATAGAGCTGCTAAGGAACAAAAATCAACCCAAGATTCTAAGTCTTAAAGGAGGTTACAGTGAAAGAACTGGTTGAAATGATTGCTAAGGCGCTGGTTGACAATCCGGACAAGGTTCAGGTTTCCCAGCTGGAAGGGGAACAGACCACCATCCTGGAACTCAAGGTTGCTCCTGAGGATCTGGGAAAGGTAATCGGGAAGCAGGGGCGGACAGCAAGGGCCATCCGGGTCATTCTTGGTGCGGCCGGCATGAAAATGAAAAGGAGATTCAACCTCGAGATCATTGAAAAAGGCTGACTTAGTAACTGTCGGCAGGATTGTCCGTGGTGAAGGGAAGGATGGCACTCTCAAGATCAGGTTTTTCCCCTGGATAAAAAAGCCTTCCTTCAGGGAAGTTTTTATCGAACAAGAAGGGGAGTGTCAGGTTTATAAGGTCGAGGGCTATAATCAGGCGGCTAACTCTTCTTTCCTGAAATTGGAAGGGGTAAATGGTTTAGAAGCAGCGGAAGCACTCCGCGGACGGGAGATAATGGTTAATCCCGCTGAATTACCCCGTCCCGAGGAGGGCATGTTTTATGACTTTGAGTTACTTGGCTGCCGGGTGGAAACTCTCGATGGCCAGACGGTAGGGACTGTTACCGGATTGAATGAGGCAGGCCCCCTCAGTTTTTTGATTGTAGGCAGAGCCGGCCTGACAATTGATATTCCTTTTGTTGAGGCTATTTGCCAGCGAATCGACCTTGATAAAAAATTAATAATTATAGATCCTCCTGAGGGATTGCTGGACTTAAATGAGATTTGATATTATTACCATCTTCCCCGGTATGTTAGAGAGCGTTTTCTCGGCAGGAATTATAAAGAAGGCTCAGGATAAAGGCATGATTGACATTAAAGTTCATGATCTGAGAGATTATACAGCTGATAAGCATCGACAGGTGGATGACCGCCCGTATGGAGGTCTGGAGGGGATGGTGTTTAAGCCTGAGCCCGTTTTTAAGGCAGTTGAAAGCCTGAAACAAGCTGATAAGAGCAGCCTGGTCTGCCTGTTAACTCCCCAGGGAAAGCTTTTTAATTCTGCTCTGGCTGAAAAGCTGGCTGGCTATGATCAGGTAATTTTAATCTGTGGACGTTATGAAGGCGTGGATGAAAGAGTCAGTGATTACCTGGTTGATGAAGAGATCTCTATTGGTGATTATGTTCTGAGCGGTGGAGAACTGGCAGCGGCGGTCGTGATTGAGGCTGTCTCCAGATTTGTGCCGGGAGTGGTTGGTCGGGAAGAGTCGGTCCGCCATGATTCATTTACTACCGGTCTGCTGGATTTTCCTCAGTATACCAGGCCGAGAGATTTCCGCGGCTATAAAGTTCCATCCGTGCTTTTTTCTGGTGACCATCAGAAGATAGCTCGCTGGCGGTTGAAGAAGTCTTTAGAAAAAACACTGGCTAAAAGGCCAGATATGCTAAAATCAAGGAAGCTTTCTGCGGAAGAAGAAAAGCTTCTATCCGAAATCCTGGAAGAAAGGAAAGAGTCATGAATAATCTGATTAAAGCTGTTGAAGAAAAACAGATGCGTCAGGACATAGAGCCATTTAAAGTTGGAGATACAGTTAAAGTTCATGTTCTGATCAGGGAAGGCGATAAGGAACGGGTTCAGATTTTTAAAGGCGATGTCATTGCTAAACGCGGTTCGGGTCTGGGCGAAACTTTTACTGTCAGAAAAATATCATATGGTATAGGTGTGGAAAGAATATTTCCCCTTCATTCCAGAATGATTAAAAAGATAGAAGTCGTTCGCCATGGCAAAGTAAGAAGAGCCAAGCTTTATTACCTACGGAACCTTAAGGGTAAAGCGGCCAAGCTCAAAGAAGAGCAGCAGTAATCTATGTCTGTTACGGAAATCTTTTAAGATAAATTCAATTCAGACTGGCGGTTTCTCTTACCTCTCGACCAGAGAGGTTTTTTTTTGTAAAATTAGGCCAAATGATGGGTTTTAAGACTGAGGAAAACCTTCTTGATCAGGGATTGGTTTATCTGGCCGGCCTGGATGAAGTTGGCCGCGGTTGCCTCTTTGGTCCGGTGGTGGCGGCCAGTGTAATTTTCCCTCCAGCTTTTTTTCTTGGGAAGAAAGCCAGCTGGACCCGGGAAGTTACCGATTCCAAGCTGCTTACTCCGACTAAAAGAGTAGAGTTAGCCAGGAGAATCATGAGCGAAGCTTATTGTATCGGCATCGGTTCTGCCACCCATCTGGAGATTGATCAGATTAATATCTACTGGGCGACCCAGCTGGCGATGAAAAGGGCTTTATCTGACCTGGGCCAGCAACCGGATATGGTTTTGGTTGACGGCTATCCCTTAAAAGGTATAAATTATCCGCAGGTGGCTGTGCCCCAGGGAGACAGGAAGGTATTTTCGATAGCGGCGGCTTCGATTGTGGCCAAGGTATTCAGGGATCAATTGCTGCAAGTCCTGGACAGGTTATATCCTGGTTATGGCCTCAGTGAGAACAAGGGCTATGCGACAGCAGGCCATTATCTAGCGTTAGAAAAGCTGGGCCCCAGTCCACTACACAGGAAGAGTTTCAGGCTTTTCAAGGATAGAATGCTGATAACATGAACGGAAAAATTGACCGGCTGAAGATTATAGAGCAGGCGGAGAAGTATGTCCGGGCTGGCCGGTTGAAAGAAGCTATAGCTGAATACGAAAAACTACTGGAAGATGATCCATCAGATGTCAGCATCAACAATCTGGTTGGCGATTTGTATGTCCGTCTAGGTCAGAATGATAAGGCCATCAAGGCTTTTGAAAAGGTAGCGACTGAGTATGAGAAAAGAAGTCTGAATTCCCAGGCGCTGGCCATCCTGAAAAAGATCTGTCGGTTGAATCCAGATAAACCAGACTATTTCATTAAAATGGCTGATCTCTATACCAGACAGGGATTTTTGGCTGAAGCCAAACAGGAATACCTGAGGATAGCCGAAAGATTCCTGAGACAAAAAGATGTCGAAGAAGCGATTGAGCTTTATGAGAAAGTGGCCAAGCTGGACAAGGATGACCTCAATATCAGGATACAACTGGCCGCTCTTTATAAGTTGAATGGCCAGCAGGACAAAGCGGTCAATGAGCTCCTCAAAGCAGCTGACCTTAAGATCAGCCTGGGTCAGATTGATGAAGCTGAAAAACTACTCAAAGAATCTAATAAACTAAGTCCGGATAACGCCAGAACCAAACTCAGGCTGGCTCAGGTCCTGAGATTAAAAGGACAGGCTCCGCAGGCCCAGGAACTGACCCGCCAGGTCCTGGATAAAATTCCTCACGATCTGGATGCTCTGACCTTTCTGGGCAATCTCTATTTTGAAGAAGGGAAGTTTGCTCAGGCTAAGGAAATTTTCACCGAAGTCCTGAATTTTTATCCGATGAATGTCAATGCACGCTATAAAATCGCGCGGATTAACCTGGCGGAAGGAAATGTTGATGGGGCTTTTGAGTATTTTGAGCCACTTATCGACAGCTATCTTAAAAAGAAAAAAGAAGATAAGGCTATTGGCTTGCTGGGCCTTATTCTGACTGTTAGAAATGATTATATCCCCGCTCTGGAAAAACTGGTGGAAATTTTAAGAGAAACTAGCGATTTCAGCCGGCTGGAAAAGGTTGAGGAAAGACTCATAGAAGAATTCAAGAAGATCGGGGAGAAAGGCAAGATGCTCCCCTATTATGCCGAGCTGATTAAACTTCGCCCGACGGATGAACAACTGGCCAGAGAATACCGCGAGCTAAAAAAAGAATTAATGATCAAGGAAGAGGAACTGCCGCCTGAAACCTGGGCGTTGTCGGCGGAGGAAGAGGAAGAAATCCAGGCCGGTCTGGCTCAAGCTGATATCTACATTCAGGAGGGACTGGTTAGACTGGCCAGACGGGTCATAGACGGGTTACTCTTGAGGTATCCTAATGATCCCCTGCTCAAACAAAAACTGAGCTATATTGATAGTCTTAAACCGAGTCTTAATAAGGAAGACCTGATTCATAAGATTGAAAAAACAACTGCTATCGAAACTCAGGTAATTCGGCCGGCCAAAGCTAAGGAAGAAAAAGAAAGCAGGAGAAAGCCTGAATTTGAACTGGAAGAACAGATCTTAAGCGAGGAGAAAATCAGCCCGATTGATCTCTTCACCGATACCGGCATTATTCCCATCATCAGCAGCGATGGCCGCGAGAAAAAATTTTATGACCTCCAGGAGAATATCAGGGCGGAACTGGCTATGCTGAGTGCTGTTTATATGCACCAGAAAACCGGGGTGACGACCCAGTTTGAAAAAGAGTTGATGACCATTGTCAATGATTTTAAAAAAGGTATTAGAGAAAAGATACCAGCCGAAGATTACCAGATTCATCTCCAGCTAGGCCTGGCTTTTATGGAACAGGGGCTGGTGGATGAAGCCATTGAAGAATTTAATATCGCCGCTAAAGACAAGAACCTGACCCTCGAATGCCTGACGCTCATCAGCCACAGTCATCGTCTTAAGGGCAATCTGGAAGAAGCGGAAAGTTGGCTCAACCGGGCGATTAAACTGGTTCCTCCCGGCACCGACCAGTATTTTGCCCTCATGTTTGACCTCGGTATGATTTATGAACAGAGCAAGGAATATGATAAAGCGCTCTCCATCTATCGCGATATTCAGTCCTGGAATCCTGCCTATCAAAGTGTGAGTGAGAGAATAAATCACCTGCAGGGTCTGGTTGGTACTTCCAATACCCCGGTCAATTAATTCCGGCCGCTTCCGGTTACGGTTTTTTATTCGATTTATCCTGTTACCTTATCCTCACGCTCCTCGCTCCGACTCTCTTTTTCTTTGATTTAATTGCCGGTTTGAAGTAAAAGAGATGAAGAGAAAAGCGAATTTTTCAGATAGCGAAAAATGAAAGGAAGAATAATGAGCGGACGGAAAGAAAAAATTTCGAGGCGCGAGTTTTTAAAAACAGCTTCGATGTCGGCGGCTGTTGGCCTCGGTTTCCCGGCTATTGTCCGGGCCTCAGCCCTCGGCCTGGATAAAAAGAGGCCGGCTCCTTCCAACCGGATTGTCATGGCCGGTATCGGTTTTGGCATGATGGGTCTGCCCAACATGGAGGCTTTCCTCAACAAAGATGAAGTGCAATGGGTGGCTGTTTGTGATCTTGATAAAAATCACTTAGCTCAGGCTAAAGAAATTGTTGATCGGAAGTACGGCACAAAAGACTGCCGGACCTATACCGATTTCAGGCAGCTTTTTCTGAGAAAAGACCTGGATGCTGTCTCCATAGCGGTGCCCGATCACTGGCATGCTCTCCTGGCCATTGAGGCCGCCCGGGCCGGCTATGATATCTACGGTGAAAAACCTCTAACCCATGACCTGGCTGAAGGCCGGGCGCTGTGTCAGGCTGTCGAAAGATACGGTCGCGTCTGGCAAACCGGCAGCTGGCAACGCTCGGTTGAAAATTTCCACCAGGCAGCGGAACTTGTCCGGAATGGCCGGATAGGAAAAGTTACCAGAATCGAAGTCGGCTTGCCTGAAGGCCATTATGATTTTGCCGGCACCTTTGGCCAGGACCGAATCGAACCGCCTCCGCCCGAGCTCAATTATGAGTTGTGGCTTGGTCCGGCTCCGTACTGGCCCTACTGCCGGTCGCGGGTTCATATGAACTGGCGCTGGAATATGGATTTTGGCGGTGGCCAGCTCATGGACTGGGTCGGTCATCATGTGGATATCGCTCACTGGGGGATGGGCTGGGACCGAACAGGACCGGTTGAAATTGAAGCTCGGGGTGAGTATCCAGCCAGCGGTGTCTATAACAGCCCTACCCGCTACTGGGTCGAGGCGAAGTATGCCGATGGCACCCCGATGATTGTGGCTGGTGGCTATCCGCAGATCTGGAGTGGAACCAAATGGATCGGAGAAAAGGGCTGGATCTGGGTTGACCGTGGCCAGTTTAAAGCTGAACCGGCTTCGCTTCAGACTGAAATCATTGGCCCGGAGGAAATCAGGCTCTATAAAAGCCGCGACCATTATCAGAATTTCCTGGACTGTATTCGGAGTAGGAAAGAAACTATTACCCCGGCTGAAGTTGCTCACCGCTCAGCCAGCGTTGGTCACCTGAGTGTTATTTCGATGACAGTCGGCCGGAAAATAAAATGGGATCCGGCTGAGGAAAAGATTATCGGTGATCCGGAAGCCGAAAGGCTGCTGAGCCGTTCTTACCGCCACCCGTGGTGTCTGCCCGGATAAGGACAGAAGATAATAAGGAGCAACCTGATGGAAAATAAAGTTGGAGAAAAAGTTTTTATGGCCAGCCGAGAAGCAGTCGAAAAATCGAAGAAAATCAAAAGCCAGGGGATAATTACAGAGCGGGAGAAAAGAAGGCAAGAAGTTTCTCCCCAAAAAGCTGAAGATAGCCTGGGTCTGGGCGTGGGCCGGCGGACGTCCCGCTTGATAAAAATACTTCCGTCTCAGGCCTGTAGTGCGAAGGACAATGGAACTTCTTTCTGCTGCCCGGGCTTGTTAAGTGATCGAAAAACTGGCTCATTAATTAATAAAGACGGTAATTATATTGACCGGAGAAAGCACCGGCGGCCAGACAGGGGTAGCAAGATGAATCGGATTTGTTCATTTTTCGTGTCATTTGTTCTGCTAATTTGCCTTTTGGTTTCGCCGCTGGTTGTGGCTGGAGAGTCAGGACAGAATACCGCGGCCAGCCGGACAGAGTTGACCGAACTTGACGGCCTATTAAAATCACTGGAAACTTTTGATCACAGTCAGGGCGAAGGACCGAGCCTTCAACTCGATAGATTGATATTTAAAATCAAAGATGATCCTGACCTGAAACTTCAAGCCGAGCAAAAGCTGCTCGAATTTTTCAAGAAGCCGGTGAGCCGTGACGGCCGGATAGCGGTCAGTAAACCCCTGAGCTGGATAGCCGGTTCGGAATCAGTCCAGGTTCTTTCCGCTTTTCTGACTGACTCTGAGGCCTCTGATCCAGCCCGTTATGTTCTGGACAGGATTCCAGGCGAAGAAGCCGACCGGGCCTTGCTTGAGGCTCTGGATCAAGCCTCGCCAGAGTTTTTACCAGGAATTATCGGCAGCTTAGGACGCAGAAGAGTTGAAATCGCTGTCCCTTATTTTGAGAAACTTTTGAAGAAAGGCACGTCGCCGGCCGTGACCGCAGCCATCCTTGAAGCCCTGGGCAATTTAAATACCGCCGAAGCGACGAAGCTCCTCACGAATTATGTTCAATCTCCTGATGAAAAAATCCGCCTGGCAGCCGTTGATTCCATGGTGCGACTAGCTCAGAGGCAGATAAAAGAAAACAGGCTGGAAGAAGCCGGGAAAATTTCTGCACTCCTGCTCGGAGTTAAACTCGAACCGGCCCAGAAAGTGGCTGCCTTCCGGCTCAAGATTATGGCGGCCGGTCCGGAGGCTAAATCCCTTGTGATCTCGGCCTTGAAGGGAAAAGACGAACCATCGCAAGCAGCAGCCATCGGCTTAATCGCTGAGTTTTTTAAACCGGATGAGCTCTCCTCTCTCCTGGGCACTTTTAATTACATTTTGCCGCCGAGGCAGATTCAGTTTATCTCTGCTCTGTCTTCTTATCCAGAACCTCAGGTCAGAGAATTTCTGATGAAAGTTATAAGCAGCCAGAAAGATGAGTCGGTGAGAATAGCGGCTTTAAGGACCCTCGGCCGGGTCGGCGACGCTACAACGGTAGAATTTCTGGCGGAGCGGGCGGCTCAGGCTAAGGGGCCCGAAAAAACCGCTGCCCGCGAAAGTCTGGCTTCTCTCCCGGAAAAAGCTGTGGATCAAAAAATTCTGGAGCTTCTGGCCGCCTCAACCAGCCAGGAAATAAAAAACGAGTTGCTTCTTGCTGCCTGTGAAAGAAATATGGTAGAGGCCCGGGATTTCTTCTTAGCTGAAGCTTCCAATCCGGCGGCTGACCGGGCACTGGTCTCCCGCGGCCTCAGGGCTTTTGGCGATCTCAGTCTGGCTGATAAAATTTTAGAGGTGGCTTTTTCGACTCAGGATGAGACTTACCGGGAAGAGCTGGTCAATATCCTGGCTATCTGGGCTCAAAATTCAGCCCGGCCAGATTCTAAATCAGCTTTATTCACCCAGCTTCTGGCTAAGGAAAATGATCCAGAAAAAGTATCGGTACTGGTTCAGGTCATAGGTAAGATCGGGGAACGCAGTTCTTTACCGCTCATCAGGAAATACCTGAGTGATTCACGTCCGCCGGTGAAAGAGGCGGCGGTTAAAGCTCTGAGCGACTGGCCGGAAGTTGAAGCTCTGGACGATCTTCTGGCTCTGGCCCGTAAGACTTCAGACCTTAAAGAAAATGTCCTGACCATCAGGGGACTGGTCAGGCTGACCGCTTCTCAAACTTATCGTCAGCCTGAGGCCGCTACGGCTTTTCTTAAGGAAATTTATTCTCTAAGCCGGCGGGCTGAGGAGAAAAAGCTGGTTCTGTCCACTCTGCCCAATTTCCCGTGTGCATCCGGGCTGGAGTTCTGCCAGTCATTGAGTAATGATCCGGAAGTTGGACAGGAAGCACGGACGGCAGCAGAGAAAATCAAGCAGAAATTGCAGCTACAATAAAAATCCTGTTAGCTATCCAGGCAATAATATTTATAGCCATTTTGAACTGGGTCGTATGTAAATTCCTCTTTTCTTGCGGCTAATTTTTTTAAGAGCAGACTTTACAGCAGCTCTAGCCCCTATTGCCATTGATGAATTATCTTAGATACAGCTCTTATCCACGAGGTTAAAATCCCTGGGATATTTAGAAGGCAATAATAATATCTGACGAGAAGAAAAACCCGGCTCTTTACCAGTTACATGAAGGGTGGCCTTGCCTCGATTGTAACGAGGTAGAAACCAACGAGGTCTTTTTCAGACTTGTGCTGTGGATGAGAGAGGTCAAGTTGTTGCACTGGTTTTTACATTACCTATAGCTTTCTTCAAAATGATTACAGGTTGCCCGAAAGTTTTTGGTTCAGAGAGAATTTCTTATGGCCGCTTGGGCCCGTGCTATTCAGCTCTGCTTCCGTTTGAAGCCGGCTTACTTTTGGTCAGCGGCTGATCAGCGGATAGAGCTTTTCTGGATCGATCACCGCCCCATGGTCGAGCCGGTCGTACCACTCTATCAATCGCGCCCCGCCCTCATAGAAGGTCACCCGGTTGAATGGCTTGTCCAGGCCGCCGTGGTTCTCATTGAGCCTGAAGCGGTCAAGAGCGATTCCAATCCACTTCAAGCCCGGCTTTATCCTGATTATGAGACAACGGCCGGGATTTTAGAAAAGATTGGGGTATCACCTGATTTTAGTTGCTCGTCCGGGAAAATTCGCTACACCCACCGGTCGCTGACTGAAACCGGGCAGGAAATTTATTTTATCTCAAACCGGAGCGGCGAATCTGTTGATGACGTCTGCACTTTTAGAGACGGTTCAGTCCGGGCTGAGCTCTGGGATCCTCTATCGGGCGAAAGACGACCCCTGGAGGGAATCCAGGCCGCGGCGCCTGGCGGCGTGCGGCTTGAGGTCAGGCTGGAACCAGTACAGAGCTTTTTTATAGTTTTTAAGAAAGATAGGAGCGTTGCCGGCCCTCACCATCTTTCCGCCGGGATTTCTTCAGCGCCGGAAAATGCTGCCGATAATAGAACAACTGCCAAAAAAAAGAGCGCAGAAAAAAATCAAAGCCCTGATCAAACTGCTGGCTCCGGGCAGTCCGTCTTTAAGAATTTCCCTGAGCGCCAGACAGTATTAACCTTAGGAGGACCCTGGAGAGTTAAGTTCGACCCGGCCTGGGGCGGCCCCGGTGAGGTGGTCTTTGAACAGCTTTTAGACTGGGCGATTCATCCGGATGATGGCATCATATATTATTCCGGGACGGCGGTTTATACTGCTGAGTTTGATTTGCCAGAAGGAGTTGAAATTTCGAGGAAGGACGCCCTCTATCTTGACCTGGGTGAGGTCTTTTGCCTGGCCAGGGTCAAGCTGAACGGGCGCGAGCAGGGAATAGTCTGGACAAAGCCGGCCAGAGTCAGATTAACCGGAATTAAAAAAAGGGGAAACCATCTGGAAATAGAAGTGGCCAATTTGTGGATAAACCGGTTAATAGGTGATGAAAACCAGCCCTGGGACGGCGTGGTCAATGGGAGTTGGCCTGAATGGCTCCTGACCGGAAGCCCGCGACCCACGAAACGCTTAACCTTTACCACCCACCACTTTTACTGCCAGGGAGATCCGCTGGTTCCATCAGGTCTTCTCGGCCCGGTCCGCCTTCTAAAATGACGATAATGATGGACGATAGTGGACAGATGCCTATCAGGTAGGGCCTTTCACAGATTTCCCCTGTAAGCATTCCCCTATAGGTCATAATCGCTCAGGTGCTATGTTGAATGAAGGCTTAATTCATCTTCGCTATTTTTTAGCTTTTTAATAAATGTGCAGTTCATACCGCTCAGCTGGCTCATTATATTCAACCCAGACAAAGCAGTCCTTTTCCACGTCAAAGCTGCGGACAAAACGAATTGGAACCTCGTAATCTATTTCCTTCTGGAAACGGAAACTTCTATCAAGGATTTGACCTTGAAGGTCCATCGTTATGACTTCATTGAGCTGATTTTTCTGGGCCGGGGTGACGACATATATTTTGCCGTTGTCAATCTTAAAAGCCACAAACGAAGGGAAGTAGAGCGGGAAGATAGGTTGATTATTTTCCAGAAACTTTTTTGATAAGCTTCTGATGACACGGTCGCGGTAATCTTTCGGCACTTTTATTTTTTCAACCGGATAGCGAATCTCATAAAGAAGATTACCTGTCTCGTCAAAGATTTTAATCGCTAGACCCTGGCTTGAATCGGCCACAAAGATTTTGTGGTCATAAACAATATAATCAAAATATTCCCTGACCATTAAGTGGTTCTGTTTGCGGAAAGACCCTGAAGCGCCGGAGCGGGAAGGTAGTGGGGGAAGGATATCCGGGACTTCCAGGAGCCGCTTTAAAGGCTTGCCAGCCTGGTCATAAACAATTAGCATCGGTGGCAACGCCCGACCATCTTCAGCTCTTTCCAGGGGGATGCCAACGAAGTGACTGCCAACAGGTAGAAACGGGTATGGTCCCATTGCCTTGATTCGCGGGATTATCTGACCAAGATAGTCACCTTCAGGGGAGAAAAACAGGGTTTTGCCTATATCTTCAGCCACGATCCGGCCTTCAGCCAGGTAAAATGAGCCAAGCAAGGTGAATTCGCCTGGCCCCTGACCAGAACGGCCGATATGTTTTAGGAAGCGGCCCGTTTCAAAGGAATAAACTGCTATATTCGTCTTATCCTGAATATATACTTTTCCAAATTCTGCCCGTACATACCCGGGAGATTCAATCTCCGGCAGCGGAATTATTCTGGGCTGATTCTTCGAGCTGGTAGAAGGCTGGTCTGAATAGATTGGAGAACCCAACCAAAAGGTGGCGAGGAAGGCGATAGTTATCAGTTGATATTGCCTTGAGCTATATCTTTTCATGAGCCTTATTCCCTCCTTTTCCAGCCAATAATAAAATAATGAATATGCTTTCTACTTTTCATAATAAGCTAACCATTCCCCTTTTGCAAAAACTCTTAGCTGATAAATAGTTAGATTTTATTTGATGGCTGCTCCGAATTATCCTTCTCCTTTTGCCATTTATGATGAGCATTTCTAACAGCTGAGCTATGATCCCGAACAGAATGCCTGGATGGTAAAGATAAGTAAGATCGATTGATAAACGTCCAGATTTCAGATTGTTAAGTCCTGGCTGGGAATAAAGTCAATTTCGGTGGGCAGTTGCTCATGAAGTCGAACAGGATAATCAGTATAAATCAGGGGAGCTTTATGAGGTCGTTTGTCCCAGAGCCGAAGCAGTTAGCCTTCTTTTTGACCAGCTAGAACGGATAGTTGATAGTTGCCGTGTTAAACTTAATCTAACCAGACCTGAGTATCGCCGGCTCCCGTCTTCATTAAGAGCGATCTCTTAGCTAAACCAGGAACTTTCAAGGATTTCGTATTCCTTTATGAATCGTATTTTCCCCTTGGTGTAAAGGTCTCTTAGCTGGGCCTCGGTTCCAAAGACATAAGCAGACGCAAAACCGAGCGAGATTAAAAAGGCAATGATAAAAGCTTTTCTTTTAAATCTCATTTTTTGCCCCATTTTTTCTTACAAAAAATTAACCCGCCCCTGGGCCTTTAAGAGTTCAGGACTGGTCCAGCCACAAAGATACCATCTGTCAAATCTTTACAGCGCTTTCTGCCAGCCCTCTTTTATAAATGCGCCTCAAACTGCTTCAATTGTATATCTCTTTTTAAATAGTAGCCACGAGGCACCGGCATAGGTATATAAGTAAGGAAGTCAATCAACGAGAAGCCATAGGAAGAAAAACCTCAACTCTCAAAGCCAACCACTCCTCCCAACATCTGAAGTTCTGCCTATTATGAGAGAGAGCCGTTATCTTATTCTATCCAAAGCTGGAAAACTTTAGATCCTGAAGTTAGCCGCCTGGATAAAAATTGTGCTCGGCTTCGGTAACCGAAATCATCGCGTCGGGCAAGAACAAACTCAGGCGAATAACTAAGGTGAATAAATGGAGAGTTTGTGCTGGCCAAATCGCGAACTAAACTTGACATGACCCACATGGTAGGATACCGAATGTCCAATTAAAAAGGGGAAATTATAAGGGCTTTAGCCAGTCAGTCTTATATCGCTTTATCATCTGATAGCCATCTTCGTCTTCTTCAATGGTATAAAGCTTTCCTTTTTTCCATATCTTTGGTCTCGGGTTTAGAGATATTTTCGCCATGTACTTCCCATCCGAATCAAAGACATCATAGCAATAATTACCGTTTTCTATATTTCTTTCCATGGTTTCGACGAAAATCTTTCCTTCATCGCTCAGTGTAAATCGATTAAAGGCATAATGGTATTTCTGGATCTCCAATATTCTATCGGCAGGCCTCCGCTTTCTCGCTTCTTGAATTTCATCTTCGGTAATCTTTACGGGATCATATTTTTTCGTTATTTTCTTTATTATTTTCCCCTGAGGATTATATATGACCAGTCTATTTGACGAGTATGCCGATCCGGAAAAAAGACAAATCTATTTATCCGCCTTATTGGGCCTATAATCTACCTAAAATATATATAACTTAAGTTCAGCCTATAACTGCGTTGCTCTAACTGCCCATTTGTTCTTCTATAAAACTATAAATACCCATTCTATCAGTTATATCTCAATATAATAAGGATTTATTTATTCAATCCGTAATACTCGATAAACTTCATAAACCTCTTATAATCCTTGGTAGTGCTGCCAGCATTAAATAGCTTCATCAACTTCTTGTAAGTCTTCGCTTCATTAAGACCTAAGCTGATTATCTCCACAACCTCTTCTCTTTTCAGTTCTCTTCTGAGGAATGGATTCTTTATAACCTCCCAAAAGCTTTCTCCCGTTTCGACCATTTCCCTGTATTTCTTATCGATCATTTTAGAACTCTGTATAACATCGTCCCCTAGATATTTATAAACTTCATCAAAAACTATATCTTCGGGGCCGATTGAGCCGTCTTTAGAAAAAATAATTGCCCTTTTCAGAATATTCTCCAGTTCCCTTATGTTTCCCGGATAATCATAAGCGATAAGCTTATTCAGTGTCTCAGGCAAAAAGGCTTTAGTGGTATTTATTCGATCCATTTCATTTTTTAATATTGTTTCTGCCATTACTGGAATATCTACTTTTCTTTCGCGTAATGGCGGGATATAAATCTCAAGAATGTTAAGTCTATAGAAAAGATCCTGCCGAAATCTGTTATTCTTTATCTCTTTAAGCAGATTCTTATTGGTGGCAGTGATAATTCGTACATCAGCCTTTAGTTTCTCATTCCCACCAATGCGGAAAAATATGCCACTTTCGAGAAAGTGAAGCAGTTTGGCTTGGTTTTGAGGATTTAGATCAGCTACTTCATCTAAAAAGAGTGTTCCTCCATTGGCAACTTCAATTTTCCCTAGCTTCCTCTCTACTGCCCCGGTGAAAGCTCCTCTCTCATGACCAAAAAGCTCACTTTCCATGAGGTCGGGGGGGATATTGCTACAACCAATATGAAGAAATGGCTTTGTAGAGCGTTGGCTAAGTGAGTGAATAATCCTGGCTACAAGTGTCTTTCCAACCCCAGTCTCACCCAGGATTAATACTGGATAGTCATAGGACGCCGCAATCTGAGCCTGTTTTCTAATGCTTTTTATTGCCTGGCTATTCCCACTGAGTCTCTCTAAACCCCAGAAGCTATCAGACTTTCCCCCCATTGACTCCCTTTCTATTGTTTTAATTAAATCTAAATGTTACACCTCTTTGTTTTCTTGGTCTTTGCTGACGCTTTATGCGATCTTCAGCATCACACGCTGATGATGTTCTATTTTGTTATTTCTATAGAAACCTTCTCGCTCTTTGTTATTTAGTCGTTATTATCCATGAAAAATTGAATTTTTAATAAAAAATTCAGCAATTGCTCCAGGTTCACATAAAGCCAACTGTAGATATTAGTGCCTTAAGCAAGAAACCTCCAGGTTTATAATAGAGTGTGGGCGGTCAGAAAGGATGACGGCTCAAGAGCCAAGGACTTTTATTCTCTCGGGGGGAAGATTATAGGGATGTATTTCAGAGTAAACGCCGAGTTCGCGAACCTTTCTGGCAATGAGCTGGGTATACTGCGACCCAAAATCAAGGATGAGGGCTTTATTCATAGATGGATTTTAGCAGAGGGTTTAAAGGCTTTCAACAGGAAGGAGGAGCTAATAAGCAGCAGAACAGGTCAAGGATAGATGATTTGTCCCGGGCTTGACGGACAAGTTAATGACATAAGCGATTCTGCAACCTCAGAATGGGGTAGAGGATTTCCAGCTAGCTATCAACTTCCGGTGCGGCCGCTTAGGCTTTCATTCGGTCATCACCAAAAGTATCTGATAGGCTATATGCATTTTGCGGTTCTCTGATAGTTACCTGGCCTTCTTCCAACTCAATGACCTTATCAAATTCCTCAATATCTTGCCTCTGATGCGATATTACCAGACAGGTTTTCTGCCCGAAATCATGATTAACGAGCTCTTCGATCCTTCTTTCTGATTCTTTATCAAGATGGGTGGTAGCCTCATCGAAGATCAATATATCTGAATCTTTAAGAAGCGCCCTGGCTATGGCTATTTTCTGCCTCTCGCCGCCAGAGAGCCTTTTCCCCGTCTCTCCAACCACAGTCTGGTAGCCTCCCTCAAGCTTCAAGGCAAATTCCTCCACTCCTGAAAGCTTGGCCACTTTCTCCACCTCTTCTTCTGAAGCCTCAGGCCGGCTGTAGAGGATATTGTTCCAGATGGTGTCGTTAAAGAGAAACGTATTCTGTGAGACAATACTTATCCTGTTTCTTAAAGAGGAAAGGGATATATCCTGGGCCCTATATCCATCTATTAGAATCTCTCCCTCCGATACTCTGTAAAGCCCCAGGATGAGTTTAACTAGGGTGCTTTTCCCAGAACCATTAGGCCCGGAGATGAGGACCTTCTCTCCCGGAGAGATCTTAAAGCTCACTTCCCTTAAGGCTGGCTTTGAATCATAGGAAAAAGAGACTCCTCTAAACTCTATCTCACCTTGAAACTTGCTAAGTTTAATTCCTGAGTCCTTAGCTTCTCTTTCCAGGTCCATAAGCTCCGATACCCTCTGAAGGGCAGTAAAGGCTGGTTGAAATGATAATCCGACTGAGGCCAGCATCTGAGTCGGACCATAAAGCTTGGCTAAATAACCTGAAAAAGCAATGTAGCTCCCCAGAGTAAAACTTCCCTTGATTATATCCCAGCCGCTATACCAGAGAACCAGAAACCCTCCGGCTGCTCCGATGAGTGAAAGAAGCTCGGAAGAAAGGGAAAAAGTAACAGTTCTTTTAATACTGGCCCGCTTATAATCCTCAAGAAAATTATGGATTCTGGCTGTTTCTCTCTCCTCAGCGGAAAACACCTTGACCACATCCACCCCAGACAATGCCTCCTGAACCTGGCGGTTCACAACTGCCCCTTTCTCCATCACCTCCCTGCTGACTCTTCTTATCCCCTTTGAATACAAACGGGTTGCCAGAAAGAGAAGAGGCAAGATGCAGAGAGAGATCAAGGTTAATTTCCAGTTCAAATGAAACAGGATAACCAGAGAGAAGATAAACTCAAAGATGCCAATAAGTATACGAACCATGATATCAGAGAAGAAAAAGTTAAGCCCTTCCACCTCTCCAATCCTGGAGAGGACATAGCCTGTTTGATTGCGGTCAAAGAAGGACAGGGGCAGGCTAAGGAGGTGCTGGAAGAGGTTCTTCTTCAGGCTGGTTAAAGCTTCCTGGCCAAAGATACCAAAAAGATAGCTGGTGAGAAAGGAAAATACCAGCTCTAACACCTGAATGCCCACCAGAAGGAGGACGATGATATTCAACAGTCTGAGGTTTTTATTGGCCAGAACCTCATCAATGATGTATTTCATAAGATAAGGCGTAGGTAGGGCAAGAAGAGAAACAATTATCAAACACAGAGACCCGATTATAACCTGCTTCTTATGGGAAAGAATATAAGGCCGAAGCAATTTCAGTCTGTTAATAGCAAAACTCATGAATAATCGCGACGCCCTTCTGTTTATTTAAGCTAATCTTTAAGCAGGTTATTAGAACTGCTCTAATAACTCCCGCTCTTAGTTACTCCATAATTTTGATTAACAGTGTTTCTGCTTAGCTCATATCTCTAAAAGGAAATGAATTTTTATTTACCACATCATTGAAGAGGTTTCTCTCATTTCTCCTAATTTAACTGCCTCAAAAAGTTCATTTATCAATGAAGTTTATTCTGTAATTTCTAATATTTTTATCTGTGGATATGGATCATCACCATAGAGAATAAGCCGGTTCTTCCAGGTGTCTCCAAGAAACATAAAACTTCCCTCCGGCAGGTCTGTTACTTTCTCCAGCCTTTTGCCATTTAAACGGTAGAGGGAGAGATCCCGACTTTTTTCTTTCGCCGGCTTATCTGAGGTCCATCCCCATCTGGTAAATAATACATACAGGCTGTCATTTAATATTATCGGCTGAGCAACCTGCCTAAGTCTGGCTGCCCACCAGATATCGCCTCTGTCTATTACATATTTTTCATACTTTTCAGGAATCGGAATCCGGGCCACTTCTTTTCCGGAATCAAAATTGTAACCTGTTAGCACAGTTTCATCATTATGGCAGGTCCAGAGAATGCCATCTTTTATTACAAATCGCTGTCCTCCGAAGACGACGCTGGGGACAGGTTCGATCTTAGCCAGTCCTCTTTCAAACTCCATGGAACGTAGATTTAAGACCCTTATTCTTTCATCGGTCTTGGTATTAATAAAGATAAGTCTGTCTTTGTCAAGGAAATCAAAAAAAGCCATTATTTGCTGGGGAAGATGAAAAGCATTCACATGCTTTCCGGATAAATCAAATTCTTTTAATTCATAGCCGTGCATCTCAAGGACAAACAGGTGATTTGAATATTTATTTATTACGGCTAGGTAGGGGACTTCAATTTCTTCCGGTCCTCGCCCTTCTCTGAACATTTTTCTTAAAAACCTGCCCGATTGGTCAAAGACCTTAACACAGACATCCTTATAATCAAGAACATAAATATTGCCTTCAGCATCACAGGTAACAGAACAAATCTGTGAAAATAAATAAGGATCATCAGCGCTGGAATTGTCGCCGCTATGACCAATCTGAGCTACAATCTGAACCTTTGCTTCTTTCGTTTGTATAGGGTCACTAATTGATATTCCAACTAATGGCATGGTCAAGATTAGAAGCAATAATAAGTTTAGCTTCTTTTGAGTCATTTTTAATTGTTCCTCCTAATTGAGATTGGGGGGCATAACCCCCCAATCGTTTTTTCTCTACTATCTTCTTTTCAGTTACATGACGCGCCGCCTGGTGTTACAACTACTAGATTGTTAGTTAAGTACATACAGTATAGCTCACCTATATCCACACCATGTGAAGTGCAGTGACAGCATTCTACGGGAGGAATGGCTTCTGCCCCAAGGTTCTCAAATATCCAGTCCAGCTTTTCCACCTTTCTCACCTCCTTTCTTATAAATTTTGGCCCTTCCCGAGCCATTATTTGTTCGTCTTGAAATCTTGTCTTCATACAAGAGCCTTAAAAAATCAAGATGATTTTGATGTCTTTTTGAATACTCACACTGGATCTTCCCTTTATTCTTGATGATAATATCATAAGGGCAGCCTTTTCCAGCACATATAGGTACCATTGAACATTTCCCGCATTGAATATCCGAAAATCTATCATCAAGACTCCACTTCTTAAAATTCGGATGATTTTTATCTACCTTAAATATTGTCCCGGCTATTTCATCCTTGTCTCCTATAGTTTTTGAACATTTATACAGCTCTCCTTCCGGACCTATGATAAGCGAAGAAGGAGTCTCGGCAACACAACCTTCAAATCTGGGTACATCTCGCTCCACTTTTTCCCTTTTGAAGTCAACTAAGTTATAAGCTTTTAAGATTTCACCAGCTTCTGGAATCTCCAAGATATCATCTGTCATGTCTTTACATGCCTTTCCAAAGACATCAATCAGGGCATATTTAAGACGGACTCGGGGAAGGATACCTTCAGCTTGCAGATCTGAGACCAGTTCTTTAAGTGACCCGGCATTGCTTCTCGTCACCCCTACTCTTATATGTACGTCCATACCTGCCTCAATTGCATATTTTATGTTTTGGATTATTATGTCGTATGTTCCCAGCCCATTTTTTAGCGGCCTCATGTGATTATGGACATGCCGTGGACCATCAAGAGTTATCTGGCAAATATTGGTCTTTAATTTCTTTAATATATTTATGTTTTCCTTTGTCAAAAGAAAGCCGTTAGTAATAACAGATGCTATATATTCGCATCCTTTTTTCTCTGAAATCTTGATTAGCTCTTCAGATATCTCCCTTATTGAACCCAGGGCTAAAAGAGGCTCTCCGCCATACCAGGCAACACTGATAAATTTAGTGGTAGGTTTAATAGTCTTATTAACATAATCAACAATCGCCTCTATTACATTTCTTGATATTGTTTTTCCATCATGAGTATTGCCTTCATAGCAATAGATGCATTTAAAATTACAGGCCAAAGTGGGTAGAATCTGAAGACCGATATACCGATTTTCGTCTCTCCTTTGGTTTCTTTTCATTATTAAAGTTGCTAATTCATCCTCCATTTCTTCTACAATAAATCTTCCCTTCAATAAATCCGAGACGATATTCTGATTATTAATTGCACTTATATTGCCTTCAATTAAGGAATCATAAATAAACTTAGAGATTTCAACCATAGCACCGGAAAAATTATTATAGATAATATGCCCGTTTTCCCCTGTTCCTAAATATTCATTGAATTGCGATGTCTTATAAAACACCTAAACCTCCTTTTTCGGAGTTTATGCAATTATCATGCCAGAAAAGGAACAATAGTATCTCGTTGATATTAAAACAATAACGGAGTTATAGAGTCATTGATAAAAAGTTCAAATCCCCATGTTATGGGGATTTTATCGAAAAGAACAGGCGACATATCAAAATCCATAATGTATATTCAGGCGGACGCTGTCTAACAATTCCAACTGGGGATGTCTACCTTTAAGGCTTCATTTCGAAAAGGCATGCGATGTGATTTAAAATGTAAACCGGGCTGGGGCAAGGGCAATTTATGGAGGGGTCAGGCCTGGCATTTTTTGCCTGAATTAAAAAGATGAAGTTATTTAATGCTAGCAGCATCGTGCAAGATTACAAGAGGTCCGTGAAGGCTCTCGGGTATTATAAATTGAACTGATAAATCTCCTATTTTTGGTGATAGAATCCCTGCAATGAGGGGTTCTATGTTTTAATGAGAAAATCAGCGAGTGTCTAAATTTAACGATATCAGCAACATGTATTTTTTTAGTGCTTGGCACGTTTATTGCATCAAAAAGATAGTGAAAGGAGAAAAAATGTTTGATCCAAAAATAATTTCTGATCTGCAAGCATCAGATAATCCGGTATGTACGTCAGTTGCGGCTCCAAGCTGCGCTTCATGGTGGAACCAGAATTCAGAATGTACGTGCTCTCACGGCTGTATAACTCCAGCCTGGACAAATACGAGTACTAATGTGTAGCTAAAATTATGGCGAGCGGTATTTATGTAGATACCGGTCGCTCAGTTTACGAATTTAATTGTAATTCTATCGAAGAGGAAGAAGGAGTGTTTCCTTATCTAAGAAAAGATTATATTATCAGAAAAGTTGATATTGATGGCAAAAAAAAGATAGCGCTCTATAACATTTATGATAATAAAAGATCAGTAGAGATAAATGAAGATGCGCTAGCTGTAATTACATGTTTTACAGGTGAGTCATCTAAAGAAGAAATAGCCAACAAAATTGTATCTAATTATAAAATCAGTTATGACGAAGCATTAAGTAAATTGAACAATTTGTTGCAGACGTTGGAGGAAAAAGAAATAATCGGCTTGGCCGAGCAAAAAGATTCAAAATATTGTTTTCCTAAATTGCAGAGCACGAAAGGCTTGTTAAATCATGCGTATATCCTTTTAACAAACCGGTGCAATCTGAAGTGTCTTCACTGCTCAGTTGATGGAGGTCAAAAACTAAGGCATGAATTAAAAAAAGAAGAGTGGGTAGATCTTATTGATCAGATTTATGAGATGATGGTTCCGGGAGTTACTTTTACAGGAGGAGAGCCGACTTTATTAGAATACTTACCTGAACTTGTACAATATACAAGTTCTAAGCCGATAAAAACCCATTTAATGACAAATGGGTATAATATCGATGAAACATATGCTGAATTGTTGGTAAAGAGTGGCCTCGTACACGTTAACGTTAGCTTAGATGGAGCACAAGATGGAACTCATGACGCCTTCAGGTGTATAAATGGCTCATATAGGAAAGCAATAGAAGCGATTAAAATATTTAAGAGCTTGAATATATATGTTGAAACAACAACGGTAATTAATCAATTTAATTGTGACGAGATAAAAGAAATCATAAAGATAGGCGATAATTTAAAAGTTGACAATATGAAATTTGTCCCTATTATTCCCTATGGAAGAGGAAGCAATTGCGACTTCAAATTTTCTATGGATCAATATATAAAGAATTTGGATGAGATTTTACCTCTGTACGATAGATATGGTAATATTTACAATAAGCTTATAAAAAAAGATCTTATTCAACAACTTGCTGAAGGCAAAGAAGCGCTCTTACGTTGCGGTGCAGGTACCGGAATAATAGGGATAGCTTCAGATGGTAATGTTCATCCCTGCAACAATCTTAACATGATCACCATGGGAAATATTAAAGAAAAGAAGCTAATTGATATATATAACAACACCAATAAGCTTTGTGAAATGATTGAAACAATGTCTATTAAAGGCGCCGAGTGCGAATATTGCTCCTTACTTGATTATTGTCATGGCGGATGCCCTATGATATCGTATTGTTATAATGGCGATTTTAAAAGATGTGATCCGACAAGAAAAGGGTTAGTGCTAAAAATGATGCAAGAAGGTGATGGATGCAATTAATAAAGAGGCTCTCGGTTATTTTAGGAATAATTTTATTATTAACTTCTTCGGTAATTGCCAGAGAAGAAAAATCAATCAATGTCACCGGTAAGATTATAAGATTCAAGTCATATAAAGGAGACCTTTATTTTTTAAACGCGACAGAAGGTAATGTTTGGCGGTTTGATAAGGATCTTAATTATTTGAACACAATTGGCAAAAAAGGTGATGGCCCGGGAGAAATACGAGGCTTTTCTGATTTTAACTTTTTAGATAGTAACCTATACATTTTAAATCGTCAAAAAGTATTAATATTTAGCCTAAATGGGGATTTAATTAAAGAAGAGAAGATAAAGTCAAAGAATCAGCCCTATCTTCCTTTGAAACATGGATATTATCTAGCGAAAGAGACAAATATTCTTAGGGAAAAAGGAAAGACTATTGTTCAAAAAATAAGCTTTCTCGATGGTGAACTTAATGAAAAGACTGTTGTTTTAAATGAGCAGCTGGTAATTCCACCAGGTTATGAGTTTGAATTTCCAGAACCCATATTTGAGCCCGGGTATTGTGAGACTACCGGTCTTGTATATATTCCTAATGCTTCAAAAGAATATTTAATATTTATTTACAAAGAAGACGGAAACAGATCCGGCATTATAAACAAGAGGAGCCAAAAGACCCGGGTAACAGAAAGATATAGAAAAAAGACTTCTGAAATACTATTAGATGTACCGTGGATAACGAGTCAAGAAATGGCCAAAGCGGTTTTGAAGTCTATACATTTTAGAAGGTATTTTCCTCCTTTCCATAGTATTTATCTTGATGACGAGGGCAATTTATACGTGAGAACTTTTAAGACCAGAAATAATAAGACGGGATATGATAAATATTCAAAGGAAGGAACATTTATAAAAGAATATTTTCTAAACGAGGCAAATATTAACATAGTTGATGCCAATTTATTTATTTCCTTTGCAAGTGGTAACTTTTATTATATGTATGAGAAAGAAAATGGAGATTATATTCTATCCTGCGAGAAGTTAGATTAAAATGCTCAAAGATTGGGTTAAATTGACATCGGGAGGAGAATTAAGGGGCGGATAAATGTCCATACAAGATCTTGCCGCGACATTAAGATATCGAACACGATATGCGTGTTTAGATGGAAAGACAGCTAGCCTTCTGATGGGAAGGCGGCCACTTTTGGGGTGATGATTGGAACAGGTGGCCGGGGAGGGGTAATCTCAGGAAAAAGGGGTATTCTAGGCCTCGAAAGGAGGCTTGGATGTCAGCGGAGAGATTACTGATGCGAAGGGTAAAAGAGATCATGCGATTGAGCTGGGGTTGTGGGCTCTCAGCTCGTCAGGTATCACGGAGTTTAAAGGTAGCGCGGAGCACTGTTGGGGAGTATTTGAGGAGGGCGAGGGCAAGCAGGGCTGAGCTGGCCTCTGCCTGAAGAGCTGGATGAGGAGACCTTAGAGCGGAGGTTATTCCCGGCTCTGCCTTAAATTCCTGTCTCAGAGCGGCCACTACCGAACTGGGTTGAGGTTTATCAGGAGCTACGGCATAAAGGGGTGATGCTTTTTCTTATTTGGGTAAATGCAAATTGCTATGTCTTGAGGAACTTCAATATAAATGGCCTTCATTTAATTAAGTGGTATAAGATTAACTAGAATTTAAATAAGAAGTAGAAATAGTGTCAATTCAATTAATCTTTTGAATTATTCATTAATCCCTGCTCGTGATCTCTAACATAACTAACAGATATACAATCAAGCCTAAAAGAGGCTTACCCGACCTTGCCCTACCTTGCCTCCCCAATAATTTCTCTTTGAAAAACGGGCGGGAGTTAAATAAGATGAGAGTTGAAGTCTGATTAATTTAAGGAATTTAAGGAGCTTTAAAATGATTGAAGGGCAGAAGGAGAGCTTAAGCCAGATTGCTCAGTTAAAATACGGCATGATTGGTGGCGGGACAGGCTCTTTTATCGGCGATGTCCACCGGAAAGCCATAGCTATGGATGGCAAAGCCCGCCTGGTTGCCGGCTGCTTTTCCCGAAATTACGAGGATACCCTCAAAACGGGGGAAACACTCAGGCTGGATAAAAGCCGCCTTTACCGGAACTATGAGGAACTGCTCCAGGCCGAAGCCAGACATCCTGACCGCCCGGATTTTATCGTCATTGTTACGCCTAACGACTCGCATTATCCGATTGCCCACCTGGCTCTGGAACTTGGATTTCCGGTAGTTTGTGATAAGCCTTTAGCCACCAGCAGCTCGCTGGCTCAAGAACTGGCTGATCTGGCTCGCCAGAAAGGCCTGCTTTTCTGCGTCACCTATACTTATTCCGGTTTTCCAATCATCAAGCATCTGCGCTGGCTGATTTCACAGGGCGAGTTAGGCACCATCCGTTTTGTGGCCGGTGAATACCCGCAGGAATGGCTGGCCACCCTGGTAGAAAAAACTGGCCAGAGGCAGGCGGCCTGGCGGACAGATCCAGCCCGCGCCGGGATTTCCAATTGTGTTGGTGATATTGGAACGCATATAGAACATATGGTTTCTTACCTGACTGGATTGGAAATAGAAACGCTCTGTGCCCGGCTTGACCATTTTGGCGAAGGACGGCCGCTTGATGACAATGCTTCGATTATGATTAACTTCAAGGGCGGAGCCACCGGACTCTACTGGTGTTCGCAGATTGCTATCGGCCATGATAATGGCTTCAGAGTTAGAATCTATGGAACCAGAGGCGCGGTTGAATGGTATCAGGAAGATCCAAACCACGCTAAGATTTCTTACCTTGACCGGCCGGTGGCTTATCTTTCCCGGGGGCGTGACCCGATGTGCCCTCGAGCCCAGTCGCTGTCGCGTATTCCCTCCGGCCATAATGAAGGTTACTTTGAAGCTTTTGCCAACATCTATTCAACCTTCCTGACCGCCCTCGACAAGAAGCTCCACGGTCAGGAGCTTACAGCTGATGACCTGGATTTTCCCCAGGTAGAAGAAGGAGTTCGCAGGGTAAAGTTTATAGAAAAGTGCGTCGAGAGCTCGGAGAAAGGAGCAGCCTGGGTAAAATTTTAAGCGAGCTGATAAATAATAATCTCAATTCTCGGGAGGAGAAAAAATGGCAAGACCAATAACCTTATTTACCGGACAGTGGGCTGATCTTCCCTTTGAAGTCGTCGGTGAGAAGGCCAGCTCCTGGGGCTATGATGGGCTGGAAATTGCTACCTGGGGAGATCATCTGGAGGTTAAAAAAGCAGCTGAAGATCCTGGCTATCTGGCGAGGAAAAAAGAAATTCTGGCTAAATATCGCTTAGAGTGCCGGGCTCTCGGGGCTCACTTAGCCGGCCAGTGTGTCGGTGACCTCTATGACTCACGTCTTGATGACTTTGCTCCGGCTGAGGTCAAGGGCAAACCGGATGAAATCCGGCGCTGGGCCATAGAAGAAATGAAACTCACCGCCCGGGCGGCTAAAAACCTGGGCTGCTATGTGGTCAATGGCTTTATGGGTTCACCCATCTGGAAGTTCTGGTATTCGTTTCCAGCTACGAGTGAGGAACTGGTGGAGAAAGGCTTCCGGCAGATAAAAGAGCTCTGGACACCAATTTTTGATGAATTTGACCGCTGCGGGGTGAAATTTGCCCTGGAAGTTCATCCAACTGAAATTGCCTTTGATTTTTACACCGCCAACCGGCTGCTCGAAGTTTTTGATTACCGGCCAACACTTGGCTTTAACTTTGATCCCAGCCATTTGCTCTGGCAAGGAATGACGCCTCATCTTTTTATCCGGGAATTTCCCGATCGGATTTTCCATGTCCATCTCAAGGACGTCGCTCTGACGCTTGATGGCAAAGCCTCAGTTCTCGGGTCGCATCTGCCCTTTGGAGACCTGCGGCGGGGCTGGAATTTCCGCTCTCTCGGTCATGGAGATGTTGATTTTGAATCAATTATCAGAGAACTCAATGCCATTGGCTATGAGGGTCCTCTCTCGGTGGAGTGGGAAGATAATGGCATGGACAGGGAATTTGGAGCTAAAGAAGCCCTGGAGTTTGTCCGCGGGCTTGATTTTAAGCCCTCGGAGGTGGCTTTTGACAGCCATATGAAAAAGTAGAACTGCGGCCACATCGGACCGCCGGGCTGCCGGGATAAAACGCGCTCAAACCTGAATTATGTTTAAGAAGCTAACTCTGTGAGCTTGGACGTTCAGGCCTGGTTCAACGCACCTGCTCACCAAAATGCCCTGAAGATGGCTCTTAAAAATAGTTTGCATTCTAGCCGGGAAACAGGTAAAAAATAGTAAAATAAATGACTGAAGAAAAAAGAGATTAACATGGAAGACAGCGATAAGAAAGATGGTTTTTCCCGGCGCGATTTTCTGAAAACCACCGCGGCTGGTGTCGGCCTGGCCATGACTACCGGCAAGCTTTTCGGGCGGCCGCTTCTCCTCACCGGAGCTGGCCAGGGCCGGACGGTCATGCCTTCCGATGAACTTCGGGTAGCGCTTATCGGGGCCGGTGAACAGGGCCGGGTTCTTCTTGATTGCTGCCTCCGTATTCCCGGGATAAAAATTGCCGCTCTGGCCGATATCTGGGAATACAGCCGCGATTATGCTTCCGGTTATCTAAAAAAATATGGCCAGACACCGCACGTTTATGAGGATTATAAGCAGCTTCTAAACAGCGAGAAAGACCTTGATGCGGTCATTATTGCCACACCCGACTGGGTTCATGCCGAACAGGCAAATGCCTGTCTTAATCATGGCCTCCCGGTTTATTGTGAGAAAGAGATGTCAAACAGTCTGGAGCTGGCTCGCACCATGGTCGAGACAGCCCGGCGAACCGGTCGGTTACTTCAGATCGGCCATCAGCGCCGTTCCAATCCCCGTTATATTCATGCCATAGGCAAGCTTCTCCATGAAAGACAGCTCATTGGCCGGGTGATGATTGGCTATGCTCAATGGAACCGGGCTAAGGCCGAGATGTTAAGCTGGCCCAAAAAATATACCATCCCTTCCGAAATCCTTCACCGCTACGGCTATAATTCAATGGAAGAATTCAGGAACTGGCGCTGGTTTAAAAAATATGGCGGTGGCCCAATTGTTGATCTTGGCTCACATCAGATTGATCTCTTTAGCTGGGTGTTTAAAGCCAACCCGAAATCGGTCATGGCTTCAGGCGGTATTGATTATTATCCCAAACGCGAATGGTATGACAACGTGATGGTCATTTATGAATATGACACGCCGGCCGGTGCTGCGCGGGCTTTTTATCAGGTTCAGACGACGACGTCGCATGGAGGCTTTTACGAGACTTTTATGGGTGATAACGGTTCGCTGGTCATTTCGGAGGTGCCTCAAAGAGGAGACTGGGCCTATCGTGAAGCCCATGCCCCGGATTGGGCACCGTTAGTGCGGGAAGGGTTGATTATGTCGGAAGCTCCGCCGATTCAAAAAGTCCAGACCAAAAATGTTTTTGTTGATGTGCGCGTCACGGCGGAAGCTGGCCGCTGGCCGCTTCCTATCGAGCTGGCTAAACCGGCCCATCAGCCACACCTTGAAAACTTTTTTGAGGCCATCCGGCGGGGAGTGTCGCTTAACTGCCCGGCTGAGCTGGCTTATGAGTCGGCGGTGGCGGTACTTAAAGTTAATGAAGCGGTCAAGAGCCGCACTTATCTTAAGTTCAGGCCGGAAGATTTTAAAGCCTGAAGGTCATGAAATCCATGAGGCCAGAAGGATTTGAGATCATAAAGAGATAAAAGATAAAAAAAGATTAAAAAAAAAGCTAAAAATAAAAAATAAAACATGAATCATTCAAGCCAGAAGCCAGAACAAAGCCCGGCCAGGAGTCTGACCTGGAAAAAGCTCGGCCAGGTAATTATCTATGCCGTTTGTTCTTTCCTTTTTATCTTCGTTACACTCCAGGTTTCCTCACGGCTGGCAGCTAAAGACGATAAAAGACCGCAGGAAAAAACCGAGGTAGAAAAAATAGAATCAGAGAAAGCGAAGGCTCAAAAAATAAATACTGAGAAAAAAGGTGTAATCGAAAAAATTACCCTCGAAGAAGCCAGGCAGACGCCCTGGACGCGGAGCCAGATTTCGCCACTTCACCGGGTGCCGTTGATGGATGAGTTCAATGAGCAGATTGTGCCGGCTGCCCCCTTCTCTTTGCCCCTCTCGACGCGCTACTCCTGCGCTCCCTGCCATGAATATGAAACCATAAGTCAGGGACTGCATTTTAACCTGAAGAAGCGGCCGGCGATTGACCGCCCGTCAGAGCCCTGGGTGCTGGTTGATGATAAAACAGGTGTGCAGCTTCCCATTTCCTACGCTAATTTCCCCGGGCTCTGGAAGCCAGAGCAGATTGGCTTGAGCGACTGGCAATTGATCTGTCTTTTCGGGCGGAATCTTAATGGCGGCGGGCCGGGTGAACCGGGTGAGAAAGAGATCACCGCCGATTCACGCTGGAGTGTTTCGGGACGGCTGGAAATAAATTGCTTTGGCTGTCATAATGCGTCGCCTCTTCAGGATCATAGCGAATGGGTCAAGCAGGTTATGCGCGAGAATTTCCGCTGGGCGGCGACGGCGGCTTCCGGTCTGGGCGAGGTGAAAGGTATGGCTTCGCGCCTCCCTTCAACCTGGGATATCATTGATGGCCCCAATCCTGATGACCACGAATGGGCAGTGGTGCCTGAAGTCAAATATAACCAGACTCTGTTTGACAGCCAGAACAATGCCCTGCTCGATTTAAAATATCAGCCTGATGATAGTCGCTGTTTGGCCTGCCATTCGGTCACAGCCAGAAAGGCCGAAACGAAGGCAGCGGTCGAGCGGGATGTCCATGCCCTGGCCGGCTTGAAATGCGTTGACTGTCACCGGAATGATTTAAGCCACCAGATGGTCAGAGGCTTTCAGGGTGAAAAGACCGCTATTCCAGGCATCAAGCAGGATAGTCTGACCTGTGCCGGCTGCCACCTGGGGGAAAAGCCAGAAAAAGGCGGTGAGGGTTATGCCGGCTTTCTCGGCGCACCGCGTCCTGCTCATCGTGGTATCCCGAAAGTTCATTTTGAGCGCCTGGCCTGCACTGTCTGTCATTCGGGTTTGATGCCGGAAAAAGAGCCTCAGGAAATTTATACCTCCAGAGCCAATCGCTTAGGGATCTTTGGCAAGGCGAACTGGACGGCTGATTATCCACTGATCATTGAGCCAGTTTTCGTCAGAGAAAAGGACAATAAGATTTATCCCGAGCGGATGATGTGGCCTGCCTTCTGGGCAGAAAAAAAGGGGAAAGAGCTGGTGCCGCTGGCCAACCAGACAGTTTCAGAGATTTCGCCTGGCCTTTTTGAGGTTAAAGAAACCGTGGCCAGCCTGCTCAACTGTCTCTATCCTCTGGCTGAGGAAGGTTTTGATCCGGCGGTTCTTATTTCTAATTTTTTGTTTGAACCAAATGTGGATGGAAGCCTCGATGTCCACCGCGTTAAGCTCAATAAAAAGACAGATGAAGATAAATTTCTGCTGATGCAGAAAAAAGGTAGCGAGGTCAAGCTTCTGCTCCCGGTTTTTAATCCCGATGAAGCCACGGCCGAAATGGAAGACAGAATTCTCAATGTCCTCAATGCCTTGAAGCTTCAGAAGCCGGCTAAAGAGCCGGCGCTGGCCGTGGGCCAAGTGATTTACAGGCTGGAGGAAGGCTATCTACAAAAAGAAGAAAAAGAAGGCGAGGCTGTTCTACCCGCACCTGGCTGGCTTGAAGGTAATACCGTCCGGCCGCTTTTCGATGATTTCTGGCTGAGAACACTTTGTGAACTGGGTGATAGCCGAGAGCTCCTGACGGAGGAACAGATTGCGCTCGGGCTGAAGAGATTGAGTGAGACCAATCCTTCTCGAGAATTCTGTTACGTTGCTTCCGGTCAGGTTTTCAGCCTGAATAAAGACGGAAACCTCCGGGCGAGCCAGCATCCGGCCGCACGAGCAGTTTCCTGGCCGCTGGCCCATAATGTCCGTCCGGCCCAGCAGGCCCTGGGCAAAAACAGTTGCACTGATTGTCACAGCCTCAACTCAAAAGTTTTCTTCGGGAAAATTGAGGCTCCAGGCCCGCTTAAAACCAGGGTGAGAGAGGAAAGACTCAGTTCTGATCTGATGAAAACAGGCTCGTTTTTCCAGTGGATTTTTGGGCTGACTTTTGCTGTCAGGCCGGCCCTCAAACTGGTCCTGGCCGGCTGTTTGCTGGTTATCGGGTTGATTTTGGCGGTAGTTATTCTCCGAGTTACTGGCAAAGTTTCTAAAATCGCAGATGAAGCGGCTCAAAAAGAAAACAGGAGATAGCGGATGCTATTTGGAATCGGCAGTTTTTTATTAATCGTTGTTCTCGGACTGAGGTTAACTTTTGGCCGCTATCTAAATCATCTAAAAGAAGACCAGAAAAAACTTTCGGCTGAGACTCTCCAGGGCTATTTCAACTGGCTTGGCGGCTGGGGAAGGTCATATCTGAAACTCAGCCGCTGGGATAAATCGCTTGATTATTTTATCAGCTGGGGCCAGAAAAGTTACCGTGGCTGGACAGTCTGGATCTTTTATGCCCTGGCTTTAAGCTATCTTTATCTGAGTTTAAGCGGTATTTTCTTTGCCTGGTTTGTTTCGCGCGGACTTTTTGGTTTCCCTCTTCTTCTTCATGTGGCCTGCGGTGGGCTTTTTGCCATCAGCCTGATGGCTGTTCTTTTTCTCCGGGCCAGAATCTATTTGCCTCTGTCCGGCGACGAGGGTTCTAAAAAAATGTCCGGAGAAGGCGGAGGCTTTTATTGCCTGGCTTTAAACCGCTATTTACCGCGGATTTATTTTCAAGCAGCGAGTTTCTGGCTGTTTGTTTTGGCCGGTTTCTTTTTGATTTTATCCACCCTCGGCTCAATGTTGCCTTATTTTAATTTTCCGGCTCAAATCTTATTTTTTAACCTCCACCGCTGGAGCGCTGTCATTTCGATTCTGGCCGCCATGCTGGCTCTCGATGTCATTATTGTCAGACCAGGGCAGGCCGGGTAAAAAAGTTGGACGAGCTTTCAATCCATCGTTTCTCCCATGAGGCCATGAGCACTTTTTTTGAACTGCTGGTGGCCGGAGAGAAAGAAATCTATGCCCGCAGCGCCGCTCAGGCTTTTTTTAAAGAAATTGACCGGCTGGAAAGACTTTTCAGCCGCTTTGATCCCGGAAGCGAAATTTCCATGATTAACCGCTTGCAGCCGGGTGAAACACTGCCCATCGGGATAGAAACTTATGAGTGTCTTAAAACGAGTTTTGAGTTGATGGTTGAGACGGGCGGAGCTTTTAATATCAACTTCCGCGCGCTAAAAAATAAACAAGCGGCCGCTGGTGCCGGGTCAAATAAAGAGAAAGATGAAACCCGGAATTCAACCGAAAGTGGTGACAGTCAGTCTGATGATCTCCGTCGAGCGATGGGCACAATAAAAAGTGCAACTGGGTCAGGTCAAAGGGACAAATCTGAAAAAGAGGCCTGGGTCGAACTCTTTCCGCTCGAGCTCCTCGAAACTCAAACTCAGTATCTGGCTCTGCGGCTGGAGGGAAGCGCTTACGGGCTTGACCTCGATCTGGGAGCCATCGGCAAAGGCTACGCTCTCGAGTCAGCAGCCAGTCTTTTCTCGAGCTGGGAAATAGACAGCTTTCTGGCCAATGCGGGTCAAAGCACCGTCCTGGCCCGCGGAAAGGAAGCCTGGCCGGTGACAGTCGGCGGCGGCTTTGATTTTCTAAAGGCAGGCCGGGTAAGCCTTAAAGACAGAGCCTTGAGCGGTTCCGGACATGAAGTTAAAGGCGAGCATATTTATGACCCGCGGGGGCGGCAGTCTCAATCCAGGCAGTTAGCCGTCTGGGTGTCTCATCCTTCGCCGGCTCTAGCTGATGGCCTGTCGACGGCGTTTATGGTCATGGACCTTGAGGAAATAGAAGCGGCGACCGCCGCCCAGCCAGAAATCTGGACATTGGTCGTCGGTCGTGATAAAAATTGTTATTGGTTTAACCGTCCGGCTGATTTCAGCCGGGATATTTAGACAGGCGGCTAAAATCAATTAGAAAACACCAAGGACTCAGAAGCCGGATGATCAAAAGAGATGAGGAGATTGAGATGCGGAGAAAAAATACTACTAAATTACTAGGAATTATTTTAGGCTGGAGCCTGCTGCTGACGATGAGCGGCTTAGCTTCAGCCCAGAGTCAGGATAAAGACAAAGTCGAGCTTAAAATTCAGTTGCCCAAACCAATGTTTGTGGGCACCCCGCGTAATATTAAGACTCCAAACCTGGAACCCATCACTGGTAAGCCGCGTGGCCCGTTTTATGTGCCAGCCGGGACGCAGCTGGTTTCGCTCAAAAAGCCGGTGACCTCAAGCGACATGCAGCCGGTTATCGGCGAGCTAAGCTATGTTACCGATGGAGAAAAATCGGGTGAAGATGGTTACTTTGTCGAACTGGGGCCTGGACCGCAGTGGGTGCAGATTGATCTTAAAGAACCCTATTTAATTCAGGCCATTATTGTCTGGCATTACCACAGCCAGGCCAGAGTTTACCGGGATGTGGTCGTTCAGGTCTCAGAGGATAAAGATTTTATTAACGGTGTCGTGACGCTCTTCAATAATGATCACGATAATACTCTGGGCCTGGGAGCTGGCCGCGATCGAGAATATATCGAAACTTATGAAGGCAAACTCATTGATGGCCGGGGAACCAGGGCCCGCTATGTCCGTCTCTGGAGCAACGGCAATACCTCTAACGATATGAATCATTATGTCGAAGTCGAGGTTTACGGCTTGCCGGTTAAATGAAGAAAAAAACATTTGCCTTTGTTCTGATCCTTATTTTAGCGGCCGGGCTGTTTGTCCGGCTTTACCGGCTCGACCTCCGGCCGATGCATCATGATGAGGCCAATCAGGCTTATAAGTTTGGCGAGCTGCTGGAAAAGGGTGAATATCGGTATGATCCGGCTGAGCACCACGGCCCGACCCTTTATTATTTCAGCCTGCCTTTTGCCTGGCTGAGCGGCCAGAAAACCTATGCCGAACTGAATGAAATTACCCTGCGCCTGGTAACGGTTTTCTTCGGGCTGGTGATGATTCTCATGGCAGCCCTGGCGGCCGGAAAATATCTAAAAGAGTCAGAGAAATTATGGGCAGCACTTTTCTTAGCGGTCTCAGCGCCGGTTGTCTATTTTAACCGCTTTTATATTCAGGAATCTCTTCTGGCTGCTTTTGCTCTGGCTTTTGTCATCTGCCTCTGGCGTTTCTACCATAAGCCAGATTACCGGGAGGGAGTCTGGCTGGGTCTTACGGCTGGTTTGCTTTATGCCACTAAAGAAACTTCCATAATTATTCTGGCGGCTTCACTTCTGGCTTTAGTTGGTGTCTGGCTTTTAACCCGTCGAAAAGATAAATCCGAGCAGAATCAGGAAAATGAGAAAAACCGGAAGATTGAAAAAGCAGATAACGAAGAGAAGACTCCGGGCAGCGACACTCAGAAAGCCTGGAAGCCGCTTCTACTGGCCATTTTTATTTTTCTGGCCGTTTCCTTCGTCTTTTATTCTTCGTTTTTTAAATATCCCCAGGGTTTTCTTGATTCTTTTAAGGCTTTAGCCGGTTATGGCCAAAAGGGACTGGAAGCGGGCTGGCACCGGCATCCATTCTGGTATTATTTTAGTCTTCTCTTTTACCGCCACGGTGCTCCAGGTTCGCCGGTTTTTACTGAGATTCCTTTTTTGACCCTGGCTCTTTTCGGGATGGTGGTGAGTTTCATCGAGCTGAGGAAGAGCAGGAAATCTTCTGAAAATTTCCGGGCTTATCTGGCCTTCCTGGCGGTCATAACAGCTCTCATTTATTCGGCTATTCCTTATAAAACGCCCTGGAATATGCTCACTTTCTGGTGTTTTTTCCTGCTAGTGGCGGCCATTGGCTTTGATTACCTTTTGAGGTTGATCAAGATTCGGCAGAGCAAAATTCTCCTGACCGGAATACTTCTCATCTGGACAGGCTGGCAAGTTTACCTGGTTAATTATTATTTCTATGCTTATCCCGATAATCCTTATGTTTATGCCCAGACTTCACCTGATTTTTTGCGGCTGGTAAACAGGCTGAACGACTTGAGCCAGGTAGATAGCGAGGGAAAGGACGTTTTTATCAGGGTGATTGCTTCGCCGGAGGAAACCTGGCCCTTACCGTGGTATCTTCGCCGTTTCAGCCGGGTTGGCTACTGGACAGCCAGTGAACAGGTCGAGAGTCTCGAGCCAGCCAGACTGATTATTATGTCGGCGGCGGAGGCGGCCAAACGGCAGGAAAAAGAACTGGCTGGCTATGTCGCTCAATATTATAGTCTGAGGCCGGACGTGGTCCTGGTCCTTTTTGTTGATAATGAACTGTGGCAGACTTACCTCCTCAAAAAAGTTGAGGGGCTTCCCCGGCGGCGCTGATCTATCAGGTCAGAGCCACGATCTACCGTCTTAAGCCAGGCGATAATTATGCTATACTTTACTTTAAACAAGATTAAATAAGATAAATTCTGTCCGTAAGATAAGCAGGAAAGGAGTGACGCATGAAAGAATCAAAATTAAACGAAGTTTTAAGCTGGTTAAAGGGCGCAGTCGAGATCGAAGGAGAAAAGCTCAAAGTCGTTGATGAGAAAGCTTTAAGGGATAATATTTCTAAGGTTATTTTTGAGGCAGTTTTTGGGGATGAAGAGACGAAAGCGGCCGGGCGCTGGCTGATTTTTGAGGCAGCCCAGGCACTGGGCATCAGACCGGCTTCTATTCATGATTTTTATTTAGCCAGAGGGCGGGGCGAAGCGCCGCTTGATTTTACTGTGCCAGCCATTAACCTCCGGATGCTGGCTTATGATTCAGCCCGGGCGGTTTTCAGGGCGGCTAAAAAAATTGAGGCAGGTGCCTTTATTTTTGAAATTGCCCGAAGCGAAATAGGCTACACCGACCAGAGACCATCAGAATATGTCAGCTCGGTGCTGGCCGCAGCTATCAAGGAAGGATTTAGAGGGCCGGTTTTTATTCAGGGAGACCATTTCCAGGCCTCAGCTAAAAAGTTTAAGGCAGACCCCGAGGGAGAGATAAAAGCCATTAAAGAGCTGATAGAGGAAGCGGTGGCGGCCGGCTTTTACAACATTGATATAGATACTTCCACCCTGGTGGATATTTCTAAAAGCAATCTCGATGAACAGCAGAAACTCAATTATGAACTGACAGCTGAATTTACGCGCTTTATCCGTGAGAAGCAGCCAACCGGAGTGACCATTTCAGTTGGTGGCGAAATCGGCGAAGTCGGGGAAAGAAATAGCACAGAAGAAGACCTCGAAGCTTTTATGAACGGTTTTAACCGACATAAAGGCGATGTCGCCGGGGTGAGCAAATTGAGCATTCAGACCGGGACCCATCACGGCGGAGTGGTTTTGCCTGACGGGACGCTGGCCCAGGTGGCGATTGATTTTGACGTCCTGCGGCGGCTGGGAGAGCTGGCCAGAAAAAAATATGGTCTGGGTGGAGTCGTCCAGCATGGAGCCAGCACTTTGCCCGATTCAGCTTTTCATAAATTCGTTGAAGTTAAAACCTGTGAGGTCCACTTGGCTACAGCTTTCCAGAATTTGATTATCGAACATGAAGCTGTGCCGGAAAGCCTGCGGCAGGAAATGTATGAATGGCTCAAGGTTAATGCTGCCTCAGAGCGAAAGCCGTCTGACACCGAAGCTCAGTTCCTTTATAAAACGAGAAAAAAAGCGGTTGGGCCCTTTAAGAGGCATTTCTGGACTCTGCCTGAAGACAGTTTGAAGGCTATCGGCGAGAGCCTCGAAAAACAATTTTCTTTCCTCTTTGACCAGTTGAATATTAAGGGCACAAGAGAAGTGATCGGCAGGTTGGTTAAAGCTCCCGAAATACACCAGCCTGAGCCGCAGGCCATCAAGTCCAGTCAGAAGGAATCAGTAGAAGGCCTGTCTGACTGACAAATGGGGTCGGGCCAGCCGATTTTGTTTATAATCAACAGGCAATATAAGCTCATGCCGAGAAAACTTCGCCAATTATCTTCTGATAAGCTGTTATCATAACCGTCGACTATAGTCGAGACTTTCTTGATTTTCCTGAAAGTGTCGATTATATTCGAAAAGAACGGCAAAGCTTTTAATTAACAGAGAAAGCTGCTTTACTGGCAGTAAGCTGCAGAAACTGGTGCTGTCCAGGGATAAATTCTATCCGGAAGAATATCTGGGGATTGAGCATAAATACTTGATTGATTTTCTATTATAAAAATCCCGGCTTTGTGGTCGCGATTATTTGTCAGATGCCTGGGCGGCCCAGAGGATACCTCGCTTGACAATTTCCCGGGCCTCGGGAACGTTAAAGTCAGCTGCCACATGACCGAGTGAGCAATAAAATACCCGGCCCTGACCGTAGTGTTTTTTCCAGACAACCGGCATAACCACGCCTTTTATCCACGGGGCGTATTCATCGCTAAAAGTGGTGGTGGCCAAAACTTCTACTCCCGGGTCCACATGCAGGTAATACTGCTCGGAATGCATCTTAAAATCCTTGAGCCCCTGAACAATCGGGTCGTTTTTCTTTTCGGGGAGGACGTTCACCTCATAATCTATGATTCCGCCGGGGTGAGCTACCCACTGTCCACCAACCATAAATTGATATTCGGTGTTCGACCTGAAAGAATCGGCCAGGCCTCCATGCCAGCCGGCCAGCCCGACGCCGCCCTTAACCACCTCGAGCAAATTGCGTTCCTGCTCGGCCGTAATAGTACCCTGGGTATAGACCTGAATGATGACATCGAGCTTCTTGAGCTTTTCCAGATCAAGGTAGGAATCCAGGCTGTTAGAAATTTCAACCTCAAATCCCTGTTCTTTAAGCCACGGGGCGAAAATGTCCACACATTGTTTGGGTTCGTGGCCTTCCCAGCCACCCCAGACAATCAAGGCCTTTTTTGGAGTGTCGGGTCCAGTCGAGGAGGGAGCCGCGAAGGAATAAACTAAAGCACCCAAAAGCACCAGGCACAAAAGCCCTATTCTAATCACGCCATGTGAAGTCTTGCCTTTTAACTTCATAGGTCTCCTTTCTCTCATCATTCTTTGAGATTCTTTGAGCCAGTTAACAAATCCTCGTCAGCTTTTCCCGGCCGCCCGTGTTACCTTGCTCGCAGCCCTATGCTTCTTTAAATTATGTACCAGCTAAACCCTGAATTAAATTCCAGAATTCATATTTCATTGGGCAGCACCTCTATTGTAGCCATATTCTATTTTTTCTGAAATGGTTATGCGGACATTTTTACCGCTGGCCGGCATAAAATAGTAGCCTCGGTCTGGTTTTTTATCGAAAGACAGCTTTTCTGGCGAAAAGTTATCTTTCTGTCGAACATTGAATAAAACCGTCAGCTGTTAAGTGACTGATAATACATGAAATCGGCTGGCCCGACCCCATTTTTGACCCCATTTTTGAAATGTTTTGTGTTTTTTAGGTTAACACTGGTAAAATTGGGGCGTGAGGCAGAGGCTTATAATATTCGAAGATAGCATTAAATATGACAGGTGGTTTAAAAACCTATATTTTCTCCCCGGATTAATTTTCATAATCCTTGGAGTTCTTTTTTATCTGGATTCTCGGGGAATAGATTTCTTCCGGGGTGAGCCAGCCCAAGATTCCAAGACTGCCAGCCTGGTGTTTTTGGCTGCGGCCTTTCTAATTGTAGCTATTCTCCGCCTGGTTTTTCCTCAATCGTTGGCTGTCACTCAGGAAGGAGTCTTGCTTAAATTTAAAGTGTATAGCTGGCTAATACCGTTTAAGACCATTACCTCAATCGGGCCAGGCCAAAGAAATATATTCTTCTATGGTTATAGTTGGATTACCTCCTCAAGAAACCAAATAGAGATAAACAGAAAACACCGGCCTAAGGTAAGAGTCTGCCCAGCTAACTTTCAGCTTTTCCTGGAACAGGCCCAGAGAGCTTTAGCTGACTGGAGAATGACCCATCCGGTCTAAGAGGGGAAAGAAGGATCAAGTCAGAGTGAAAGCCCGGACAAGGAGAAAAAAATGAAAGAAATGATTGCCTGCTGTGGACTGGTCTGCACCGAATGCCCGGCTTATATAGCCACTCGGAATGGTGATGATGAGCTGCGGAAAAAGACGGCCGCGGACTGGTCAAAGCTTTATGGCCATGAAATCAAGCCGGAAGATATTACCTGTGAAGGCTGTCAAAGTGAATCAGGAAAAACTGCTTGGCTATTGTCTGGAGTGCAAGATCCGCCAGTGCTGCCGGGAAAGGGTGGTGGCTAATTGCGCCAGCTGTCCGGACTATGGCTGTGAAAAGCTAATGGCTTTTATCAATCAGGCGCCTGAAGCTAAGGCCAAACTGGAAGAAATACGCCGGAAAACATAAGCTATTTTCACAAGCCTCTGCTTCAGGGCCATCCCGCCTGTGTGTGCTTGTACCGGATTAGCAGGAATTCCAGCCTCATCCGGTCTTAGACTAATGGCAATAGTCTGAAAAGAGGAATAGTTTTCGGACCGGAAGCTAATCCCTGGACAATTTCTATAAGGTTTTAGAAAAACAGAAATTCTGCTTGGCCAGCTTCTACTCGGGATTATTTTCTTCTTAGGTATTGTTTTCAGCTCAACTCACGGAGCCAGATATTTCTGAATCTGACCGGATGACTGTGGTCCTGCAGCATCAACGGAAGCTTATTGGCATGGGCTTTGTATGGCGGCCGCGCTTTATGAGCAGTTGGCCCGGTCAGCTCGGCATTCTCCTGGATGAGAATTCCATTGTGCAGAACAGTCATCCTGGCTGGCCGGAGGAGCTTTCCAGCGGCATCAAACTTCGGCGCCTGGAAGATAATATCATACGACTGCCATTCACCGGGCTGACGGCAGGCATTAACCAGCGGCGGGTACTGGCCATAAATTGCTCCAGCCATCCCATCGGCGTAAGTCTTATTTTCGTAGGAATCCAGCACCTGAACTTCATATAGACCCATCAGAAAGACTCCACTGTTGCCACGATCCTGCCCGGATCCCTTAGGCGGGTAGGGCGCAGCCCATTCGATATGGAGCTGGCAGCTGCCGAAGCCGATTCTGGTCTGAATGTTTCCTGTGCCCGGAACAACTTCGAAATAGCCATTTTCAGCCTTCCAGCGCGCCGGACCTCCCTTCTCGTTGGCCCACTGGGATAAATCTTTTCCGTCAAAAAGGATCACCGCATCGGACGGTGCCGGAACCGGCGGCAGCGGCGGCCCTGGATTAACCACCGGTGGCAGGGGCCGATTCGGGTCATGGACGGCCCAGCGGGCGACAATTTCCTGGTAATTTTCCTGCTGAATGGCGACCACCGCCAGTGAACAGATAAAGAGCAGACTCAGTATTGAGGTCATAAGTTTAGTTTGTTTCCTGTATTTGTTTTTTCTCTCGACAATCATGTCTCTTCCTCCCGGCCATTAGAGCCTCTTACTTTATTGAGCTTTTAAATCTCTTCAAAATGCTCGTTATAAGCCTCTAATGCGAAGTCAATTTAATTCTTTCCGGCTCAGCAGGACTTGCCAGCTATGACACGGGAAAGGATCTATCATCAACTGTTTAGAAAATCTAATCTGCTTACCCACTTCCTGAACTCGCACTTAACTTTACTTTCGGGTTACATTCCGTCCGATATGTTTCTCACCTGCAGCAACCGGCTTTTAAAATGCCTTTAAAATCTCAAACCGGCTTTTTAGCTTTCAATTATTCCTGACAATTCTTACAGTTCCCAGCCCGAACGATAGGGCATTTCCAGGTATTTGTTGGCTTCTGAGACATTGGTAAAGCGGAAATTTTGACTGTCCCAGTTAAGAACGACATTATCCTGCTGGAAGCGCAGGGCGATATTGCCCAGAAGCATCATTTCGGTTAGCGGCCCAGAGTAAGAAAAGTCGGTAGTTGATTTTTTCCCTTCTTTAATGGCGGCGATCCACTCTTCGGCGATGCCTGGCGAGCGAGGAATTGTCTTTTCCGGGCGTTTATAACTCTGCATCAGCTCTTCGGGCAGAAGACGCGGATTCTCACCATAGGTGCTGCAGACCAGCATTCCCTTGTCGCCGACAAACAGGCAGCCTCCGCCATCGTCTCCAATCCGGCGCCCATCGGGCAATCCGGCCGGGCGGGGTGGCATCAGGCCGCCGTCATACCAGATTAATTTGACGGGCACCATTCCCTGGCGCTCAGGAAATTCATAGGTGACAATTTCAGCCAGGGGATAAGAATCCTCAGTATATTTGGTTGAGCTGGCCTGAACTCTGATCGGAGCACCGAGTTTTAAAGCCCAGAAAGGCTGGTCAATGAGATGAGCACCCATATCGCCCAGTGCACCGGTGCCAAAATCCCACCAGCCGCGCCAGACAAAGTGGCAATAAGCCGGGTGATAAGGTCGCCACCGGGCCGGTCCAAGCCACAGATCCCAGGACAGAGTTGGTGGGCAGGAGGGGATCTCTGTTGGAGCCTCAATAGCCTGAGGCCAGATAGGCCGGTTGGTCCAGACATGAACTTCATGCACCTGACCGATAGCTCCATCCCAGATCCACTCGCAAACCAGCCGTGCCCCTTCCTTAGAATGACCCTGATTGCCCATCTGTGTTACCAGGTTTCTTCTGGCTGCTTCCTGCTGGAGAAGGCGTGCTTCTTTCACCGTGTGGGTCAGGGGCTTCTGGACAAAAACATGTTTTCCCATTTTCATGGCCATCATGGCAATGACGGCGTGGGTATGATCAGGGGTACTGACAGTGATGGCATCTATTGATTTTTCTCTTTCCAGCATCTCCCGGAAATCGCGATAGATATGGGCTTTTTCATACTTGGCCTTATGCTCAGGCAGATGCTGGTCTGAAGTCAAAAACTTTTCCATCATCGTGGCGTCAACGTCGCACAGAGCAACGATATTTTCTGTGCTGACTGCCTGAACATCGGAAAATCCTTTGCCACCAACGCCAACACAGCCGATGTTAAGCGTATCGCTTGGGGCTTTTTTCTTCTTATCTTTCTGAGCGCCGATTACGTGGCGGGGCACAACCATCAGCCCGGCCGCTGAGGCCGCGGTTTTTCCCAGAAATTCACGGCGCGAAAGTGGCGTCGATAATATTTTTTGCCTATTGTCATTTGTATTATTTGAGTTAGTCATTTTAGCCTCCTGATACCTTATTCCTATTATATAAAGGGGCCATCAGTCAAGAAAAATTAAGTAGCAGCCCTCTGTTGAGTTCGCTTTTCAAAATGATGAGAGTCAAAACTTTAGCTGGCCAATAATCTGACAGATAAGGACAAGCCTTTAAAAACCCGGGCTTATTTTTGCTGGAAATTATTTGGTCCACATGATGTTATAAATATGCCATAAAAATATGCTATAAATACAATTAGAAGATTCTTAATCGGAGGAATTAAAATGGATAAATTCAAAACTGCCTTTATCGCCCACGCACCGGATGCAGATGGTTCAAGAGACAGGTGCCAGATTGAAACTGGTATGGCTAAATTTTTCGCCGCGTTAGTTCACAGCCAGGCTGAAGCTCTGGAGGTGGCTAAAAAGCTGGTGGAAGAAGAGGGTGTACAGTCTATTGTTCTTTGCCCCGGCTTTTCCAACCTCGATGTAGCTGAAATCCAGAAAGCGGTGGAAGGTAAAGCTGCTGTTTGCGCCAGCCGTGGCGATGGCCCCGGCTCAAAAATCACCATGGCGGCTATGGAAAAAGCCGGCTGGTTCAGGAAGTAGAAACTCGGCTGCCTGCCGCGCTCTTTTTTGCTCTCAACCGGAGCTCTTAAGGCCAATAAAATCCAGGTAACTTACTTTAATTGATTTCTTAATCAATAGGAAAATAAGTCTACGCTTTTTCGAAACGCAATTTCTGTCCTATTGCAAAGGCATTATTGCTAATTCATTTTTTAAATCAGAATAATTCACTTTTAATCAACCTTCATTATTCATACAACTAAACACCTCCCAGGGTTTTCCCTTGGTCGATTTTCCCCGGGGAATAATCTATCTGACTTAAAATAATACAGGTCAAATCCCGAGGATATCCAGTCCCGCTATTCCTTGTCAGAATAAGCCTAAGTCCTTATATTTAAATTGCTGGCTTTAGATGAACAAGATGGAGATAAATGGAGAAAGGAAGAAGATGAAACCTTGTGGTGAACCAGGCCGCCGCCGATTTCTAAAAACCGGATTGGGCTGCCTGGTTGTGGGCTGGCTTGGTCCCTTGAGAACTTTACTGGGAAAATTTCCAGAATCAGAACGCAAAAATGGAGCCAGCCTTTCTGCTAATTTGCACAATAAAGGAGCAGATATGCCTGAGAGCAGTTTTGAGCCTGCCTATCTTAAGCTACATCAGAGTGGTGAACTAAAGCGTCGGGGTGAGGAGCTGTGGCAGGTCATGAAGAAGTGCCGACTTTGCCCGCGCGAATGTGAAAAGGATAGATTGGCAAGAATCAAGGGTGATTGTCAATCCGATGATAGGTTGAAAATTTCGGCTTTCCATCCTCATTTTGGTGAGGAGCGCCCTCTGGTTGGAAGTGGTGGCTCGGGCACTATCTTTTTATCCAACTGCAGCTTGAAATGCGTTTATTGCATCAACTGGGAAATCAGTCAGGGAGGATCTGGTAAGTTTAGGACTCTGGAAGAGATGGCCGGTATGATGCTGGAGTTACAGAGAATTGGCTGTCATAACATCAACTTTGTCACCCCGACTCATTTTTTACCCCACATCCTGCTGGCCCTGGATAAGGCTGCGGCCAGGGGATTGAGGTTACCGGTTGTCTATAATACCCACGGCTGGGAAAAAGAAGAAATGCTTAAATACTTGGACGGGGTGGTTGATATCTATCTTCCAGATTTTAAGTACTGGCATTCTTCAGTTGCTTCGCGTCTTTCCTCAGGGGCGGGTAGCTATCCGGAGATTGCCAGAAAAGCTATGCTGGAGATGAACCGCCAGGTAGGGGTGGCTCACCCGGCAGCCAACGGCTTAATGTACCGTGGCCTGATGATCAGGCACCTGGTTTTGCCCAACCGAATGGCCGGTTCTAAGGAAATCCTCAGCTGGATTGCTGAGAATCTACCTAAGGATACCTACATCAACATCATGTCTCAGTACCAACCGGTCTATAAGGCCCACCAGTATCCACATATTGCCCGCAGGATCACCGGTGCGGAATATCGGGAAGCAGTCAACTGGGCGAAGAGTCTGGGGCTGACCAATCTGGACATTCAGGGCTTTTGGTAGGAAAAAAGTGCGATAGGCGAAAGACGGTAGGGGAATATGGCTGGTGTAAAAAGAGCCTTCTTTCTTGCCATTATTTCAGTTATATCTGTTGCATTCCTTCTTGCCCAGGAGATTCCGAGAGAACATCACGAGGTGGTGGTCAGACTGAAACTGCTCGATGTCATTGTCACGGATGCCGATGGTAATTTTATCCCTGATCTTTTGAGAGATGACTTTCAGGTCTTTGAAGATGGCCGGCTCCGGCCAATTGAGTCAGTTGAATTGGTTACCCTGAAAAGCAGGGAAGACATTCTGGCTAAATATCCGGGAGAGGCTGCTCAGCAAGAATTAAAAGCCAGGAAGAGAATCCATGTTCTTTTTGATTGCCTTAATACCGATGCCATCACTCTAAGAAGGGCCAGAGGGGAACTTTCCAGACTCGTGCTGAATCTGGTCGAGGAAGGATTTGAATTAAAACTGCTGGCTCTTCACCCAAAAAAAGGGCTGGAGGTACTTTGTGACTTTTCTTCAGATAAGGAGCATCTCAACGAGATTGTTTCAGCTCTCGAAGGCAATCTGACGCCACTTTTTCTTGCGGCGGAAAGAGATTCCAGTCCAGATCAAACATCTGATTTTAGCCTGAGGCTTCAATATCAAGAGCTCCTTCAAAAGAGTATCAGCGGTCTTCTTCAACTTATTCCCATGATAAAGGAAACGCCGGGACGCAAGACTGTGCTGCTTATAACTTCAGGCTTTCCAGAAAAGGAGAGCCTTCCGTATCTCGACTCAGAGAAAGCAGGCGGTGGGCTGATCACTCAGATAGACAAATTGAAGTTTTTTGATCCTTTTGGGCTGACCAGAAATAGCACTTATCCAGAATTCCTGGAGGAAGTAGCTCATCTGGCTAATTTCAATCTGATCACTTTTTACGGGATTCAACTGGGACAGGTGGAGGAGGTAGAAAGTAATTTCGCTCTTTCCTATCTTTCTAAGAAGACGGGAGGGGCTTATTTTAGAGGAGCTAACAAATTTACGCTCGGCGAAAAAGTCATAAAGAGAGACAACAGCCGCTATTATGAAATTGCCTATGTACCGGCCAGCCAGGAAGAGGATGGAAAATTCCATCAGGTAAAAGTGAAATGCAAACGAAAAGGAGCAAGGGTTCACTTTCGAGATGGCTATGTCGAATATGAAGAAGAGGACCTGGCTAATAGACGGTTAGCTTCTGCCTTTCTGGCTCCAGATTTTTATCAGGATATTAGCTTTGAAGCTGAAACTGAAGCCAGGCCGGCAGGTAGCGACCGTTTTATCCTTCAGGGGAAACTGCATTTACCTTTAGAGCAGTTTAAAAAAGAGGATAAGATGGTGGAAAAGCTCACCTTCTTTATTGGCATCAATGAAATGAATCAGGAAAAAGTAAACCTTGGTCAGCAAGAAATTGATCTCAGTGAAGACCTGCGTCAGGGGAAAAAATATTTAATTTATGAATTTACGACGACCAGACTCAAATTAAAGCCGGGGCGCTATGGGGTGGTAATTACGTTAACCTGTAAAGATGGAAGAACAGGCACCAGGCATCTGTGGATAGAAATACCGGACAAAAGAGGGCCTAGCTGAAAAGAGGGCCGGGGAAAATATTAATAGAATCTGGGTCAGGTCTGCCGCTCATTTCTTTACTATTCATTATATCGAGCGACGCGATCAACTTACCTGATGATCCCCCGTTTATCAGATCAGACAGGTACCAGATAAGTCTTAAGAAATCTCTCGATAGCCATGACGGTTTCATCTTTGACCTTGGCCGGACTCTGGGCTACCCAGACAGCGAAATTATAAAGCTCCTGGGTGTCAACCTTTATCCATTTTTTATTTTTATAAAGGAAAACGAACAGCGTGGTTATGGCTATTCTTTTGTTCCCATTTTGAAATGGGTGGTTCTTGATCAGAAGGTAGAAGAGGATACTGGCTTTCGAGATGAGGCCGGGGTAAAGTTGCTTCCTGGAAAAGCTCTGGAAAGGAACGGCTAAACAGCTTTCCAGAATATCTGGAAACCGGCTGGAAAAATCAGGGATTGGCTCATCAAAGGACAGCATTTCTCGGGCCAATCTATAAGCAATATATTCTACTTCCTGGACGCTGATTGTTTCCATTATTCCTGTCCGAGAAGTCTCAACACTTCGCCGTATTCATCAATCGTCTTTTTTATAGCTTGATCTATTTCTTCTTTACTTTTTTTGGTCAAAGTTTTGCCCAGAATATCGGCAATGTCTTTAGTATTGATGGCATAAGTTCTTCCGATTCGTACGGCTTTGATTTCCCCACTTTTAACTTTGTTGTAGACAGCAATCCGGCTTAATCCCAGAAGGCGGGCGAGTTGTGGAATGGTCATAAATTCATTCTTTTCCATTGTTCCTTACTCCTGTTTACCATATATTAACATATGTTAAGAAATAGACAAAACTTAACCTAGGTTAACGCTTATGAACAGATTAACATAGGTTAAGGCTTGTGTCAAATATTAAGACAGCATTTCCTGCGAGTGCGGGGCTGAATGGGGTCTAGCCAGCCGATTTTATTTATTATCAATAAGATCCTGTGGCCCGACCCCAATCCTAAGCCGTTTGGTCTTGGCTACAGCATTCTTGTTTCAGCTCTTCTCGCACGACCTGTTTGCTATTTTGTTAACAGAATAATAAGTCTATAATTTGGGGCGCTTCAATCTGACCAGACGACGCGATAATGCTTTACCCCTCTCAGGCCAGGTTCCTTGCCCGTTATAAAGTTGTACAGTTTCCCCCTTTTTAAAAAGTCTGCCTCTACATCAGCCGAGATTTTCTGCTCTTCTGGCGGATAAATTGAGTCCTTGGAGTGGGCTGAAGCCTTCAGACGGGTTCTGTTCTCTATTAAAATGTGATAAATATTATTTATGCCAGTGTTTCTGAATGAAAATGAAGTGCAGGCACTTCTGGATTTAATCCGCCGGGCCGGTGAGGAGATTCTCAAGATTTATTTTCGGCAGCAAGCTGACTGGAAGGTTAGCCTCAAGGAAGACCAGACGCCGATAACTGAGGCCGACCGGCTGGCCAATGCCATCATAAATGAAGGACTGAAAAAGCTGTTTCCGGATATACCGATTATTTCGGAGGAAAACAGGGAGATTCCATACGACATCAGGCGGAAATATGAATACTGCTGGCTGCTTGATCCTCTCGACGGGACGAAGGAGTTCCTCAAGCAAAACGGCGAGTTCACAGTTAACCTAGCCTTGATCCACCAGGGGAGGCCAGTAGGCGGGTTTATTTCTGTGCCGGTTAAAGGCTTGTTTTACTCGGCGGTCAAAGGTCAGGGCGCCTTTAAAATCGAAATCGGAGAGCAACGAGAAGCAGATCGAAGCGAAAGGCAAATAAAGCAAACCAAACAAGGCCATTGGTTACAACTCAGGGCAGCTGAGTTCTCCATGGACGACGCGGGCCTGATCGTGCTGGCTTCACGCTCTCATTTTGACAGTGAGACCAGAAAGTTCATTGAAAGTCTGAATGAGCCCAGGCTCGAAAGCCGTGGTTCCTCACTTAAATTTATGATGCTGGCTGAAGGCCGCGGACATCTTTATCCACGCCTGGGACGCACCATGGAGTGGGATACAGCTGCCGGGCAGGCTATTCTGGAAGAAGCTGGCGGTCAGGTGGTGGAATTCTCGAGCCGCTGGCCACTCCGCTACAACAAAGAGTCCTTAGCCAATCCGCCATTCTTAGCCACGGGTGCTTTGAAGAGTAAATCCTGAAACACCTTTTAAGGTAAAAACAGTCGCCTGGCCAGGAGGTGTAAAGGTTAAAAAGAGATATAAAATAGGTTTCAGCTTATACTTATAAAATTCCCGATATAATGGGATTGCCCGCCGATAGCTCAATCCCTGACACTTAACTACCGGCTGACCTCGCCGCGCCGCAGCTGCCGGTATAATTCCAGGGCTTCTTTAATTATCTGGATTGCTTCTTCCGGTCCCATAAAATCCTCGACAATGACCTGCTTGTTTTCAAGCGCTTTATAATCCTCAAAGAAACGCCGTATTTCTTTCAAGGTATGCTGAGGAAGCTGGCGGTGGTGGGTATAATCGGCGAAGGCTGGATCATCTACCGCCACGGCAATTATTTTATCATCCAGACCTTTTTCATCCCGCATCCTCATCGCTCCGATAGCCCGCCCCTGAACAACGGTTAGAGGATGAACGGGCTCCTGCATAAGAACCAGGACATCCAGCGGGTCGGAATCATCACAGAAAGAACGCGGGATAAAACCATAATTGGCCGGGTAATAAACTGCACTGTAAAGCACACGGTCAAGCCGCAAAAAGCCAGATTCTTTATCCAGTTCATACTTGTTTTTGCTGCCCATTGGAACTTCAATGACCACCGGAAAAGCATGCTCAATCAGGGTGTCATCCACATAAACATCGTGCCACGGATGCATTCTGTCCTCCTCGCTTTTCAGTCTTTTAGACTGAATACTTGCCCCTTATAAATTCTTTGTTTTATTTCAATACAAATTGCTTCTTCAAATCGTTTTTCGAGAACCCACTGGTTTTGAGCCAGAAAATCCTTAAAGGCTTCATCCTCATCTAACCCTTCACCATAGCCAAGGACCTGGATATTTTCAACATCTGGCTCGTCTAACTCAGGTGAAGAAAAAGTAACTCCGTCAAATGTTACAAATAAAAATAATTTTTTCTTCATCTTACAATCTCCAGCTTTAATTTTCCCAAAAGCTCTTCATAGGTATATTCGGCAGTTCTCTCTATTTGCTCGAAATCAAATCTTACCAATCCGATCGTGATCCTAATCTTTTTTCCTGTCTGATTCAACTGGTCTGATGCTATTTAAGTTCCCTCAGATAGATGTTCTTAAAATACAGGGGAGTGTTGTGGGCCTGAAGCTCAATCTGTCCACAGGGATAAATCGGTTTGTCCCGCTCCCAGTAGTTTTCCATGACCACGTTATCCACGACCAGCTCGCCGTTAAGATAAACGGTGACTCTTTCGCCCACCATTTTGATGTAAAAGGTGTTCCAGCTGCCAACCGGCCGGTCGGCACATTTAAGTGGCTTGCTGGGATTTTTCTGGTTGTTATAAAGTCCGCCCGAGCCCTCTGGCCACTGAGCCGGATCCCAGATCTGAACCTGCGGCGAACCTCTCAAATAGATACCACTGTCGCCCCCTTTTTCTATTTTCCAATCAACGAAAAGTTCAAAATCACAATAATCTTTAGCCGTGCAAAGGCTCTCACCATGGCCATCGAAGGTCAGAACACCGTCAATTACCTGCCAGTGCTGGCGCATAATTTCATCTGCCTTTTTCTGAGCAGCGGTCAGCTCTTCCTGGCTCATCCTGGCCCGCTTGACCGGGTCAGCGACCAGACCCTTCCAGCCATAAAGGTCTTTCCCGTTAAAGAGGGGCTCGAACCCCTCCTGGCGCAGCAAACTGTCGAGATAATTTTCTGTCTCCTGAATTTCAAGTTCGTCGTCAAGCAAAAGCAAAGCCTTTTTGAGGATCCAGATGGTTGTCCAGCCTTTAAGCCCTTCTTCTCCAGCCTGGGGTCTGGCTAACCGGCAGGCGGAGAGAGCAGCTCTCTCCTTTAATGACTCATCTTCAAAAAACCCGGCAATTTCTTCGAGAGCTTTTACCTCGCGCTGACTGGCCCAGCCCGTCAGGAGCAGGCCTTTTTCATCCGGATAAGAAACCAGAGGATTCATCTGTTCTAAGATTTTTAGTTTTTCGGAAGCACTCGCTTCGGCTTCTTTAACGAGCCTGACCAGTCCCTGACAGGCTAAATACCGGACTTTTCTATCCTGAGTCGAGGAGAGAAGGTTAATGAGCTGAGGCGCTGCCTCGAATCCAGGCCAACTGGTCAAAGCATAAATCACGGCCGCTCTTATCTCCGGGTCTTTATCTGACATAAAGGTGAGAACACTTTTTAAACCTTCCTGACCGCCGGCCAGCGGCAGCAAGCGGATTAAACTGGCCCTGGCTTTACCCTTTGATTTGTTTATCGAAGTGAGTAGATAATTCAGACGTTTTCCCTCATCCTTTATATCGCCCATGACCGACCTGATAGCTGCCTGAAAGCCAGCCGCTACCGCCGCATCTTCCAGCACGCCATATTTTTCGAGAAGCCAGGGCAGATCGCCTTCAAGACAGACGGAGCTCAGGCTGGCAGCAGCCGCCCGGGAAATCTCGGCTGAGGGTGAATCAATTTCACCTAAAATAATTTCCTTCCAGGCTGGCGTCATTTTATCCCTGACCGCCTTTAAGACGACAAGCTTTGATGCCTCCGGGAGATCGGGATAAATTTTTATAAGCTGGCCCATATAATTTTCCGGCTTCAGCGTTGCCACAAGGTCAAGAACCAGCTGGCCATCGGCCGGCGATTTAGCCAGCAGAGGCCAGAGTTCGCCGAGGGTTTCTTTTCCGCCCAGACGAAATGAGGCTCTGATTGCGGCTTGCCTGACACTCTCGTCCTCGCTTCCGAGAAACCTGGTGACCTCGGGCAAAACGGTTCTATCCTGTCTTTCACCCAGAAAGTAAATTAAGTCAGCCGCGGTGCCGGCCCCGCCAGTTGCACTCCCTGCCTCTTTTAGCACCTTGAGCCACTCGGGTGTCAACTCCGGGCGATCGAACTTTCTGGCGAGACGCAGAGCTGTTGCTCTGTATTGTTTATTCTCATCGGTTGCCGCCTTCATTATATCGGGCAGGGATTTTTCCTGAAGAATGTCAGCCACAAGCCCGAGAGCCTCGCTTCTCTGGGCCTCTTCTTCCTCGCCGACGAGCGCCTGGCAAGCCTGGCGGGCAATGGCTAAAGCCCTGTCTTTCTGTCCATCTTCAGATAGTCTTCGGGCAAAGTGCAAATAAAGATTTATAGTTTGCCTTTTCTCCTCTTCAGTGGAAAGTGCCGGTAGCTCAGAAAAAAGTGGCTCAGTCGCCGGATCTGCTATTTCGGCCAGGGCAGAAAGAACCATCAGCCTGACCTTCGGATCACCGGCCACAGCCAGAGGCTTGATCAACGGGACGGCCTTTTTGCTTCTTAACTCGCTCAGTCCCTGAAGAAGTGACAGTCTGGCAGCAAGTGGTGCCTGCGGCCAGGCTTTAAGCAGAGCTTTCTCCACTTCGGGGCTCTTGATCCTTAAGAGAGTTCTCACCGCTTCATCCGCCAGTTCTGGAACCGGAAGATAAGGTTCGACCAACTTAATCTGGCCTGGCTCAACTAGGTAGCCGGCTTCACTCAAGAGAAAAGTTTTAAGCTGAGTTTCTGGTTGAGAGGCAACTGCGGCCAGTATCTCGCTGGCTATTTTACCCTTAAGACCGGCCGACGCCTTTTTAGCTGCGGCTTGAACCACTCCATCGAGAGCATAGCGAACCAGAGTGTCGTCGCCCTTGCCCGGTGGTTGAAGACGGCTGGCCAGCTGGCCAACCACCGGAGTTCCAGATTCTATGGCCTGAATCATTTCACCAAAAATTCTATCGGCCTGAGCCTCGTCAGGAGCTGGAAGCAGGCGGAGCCAGGCGGCTATTTTTTCTTCGTCCAGGGCTGATGGCTGTTTGGCCGCCGTAGCCTTTTGATTATTTTTCGCCCCATCGCCGGCGGAGTCCAGGCCGGAAAGCACGTTTGGAATCAGTCCACCCCAGAGCAAAAATAGAATTAAGATAACTCTGGCAATAAACGTTTCTTCTCTTTTAGGAAAATTCTTCTTACTAGCGGCTAATCCAGGCAACCAGTTCCCTCCATGTTTTTCTTCGAAGCTCCCTGATTTTTTCATTTTAACCTTGCTTTTTCGCTTTCAGGTATTTTCCATTTTTAAATTAAATCAAAAATCGAAAAACTTGCCTCTGTTGGCCTGCTTGATCCTTTTGCCTGTTCCGATCCCCTTGCCCACCTCGGTTTTCCTCAGGCCATAAACAGATTCCATGGGGCTCTCATCGGTTCAGTTATCAGCCGGTTGGCTTCTTCATCGTCTATAAAAATCTGTTTTTCAGGATCAAAGCGCAGGTTGCGGCCCAGTCTCACGGCTATTTTGGCCAGGTTGACCAGAGTACATGACCTGTGACCGTTTTCTTCATTCAGGGCAAACGGCCGCCTCTCACGGACAGCCTGATGAAAATCGGTCAGTTGAGGCGCCGGGTCGGGCAGGCTTTTTAGTTTTTCGGCCAGGCCCGGGACATTGCTCCTGAGTCCGGGAAAAAGCTCGCCCTCCGGTCCGCTAACAAAAGGTACATCCCGTCTCTGGTTTTCTCCATCCAGAATAATTTCGCAGCCGTCAGCATAGCGCAGGACAATTTTTCGCCAGCGGCCACAGGCATCCGGGTGCTGCTGCGGGGCATCAACTTCAATTTCGACCGGGCTGGTGTTGTCCTTTTCCAGAAGATATTGAACCGGGTCCATATAATGCATGCCCATATCGCCCAGCCCGCCGCCATCATAATCCCAGTAGCCGCGGAACGTCTGGTGGACACGGTGATGGTGATAGGGTTTGAAGGGCGCCGGCCCAAGCCAGAAATCATAGTCCAGCTCCTCCGGCACCGGTTCGGGGGGAAGATAGGTTTTCCCCTGCCAGTAAAACTTCCAGTCAAAACCCGTCGCCCCACTGAGGGTGATGCGCAAGGGCCAGCCAAGAAGCCGGTTCTCAACGATTTTTTTTATGGGCTTAACCGTCGTCCCAAAGCCGTAGAAAGTTCCCTCAAAACGAAACCAGGTGTTAATGCGGAAAATGCGTCCGGCTCGCTTGACGGCCTCAACCACCTTCTGGCCCTCGCCGATAGTTCTGGTCATGGGCTTTTCGCACCAGATATCTTTGCCCGCCCGGGCCGCAGCTATGGCGATCAAGGCATGCCAGTGGGGAGGGGTGACAAGGTGAACAATATCAACATCACGCCGGGCCAGAACTTCCCGGAAATCATGATAACCTTTAACTCCGGGTCCGGCCAGCTCCAGCGCTTCCTGCAAATGCTTCCTGTCAATATCACAGACCGCGACCAGACGGCCAGGATACTGGAAATGAGCTTTTCCCATGCCGCCGATGCCGATAATAGCTTTAGTCAGCTCATCACTGGGAGCGATGAAGCCCTGTCCGCCCAGAACATGGCGAGGAATAATAAGCAAGCCACCGGTGGCAGCCAATCCTGTTTTTATGAATTTTCGTCTTGAAATTTTCATCTTATGACCAGCGATAGGCAAAAAATACAGCCGGCCTGCCTTTTTGCCCGGGACAATCAATAAACAACCGGGCGATTTTGAGGTGAGGTCTGAGAAATCTTATTTGGTCTTGACTTCGGTTTTGGTGACGGTCTCTTTTTTCGCGTCGGGTTTGGTCATCTGACCGCAGCCAGCGGAACCGGCCATCTTCTGGCAGCAGCAACCCTTCTTCATCATCCCGGCCTGTCCGGTTGTCTGAACACCAGACTCGGTTTTAGAAGCCGAGGCCATCATCTTTTGATGCATCATAGAGCAACCAGTATCAGCCCCGGCCGATTTGCCTTCAGCCATTTTAGCCATCATCTCCTGGTGAGAACAGTTCATAGCTTGAGCCTGGGCTTTGGTGTTGGCCTGCTGGCCCTGGCTTGCGGCCTGAGCTTCAGGGCAGCCCTGATGAGCTTCTGGAGCAGTCGTCCCGGCAGCAGCCTGACTGCAGGTTTTAACCATCGTCTCAGCCCTGGCTCCGGCCATGGCCATGTGCTTCTCGTTGCATTCTGCCTTACTCATTTCGGCTTTCATTTTAGCTTTGTCTTCTGCAGACTTAGCTACCATCTGATGCTGGCCTGATTGACAACCGCCTGAGCAACAACAACCGGCTTTATCATTCGTACAGGACGCTGGATTAACTGGCACGCTTTTTTGATCTACCTTGGTCGTGGTCTCATGGGTTTTAGTTTGAGCTGAAACGTAAATAAAAAATGTGCCGAGAAGAAAAGCCAGCACGGTGCTCAGGATAACTGCCTTTTTCATCTAAAGCCTCCTTTTAATTTGAGAAACAATTATAACATTTCCATTTTTTAGAAACATCTTTTTCCTTGGGGTTCTTCTTCAAGGCAAAGCAGAGAATAAGCGGAGGACCGGGAGGAGGCCATCCCGAATCCTCCTTGTCGGCAATCAGCTTGAAACTGTAAAGCTTACCGGAGTCGATTCTATGAAACAGAGTAAGAATTAAACTGAATATGAACCAACTCTGGCCACATAGAAGCGAAACATATGAGAAGAGAAAAAAGGTCGCCAGCGGCGTTTAGTGAATTTTTATGATAAAATTTAAAAACAAGCATTTTTTGAGTTGAAAACGAATTTTGAGGTAGAAAAGTGAATAAAGAAGAAATAAAAAAGCAGGTTAGAAAAAGATACGGCCAAATGGCCGCCACTGGCAGTTCCTGTTGCGGGACAGCGGCCTGTGGTTGCGGACAGTCCGGGCCGGACACGAGGCAGGTCAGTCAACAAGTCGGTTACGACCCGGATGACCTGACCGCGGTTCCGGCAGATAGCAACCTGGGCCTTGGCTGTGGTAATCCGGCTGGCCTGGCCGAATTAAAGCCGGGAGAGACTGTGCTGGACCTGGGTTCGGGTCCCGGGTTGGATTGTTTTCTGGCTTCCAGACGGGTTGGGCCTGAGGGGCGGGTCATCGGCGTTGATATGACCCCGGAAATGCTTGACCGGGCGAGAGCCACCGCCCGCCAGAATAAATATTCCAATGTCGAATTCAGGCTGGGAGAAATCGAAAACCTGCCGGTAGCCGACGGGTCAGTAGATGTCATCATCTCTAACTGTGTGATTAATCTATCACCCGATAAGCCCCGGGTGTTTAAAGAAGCTTTCCGGGTTCTTAAAGATGGCGGGCGACTCATAGTTTCAGACCTTGTTTTGACCAGAGCGCTGCCTGAGAACCTGAGTAAATCGAAAGAGTTATATGCAGCCTGTGTGGCTGGAGCCGTCCTCAAGGATGATTATATTAAAATGATCAGACAAGCCGGTTTTAAAGAGATCAAGGTAATTGATGAAAAACCATTCCCGGCCGAGCTGATCATGGACCTGAAGAAAGTTCCTCAAGTCAGCCGTCAGCTAAAAATCAGCGAGGACAGGCTGGTTGAGGCCCTCAACTCAGTGATAAGTGTTACTTTCCGTGCCGTAAAATAAATAAGGATTTATTCAGGGTCCCTTTTACTTTACTTAATCCTTTTTAAGTCTGCAGATTTTGAGCTCTGCTTCCACTTTGGTCTTTGACTTGAAAAATTGGAACGATTGTTGGAATCATTATAGAATATAGAAACAGGGTTAGTACTAATGAGGAGAACCAATGAGATTGTTTTAAGCCCCGCTTCTTGCTTTCGTTTTTCCACCATTACTTTATACAGCTCTTTTCCAATAGAATTTAAATTTTAAATATGAAGGATCGACTAAATTTTTATAAAGAGGGATTTAGCAAAAAAATCAGGTCAGGAGGTGCTTATGAGCCAGAATTATGCTTGTCCCAACTGTGGTTTTGTTGGGAAGCCTAAGCGATACACTAAGGGGAGCCTGGGGTGGGAAATAGTGCTCTGGGTTCTCGGTATTTTGCCGGGCCTTTTCTATTCAGTCTGGCGTCTTTCCACCCGCTATGAAGGCTGTCCAAAATGTCAGTATCCTTATATTGTTCCCGAAGACTCTCCAGAAGGCCAGGAGATACTTAAAAAGCAGCCAGCCTCAAACTGAGCTGATAATAACCGGTCAAAAGAAAAAATTTATTGTCTGCTGGCTCGTTTTTGGCTAGTTTGCGGAGAAAAACCGGGGGTTTAAAACAATTTCTGATTTCTGTTTCCTGCTGGCTATTTTTCTGCCCCGGAATCTATTACGTATTTGCGTCTTTCTATCCTGACAAAAGTACCGAAATCTTTGATTATTGTGTCTCCAAGAATTTGTACCCTGGCCTTCTTTCCATCGGAAGAGTATATCTCCTGGGGTACAGGCATATATTTTATCTTCCTGGCTCTTGTTTCATCCCAGCCGTTCCAGCTACCTTTTCTGCCAGCTTTCGGAGGAAGAATCGTTCCTCTATCTTCATTCTCTTTTATTATGAGTTCTCCTTCCTTTCCAATTGATAAAAGGAGATAATGAAAGCTATCAAACCATTTGTCCTCCTTCCAATTTTCTCCCTGGCGGACCCTGGTGGCATGCTTGTTGAATAAAATTTTACCGCTTCGCCATTCGATTACAGCTACTCCACTCATGAATCTATCCTTTTCAAAATCATCAAAACCATAACCTACAGCAATGAGATCTTTGTTTAAAAACGTGATTTCTTTTATATTGCCACCAATATTCCAAATCTGCCAGAATGTTTTTTCCGGTTCATAATAGCTTTTAAGGAAAAGGCTTGCTCCCCTGCCGATGACATAAAATCCTTCGCCGATGAGAAGAAAGCCATCCGGTATAGAAGGACCATTTGGACCTTGGAAAGGTTCAAGCCTGAATTTCTCCTGCCCTGTCTTCCCATCTATGATGGAAATAGGTCCAATTTGGAGATGCTCCTTAGACGGAACCAGAGCAAAATCTTTCCCTAAGAGAGCCTGATTTAACCATCTCCCCTGGCCATTGACTCTGTAAATCTCTTTTCCCTGGAGGTCGGTGAGCTTTATTAAGTAGGTTCCGTTTTCATCTGATTCCTTAAGAAGTATTTTATCATCCAGATATCCACCAAACCACCACCACGGTTCAAGTATCAGGTCAGAAATGAGGTTGTCCTGCCTGTCAAAGATCAGGAGCCTTCGAGGCACATCGCCTTTGACCAGCTCTTCGTCAGGCAAATCTGGCAAAAGATACAAAGCTCTAGGAAAATAGCTTTTGAACTTCCAGCCAGGCGGAATTTTATACTCATGGAGGACTTCCTGAGCCAATGAAGGCAACAGAATCATTCCTGATATTAATAAAACCATTGCGAATTTTTTCATTTTGCGCCCCCTCTATAATTAACAATTTCCAATTATTTGATCCGGACAGGTCTTAACGCCGTTAACTAGGACCTCTAAATGTAAATGCGAGCCGTATCAGTTCAGGACATTGCTGACACCTTGGCTTTATGGATTTTCTTCCACTGGACATAATACTCAACAGGCGTTTTGAGTTCAAGAGCCCAGTGGGGTTGTATATAGTTATGGTCATGTCTGTAGCCATAGCTCATTCCTTTGATCAACTTCATTTTAGTCTGAGCTCCTTCGGTCTAGGCATTAGTAGTTTTGTGATTAAAGTAGTTGAGGATATATTCTTGCCAGCACCTTAGCCTCCGGCCCCAATCATTCATCGCGGCATCATCTAAAACTTCTTGACAGCTGATCAAACTGAACAGAAGCTCCCGGGCCTTCTCTTCCGATTCAGCCCAGTAGATTCTTTGTAGCTGTTCTTTTGCCCGGTACCACTCCCGTAGAGAAGGGTAGAGGGTTAGATAATGGTCAAGCCCCTGTCGCTGCTTGTCAGTTAATCTCTCCTCTGCTTTCAAGAAGAGATGTTTGGGAATAGGTTTTCTGGTCGCTTCCTGCTCTATCGGCCTGGCTTCATCCACTTGTCGGTTAGCATCATGGATCATATAAAAACGGTCTATGACTATCTCGGCCTCAGGTAGCTCTTCTTCTGTCGTTGTAATAAAGGCTGGCTTAATGTCCACACAGACTTCCTCTATTTCCCTCTTATAGAGCCTGGTATCTTAATCAAGAACTGACGTAGAGCCTCCTGGGGATCATCAGGCATGACGCTAACCACTTCCTTCTTCTCAGTTTGGTCACAGAGATCACTGAACCCCGTCCACGAAAACTGCTTTCATCTATCCACAGCCTTACCTTCCTGTCCCTTAACTCCTCTTCCCACAGCGGGGACAACTGCCTGTCTTCCTTCATAACCCTACCCTGACTAATATCTCCTTCCCTTCTACCTCAGCTTCCCTTACCCTATACCCTTTGTAATTCAAATAAATTAATTATCAAAGTATGGATGGTCAAGGTGGTAGGTTAACTCCTGTCCTAACTTATTGTCCTTCAAGGAGTTCCTGCCATAAGCCCTTCCCTTTTTCACCACACTTCTGGCTCTAGAGCCACTTCTGCCTTGACAGGGGAAGCGCGGGCAATTTAAATTATCGACTATGCGGGGGATGGAATCGGCACAGGAAAAAGGCATCAGGCGTTTCTCCCGTCGTCTTCAAAAAGCACGCTTGTTTTTAACCGGCAAAGGTCCGGGGCCCTCTTCCCGGTCTCCTGAAACCGCCTGGCAGCAATCACTCTGGAAGCAGCAGAAACGCTACGTTTTAAAAACGATTATTCTGACCTTAGCTTTATTTCCCTTTTTCCTTATTTTCTTTAATTTTTTGCAGCTGGCCGAAAGCCTGTTTATGAGAGTCCTGATATTTTCTCTCATTTTTATATTTTATGTGGTTTCCAAAGCTTTGATTTCTGGCGACGGCCTGATCGAAACCTTGTTTGATCAGCTGACCTTTATCCCAGTTGAATATCCGGCCGGCGAGAAAATATTTGAGAAACGCTTTAATGCTACTTACTCTCTAATCCTGAGCAATGTTCTTATCCATTATGTCCTTCGAGCTCTGGATCCCCGGACGATGGAAAGAATCTACTCCTTATTCTGCTTTATTCCGGAGGAGCTCCATGTCTGGAACCTCATTATCAGCCCTATAACCTGCATTTTCCTTCATGCCGATGCTGAGCACCTATGGTTTAACATGGCGGCTCTCTGGGTCTTTGGTTTGGCTGTTGAGAAAAGAGTGGGCTGGAAGAAATTCATTTATTTCTACTTGATGACGGGGTTTTTGTCTTCGCTGGCTACTCCCCTAGTTTACCTGGTCAGCCGGCAGGAATTCATGTCTTCTATCGGTGCCTCCGGGGCGATAATGGGTATTATGGGAGTTTATGCTGTCCGGCTTTTTTATCGGAAACTCGTTTTCCCGGTTCCTCTCATTCCGCCTATTTTTCTCAGCTTTAAGGTCAAAGTGAATTCGCTTCTCCTCATTGCTTCTTATCTATATCTTCAAATAGTGAACGTGCCCAGTATGTTTAAGTCCCGGATTGATTATCTGGCCCATATTGTCGGACTTCTATCCGGTGTCTATCTGGCCAGCCGGCAGAAAA
>Ga0209606_1000385_pt1 | contig 67450 bp, 68 predicted proteins | sample AD_UKC057_MetaG_FD_184412 | JGI IMG/M metagenome (GOLD analysis project Ga0209606, IMG submission 184412) | Active sludge microbial communities of municipal wastewater-treating anaerobic digesters from USA - AD_UKC057_MetaG (SPAdes) (version 2) | ecosystem: Engineered > Bioreactor > Anaerobic >... | reverse complement strand
ACGCCACGCCCACGCCGGAACGGGAGAACTTTCCCCCAGACCGCCGCACACCCCGCCGATCCATTTATCGGTGTTTGATCTTGTGAGATTCTGCAGCCAGTTGCGCTCGTTCATTTTCATTCCCCCCGGAATTCTGTTTATTTTTTTACCGAAAAAAGCCTGTCCACCGGCAAGTCAGATATTCGGTGACCGACATCGACGATATTGCCCTCTCTGTCCAGAAGAATCAGGGTCGGAACGCCGATAATATTATAATCGCCGGCTACACTGCCGTCTCCGTCCACCAGCACGTGGTACGGAAAAGCATTTTGTCCGGCAAACCGTGCCACCCGTTCGGCGGATTCGTTGATATCAATATACAGGAACTTTAATCCGCGTCCGGCATATTTATTGTAAAGGTTCCTGTAAAGCGGCATTTCCTCGCGGCAGGCGGGACACCAAGTCGTGCCGAAAAACATAATGACCGGATTTCCCCGCTGGGCGCTCAACCGGAATGTTTTCCCATGGATGTCTTTCAATGAAAAATCAGGAGCCGAAACTTTGTCGCGTCTTGTAAAAACACTCGGCTTAAACTGTTCAAAAGAGAAAGCAACCAACGCAAAAACAAACACCAGAGCGATTGCCAGTAAAATTTTTTTGTTCATCATCACCTCTTTTTATATAGACAGTCTTCCGGCAATATACAGGAAATATTCCGCAGCGCCAATTAATATCAGCCCGGATATGAATTTAATTTTTTCCATCCATGCTCCCGATCGCGGCAAAGCGGCAATCATCCCGGCAAACGTGCCGGCGATAATCAGCAGCGTTCCCATCCCGAAAGCGAAAATAAACAGCAGGCTCATCCCCAGAACGGCAATCATCCCGGCAAACGTGCCGGCGATAATCAGCAGCGTTCCCATCCCGAAAGCGAAAATAAACAGCAGGCTCATCCCCAGAAACACATTTGTTTTGACCGCCACGTAACCGAGTAAAACCCCGAGGGCCGGGGCGGTGCAGGGTCCGATGACCACGCCGGAAACGGCGCCGATTAAAAAACTGTTCAGAAATCCTTTTTTGCCGTTTGCACCGGTCCATTGCATCAGCTTTTGCGGAACAGGGATGGAGAGGTTGAACACGTCCAGCATGGACAATCCCATGACCAGACATAAATTGGCCATGATAAAATACGTCCAGGGCGTCGTCTGCATCTGACCGAATATCTTTCCCGACAGCGCCGCCGCAGCACCGAGAACCGCATAGGTAACCGCCATTCCGGCCACATAAAACAACGAGAGGAAAAAACCGCGGATTTTGGATGACGGTCCCTGGATGCCGATCAACCCCACGGTTACCGGAATCAGCGGATACGTGCAGGGCGTAAAACTGATAATCACGCCCCCCAGATAAGCGGCAAGGACAGATAACATCAGCGAGCTTTCAAGATAAAATGACAGATTATTAACAAGGGGTTCAATCATCAAATACTGCCTGTGTCTGGTTGTTCGTTACCGGATAAAAAAGTTTAAAAAATCAACAGAAAAAGATCGTTTTCGGCTGTGACAAGTTATGATTATGCAAATCAATAATGATAAAAAATGGTGCCGAAGACTGGATTTGAACCAGCACAGGCGCACGCCTACTAGACCCTGAACCTAGCGCGTCTACCAATTCCGCCACTTCGGCACACAAAAAGTGCACTATACCGATCGGCACGTTCTTGTCAAGATAAAATGAGCTTGAATTTAATGTCCAACATGTTATGTTATCAAGCTACTGGTTGACGTTTATAGTATGAAACAATGATTATATTCAGGAGTACGGAAAACATAACCGGAGATTTTCGCGGATCATTTGTCTCCATAGGCAATTTCGACGGCGTGCATTTAAGCCATCAGTTTATCTGCCGGAAACTCGCCTCCGAAGCGAAACAGGCCGGGACCAAATCACTGGTTATTACGTTTGATCCGCATCCCAAGATGATTCTTCATCCGAATATCAGGCCGTTTTTTCTGATCACGACGCTTGACGAAAAACTGGAGCGGCTTGCGGCTTGCGGAATCGACGGCGTTCTGGTCATTCCTTTTACCATGGAGTATTCCAAAACGACGGCGGAAGAATTCGTTCATAATTTTCTGGGGCGGAAACTGGCCATCGGAAAAATTATTATCGGACATGATTACACCTTCGGTCAGGGGAAAAAAGGCAACAGTGATTATCTGATTGCTGCGGGACGGGACATGGGGTTTGCGGTTGAAGTCGTTGACGCCGTTAAATCGGGAAACGATATCATCAGCAGCACGCTGATCAGGAAATCCATTATCGAAGGCAATCTGAAAAAAGCCGCCGTCTTGCTGGGACGATACTACAATGTCGCAGGAAAGGTGGTCACCGGTTTCGGACGGGGCGTCACGCTCGGATTTCCGACGGCCAACATCGAACCGGAAAAAGAATTGCTGCCGCCGCCGGGCATTTATGCGGCGTTTGTTGATGCGGAAGAAAAACGGTACCAAGCCGTTTTAAATATCGGAGCGAAACCGACGTTTGAAGATTATACCTTTTCCTTTGAAGTACACCTGCTTGATTTTTCGGGTGATCTGAGGGGAAAAAGGATCAATACCGATTTTGTGGAGAAGCTGAGGGACATTGTCAAATTTGACTCTCCCGAAACGTTGAAGAAACAGATTGCCGCAGATGTGGAAAAAGCGAAAACGATTTTGCTTGAAAATATAAGCAACCGTCAAGGAACTTAGAGGAGGTTTTTGAATTATGTTAAAAATTGCTATTGTCGGCGCAACCGGAATCGTCGGCCAGCAGGCGATTGTCAGTCTGCTCGGACATCCCTGGTTTAAAATCGCCAAACTGGTGGCTTCGGAGCGATCGGCCGGCAAGAAATATATTGATGCGTTACGGGACGCCAACGGTTCGATCCGCTGGTGGTGCCCGGAGGAATTGCCGGGGCATATTGCCAATATGGTGGTGGAAGAAGCAGCCCGTTTCGATCCGAAATCCGTGGATATTATTTTCTCAACCATGGACGCGGGACCGGCCAGGGATCTGGAACCCAAGTACGCCAAAACCACTCCGGTGATCAGCACCGCGTCGGCATTCCGGTATGAACCGGATACCCCCATTCTGGTGGGCGGTGTGAATATGGATCACGCGGCCCTGCTGGCCGTTCAGCAGAAAAACCGCGGCTGGAAAGGTTTCATTTCACCCAAATCCAATTGCACCATTGTCGGACTGGTTGTTTCGTTGAAGCCGATTCTGGATAACTTCGGCGTAAAACAAGTGGTGGCGACTTCGCTGCAGGCCATGTCCGGCGCGGGACGAACACCCGGCCTGTCGGCGATGGATATGACCGAAAACGTCGTGCCTTATATTCCCGGCGAGGAACCCAAGGTGGAAACCGAACCGCTAAAAATTCTGGGCAAGCTGACCGGAAAAATCATCGTCAACGCCGCGTTCGGCATTACCGCAACCTGTACCCGCGTACCGGTACTGGACGGCCATATGGTTTGCGCGTTTGTTCAAACCAAGAAAAAATGCTCGCCGGAAGACGTCAAGAAGGCCATGATGAATTACGGCAAGGACTTTGCCGAACTGCATCTGCCCAGTTCACCGGCGCATCTGATCGATGTGACCGATGATCCGTTCCGTCCGCAACCGCGGATGGATAGAGACAAGGGCGGCGGCATGACCGTAACCGTCGGACGCATCCGCAAGGATCCGGTTATTGAAAACGGCATCAAATACGTCTGTCTGGCGCACAATACCAAAATCGGCGCGGCCAAAGGCGCCCTGCAGACAGCGGAATACCTGGTCAAGAATTATCTGAAATGGGTCAAATAAAATTTAATGAGACCCAAATTTCAGAAACGTAGTGAGACTTGCTAAAATCGAGCGAAGCGAAGATTGAAGCATAAGTCGAATTATCCCGCAAAGCGGTGGAAGTGCACTGAAATTTGATGGTCGAATTAATGAAACTCAAGTTTAAGTTTGCTACGCTTCTGAAACTTGTAAGTTGAATTATCCCGCCGTAGGCGGAGGATATCGCAGATATCCTTGATATCCCCGAGGCGAATAACCTAAAGGTCACTATAGGCCGAGCGGGATAAATGCGGGTCTAATGCCCCGCCCCTTGGGGCGGGGTTGTTCATTGGACTGCGGCATGATTTAAAAATGCCGCGGTCCGTTGTTTAAAAATGCATCCGTCAAAGCACGTTGCATGCAGCCTCGGAAAAATCAGTTTTTCAAACACGCTTCGTAAATCTCAAGATCTTTCCCGGAAAAACAGCAGAAAATCACTTCTTCTATCGTTGATAATTTCTGAACCGTATCGCGCACGGTTTTTACCGCCACCTGCGCCGCAGGCTCAACCGGATATCCGTAAACACCGGTGCTGATACTCGGGAAGGCGACGGTTTTGATGCCGTTTTCGGCGGCCACAATCAGAGAACTGCGGTAACAGGACGCCAGCAGTTGGGATTCACCGCTTTTACCGCCGTGCCAGACCGGTCCTACGGTATGGATGATAAAATTTGCTGGAAGATTGTATCCTTTGGTAAGTTTGGCCTCGCCGGTTTTACAACCGCCGAGTGTCCGGCATTCCGCCAGAAGCTCCGGACCCGCGGCCCGGTGAATTGCTCCGTCCACACCTCCGCCGCCCAGAAGCGATTGATTGGCCGCATTGACGATGGCATCGACCTTAAGGGTTACGATGTTTGCCTGAACCGCTTTCAATTGAGTCATCGAACCGCCTCCAAGGCATGGAGATAGCACCGCTGCCCGAATCAGCGGGCAGTGGTGCTCGATTTAGAAGTTTTACTTCATGGCCTGTTCTACCGCCACCGCCACGGCGACGGATGCGCCCACCATCGGGTTGTTGCCCATGCCGATCAGGCCCATCATTTCCACATGCGCAGGAACGGACGACGATCCGGCAAACTGCGCATCCGAATGCATTCTGCCCATGGTGTCGGTCATGCCGTAGGAGGCGGGACCGGCCGCCATGTTGTCCGGATGCAGCGTTCTGCCTGTGCCGCCGCCGGAGGCCACAGAGAAGAATTTCTTTCCGGCCAGAATGCATTCTTTTTTGTAAACGCCCATCACCGGATGCTGGAAGCGGGTCGGATTGGTGGAGTTTCCCGTGATGGCGACATCAACGCCTTCCAGATGCATGATGGCCACGCCTTCGCGCACGTCATCGGCGCCGTAGCAGCGAACTGCCGCGCGGTCGCCCTTGGAATAGGCTTTCTCCTTGGCCACAGAGACTTTTCCTGTTTTATAATCGAATGCCGTCGCGACATGGGTGAATCCGTTGACGCGGGCGATAATGTGAGCCGCGTCTTTTCCCAATCCGTTCAGAATGACGCGCAGAGGAACCTTGCGCGCCTTGTTGGCCGATTTGGCAAGTCCGATCGCGCCTTCCGCTGCCGCGAATGATTCATGACCTGCGCAAAACGCAAAGCATTTGGTTTCTTCCCGAAGCAGCATGGAAGCGAGATTGCCGTGACCGATGCCCACCTGACGGTCATCGGCAACCGAGCCGGGAATGCAGAAGGACTGCAATCCTTCACCCAGTGTTTCGGCGATATCGGCGGCTACCTTCTGACCTTTTTTAATGGCGGCGGCAGCGCCGACCAGATAAGCCCAGCCGGCGTTTTCAAATGAAATCGGCTGAATCTCCTTGACGATTTTTCTGACATCCACGCCTTTCTCGAGGCATACTTTTTCGGCTTCCTCCAGCGAGGAAATTCCATATTTCGCGAGAAAAGGAGTGATCTGTTTGATTCTTCTTTCGTATCCTTCAAATAAAGCCATTTTTCTACTCCTTATTCTTTACGGGGATTGATAACTTTTACAGCTTCAGCAAAACGGCCGTAAGTTCCGGTTGCTTTCGCCAGAGCGGCGGCCGGGTCCATGCCCTTGACGATGTTGTCCATCATCACGCCCAGATTAACGAATTTGTATCCGATGATTTCATTGTCACTATCCAGGGCGATTTCCAGCACGTACCCTTCGGCCATTTCCAGATAACGGGGACCTTTCTTTTTGGTACCGTACATTGTGGCGATCACGCTGCGCTGTCCCTTGCCCAGATCCTCGAGTCCGGCTCCGATCGGCAGACCGCCTTCGGAGAAAGCCGTCTGTGAGCGGCCGTAAACAATCTGCAGAAAAATTTCCCTCATCGCGGTGTTGATCGCATCGCAGACAAGGTCGGAATTCAGCGCTTCCAGAATGGTTTTGTTCGGCAGAATCTCGGCAGCCATTGCGGCCGAGTGGGTCATGCCGGTGCAACCGAGACATTCGACGAGTGCCTCTTCAATGATCCCGTCTTTGACGTTCAGGGTCAACTTACATGTTCCCTGCTGCGGCGCACACCAGCCGACACCATGGGTAAGACCGCTGATATCCTTGATTTCTTTCACCATGGTCCATTTGCCCTCCTGTGGGATCGGGGCGGGACCGTTTTTCGCGCCTTTGGCAACTACGCACATCTGTTCAACTTCATGAGTGTATTCCATAAACTATCTCTCCTTCCGGTAATACCAGTTCGCTTTCACGGTTCATTTCAGCCGTTGAAAGTAATTTGTTTTTATAATACTGCCGGTCACAATCTAGCACCGGAGGGGTTATTTTTCAAATTAATTTGTTGTAAGGAAGCTTAAGTTTTTGATTATATTGAGATGTTAAAAAAAAGATTTTCTCAAGAGAGAACGAAAAGCAAAGCCGACGCCGCAAAGCGGCGTCGGCTTGAATGCGTTATCGGGTATGATTGGATTTGCCCCTCTTTCTGAATCGCCCGGTAATCTCCTCATCGCCGCGACATCAGCGCAAACACTCCCCAGCCCAAATATTCACGCGTGTAAGCGGCGTGGCGCACGGGCTCCGAGGTCAGTTGGGCACGAACCTCTTTGGCCAATTCGTCGCCGGGATTGGCTTCAAGCCATCGGCGCATGGTGAGCCATTTGGCCGCCTCGTATCGGTCCCAACCGTCCTGATCAGCCAGAATCATTTCAACGACGTCGTAGCCGAGACGGTCGAAAGACGCGAGAAGTTCCGGAAGCATGATAAAGTCGGCAATCGTGTGGGCAAGACACCCTTTGGCAACATCTTCCGTCGGCGGTAACTGCCGCCAGTAAGGCTCGCCGATAAGGATGATCCCTCCGAGCTTCAGGCTTTGCGCCAGAAGCTCGATCGTGCCGGCGACTCCCCCGCCGATCCACGTGGCCCCTAGACAGGCTGCCACATCGACCTTCTCGCCAGAAACAAAGCCCGCAGCATCGCCGTGAATGAACGTGACCTGATCGGCGACGCCGAGTTCTTCAGCGCGACGTTTTGCTTGCTCGGTGAACAACCGGCTCATGTCGATGCCGGTGCCGATGATGCCGTGATCGCGTGCCCAGGTGCACAGCATCTCCCCCGAACCGCTGCCGAGGTCAAGTACCCGGTCCCCCGATTCCAGACGCAGCGCCGAGCCGAGAATGGCGAGCTTTTCGGGTGTAATCGGGTTGTGGATGCGGTGAGCGCTCTCAGTAATGTTGAAGATCCGGGGAATATCCAATGCAGAAAATCTCCTTTCGGGTGTGAATAGATTCGGCGTGGGCCGAACCATTAATATATCAATTTTGTTTTTCCGATTCTTGAATATTAACCTACACCATCTATTGATAAAAGAAAATTAAAATATCCTTGAAAATCAATTTCAAATAAACTTTTTTCACTTGGCCTTTTGTGATAGTAACATCCTTACGTCACGTTGGTTATTTATTGGTAAATATGTCCGAAGAACAACTCATTATGAAAATCTTGGATAGAAAATTTTATCATCGGGATACGCTGCGGGTGGCGCGGGAGCTTTTGGGGAAGAAGCTGGTGCGGCGGATAAACGGTCTTGAACTTTCCGGCATGATTGCGGAGACGGAGGCTTACTGCGGCCGGGCAGACAGCGCCTGCCATGCCCACCGCGGCAAGACACAGCGCAATGCGGTCATGTTCGGCAAACCCGGCCATGCCTATGTTTATTTTACCTATGGTATGCACTACATGCTCAATTTGGTCACTGAAGAAGAGGAAAATCCCTGTGCCGTTTTGATCCGCGCAATTCTACCGATTGACGGCATCGCGGCGATGGAAGCCCGCCGCAAAAAGAAAGGCACCGAATTAACCAACGGACCGGCCAAGCTTTGCCAGGCGCTGTCCATCGACAAATCTTTAAACGGCTGGGATGTAACGCTGGGCAGTGAATTGTGGGTGGAAAATAATAAAAAAATTCCGGATTCTAAAATCATCACGACACCCCGCATCGGCATCGATTACGCAAGGAATGTAACGCTGGGCAGTGAATTGTGGGTGGAAAATAATAAAAAAATCCCGGATTCTAAAATCATCACGACACCCCGCATCGGCATCGATTACGCAAAGACAAAAGACAGGGAGGCGCTTTGGCGATTCATTTTGAAGAAAGACGATCTTGAAGGAAGACCCGTCAGATAAAAATCAGCTTTCAATTTTTTCCTCTTGTTTTTCCTGATAAAACTCAAGAAATAATTTCCAGCTGGCCAGGAAAAGAGCGGCGATGATCGGTCCCATGACAAAGCCCGACAGTCCTAAAACGGCCAACCCGCCCAGCGTGGAAAGGAATATCAAAAGCGCGTGCATGTTCGTATCGCGGCCCAGCAAAACCGGCCGCAATAAATTATCCACACTGCTGATAATCACCGATCCGAAAATAAGGATGACAATGCCCTGCCAGGTATGCCCCAAAACCAGCATGATGATTCCGGCGGGCACCCAGACAAAGGCACATCCCACTCCCGGCAATATGGATAGCCCCATCATGATCACGCCCCAGATGAGAGCCCTCTCAATTCCCGTAATGTAAAAAACAAGGCCGCCCAGGAATCCCTGGATGCCGCCGATGACAAACGTAAATTTCAGGGACGCTTTGGCCGTGGAAAGGAACTGGTAAATGAACGTATCGAGGTAGCGCTTATTCACGGGAATATGACCGACCATAGATTCCAGAAGTCTTTCCCCGTCGCGCAGGAAATAAAAAAGGGTGTAGATCATCACGGCAACTTTGACGATGACAAGAATGGTGTTTTGCGTAAAATTCGAAATATGATTGATGACGTATCCGCTGACCGCCTTGATGATGTCCTGAAATTTTCCCAGTATAAAAGCCTGATCCAGGTTCAATTTGGCAAACAAAGCACTCTGGCTCAATGTGTTGAGCGTTGCCGTAAGTGTTTTCATCCAGGCGCCGCCCTGGGAATCGAAGGACTTATAGATATCAAACGCTTCCAGCACAAGAAGGTTAAACAGAAATGCGATAGGGATAATCAAACAAAGCAGAATAACAACGAGAGTCGCGCCCGCGCATAAATTGGGATTTGTGATTTTTGTATTCAACGCCCGGTGCAGGGGCATAAAAATGCCGGCGATCAGCGCCGCCCAGAAAACCGCAAAGAAAAAAGGCTTAACAATGTAAAAGAAGAAAAGGGTGATGATGACGAGTAAAACGATAAAACCGATGTTTTGGAAGTTATAACCGGGCTTTTTGTTCATATTCATCCATCGACCTATCATCGCGAACCCTGATGCGTCTATATTGCCATCAGACTGTTTTTGCTGCGGAAGGTATAAAAACGTAATTAATAATAAACTACAGCAACTTATAATGTCAATTCATAAATAACCCTTGGCAAGAAAAAGATTTTGATTGACATATTGTCAGGTATGACTATTTTACATCCGAGATGAATAACGACTATTCATCAAAAAGGAGGATATTTGATGTTTACAGTGACAGAGAAGGCATTGGAGGTAATCAAAGATTTTATCAAAGCAAAAAAACCTGATTCCGCTGTGCGGATAACAATGTCTATTGGCTGATCCGGCCCCGCACTGGGGATGGCTCTGGATGAGCCGGCAAAAGATGATGAAGTATTTGATGAAAACGGAACAAAATTTGTAATTGACAAGGACATTTTTAATCAAGCGAAACCGATTAATGTTGATTTTATAGAAACACCGCAGGGCTCTGGATTTAAGGTAACGTCCAACCTGTCTGCCGCCGGAGGCGGTTGCGGTTCTTCCTGCAGCGGCTGCTAGTCTTTGGTAAGGGGAGGAGACATCCTCCCCTTTTTTTAACGATGACCGACGAAAAAAGCACAAAAAGAGATCTGGCGGAAAAGCTCCTTCAAAAAGGCAAATATGATGAAGCCATTGTCCTGCTCGAGGATATTCATCAGGAATCACCGGACGAAGACCCTGTCCTTTTAATGCTGGCCTGGGCATATTACGACAGCGGCAAAACCGGTCAGGCCGAAAAATGTTTAACGATATTGTTCGACCGCGAGCTCGAGAGAAAGGTGTTTACCGGCTTTGCGTTCGATGAACTGGTGCGTCTTTACAAGCAGAAGAAGGACTTCCCGAATCTGGTAAATATTTGCGAGAGGGCAGTTGCCGCGCAGCCGGACGATGTTGGGCTCCTGACGGAGTTAGGCAATGCCTATCTTCAGGCGGGACAGGCCGATCGGGCACGTTTAACGTATGAAAAACTGATTGCCATGGAAGACGACAATCCCGCTTTTTATTGTTTGTGGGGCGAAGCGTTGTTTGCGGCGGGATTAAACAAAGAAAGCGAAGACGCTTACCGGAAGGCCGGCCAACTGGATCCCGATCAGCTCGACAGCTACTATTTCAGGATTGCCGTTTTATTCCAAAAAGCCGATAATCATCAGGAAGCCCGGCGTCTGTTGAATAAATGCCTGAACCTCAATCCTTCCAGTCCCCTGTATTACTGCTCGCTCGGGGACAGTCTTATCGGTCTGGGAAAATTACAGGATGCGATCAACGCTTACAATCAGGCTGTCGAATTTGATCGGGCAGATGCGGATGCCTACTACAACCGATTAGGTAACTCTCTGATGAAAACCGGAAATTTTTCGGAGGCGGTAGCCGCGTTTCAAACAGCCATACGGCTCGAGCCGCTGCCCATCTATTATCTGAACCTGTCTTCCGCCTACAGAAAAATGGGGCTTGATCACGAGGCCGATCAGACAATCGGCAAAGCCGATAAAATCCACTGAATTAAACTCTGCCCAGTTTGCGCTGCAACTCCTTGAAAACGTGATAGAAATATTCGTTTTCTTCCATTTCTTTTTTCAGAATCAGGCCTATTTCCGAAATTTCTTCCATATGAATGATTAAATTCACGCTCCTGTTCAACGTGTTCATGTAATCCATCGTGGCAAACGTCGAGCTGATCAGGACAACGAAAACCTGCCGGCGGACGGACATGGGAAGAGTCTCCAGATATTTAAGGACCTGGTTGACGCCGTCCTTGTCCGTGTCATAATGTTCATTGACAACAATCACGTTGAACGTCTGAAACGTCGTGTACTTCAGAGCTTCTTTCGCCGTCATCGGTTCAATCACGTTAAAGTTAAGCGTTTGCAGATTTTCTCTCAGCTTTTGCCTGATCGCCGGATCGTTCTCGCAGATCATGGCCGAGCTGGTATCCATATCCCGGTAGTCAAAAGGACGGCCCGAGTAATCGATCTCCTCTTCGACTGATTCTGGTGCCAATTTATCCGTGTTCATAATCCATTCCCGATAGTTATTTTATTAAGTCCGGACATTATCTTTTCCATGTGTCCATTTTTGCTTTTCCGTAAGACCGGTCGACTTCCAGCGTTCCGATATTGACGGCTTGATCGCCGCGGGCTTTCTTGACGGCATCGATACCGCGATTGACTACAGCTCTGTTCGTCGCAAACGCAATGGCCGTTTCCTCCGTAATCAAATCCTTGCTGAAATGATCGATAATGCAGTCGTCAAAAGTCATCATGCCGAAAGGCCTTCCCTGTGTGATGATATCATTAAATGTTTTTCCTTCCGATTCGCCGTGCAGAATAACATCCTTCACCCGCAGGCTGGTGCTCAGTGTTTCAAATGCGGCAACACGCCCCCCGCCTATTTTCGGCAGTAAACGCTGACAGGCGATCCAGCGGATGGCATCGGCCAGCCGCACACGTATCTGATTTTCTTCATCCCGCGGGAACATACCGATAATACGGTTGATCGTCTGTCCCGCATCCACGGTGTGCAGTGTACTCAATACGAGATGACCGGTTTCCGCGGCGCTTAAAGCGATTTCGACCGATTCCCGGTCGCGCATTTCACCGACCAGAATCACCTTGGGAGCCTGGCGCATCGCGGCCCGTAAGCCGCTGGAAAATGTATCGAAATCCTTGCCGAGTTCCCGCTGATTGATTGTAGCCTTCTTCTGTGGATGCGTGTATTCCACCGGGTCTTCCAGGGTAATAATGTGGACGGAACTGGTTTCATTGATTTCGTTGATGATCGCGGCCAGTGACGTGGTTTTACCGGTGCCGGTCGCTCCGGTGACTAACACAATGCCGTTTTTCTCGCGGGATATCCTGTAATAGGCATCCGGCAATCCTAGATCGGCGCAGGAAGGAACAAGGGATTCCAGCTTTCTTAAGACAATCGAATAATTGCCCATTTGCGAAAAAATATTCACGCGAAAACGCGCCACGCCGGTCAATTCATACGACAAATCGCATGCGCCTTCCTTAAGCAAGTCCGTCATGAGACGGTGATCCTGATTCACCAGGTTCAAAGCAAAAATTTCCGTCTGAAACGGCGTCAGTTTCTCAAAATGCGGCCTCAGCGGAACGGGAACCAGCTGACCGGCAGCCTCCACCTGAAAAGGTTTGCCCACGGTTATGATAAAATCAGAAATGTTGGGATACGACTCCAGCATTTTGGTCAGAATATGATCAATTTCCGGCTTTCTCATATACGATCCTTTCTCGATACATTACGCTTCGGTAAAATCGGTCGGCGGTTGTCTGAGCAGCGGACGGAACCGGGCTTTTTCATTGGCTTTGATATAGGCATCATCGCCGCTTATCCAACCGCGGTTGTACAGATCCATAATGGCATCGTCCAGAAGCTGCATCCCGTATTTTTTACCGGTCTGCATCATGGAGGGAATCTGGTAGGTCTTGGATTCCCGGATTAAGTTGCGGACCGCCGGCGTGGCAATACAGATTTCCAGAGCGACGCAGCGGCTTTTGACATCAATTCTCTTGAATAAAACCTGAGAAATAACGGCGCGTAAACCATCAGCCAGTGTCGAGCGGATCTGCAACTGTTCGCTGGCGGGAAAAACTTCGATGATTCTGTCAACGGTTTTGGGCGCGCTCGTCGTATGAACGGTGGAAAAAACCAGATGGCCGGTGGAGGCCGCTTCAATCGCCAGAGAAATGGTTTCCAGATCGCGCATTTCTCCGACCAGAATAATATCCGGATCCTCGCGTAATGCTCCCCGTAATGCCGCAGTAAAAGTTTTGGTATGCACCCCCACTTCGCGGTGGTTGACGATGCAATTTTGGCTCTTATGGACAAATTCGATCGGGTCTTCAATGGTAATGATATGGTCCCGGCGCAGGCGGTTGGCTTCATCAATAATAGCGGCCAGCGTTGTGGACTTGCCGCTGCCGGTCGGCCCTGTCACCAGTACAAGGCCCCGCGGAAGCTGGGCCAGTTTGGCAATTACGTTGGGCAGTCCCAGTTGCTGACAGGTCTGAATTTTATCGGGAATTTCTCGAAAAACCGCTGCCATGCCGTTTTTCTGCCTGAAAAAATTGACACGATAACGGGCCAGATTGGGCACTTCATAGGCAAAGTCGACATCGCCGGTTTCTTCGAACTGTTTGATTTTGTGTTCCGGAGTAATTTCATAAAGAAGCACTTTCAAGGCATCATTGGTAAGAACATCATACTTAATCCGCTCGATATCGCCGCGAATTCTGATTGCCGGCTGCTGTCCGGCGACAAGATGAAGGTCGGATGCGCCCTGATCGTGCATTAAATTAAAGAAAGCGTCAATTTTGGCCATCTATTTGCTCCTCGAGGTGATTTGATTTTCCTTATCATTTTTTCTTTGTGAAAAGAATATCTTATTTGAAAATTTCACATTCATCGATAAAAACATATTTCATTTTTTTATGTGCGTAGAGTATAAGAAAAACCCTGCTGTTTTGTCAATTCAATAATCATAGCAACTATGGCTTGACACCGCGATCATCAATAATATATGCTTCCGTGCAATTACCCGGCGGGAATTCTTAAGGTTGGGGATGTAGCTCAGCTGGGAGAGCGCGACGTTCGCAATGTCGAGGCCAGGGGTTCGATCCCCCTCATCTCCACCAGAATCTCATTCAGCAGTTATCATCGTCTTGCTGAACAATGTTAATTCTTCAGCAAACCCAATCTTCGGGGGAAACATGAAAAAGCTTGCCATGACTCAAGAAAAAACGGCATCGCTGATGATGCTCGTCATGTTTCTGATGATCGTTTTCATCGGAGCATGCGCCACGACGCCGGCCACCAGGGCAGTCTGGTCAAAGCCGAATGCCGCACAGCAGGATTTTGCAAAAGACATGGATGACTGTATGAAAAAAGCCCAGGCGACGGGTAGCGCGTCGACCAATGTGGATATGTATAACCGCTGCATGGAAACACGGGGCTGGACATTGAAAGAAGTCAAATCGGTTTCTGAAAGTTCCGGTATTACAGAGCGTTACACCTTTGCCGACGGTACCCGTTATGAAGGAACAATGGCAAACGGCAAACCGCATGGCCGGGGAACTTACAACTGGACAAACGGCAACAAATACGAGGGCGACTGGTTTGAAGGAAAAATGAGCGGCAAGGGGAAATACACCTGCAAAAACGGCCGCGAGTTTACCGGCAATTTTGAAAATAACAAACCGGTGGGTTTTACGATCAACTGCAGCGGCAATGTGTATTACGTTCCGGACAGCCGTCAAAAGGCCCAGCCAAGACATGGGTCGTATACCGATGCCAACGGCAATAAATACGAGGGGCAGATTATCAACGGCAAATTACACGGCAAGGGCAAGATTACCTCTCCGAGCGGCAACAAATATGAAGGCGACTTTGTAAACGGCAAAATCGAAGGCCGGGGAACCTATACCTGCAGCACCGGCAAGACGTTTACAGGCTATTTTAAAAACAATAAACCGGTGGGCTTTAAAGTTAAATGCAAATGAATCCCGTCACGCTTCCCCCCCCCCGCTTTGAAAACACGAAAGACCGTTATCAAATCTCTTTCGACAACAACTTGATAATCCGGTTATTTTCGGGCCACCTCTACGAAAGACAGATCGGCATTTGAAGGCTTTTTTGCCGCTGGAAACATCCTCAGGATCGAATTTCAAATGATTACATCCTTTTTATAATCGTTTCGATTTCCGAACCGTAAATTCGCATCTTCCTTTGTGATAAATATTTTTCGGGATGATCCGCATCCAGCGCGAGATCCAAAAGATTTTTATCCGGCAGAAACATGAAGACCGCGCGATTTTCTTCCTTCGCCCGGTGAAAACGCCATAGGTACAACTTCTTCAGCAGATCCTTCTGCTCCTGATTGAGGGCATTATAACCTTTTATTTTTGCATACCCCCACCGGTTGAATTTTTTCTCCCGCCAGTCCGTCTCGGCAATTCTGGCAAACGCTTCCCGCGCGGATTCCTGAAGATTTTTGGCGGTCAGTTCCGCCGTCTGCTTTTGATAAAGATCGGGAAGGTAAATCACATCCTGGACGGCGTATTCAACCTGTTCCTCCGTCAGCGGACGATTATCCCAATGGGAACGCTGGATTTTTTTGTTTTTTTTCAATTCCACGCCGACAAATTCTTTAATCATTTTGTCCAGAGACAGCTCCCGGAAACCCAGAAGAAACGCCGCCCGGTGTGTATCAAAAATATTTCTGAAACCGAATCCGTAATCTCTCCGGAGAAGACGGATATCGTTATCCGCAGCATGAAGAATCTTGACAATACGCTGATTATCAAAAAAATCGCCTAAAAAAGACAAAGCCACATCGCCCAACGGATCAAAGAGGTAGGTCGTGTGATTGGCATGGATCTGAATCAGACAGAGTTTTTCCCTGAAATAATGAAACGAATCGTATTCCGTATCGATACTGAGAATTTTTGCCCGCTCGAAATCAGCAACGGCGCGCTTCAGTTTGTTTTGTGTATCGACCAAAAACCATTTCGCATTCATGGCGGGTAATTTAACCGAAATGCGAATTTAATGCCACAAAAATAACCAGAAAAATTGCCAAAAAAACAAGGACAACATAATCGGCGGACGAAAATTTCAATTCCACAAAGGACGAACGCCCGCCACGCCGGTAGCTTCGGGCTTCCATGGCCAGGGCGATATCGTCCGCTTTCCGGAAAATGCCCAGCAGCATTTTTGAAATCAAAGACAAAAAGGAATTCATCCGGCCGGCAACACTCTGTCGCCGCAGACAAAACCCTCTGGCTTTCCGGGCGGCATCGATTCGTTCTTTTTCCATCAGCAACAGGGGCATGAGCCTTAAAGCCAGCGCGACCATCACGGCAACGTCATCCACCGGCAGCCGCAGTTTTTTGAAAGGTTTTAAAAAATATCTCAGTGCCGCAATGATCTGGGAAGGTGCCGTGGTCATCGTCAACAAAACGGCCCCGACAATGAGACATAAAAATTGTCCGACCACAAGGGTTCCCTGTTTTAATCCGGCAGACGAAAAGGCAATCCCCAAAAAAGGGATCGTCATCATGGAGCGTTTATCGTCGCTGAATAAAAGATGCGACAGAAAAATCAGGACGATAAAGAAAAGGACCGGTCTGATCGACTCACCGATTGTCCGCAGACGTATGCCGCTGGCCATAGCCAGCAAAAACAAACCGATGCCTGAAGCAAAAACCAGCGGTTGTTCGACCTGAAAAATCAACAGACTCAACAAGACGGTTACAGCGAGTTTCAGGCGGGGATCCAGCCGGTAAATGAACGACTCTCCCCTGATAAACGAACCGGTGCGGTACATGTTCAATCCTTACGACGCGCGGTCATGGAAATAATTTCCTTTAAGGCGTCTTCCATATGGACAATGCCCGTTCGGACCGGAAAGCCCGTTTGCTTCAGCCGGATGAGAAGTTCCGTAATCTGGGGAAGCTGAAGCCCCAGTTTTTGCAGGATTTCAAACCGGCTGAAAATTTCCTCCGGATCGCCCTGCATGCAGATTTGGCCCTGATCCATCACGACGATTTTCTGCGCGCGGGAAGCTTCCGCCATGTTATGGGTGATGTGAATGATTCCCACGCCTTCGGCATGCAGTTTGTCGATAATCGCCAGCACCCTTCCGGAGGCTGCCGGATCCAGAAAGGCGGTCGGCTCATCCAGAGCAATATAACGCGGCCGCATAGCCAGCACGCCGGCAATCGCCACCAGTCTTTTTTCGCCGCCGGAAAGATCTTCGATATTGCGGGCGGCAAGTCCGTAAATGCCCACCCGGCTGAGGGATTCGGCAATCCTTGCCCTGATCTTCGCCGCTGGCAGACGCAAATTTTCCGGACCGAATGCCACATCGTCTTCGACCGTCATCCCGACGATTTGATGATCGGGATTCTGGAAAACCATGCCCACCCGTGACCGGATATCGGGTTGGTTCTCTTTATGATCCGTCCTTAATCCGCCGACGGTGACATGACCTTTTTCGGGCACAAGCAGCGCATTGCAATGCCTGATCAATGTGGTTTTGCCGCAGCCGTTCGGACCGATTAAAGCCAGACGTTCTCCCTCCCGGATTTGCAGAGAAACGCCGCGTAGGGCTTCAATGCCTTCCGGTTCATACCGGCAATAAACATCTTCCAGAACAATCAACGTCGTTTCCTCAAATCTCTATGCGGTTTTTTAACCGGGAACTGATCAGGACAGCCAGCGCTATTTTGATAAGATCGCCCGGGATAAAAGGTACTACCCCGACGATCAGCACCTGCGGAAGACTCATGTTCGCAATCCATGCCAATTGAATGCTTCCCGCAACATAAATGACCAGCATGCCCAGCACCATGGAAAATACCTGCCAGACCGCGCCGGCGTTTTTTTTCATGCGATGGACATGGCCGATGACAAAAGCGGCAATGATAAAACCGAATAGATAACCGCCGGTTGGCCCGAACAAAATGCCCAGCCCGGCTTTGCCCCCGGCAAAAACCGGCATTCCCACCACGCCCAGCAAGACATAAATTATCTGGCTGACAACCGCCAACGGACCGCCAAGAAGAAGGGCGGCGACATTCATAAAAAATGTCTGCGCAGTAACCGGCACGGGCGGAAGAGGAATAACAATCAACGCCCCCGCTGCCGTCATGGCTCCGAAAAGCGCCGCATAGACCAGGCCTCTGGTTGGCAGTTTGCCGTCAATCATCACTGTTTTGATCTTTTCCGTTTATTGTATTCAACAAACCGTCGGCTCCATGTTCCCCGGAAATACTTCAACGATCATTCCGGATCAAAGGCCGTGGCGGATCGTACAACAGAAATTCATTATTGAAAACATTTTATATCAGGATGAAAAATCAACGCTATGCGTTCGACGGCATCAAAAATGCGCGGCGAAGCCCTGTTGATCAGGTCGGCGTCTATCAGATAGATTCTGTTGTTTTGCACGGCCGGTATTTTCCCGAATCTGCCCCAGAATTTTTTAACAATCGAAAATTCCTGATCATTGACCATCGGCGCAAAAACAATAATGTCCGGCGATGCGGCCATGATCCCTTCCGTGCTGTAACGGGGATAATTGGCCGTATCATGTCCGGCAATGTTGATGCCCCCAGCTTTCTCAATCACTTCGTGAATTAACGTATTCCGGCCGGCCGTTATCATCGGGTCCATCCCCAGTTGAAAAAAAACGCGCGGCCTGTTTTTACCGCGTATCCGGGCGGTTATTCTATTCATTCGCTTTCTCAGCCCGTCTGCCAGTTCGTCGGCTTCCTTGGTGCGACCGGTTATTTCCCCGATCCGCATGATGCTTTCCAGAACGCCCCGGGTATCCGACGGTTTTGTAACATACACCGGCAATCCGAGACGTTCCAGTTTTTCTACGGTATCTTTTTTGTTCCCGTCGGCAGTGGCAATGATCAGGTCCGGTCTCAAAGAAACAATTTTTTCTATGGACGGATTGGTAAACCCGCCCACTTTTCCTTTGAGGCGGGCTTTTGGCGGCCAGTCGCAGAACGTGGTTACGCCGACGATTCTGTCCTCCAGACCCAACGCATAAAGGGTTTCCGTAATACCGGGGGCAAGGGACACGATTCTCTGCGGCACGCGACGGACATGGACGATGCGGCCCATTTCATCGGTGACCGTCCGCGCGCATGCCAAGCCCGCGCAAAATACCGCCAATATCAAAACGGAAAATACGATCACGGCATTGTCTTTGAAAGACAGATGCTTAAAACTCAACCGAAACGCCTCCTTTGAATGTGACGCCGGGCATCGGATAATAAAAATTGGGCATGGCGTACTGTTCATAATCGATACCGAAAGACGAATACTTCACATCGGCGACATTATCCACGCCCAGAAACGCGGTCAATTTCATTGTATCCCAGACCGGTTTGTACTGGAGAACAATATTCAGCAATGTCCTGTCTTCCAACTTTTCAGTAGAATTGTCGCTGTCGCCGGAAAGATACGCTTTGCCCACATGTTGAACTTCCGTTCTGAGCGTAACATGACCGGGCAGGTATATTTCCAGACCGACATTGGCCGCGTGCCGGGGAACCATCGGCATTTCTTTTTTGTTGTAGAGGCCCTTTTCAAAGGTCGCCTTGTGATACGTGTAATTTCCAAATATCCTGAAATACTTCTGCAAGAGATAGGCAAAGGACGCTTCCACGCCGTCATGCCGTGTCTTACCGGTATTACGGTTTTCTCCCGTAAACGTTTCAGGATCGTAAACATATTCGATTTCGTCCTCCATGTCCAAACGGAACAGAGCAACCCCCAGTTTCAGATTATTCAGCAGATAATACTCTGCGCCCATTTCCATGCTTTTCCCTTTTTCTTTTTCCAGACTCTTCAGGAAATTCCCTCCGAAACCGCTGAATGACGCCACTTCATCCAGAAAAGGAATTCGGTAAACGGTGGCGTACTTGGCGAATATTTTCGACTGATCGCCCCAGAGCCACGTAAGTCCAGCCTCATACGCTTCGGCTTTATAAATATTCTTCTGATTTGTAAAATTATTGGACGGCGTCGAAAAATCTTCATTGGACCCTTCGACCGACACGCGATCGAAACGGTAACCGGCGCTGAGAATCAGGTTTTTCAACACGCTGAATTCGTCCCGGATGTAATATCCCAGGGCATCCCGCGTAAAGTCGGCGGTGCTTAACCGGTCCGTCCTTCTGCGATTGCTGAAAATATCCTTCGCGTACGGTTCATGATAATAATCCAGCCCCATGATCACTTTGTTGTGAAAACCGAAAATATTCTTCTCCAAAATATACCGGGGCGTCATGCCGAATGTCTCGGCATCGGTGTCGGAATAATTATATGAAAACCATGACGGCATGTTCATCTGAAGATCTTTTTTCCCATAGAGAAAATTGACTTCGGTTCTTCCCCAGGCCCCCCAGAACGATTTCACATCAAACTTGATATTGGTGTACTTATCGGATCCGTCGTTATCATCGTTGGCATTCATGTAATAATCCGGCATGGCGGGCTGATACTGCCTCCTGTCCTTCACCATCTGGGCTTTGGTCAGAGCGCCGGGCATCTGATAATCCACCCGGTTAAAAGAAACGCCCAGCGACATGTTCAGGATATCCCCGGCAAAGTATCCCACATCCAGCCCTCCGCCGCGCGCCGAATACTTTGAGCGGTCCCTGTATCCGGAGCTGAAATTGTTTTCGCCCGTCAGAGCGTAAGTCCATTTGCCGGTAGCGCCGCTCACACCGATCCGTTCATCGTGCAGACCGTAACTCCCGCCGATGGCCGACAGGTTGACGGTCGGTTTCCCTTTTCCTTTTTTAGTGATGATATTGATCACGCCGCCGACAGCCGCATCGCCGTACAGAACGCTTCCCGGTCCGCGGACAATTTCGATTTTCTCGACGCCGTTGACGGGCATCTGCAACCAGTTGATGGAGGCCATGTCGGTCCGGTTCATCCGGCGCCCGTCCAGCAGAATCAGTGTTTTGCCGAAAGGATTATCTCCGCCGAATCCGCGCATGTCGATCTGCGACTGCGACGAATTCCCGCTGTACGTCCTAAACGCAATACTCTCGATTCTGTCCAGAACTTCCACCAGGGTCGTCGCACCGGAATCGTTGATCTCCTCTTCGGTAATTACGCTGACGCTCGACGGTGTCTTTCTAATTTCCTGCGCATCGCGTGTTGCAGTGACAACGATTTCGCCCATCGTGACCAGCGCATTGTCGGCATCCTTCTGGGAAGCGTTTGCGGGTGAAAAAACAACTACGGAAAAAAACAGAACAAAAAAAAGAATCTTCTTCATGGAGCTTCTCCTTTCCCCCTCGGGATCAAAGTAAGTTGTGCTCACCGTAAAGTTTCCTGGCTTGCGGCGACCTACTTTTCACTCCTTCCGGACGCTAAAACGTCCGTGGATCAATGTGAATTTCGTTCCGCTTACAGTTGCGGGGCAGCGCCGGACTTTAACCGGCTTCCTTTATCTGGCAGCCTTTCCTGATTTGTTTTCTGAAGCAGACGGCGGCGGATCTCCCGTTTATGCGGGATCACCGGCCGGTTGCCCTTTGAAATCAAACCAGCAATATTCAATTTGTCAATAGTGTTGCGCGAGGCGATCCGTCATGCGGATTTCGGTCGACGAAAACGTCGACGTCATAAACCTCTCTGATGTTCGCCGCGGTAATGACTTCCGCGGGCATTCCTATAGCATAAATTTTCCCGCAATCAAGCAAAATTATCTTATGGGCGTGTTGCGCGGCCAGATTAATGTCGTGCGTGACAAACATCACGGTGAGATTCTGCACGGCATTCAACTGCCTCAACAGGGATAAAAACTCCGCCTGATGCTTCAGGTCCAAAAAAACCGTGCTCTCATCCAGCAGAAGAATTTTCGGCTCCTGGGCCAGAGCTCTTGCGATCAGAACGCGCTGACGTTCTCCCGCGCTGAGTTCATCCAACCTCCGGGCGGCAAAAGAAATGGTATCGGTTTTTTCCATGGCCTCCCGGACAATCCGGTAATCCTTCTTATCTTCAAAACGGTAATTGTTCAAATGCGGAAACCTTCCCATGAGAACAATTTCTTCCGCGTAAAACGGGAACGTCACCGCCGTTTCCTGAGGCACAATGGCCACTTGGCGAGCCATCTCCTTGCGCGGCCAGCCCGTCGTTTCCCTGCCGTCGATCAGCATCCGCCCCCCATCGGGAAACAGCGTACCGTTGATCATTTTCAAAAGCGTTGTTTTGCCGGAACCGTTGGGGCCGATCACCGCAACCATTTCCGCCGCTTCAATGGAAAACGAAACGCCGTTCATCACCGGTTTCCCCGGATAACTGAAACGGATATTTTCGGCTGTAATAACAGACATGATCAAAGCCTCTTTCTTTTCAGAAGAAAAATAAAATACGGTGCGCCGCAGAGCGCCGTGACAACGCCGACCGGCAATTCCGCAGGCGCCAAGAGCACCCTCGCGACGGTATCGGCCGCAATCAAAAACGAGGCGCCGAATAACGCGCAGACCGGCAGAATCAAACGGTGATCGGAACCGAAAACAAGACGCATCAGATGCGGCACCATCATTCCCACAAAACCGATGATGCCGGCCAGGGAAACCGCTACGGCAATCATGAGCGAGGTAATCACCATCAGCCATTTTTTTGTTCTTGCCACATGCACACCCAGATGTTCGGCCGTTTCCTCCCCCTGCACAATCAGATTCAACTTTCGCGCCTGCGCGTAAAGCAAAACAAAACCGGACAGCAGGCAGAGGGCGGCGACAAGAATTTCCCTGGCTGAAGCGTGAGAAAGATCGCCCATCAGCCAGAACGTGATGCTGTGCAGTTCCATACTGTTGACAATGGATAGAAAAAAAAGAATGGCGGCCGAAAAAAAGGCGTTGACAACGACACCGGACAGCAAAAGCGAATTATCCAGCAGGGGGCCTCTGGTTTTTCCGGCCATCATGAATACAATAAAAACTGTCGCCAGCGCGCCCGCGAAAGCCAGCAGCGGTATCCCCAGATAAAAAGCACCGGCCCCGATCACAATGCCGATAATCGCGCCAAGCGCTGCCCCTCCGGAGATGCCCAGGATATAGGGATCGGCCAGGGGATTGCGCAAGATCGCCTGAAAAACAACGCCGCCCAGCGAAAGCGCCGCGCCGACAATCCCTGCAAAAACGATCCGCGGCAGACGCACCGAACAGATAATCAATTCTTCTTCTGAAGATAAAGGCGATTGCCCCGTCAAAGGTCCGAAAAAAAACGTTAAAACCCTTCCCGGTTCGATGGAAACACTTCCCACAGAAACAGCGACAAGGCTGAGCGCCAGCAGGATAAAGATCATCAGGGCGCTGATGTGCAGCACCCGAAACAGACTGATACGGCGGTAAATGGGTATTTCCTCCTCAATGACGGTATGACGCTTATATCCTGTCTTTGGCGTGTTTTCCACCACAAAAAAAACCGGGCGGCCGACAGGAAGACGGAGGAATTAGTTTTATGTTTTGTCTTCTTCCGGCTGCGGTTTTCCCGGAGGCAGATCCTCTTCTTCCGTTTCTTCCATCACCGGCGCTTCTTCGGATGGCAGCGGCTGTTGTTCGCCTTCCTCAACCGTCGCCGGATCCTGTGGTTCGGGTTCCATTCCGGCAATCCAGAGCGGATGACGATGCCTCGCGTAATCCAGACGCACCCTGCCGGTAAAGATCCCGCGCACCATCGGCCAGTTGGGCCGCAGCGCAATGGCGGCCATGTGGGCCAGAAACGCGAGGAAGAACAATATAAAACCGATATTGTGGATCCATGTAGCCCAGAGCAAAATGCCATGCGACATATCCGGCGCGTAAATATTTTTGTATGTCTTCACCATCCCCGATATGATCAGCATCAGAATAATCAAGGCCATTGCGGCGTAGGCCAGACGCTGCTCCGGCAGATATTTGCGCATGGGCGGCTCTTCACCGAATCCAAACAGACTCTTGATGACGGTTACCGATTCGGACAAATCGCCTTTCCGCGGAAGCAGTTCTTTTTCGCCCCGCAGACCGTGATAAAAAACATGGAACACGGCCGCTGCCGTAAACACCAGCGCCGCCGCGTAATGCAGGTACAGTGACGTTATAAAGTCCGCCGACCAGCCCAGACCCGGAACGTCAATAATATAGTAGCGTTTGCCGACGGGCAGCTCAAATATTCCGGTTAAAAGCAGGATAAGGCCCGAGAGGGCGATGGCCCAGTGCTCGATCAATTCCATCGCGCCGTGGCGGACAACACGATTTTCTTGTGTCAGAATTTTATCGGTCATGGTCTCATTCCTCCCTGCCCGCTTTTTCTTTACGGCTGATGATCCGTCCCCACACTCCAACAACAGCAGCCGCCGCCAGGCCCAGAACAGGCGCAGCCAGAACCGCCTTCCCCAGAGCATCCGTTCCCACCATTCTACGCTCGACGTTCATTTTCATGTCCGGCTGCCCCGGCTTCTTTATCATTGTTTTATTAATTTCCTCAAAAGGAACCGGAGAAACGTAAAGCGTGGCGGTGCCGCCGTTTTGTGTTTTGCCGTATAGATACCCGTTGATGCGGGCGGCCCGGGACAGGGCGGCTTTTTCAATGGCTGCTCTGGAACCGATCAGCATCGCTTCCCGCGGACAGGCCTCAATACAGCCGGGCAGTTTGCCCTGCGTGAGACGATCAACACACAGATCGCATTTATACATGACGCCGTTGCCCATCAGGCCGGGCAGAACATTGAGATAAATGCCGACGCCGGATTGCCGCTGGGGAATTTCCCACGGACAGACATCGCGGCACTTCGCACCGCCGAAACAGAGATTCTGATCGATGACCACCGCGCCGCTTTTATGTTTGTGATTCGCGGAAAAAGGGCAGATGGTCGCGCAAGCCGGATTATCGCAGTGCATGCAGCGTCTCGGAACAAAGATTGTTTTTGCCTGACCGGCCACCCTGACGTCGGCCTTGTGTACATAAATAAAATTGTAAGGGGTCAAACGATCGGCAACATCGCGCTTGTGCGACCAGTCTTCAATGGTTTTTCTCGGCCAGGGTTCGGGAATGGGATCGATCACCTGCGGAATCTTATCCCTGTTGATTTCTTTGCAGGCACCGACACAGGCGGGAATTTCACGATCGACACAGCCGTCGCAAAGACTCAGATCAATCAGCGTTGATAAGCGTTGCTCTGTCCCGGCAAAAGATTTTTTCGGCAGACTCATACCGGAAAGCGCTGCCGCTCCCGCCGTCAGTTTCAGAAAAGACCGGCGGCCGATTTTCAAGTTCTTCTCTTGTTTCATAAGATTTCTCCGTTACATGATATGGACAAATCATAGGGTGGAAAAAACTTCTTTTCATTGATGTACATCAATTTTCACAAAATCGACGATTTCCCTGAACAGGGAAACGTCGGTAAACATCGGCCAATTGTTATGGCCCGCACCTTTGATGATCCACAGTCGTTTCCGGCCTTCGGGAAGGGCGTTATATAAATTTATCGCGTGTTTGACCGGCAGAATTTCATCCCGCTCCGCTCCAACGACGGCAATTTTATTTTTAAATGTTTTCAAATTTTCCATGCTGTCGTATTGATCAGTCAATACCAGTTTAACCGGGAAAAAAGGGAAAAGCGATTTGGCAACAGATGCCAGCGTATCCCACGGTGTTATCAACATGATACCGGCGACGGGAACCGGTGTCTGTCGGACAATCGCGGCAACCACACCGCAGCCCAGCGATTCGCCGCCCAGATAAAGAGGATCTCCGTAGTGCTCGCGGGCCAGGCGGACCGTCTCCAGGCCGGCGGCGACAAACGGTTTTTCTCCAACTTTACCGGGACGGCCGCCGTACTTTGGATATTCAGCGAGAATGACGCGGAATCCAAGGTTCATAAAAGGGGTCAAATAAAACCCTCTGTCCAGGGCAGTTCCGCCGTTGCCGTGAAAAAGCACAATGGTGCCGTTGGGTGCCGGCGCATCAATGGCGGAAACCAAACCCTGATAATCATCTCCTGTCGCCTGCCAGAAGTTCATGTTTTCATTTGCCAGCGCCTGTTTTGTCGGCCACGTGGCATCGGGAAAATAAAGAAAGCGGTTTTGCATGTTGCAGCCTCCTAAAGAACTGACGGCAATCAGGATGATGATTAATACTGTTCTCATCTGAAGGATCTCTGTTATTCATTTTTCTTTTTTTAATAGCACTTAGGGTAACAAATTGGATTATTTTGTAAAGAAGATTCTTCGGCACTGCGAAAGAGAACAAGTTTGAATGTCCGGCCGTGCCCCGTTTTTTCTTTCAAAGATATTTAATCGTCCGGCAGCAGACGGTTAAATCGACATTAAATTGATATTAATGTCCTGCCCGTCGAAAATTCATCGCAGCGTGCTGCGGAGAGCATCCACTCCCGGCAAAGAAAAGTTGTTGAAATTTTTATACAATCAAAATAGAGGTACCCTATCACAAACGAGGGGTATCTATGATTTCCAAAAGAGCGTCCAAATTTACGTCTTTCATTGTGATGGATGTTATGGCGAAAGCCGAAGAACTGGAACGTCAAGGCGAAAAAGTCATCCATATGGAAGTGGGGGAGCCTGATTTCCCGACGCCGCCGGTGATTATGAAGGCAGCCAGGGACGCACTGGCCAAGAATAAAACCCTGTACACGCACGCGCTGGGACTGCTGGAACTCAGACAGGCCATCTGCGATTTCTATTATCTGGAATACGGCGTCAGCATTACACCCGATCAGGTCCTGGTGTCCACCGGCACGTCGCCCGCTTTGCTTTTCGCGATGCTGGCGATCCTTGATCCGTGTGATGAGGTCATTATTTCCAATCCGCGTTACCCCTGTTACCAGAATTTTATTCTCGCGGCCGGAGGCAAAACCCGGGAGGTCAGAACCTATCCCGAAGACGGATTCCAATACCGTCCGAAAGACATCAAAAAGAAACTCTCTTCACGGACAAAAGCGATTATGATCAATTCGCCTTCCAATCCGACCGGCATCGTCATGACCGAAGAACAATTGCAGAATGTCGCTCAGTTCGACAAACAGTATATTATCTCCGACGAAATTTATCATGGCCTGGTTTACAAAGACCGCGCGCATTCCATCCTGGAATTCACGGACAAAGCGTTCGTGATCAACGGATTCTCCAAGCTCTATGCGATGACCGGCTGGCGGCTGGGCTACTGTATCTTTCCCAAAACGTTTTCCAAAGTCATGCAGCGCATTCATCAGAACTTTATGATTTCCGCCAACGGGTTTATTCAATGGGCGGGCATCGCCGCCCTGACAAAATCCCAAAAAGACGTGGCCAGAATGGTGCGGATTTACGATGAACGGCGCCGGTATATGCTGTCCCGTCTGCAGGACATGGGTTTCGTCATTCACGTCGAACCGACGGGTGCTTTTTACGTGTTTGCCGATGCGCGCCGATTCTGCAAGGATTCCTATAAAGAAGCTTTCCGCATTACCGAAGAGGTCAAGGTCGGCGTCACACCCGGCATCGATTTCGGCAGCGGCGGGGAAGGGTTTTTACGCTTTTCGTATGCCAATTCCCTGGAAAACATCAAAGAAGGCCTGAACCGCCTGGAGGGCTATCTCAAAAAACGCCGATAGTCCGTCGCCGGCCTTGCTGCCATGCCCATCCGTTAAGCATCAGCAAAAGGAATGGTTAGTTCGTAAATACCTCGGGACAAAACGGTCTGCACGGGAAAAGGCGCTTTTTCAAAAACTTTCAGCATGGATTTATTGGAAGCCAGCACGTCGGCGGTGAATCCCTTGATGCCCTCTTCGCGCGCCGCACGGATCAGCAGTTCGAAAAGATACGAGGCAATCCCCATATTCTGATAATCCTCATCCACAACAAAAGCGACGTCGGCAAAGGCATCCTGTTTCGTGCGGGCGTATCGCGCTTCGGCAATTATTTTTTCCGTGCCCGCCGCTTCGACAACGCCGACGATGGACATGACCCAGCGATAATTGACGTTGACGTATTCCTGCATCTTTTTATGAGGCATTGTTTTAATGGACGTGAAGTAGCGGGAATAAACGGCCTGATCGGAAAACCGGTAGAATAAGTCCCGCATCTTTTCTTCATCGGACGGTTTGATCGGGCGGAAAAGAACCTTGAGACCTCCCTTGAATTCATGCGAACAGATGAATCTGGCCGGGTAGAGATGTCCGGACTCGGGGAAATAAATCTGATCGGCGTAAAGCAGTTTCGCTTCCTTCGCCTGACGGACCAGTTCCTCCCGATCGTCGGGATGCGCGATATCAATCAGTTCCTGAGCACGCTCGCGCATCGTCTTGCCCATCAAATACGCCACACCGTATTCCGTCGCCACCAGGTCCATCGACTCACGGTTGGTAAACTGGAACGGCAGATTATCGACGGACAGAACGATATTGGGCAGACCTTTCCGGTTGCGGCTGGGCAATCCGAAAATGGTACGGCCGTTTTTGGAAAGCGACGCTCCGATAAAAAGTTCCTGGACATTTCCCGGACCGGCGGTGACATTCCCCTTGCCGGTATGCAGCGCGACATTGCCTGTCAGGTCAATTTTTCTGGCCGGCAGAATGGATATGGTTTTGTCATTCGTGCCGATTATTTTCGGATCGGTAATCACATCCTCCGGCTGAAATTCAACCAGCGGATTGCGGTCCAGCCAGCGCATCAGTTTTTCACTGCCCAGCAGATAGGACGCGGCACACTTGCCGCGGAACACGCCTTTGTAGCGATTGGTCACGGCGCCGCTCTGAACAAGGTCCATCAGAGAATCCGTAAAAAAAGGAGAATGGACGCCGAGATTTTTTTTCGTTGTGAGCTGAACCGCCAGGGCTTCGTAAAGAGGGCCAATCCCGAATGATACGCAACTGGCGTCTTCAACAACCGCGGCAATATTGGCGGCGATTTTCAGAAAAACATCTTCCACCGGCCAGCGGGGAATATACAACGGCGGTTCTGCGGATTCGACAAAAAAATTAAACTCATCCATATGAACCAGTGTGTCGCCCATGATGCGGGGCGCCTTGGCATTGATTTCGCCGACAACCAGATGCGCGGTTTCCATCGCCTGCCGCTCCACATCCACGCCGACCAGGCAGGCATACCCGTTTTCATCAGGCGGAGATATCTGGATGAACGTCGCATCAATGTGAATGGCGCCCGACTTAAACAGCTGGGGGATTTTGGAAAACCGGCTGGGGATAAGATCGATTCTTCCCGCGCTGACGGCTTCGGACGCAATCCAGCCGGAGAAAAAAGTCCTCAGACGAAATTTGCGGGAATATCGTTCATCAATCGGTATGGTATCGCCGATACTGACCAGCTGAATCAACTCCAGATCCTGGAGGTTCGGCTCTTCCGACGCCATAAGATTTTTAACCAGCGTGCGCGGTTCCGCCATGCCCGTCCCCAGAAAAATGGTCATGCCCGGCTCGATTTGAGACAGTACTTCACTGGGAGAAACAACCTTATCCTTCCACATACATTATTCCCTTTTTCAGTTGTAGGGTTAAAATTTAATTTACGCCGTTGCGAGACCGAACGTCTGAATTATAGGGAGGCGGCCTGTGCCTGTCAAGACAATTAAACCTTTTTAAACAGATATGGAAGGATGGCCGACAGGTGAAATATTTATGCTTTGCCCCCGGCGAAATGTTCTGTATAAGCATATTCTCAAAAAAAACGGTTTCGAGGATTCAATTTTGGCTTTATCGGGTTTCCGGCGACAATCCATTTTCGCGTTGTTTTTCTTGTTACTTGTGCTGCCTGATACGGCGTCTGCCGTAAATTTTTACGACGGTGCAAGGGCAAAACAGGGAACTTATTTTCTCACCTACACTTCCGTTTATGCCGCTGATAAAACAACAAACGGCAAAGGCAATCACGCGAGCAAAGACATGGGGCTGCTGAACGCCCAGGAATTGTTGCGTCTTTGCTATTATTCGCCTGATTTTGTGGCCACGGCTCTGGTTCCGTTCGGTTTAATGAAAATCGATTCTCTGGATCAGGAATCTTCAGGGATTGGCGATATCAATCTCGGCGCCGGTTATTTTCTGCCGATTCGAAACGTTGATATTCTCCCGATGATATTTGTGGAATATCCCACAGGCCAATACAGCTCTGCAAAATCAGCCAACATCGGCTCGAATCAGCTCGACATAAAACCCGTTGTTTTTCTTCACAAATCAATGGGCGACTTCAGCATAGATGCCGCTGTGAAATACGTCTTCCGTTTTGAAACTGAAAGAACCGATGTTCTGCCGGGCGACGAGTTTCATCTGCAGTGCCTTCTGGGTTACCATCTGACGGAAAAGTTCAAACTGGGCCCTTCGGTCAACTGGTTGCAAAGCAAAGAAAAAAAACAAAACGGGACGGCAGTCGACGACAGCGCCAGAGCAGTCCTTTCCGTTGGGGCCGATATTTATTATCGCTTTTCCCGGTTCGGTATCACCTTGACTTATCTTTGCGATGTTTATACTGAAAATTCAGCGCAGGGACATTTTGTGCAAATAAAAACGGTTTATCGCTTTTAGCGGGTTACTTGTTCCAATTTCCGGGCGATGCATTCCAGAGTGTCATCAAGTCTTCCCGCACTGCCCAGGTTTTTGGGAACCGAAAGCACCAGTTCCGAACCGCCTTCATATCCCGACAGTACCAGAAAAAACGGAAAATACTCCGTCGCCGGCGGGACAGCCCAGAACGACCGGGCGGAAAATCCGCCTCCGCAGAAAAAATTCAGATCGACCCGGCCCAGATTGGAAAAAATGCCCGAAAGCCCGTAGCGTCCCTTGCGATGCCGGTCACGAATCATCTTTTGCGCCCCGAACCGCACCAGTCGCAGCGGAATATATTTTACCAGTTGATCATATTTTTTTATCCGGCCTTCGAAACCGTGCCGGAGTTGATACGCCATGTCGTCGGCAATCAGTTCCGGCGTCGTATTTTTGTTGATCTCGACATAAAGATCCAACGTCAGATTGCCGGTGCTGCGCAACTCCGGCCGACGGGGCCGCATATCCACCGCCACGGCAAACCGCACGATGCCTTCCGCATGCCGCCAGGCTTCTTCCGCAGCAAACCGGGCGCATCGCGGCAAAAGCAGCGGCACCTTGCCTTTGATGCTGCGACGTTTCCAGATAACACCCCGGGCGTCGCCTTCGGGAAGTCCCGTAGGCGCAATGTGTTCGACGGGAAAAGCGCGGCGGAACTGCTTTTGAAAACTTTCAGCCATCTGAACTTCCGTCAGGGTCGACGTCGATCCCATGACGTTTTCTTTCCGCAGGGCCCGAAAAACGTCCTCGGCCCAGCACAGCGTTCCTCTGCCGTCCATGACACCGTGATGCGTGCGAAAAACAACCCGGGGAACCGGACCATGTACAAGAATCACCTCGCAGATCGGGCTCTCACGAAACGGCAGCGGTTCCAGTAAAACAGGCGCTCCTTCCGGCCCATGACCGTCCCATCGGCTTCCGTCTATTTCCCGAACACGCGGCGGATTGCCGGAATCGATCCAGCGGCTCCAGGCCAGATGACCTTTGAGAATGAGCCTCGCTCCGGGATTGGCTTCAGAGGCAACCGCCACAGCGGTGCGCCAGAGATACGGATCAAGCACACCTTCCCCGTCAAAAACAAACTGGTTGGCCACCGGAGGGCAGAGCGAATCCGTCGCCACATACGTACGTTCATTAAAACTCATTTTTCGCATGTACCCCTTATCCACAGCAGCACCTTTCAATGATAATTTCATTAATTTTATCACATCTTCATACGTGCTTCAGTTACTTTATGATGGCTTCTGCCCTCAAGAAAAAAATCAGGTTTCAAACAAATGTCTGAAACCTGACGGGATTGAAAAAATGAATCCCACCGGAATACTTTCAAGCGGATTCACTCAAGAACAGCGCCATATGCCGCCGAGCCGACCATCCGGACATAACGGCGCATGTAGCCGGGGGTAATCTGCTTATGCAGAGGCTTCCAACCGGCCAGCCTCCGGGCGATTTCCTGCGGTTTCAAATCCACGTCAAGACGGCGCGCGGGGATGTCGATGTTGATCATGTCGCCATCTTCAATAACGACAATCGGTCCGCCGCTCGCCGCCTCCGGAGAAACATGTCCGATGCAGGGTCCCGCCGTGGCTCCTGAAAAGCGGCCGTCCGTTACCAGCGCCACATTCGTGAAACCGGCCAGGTCAAGTCCCATGGTCACCGCAAGCGTCTCAGGCATGCCGGGTCGGCCTCTGGGACCTTCGTAACGGATGACAATGACTTCTCCTTCCTTGAGCGTTTTATCACGGATTGCCTGCAGAACATCGGCTTCGGCGTTGAAGATCCGCGCCAGACCGGGTGCTGGTATGGACGTAAAACATGTTTTTAATCAGACAAAGACCCCAGGCGATGGCGTGCTCCGCAACACTGACGGCATTGGCGCCGGCCGTGTTGGCGACCTTGATTCTCCGGGCAGTGCAGGCCTCCACATCGATGTGCTGATAGCCCACACTGGGTTGCTGAATAAATTTGAGAGATTTTGCCTCCGCTACGATATCGGCCGTTATCTTATGTTGGAAGGTGTAATCGCCCAGAACAATATCCGCCCTGGAAAGATTTATTTTGATTTCGTCGACAGACATCTCATAACCGGCAATCACCTCGAAATCAGGCACATCAGGTGTTTGCCGGATAAGAAGTTTCACGATCTCGCCAGATAAAGGAACCAGCGACAATACGATTTTGGCCATGTCAGGCATCCTGGCGACAAAGATAATTTTTTTCTATGTGCTTTGTTTATCATAAGTAAACCGGCGAGTTCAAGGATGGACCGGTTTGATCAAAATGCCGCCAACACGGCACAAAAAAGCCCGGCTTAAAAAAACCGGGCCTTTAGACTGGATTGACTCAAAAGAGGTTTGTCGCAATCAACGGCATTCGGTACAGATTGTCAGTTCAGCCAGCGGCGTACCGGTTTTTTTGCTGATGAATTTCAACTGGTCAACCGGAGCAAAATATTTCCCGCATTTTGAACAGGCCTGCATTTTGAAGGTGCGTCCCCAGATTTTGCGCTTGTCGCCGGTCGAGGTCATTTCAATATGACCGGTGGGACAGACATAAGCACAAGCGCCGCAGCCGATGCAGGCGTCCGATTTTTCGCTGTAAGGCGTTCCGACGTTTTTGTGCGACCCGCGGGAGAACAAACCGATGGCGTTCACGCCGACGACTTCTTCACAAACGCGCACGCAGGAGCGGCAGAGGATGCATTTGCCTTTATCCGTATCCGGAATAAATCTTGCCTGGGGTTCCACGCAAAGTTCTTTGGCCAGTTTTTGCAAAACCTCCGATTCGGGGCAGCGGGCCAGCAGCAGTTCCATGACCAGACGGCGGACATTCAGCACCCGGTCGCTTTTGGTATCCACAATCAAACCTTCTTCCGCGCCATAAAGACAGGATGTTACAATTCTGGTCCGATTTCCCTTTTTGATTTCCACCACACAAAGCCGGCAGGCTCCGGAACGGGAAACCGCCTCATGTGCGCAAAGCGTGGGAACGGCGATACCTGCACCGCGAATGGCTTCCAGAAGCATCGTTCCTTCCGGCACTGATATATTTTTTCCGTCAACAGTCAAATTTACCATGATTTATCCTACCTCTATTTCACGTTGATTGCGTCAAACTTGCAGCTTTCAAAGCACGCGCCGCAGCGGGTGCATTTGTCATTGTCAATGGTGTGAGCTTTTTTCTTTTCGCCGCTGATCGCCTGAACGGGACATACCTTGCTGCAAAGGGTGCAACCGGTACATTTCCCGGCATCGATGCTGTAGGTAATCAGCGCTTTGCAGACACCTGCCGGACAGCGGTGTTCTTTGATGTGCGCGTCGTACTCATCGCGGAAATATCGAAGCGTGCTGAGCACCGGATTGGGCGCCGAGCTACCCAGCGCGCACAAAGAACCGTCCGCCACGCCGGTTGCTATTTTTTCCAGAAGCTCGATGTCGCCTTCTTGACCCTTGCCCGCGCAGATGTCTTCGAGAATTTCCCGCATGCGGCGGATACCTTCACGGCAGGGAACACACTTGCCGCAGGATTCTTCCTGCAAAAAGGAGAGAAAATATTTGGCCACGTCCACCATGCAGGAACGGTCATCCATGACGATCATGCCGCCGGATCCCATCATGGAACCGACTTCATAGAGCTTATCGAAATCCACCGGCAAATCCAGCAGGCTTTCGGGAATGCAGCCACCTGAAGGTCCGCCCGTCTGAACGGCTTTGAACTTCCTGCCGTTGGGAATACCGCCGCCAATGTCATAAATGATCTCGCGCAGCGTCATGCCCATCGGAACTTCCACGAGTCCCGTGTTATTGATCTTGCCCACCAGCGAGAAGATTTTGGTGCCCTTGCTCTTTTCTGTGCCGATGGAAGCGTACCAGTCGGCGCCGTTATTGATAATCAAAGGAACGTTGGCCCAGGTTTCCACATTATTGAGAACGGTGGGTTTGTCCCACAGGCCTTTTTCCACGGCGTGGACATATTTGGCGCGCGGTTCGCCGGCGCGTCCTTCAATGGACGCGAAAAGCGCGGACGATTCGCCGCAGACAAAAGCACCGCCGCCCTTATTAATCGAAATATCGAAATCAAATCCGCTGCCCAGAATATTTTTCCCCAGCAGTCCGGCTTCCCGGGCGCTTTCGATGGCCATGGTTAAATGAATGACCGCCAGCGGATATTCGTTGCGCACATAAATATACCCGTGAGAAGCGCCTATCGCGTAAGCGCCGATGATCATGCCCTCAACGATACTGTGCGGATTGCCTTCCATCAGCGAGCGATCCATATACGCGCCGGGATCTCCTTCGTCGCCGTTGGCAATGATATATTTGGGCGAGCCGTGAGCCTTGCGGCAACCCTCCCATTTCGTTCCGGCCTGAAATCCGCCGCCGCCGCGTCCGCGAAGCGATGCTTTTTTGATTTCATTGATGATGCCTTCGGGATTCATTTCCGTTAAGGCTTTGGCCAGCGCACTGTAACCACCAATGGTGATATAGGATTCGATTCGGGTAGGATCGATAATGCCGTTGGATCCGAAAACCAGGCGCAACTGCTTTTTGTAGAAGGGAACATCTTCTTCCTTGAGCACCGTCTCCTTTGTATTTGGATCGCGGTACAGGAGTTTTTCTAAAATTTCACCCTTTGCCACGGTCTTTTCAACAATATCTTTTACATCATTCACCTTGACCTGTTGATAAAATATTTTTTCCGGGTAAATGACAACCAGAGGACCTTTTTCACAAAAACCGAAACAGCCAGTCGCTCGAATTTCCACGTTTAAATTATGTTTGGAAAGTTCCGCCTCCAGTGCATCCTTGACCTTGATGCAACCATAACCACGGCATCCGGTCCCGGCACAAATGGTGATTATTTTCTGATTGGGGTCGTAACTTCGTTTCAGATCTTCCTGAATCTGGTGCAAGACCTGTGCGTTTTGTATTTTTATCATGATTACTCCCCCTCTCCTTTGAACTTGCCGATAACCTTATCCACTTTATTCATGGTCATCTGGCCGTGATATTCGGTATCGATAACTACGACAGGCCCCAACGCGCAGGCGCCCACGCAGTTGACGGTTTCCAGAGAGAATTTATTGTCCGGTGTTGTCTCGCCCGGTTTGATACATAATGTTCGCTCCATTTTATCCTGAATGGCCGCCGCGCCGCGCACATGACAGGCGGTCCCCATGCAGATTTTCACGATGTGCTCGCCGCGCGGTTTCAGACTGAAGGCCGTATAAAACGTGGCAACTTCGTAAACGCGGCTGAAGGGAACGCCCAGAGCTTTGCCGGCCGTTTTCAGAGCATCCTTGGGGAGGTAATTAAAGGACTCCTGAATATCCTGCAAGACGGCAATCAGTGCACTTTTATCTTTACCGTGTTTTTTAACAATCTCTTTGGTTTTTGCTGCGATGCTGCTAGCTTTTGTCATGCTTTTTTCACCTCGGTATTCTTTTGAGGACATTCCTCTTAATTGCCTGTTTTCAGATACTTGGCTTTTTCCATCAGTTTTTGATATTCCATGGAAACGCGTTCCTGAATCTGATCAATTTCATTATCTTTCAAATGACGGAATCTCCCCTGCGGCTTGAAGTACTCCCGGATGGGCCTGAGCTTTTTGGGCATATCCGGAGAAACCCGGTAATGGCCATGCTCCACTTCAAACAAAGGAAATACGCCGGTTTCCACCGCCAGCCGCCCCATGGATATTGCCGTATGCGAAGGAGACCGCCAGCCGGTCGGACACATAGAGAAACAATGGATATAGGACGGTCCCTTGATACTTTTCGCCTTTTCAATCTTGCGGATAAAATCCAGCGGGTAACTCGGACAAACGGTTGCGACATACGGTATCTCGTGGGCGACCATGATTTCCGCCATGTTCTTCTTCCATGTTTTCTGTCCGGAACTCACTTTGCCGGCCGGCGCCGTGGTCGTCGAAGCGCCCATCGGCGTACCGCTGGAACGCTGAATACCCGTGTTCATGTACGCTTCATTGTCGAAACAGACGAACATCATATCATGACCGCGTTCCATCGCTCCGGAAAGGGCCTGAATCCCGATATCCATGGTCCCGCCGTCGCCCGCCATGCCGACCACCTTGACGTAACGGTCGTCGATCTTTCCTTTTCTGCGCAATGCCTTGAGTCCGGCTTCTATACCGGATGCAACGGCTGCCGTGTTTTCAAAAGCCACATGAATCCAAGGCACGCGCCAGGCAGTTGTGGGAAACATGCTGGAGATGATTTCCATACAGCCGGTCGCCGAAGCGATAACCGTATTTTCACCAAGCGCCTTACACATCAATCTCACAGCCAGAACTTCAGCACAACCCGAACAGGCGCGATGACCGGAAGAGATCAGTTCTTTTTTATTAATCAGCCGCGGGGCAAATAAATCAAAATTTTCTACGATATTCATTATTCTCTCACTCCCCAAAATTCATAGGTATCCACTGCTTTATGTTCCGTATCCGCCAGAACTTTTTCAAACATGCCGATAAAGTCGCCCACCGTCACGTCGCGACCACCCAGTCCGTAAATATAATTGTATATCAGAGGCCGCTGAGTTGCCGCATACATGGCGGATTTGATTTCCGAAAAAACCGGACCGCCGGGGCCGCCAAACGATATGGCACGATCCGTCACAATCAGTTTTTTCGCGTTTTTAATCGCGGCTTTGATTTCCTCAAACGGAAAGGGACGCCACAATCTTAATTTCACCAGACCGGCCTTCACGCCTTTGGCACGAAGGTCATCAATAGCCATCTGTGCGGTTTCACCCATCGAGCCCATGGTCAGCATAATGACTTCGGCATCTTCGGATTTATACGTTTCCACCAGTTTGTAATTGCGGCCAAACATTTTGCCCCATTCGTCCAATACATTTGCAATGACTTTCTTTGAATTTTTCAGCGCCTCATCCTTGGCCTTCATAATTTCCGTAAAATAATCCGACATGGCAAAAGCGCCCATCGTAACCGGTTTTGCGGGATGCAGCGTTGCGTGCGGGACAAACGGCGGCAGAAATCTATCCACTTCTTCCTTTGAGGGCATTTCAAAAGGCTCCACCATGTGCGTCAACTGGAAACCGTCGATATTAACATTGACCGGCAGCATGACATCCTTGTGCTCGGCAATTTTGAAAGCAATGATCGACACTTGTGCTCGGCAATTTTGAAAGCAATGATCGACATATCAATCGCTTCCTGGCCGTTTTCCACAAAAAGAGAAATCCAGCCCGAATCGCGCTGGGGCATGATATCGGTGTGATCATTTAATATGTTCAGGGGACCGGACACCGCGCGGTTGGCAATTGCCATGCAAATCGGCAGGCGCATCGCCGACGCAATGGGAAGAAGTTCGTGCATCAGCATCAACCCCTGGGAACTTGTTGCCGTAAACGCACGGGCACCTGCGCCGGAGGCGCCGATCACCGCGCTCATCGCCGAATGCTCGGATTCAACGGTGACAAATTCCGCGTCAATTTCACCGTTGGCAACCAGATCGGAAAGATGTTCCGCGATGTGCGACTGGGGCGTAATAGGATAAACGGCGGCCATGTCAATATCGCAAAGACCCACGGCTTCCGCAACGGCAATTGCCACTTCCATTCCAATGCGTTTTCCCATATTACTCCTCCTCCAACATCTTTATCGCGCGGGGCCAACACTCATGCGCACAAATACCGCAACCTTTGCAATAATCCAGATCGGCCTGAAAGAAGCCGTCCTCGGTCTGCTGCACGCAACCTTCCGGACAATAAACATAACAAATGCCGCACTTGATGCATTTTGCATTATCCCAGATGGGTCTTTGAGACCGCCAGCTTCCCGTATGATATTCACTGGCGCTTCCGGGTTCGGACACAACACAGCCAATGGGAAGTTCCTTCCATGTTTTCAATGCCATTGAGATCTACCCCTTAATTGTATATTGTTATTTCGTCGTAAGCCCGCTTCATCGCGTTGAGATTCTTCTGCGCGATTCTGCCGAAACGGTGCTCTATAGATTCTTTCATCGCATCCAGTTCCATAATGCCGGCCACTTTCAAAAGAGCGCCGATCATGGTGGTGTTGGCAATAGGCACGCCCATTTCCTTACGTGCTATTCCGGTGCCGTCAACAATGGCCAATATCCCCTTGTAATCAAGCGCCTTGCGAATTTCTTCAGGAGTTTTATGCGTATTGACAATCAATTTGCCGCCCGGTTTCAAACCATCGAGAACATTCACCAGACCGATCAAACTGGAATCCAGCACCAGCACCACATCAGGCTCATAGATGCCTGAGCGGACATTGATTTTTTTATCGGCAACACGGGTAAATGCGGCTACAGGCGCCCCTCTTCTTTCCGGACCGAAACTGGGAAATCCCTGAGCGTATTTTCCGGCTGCAATTGCCGCCTGAGCCAGCAACTCCACCGAGGTCACCGCTCCCTGACCGCCACGTCCGTGCCATCTAACCTCTATCATTTATTTTCGTCTCCTTATCGTGATACAAAAATGACCATCATTCATAATATAGAAGCAAATTTCAGTCAACAGATTTTCACGAACGCTGAAATAGCTAGTTATATTAAAGAGATATGCCATTTTTGCTTTGCCGAAACATACAGGTCTTTGCCCGAGGAATCGTTGACAACAACCAGCGGAAAATCTCTGACTGTCAGTTTTCTGATCGCCTCGGGACCGAGGTCTTCATAGGCAACCATTTCGACTTTTTTGACGCATTGAGACATTAAAGCGGCAATCCCGCCGATCGCTCCGAAATAAACAGATTTGTACTTTTTGATGGCTTCGACAACTTCCGGCGAACGGTTGCCCTTGCCGATCATTCCCCGAAGGCCGTTTTCGATTAATTTCGGTGTGAAGAAATCCATCCGGTAGCTGGTGGTGGGACCGATGGAGCCGATGATTTTTTTCGGTGGAGCAGGGGTTGGCGCCGCGTAAAACAAAACGGCTTGCGACAAATCTATGGGCAGCTTTTCGCCTTTCAGCAGAGATTCATACAAACGCCTGTGCGCCACATCGCGCGCGGTATAAACTTCGCCACTTAACATTACCATATCACCGGCATGAAGAGAAGTGATAACTTCACCAGTTAAAGGTGTTTTAATTTTTCGTGGTGTGCTCATATTATTAACATATTATAAATATGGTTTGCTATTGTATTAGCATTAAGGGAAAGTAAATGGAAGGTTTGTAAATGTCAATTTAATAATTAAAAAATATTTCAATCGTGATATGCCCATGCGACACCTCTATTCATCAATATATCGACTTTCTATTTTGACAATCTTCTTTTTATCTCCCGCTAACGTACCGGTGCGGATCGACTTTTTTTCGAAGCATTTCCAATTAGATTTCAGGCAGTGGCAGTGTTTCGGTTATTTTTGGCGCAAGGAGCAGCTCGAACCCGCAATTGTCCTGCACATCCGATATCTTGTTGCATGGACAGTTCTTTCCTTATGTTGATTTCACCCGACGCTTAGTCGTATCAATCCCCAAGAGACGGCCAAGGTTGCCGCCAAAGATCTTTCGCCTGTCCTCATCAGTTATGGGCGGGTAGCCATAGCCTTCCTGCATGTCCTCGGGTATTTGGAAATCCCTTAAGCCCTCAACCGCGTTCTTGATCTGGAGGGCAAAACCTGCATAGTCCGTTCCCCAAATGATCTTGTCAGGCCCGACCCACCGCAAGGCTTCACCAATGATGGCTGCAAATTTTCTGGGAGCAGTGATCGCCCAGGGAACCAGGAGGCTCAGGCAGACATACAGATTCGCGTGCCCCATGGCCACCATGTTCAACTGATCACAATAAGGGTACCCCATATGAAACGCGATGATCTTCAGATCAGGGAAATCACGGCATACATCATCAAGGAATACGGGGTTCGCATATTTGCTCGCCTGCGGCGGACACCATGACATGCCGGTATGAATGTCCAGCACGATGCCGAGCTCCTCGCATTTCTCATAGAAGGGCCACAGATCAGGATCATTGATGTAGGTATCTTCGGTGCACAGATATTTGAATATCTTTGCCTTCTTTTCTTTTACCCAGTACTCTAGTTCCCTTATACTGTTCTTGACGCCCTTGAACTTGATGGGAGACATATTGGGTTGATACATGAAGCGATCAGGATTCGATTCCACGATCTCGGCCATTTCCCCGTTCGTGCAGAACCGGCCCGAATAGCCGCAGGTATCCATGCACGATTCGGGCAGAAGGCAAGCAATATCCACGCCATACTTGTCCATGGCGTGCAGGATGTTTGAAGGGTCAGGATTCTTCAGTGCTTCCCATTCTTCCAGCCCACCGTAAGCCTTTGCCATGATCGTGGGATGGGTGCATGAGAACAGCGGCCTTGAAATATTATCAATCGCCTTCCACCACATCTTATACCCGGGGAAATATTCATAGTAGGAACCATTTTTACCAATCAGGTGCGGTTCCGGGTCGATTTTAAAAAAACCATCATCGTTTATTTTTGCCATAAGGTGCTCCTTTTATATTTATCGCAATCCGTTGACGTATGGTATGAGCCTATGTCAGTTTCTATCCTCATACGTTCATGATCTGCTCGATTTCTTCATTGGTGTATTCCCATGTCTCGGACGGTTCCTTGCGACCCCAATCTGCAACGGTCTGCCACACGCGATTCTTCAATGGCAGGATGGGGCGTCTGGTATATTCCTCGATATGCTCTTCCAGTCCCGTGCGCGGGTTCTTGATGCACCGTACCGGAAGCATCGCCACAAAGCGGATGAGGCAGCCCAGGTTGCAGCGGGTGCATTTGATAATCTCCTTCTCTCTGCCTTCCTTCACCTTGTTCACCCAGTCCGGATCCGCAATCTGCTGGCGCCCCTGCAGAACCATCTGCGCCTTGCCTTTTTGCAGGACATCCGCAACATTGTCGGGGTTGTGAACGGAAGGACACATGACCGGGATCTTGACCGCAGCCTGAATGACGGCGGACTTGTCCATGACCTGGCCCTCGGTGTTGGGCAGAAAATCGCTCATGGCCTCATACGAACCGTCGGACAGATCGATGAAGTCCGCCCCTTCTTCCTCCATCCGTTTTGCTATCATGGCGGCGACGTTGGGATCGTACCCGTCGGGCAGGTCGTCGGAGGCGGAGAATCGCACCCCCACCGGATAATCAGGCCCCACAGTCCGCCGCACCGACCTGACCAGCTCCAGCAGAAAACGGATACGGTTCTCGAAACTGCCGCCGTATTCATCCTTCCGGAAATTGGACCGTTGGACTAGGAAGGAGTGCACCAGATAGCCGTGACAGGCATGGATCTCGACCCCGTCATATCCGGCCAGTTTCGCCAGCCGCGCTCCCTTGCCTTCATCGATGACAAGCTGCTTGATCTCTTCCCGCGTGATTTCCCGGGGCGGCCGCCCCATCATATGCATCATGGGGATCTTATCCACCAGGGCGATGAAGGCCTCGGGGTCTTTCTCGATATCGGGGATAGCGCCATGGTATCCCGACATCCTGATCCCTCCCTTCAAGACCTTCATATTCATAGAGCCGTTCATGGCCTTATGAAACTGCCAGCGCCAGGGAATGGCTGAGGCGGAAGCCGGCTCCGCAGCTCCTATATCGTGGGAACCTTGCCGCCCGGGACCGGTGAAGAGCTGGGCGAAGATCTTGGCGCCGAAGGAATGCACATGTTCCACCAGCTCGGATTGCAGGGGCACATAACGATAATCGGTCAGGTACGGATTGTTGTACTTGCGGTAGGTGTCCGCACAGGGCAGCGTGGATACCGCCTGCGCCTCGGTGATGATGAGGCCGGTCCCGCCTTTGGCCCTGGCGGCGTAATAGGCCATCTGCTGCCTGCTGATGTAGTGATCCGGCGCCGTATAGTTGCAGTTCATAGGCGACATGACAATACGGTTCTTGATCTCGCATCCATTGATCGTGATCGGTTCAAAAATTGGCGCGTGTTTTGGGTTCATTGAAGATTTTCCTTCCGTTGACTCATTGCTTTTCATTTTGACAATCTCCTTTTTTTAGTGGTTAGACTGACTGATTGGCGCATGATTTGCGTTTCTGACAACTTTCCTCCCGCTGATTTATCAATTTCTCTTTTTCCAAGGATTGTCTCCGATATCTCATTACGGCCGGAAACGTCTAGAGCGGCGGATGCCAAAATAGGAAGAATTGGCGCCAATTTGAATTACCCCGGGTAAAGTTCGTATGTCTTCGAGATTAAGCTATTGAAATTTTTTTACGATAGGCGCTGGGAGAGAGGCTTGACCAGCGTTTAAAAGCTTGCGTGAAGCAGTGCCGGTCTGAAAAACCAAGCTTTTCGGCAATTTCTTCGATATTGTGCCGCTTGGATTGCAAGGCCTGGATGGCCAGTTTAAATCTGATCAGATCCCGCATCCCGGTTATGCTATGCCCGTTTTCAGCCAGACGGCGTTGCAGAGTGCGGGTACTCATATTCAGCGAACGCGCTACCTGTTTTATCGGCGCATTCAATAACTCACCGCGTGCGGCCAGGAGCCTTTCGAGATCCTCCAGCAGTCCGCCGCTCAACGGCGAGCCGGCCAGTTGCTGATTGACGATGCTTCCGGCCTGCCGCCGAATCTCCGGAAATCCGCCGGGCAGAGGGAGATCCATGATGGTGCGATCGTAAATGATGGCATTCTCCGGTGCATTCAGGACAATGACACTGCCGAAAAAATCTTCATACAGGGGAGTGAGTTCCGACCGGCCGTGGCGGAAATAGACAGCCTTGGGGAGGACTGTCTTTTTCATCAGGCGATTTACGATGGTTTTTATGCAAGTAAAGATCATTTCCGAATAATGCCGCTCGTCTTCCCCGTCAAGCATACCATCCGGCTGAAACTTGATGATGGCTACCTTCCCGGTTTCTTCAGCATTCAAGATTAAAAGGGGTGAGATCAGTTTTTGAATGGGGCGGATGGATTCAAAGGCTTCCCTCAGGGTGGAGGCAGACATCAAAAAGGACTTGAGATCAGGTAGGTATTCGAAATCGAAATCCTCGCCGGTTAAGAGTCCGAGAGCCGGATGACCGCCCGCCTTTTCGACAGCCGCAACAAGGGCATGAACCTGTTTCAAATTGATGGTGGATTGGCTGATATGATCTAAATTTATCGAAATACCGAGCTGCCGCAGGAGGGACTGGATGTCAACCCCCATCTTTAGCGCTGCGTTGATGATGCCGAGCAATACGGTCGATGATGTTTTGTAGTCATTCATGAAAATCCCGTCTCATCGTTATATTTACACGGCCTACATGACCGCGGCATATCGATACATTGACGTTGTGAATTATGTTTTGGAATAGACCCGATATTCATCACGCTTCTGTGCTCTCTTTTTTTGAGAAGGTATGCCATCGATGGAAAATTATCATCCCGGTCCATCCGATGATCAGATGCTGTTTCGTATACCATTAACAACCAACCGCTGCCGGCAGGTCTTGGTCCGGCAATCGATGCAAAAAGGATAATTGTTATTAAAATAATGTGATAATGTACTACATCCGATCATTACACCCGAGATTGACTTGATTGGTTCCATATAGCAGTTTTCTGTAAGTCTAATCCCAATATCCTGACTTTTTAAGTATTTGTGTAAAAATTTTTGGCCCGTTATATGCCAGCCGCAGTAACCGGGACTGTATAGCAACATAATGTCATTATGATTGAGTGTCCCCCTTGAGACTTCACCGGCAAAGCACATCCCGGTTATCTCATCCGCAAACACTTCGATTCCGATTGAACATATTTCATCAAGTAAATGTCCTAACAGATGTTCGCCCTTTTTAAAAAGATCAGATATATAGAGTGATACATCAGCCCCAAGTGTCATTGCAAAAAGGAGATATACAGCATTATCGGTCATGATATCGTTGAGAGGCGCCCTCGGCTCATTCAGACCATCACCTGAATAAATAGATTGAAACTGTGAGTAGGTTACCTCAGTCACAATACTGACCGGGACAGCGAACTGACAGAAAAGGTCATATGCTTTTTCTACATGACGCGTAATCGTTTCTGGAATTAAAGAAGATTTATCTCTTTTCCGAAAAGCATGAATCTCTTGAATATCTATTTTGATTTTTTTAGGATCTTCTTTAATAATTTCTCTCATCATGGACTACTTTCTGTGAAAAAATCACGTATTGTAATCAGCTAATGCATCAAACAAGGCGTCAATATTCCCGAGCGGTGTCCCGGGAGGGATGTCGCAACCGGAAGAAAGCACGAAATTCGGGTAATCTTTCATCGCCATCAGTAATTCAGTTGTCTTCTCCCTTACTTCCATGCTGCTTCCATTCCTGAACAGGATCGGAGCAATATTCCCGAAGACCGGAATATGTGCCGGAACCTGGGGCATAATCTGTTTCATGTCGACAGCGTTCCCGAAATGGAAACCCATGGCGCCGGTTGCCAGCATCGCCGGGACTAATTTATATGTATTGCCGCAGTTGTGAATTATAATTAAAAAGTTTTCATCCTGAACGGCTGATACGATTCTGCTGACATGGCTGGATGAAAATTTTTCGCACTGAGCTGCATTGATCAAGCCGGCTGCCGGTTCAGCAATCACAATGCCATTCACCCCTGTTTTCTTGTATGCCTTTGCGTATTGGACAAGAAACTCTGTGCACTTGTTGAGCACTGTTTCCACCATGACCGGTTCTTTGCGAAGCTTAACCATAATTTCCGTCATTCCGCAAAGCCGTGCGGCCAGAGAAAAGGGACCGATATGGCAGCCGAAAACAGGCCTGTCTGTTGTTGCTTGAGCGGTCAGTTGAGCAGCATGAAGATAAACACCTGTGCGTCCCGCTCCGACCTCCGGCATTTTCAATGCTTCAGCATCATTCATGTCATTCACAACAGCCCCGATTGTTGTGGGCACCTCGTTCTCGACAAAACGTATTGTGCCCCCGAACGCTTCGCATTCCACAGACAAATCCATTATGGTAACGCTTGCGATTGATGGAAAGCGGGAAGCTATGGCCTGGACACACCGGCTTTGTATCTGGCCGTCTTTAACCGCCTCAAGAATTTTCTTACCAGTCAGTTCAAGCCCCAGGTAAGGCATCAATGGAAAGGCTTTTCGCTTTTCAGATTTCAGGATATTCTGCATCCATTGATTCATGTTGATTTTCATCTAATGTTCTCCAATGGTATCTTCATTGTATTTTTAGCAACACGTTCTTGCGCATTACTTATACCATCCCCATTCATCAATAGATTCGGACATGGCACGCACGTTATCAACCTTTGCATTGAGCGGAACGGAGCATCCGGAACTCAGAATAAATCCACCGCCCCCGCCAATTTCTTCGATAAGGTTTTTACAATAGCACATCACCTCATCTCTCGTTCCTTCGGCCAGCAACGTGCTGGGCACATCGCCCATAATGGCCATGTGTCCACCCAGTATTTCTTTTGCCTTGAAGATGTCGGTGAAACTATCCAGTTCAATGATGCACTTGCCTTTAGGGAATCGTTGAAAGTAGGGCAAGAATTTCGTCCAGTTCGTATCGCAATGAAAGACGGGTGTTCTATTGGCATCAATGAGACCATTTACCAATACTTCGAGATCAGGTAGTACAAATGCCTCAAAAATCTTATTTGAAAGAAAAACCGGGGATGAGCGACTCAGACCGATAAAAACTCTGCTGATATTATTTTGTCCGGAAGATGCTATGGCCAGGTCCAACATATCCTGACAGAAACGTTTGCCCGCAATTTTCAATTTTTCAGGACGCCTTCTCAGGTCAGTGAGCGCAACATTGATGGATCTCGCAAAACAGAAATACTCGAAGGAAGGACCCGGTATAACAAACCCAACTGCCGGTTCGATTCCATTCTCACTTAGCCAAGCGGCCTGATCGGTTATTTCCGTGCTCGCACGGGCAAAATCAGTCATCGCTGACTCAACCGTCATTTCAGGATATATCCGCGGAATTAATTTTGAGAATAGAGCGATAAGGCCATCAGATTCCAGAATATCAAAATCCTCTTCAGTCATGACTTCTTTTTCATCGAACTGGTGTTCACTTCTTTCCGGAAGATCTATGCCCGGCAGCTTCAACCGTGCCGGAACACCCAATTTTAATAATGTGGTATTGACCGTATCGGCAAGGAAACTCATGTCCCACTTAAAATCAATGGCTGTTTTAAGTACCGCGTTAAAACGCTTGTCCGGATCAGACATCAATTCCGCGTTGGTAATGCCGGTATAGGTTGCCGCCCAGTGGTCCAGCAATGGAGCCAGGGGAACACGGTCGGGACATTCAAGGTTGATGACCGTATTGATTCTTTCTGCAGCTTTCATGGGTCACCTCGCATCCACAGTTGACGGACTAAAGACTTTCCTGGCTATGGTCAGCGCTTCAACAGCGTCATGTCCTAAATAATCAGCGCCTGTTTCCACCCTGAGATGTTCACTGACAGGCGCCCCGCCGATCATTATCTTGATATTGTTCCTGATACCGGCTTCTTCAATGGCCATGATAGCGTTGCGCAGACTATCCATGGCTGTTGTAAGCAGAAGGCTCATGCCGATGAGACTCGCCCCCGATTCCTTGATTGCTTCGACGAATTTTTTAGCAGGCACATCCACACCAAGATCAATGACCTTGAATCCGGAGCACTCGAGCATGGTAATAACGATGTTCTTGCCAAGATCATGAATATCACCTTCAACAGTTCCCATGATAACGAGGCCTGCAGATCTGCTTTCGCCAGCCAGAAGCAGAGGCTTGATTTTTTCCATGGCTTCTTTGAATATTTCACCGGCATAAATGAGCTCCGCCAGGGCGTATTCATCATCCTTGAATAACTGTCCCACTTTTTCCATTCCCCTGGACAATTCATTGACAATCAACAAGGGAGTAATTGACTTTTCGAGGCATTCATTAACGAGCTGATAAACACGATCCTCTTCGAGCGCTGAAAATGTTTGAGCTAACCGATCCATATCATCGTCCTCTCTTTCGTTTAATAAATCATTCAATCGACTTTCTAATCTGACAATCTTCTGTTTTATCTCCCGATAACATAACGGTGAGGATCGACTTCCTCCCGGAGAATTTTCAATTCGATCTCAGTCGGCGGCAATGTTTCGGTTATCTTGGGCGCCTTCAGCAGTTCGAATCCGCAGTTGTCCTGCACATCCTTGACCGAATAACCGGGATTGGTGGAAATGATGCGCATGCGCCTGCTTTCCGGCTCGAAATCCATAACAGCCATATTGGTGAAAACCTTATAAGGCCCGGTGCCCTCGGGTAGTCCCGCTTCATACCGGCTGTTTCCTCCCTGCAGCCAGCCGGGCGTGGTGATGAATTCGCATTTTTCCACAAAGCGCCGTGCATCCTGAACCGTGAGAACCATCATCTTCCAGCAGAAACTTCCGAAATCGTTCGCTCCGCCGCTTCCGGGGAAACGCACTTTCGGCTTCTGATAAGTTCCGCCAATGTACGTAGAATTCAGGTTGCCATATATGTCAATTTGCGCACCGCCGAGAAAAGTATAGTCGACATATCCCCGTTGACAAGTTTCCATGATGGCCCCCATTGTGGAAACCATCACAGCCTTGTGACTGGCTCGTGAATCGCCAACGGAGATAGGCATTTCCGGCAGTTGCGGACTGACGCTTCCAGCTTCAAACATAATAGCCAGATTCGGCGAGTTTAATTTCTGAGCCAGCATGGCTGCCGCACAAGGCGCTCCGGTTCCCACGGCCAGCGTGGAACCGTCCTCGAGTTCTCTCGATGCAACACAGATCATCAATTCCATCGCGTTATAGGACGTTGTCATCTTTTTCCCTCCTTATGCAGCAGATGCTCTATCGTTCTGAGTTGGAGCATCTTCTCCATGCCACCATTCTTGTTGATATATTCATGGTGATCCTTGCAGTCGTAAATGTTTCTCTGAAGAAAATCCTTGAAAACAGCAGAATCCTCTTCGGCCTTCAGCCACTCCTGTAAGTGCTCTTCGTCCGAAAAATATTCGTACGCCATGGTGCCTGGATAGCCGCCGTACGGAACCTCGCACACGGCATCTACGAGGAAGTAGGGGAACGTGGTTTCCGTGGGATCCCGTCGTATCTCTTCATTCGTAATCAGACGCTCACACGTCACGATAACCCGCTTGGAGGCACGGGCCAGGTCGTTGTCCGACTTGAGAATGCCGCGAACCCGGACATTCCCATAAACATCCGATTCGTGAACGTGGATGATGCCCACATCCGGATACAAAGCGGGATGAAGGGCAAGTTTCTTGCCTGTATACGGGCACTCGATAATCCTGGCGGCACTGCACTCAAAGGTGTCCGTGCCCAGCAGATTGCGCGTTGGAATAAAGGGAACGCCCATGGCGGCCGCCCGAAGCCTTGCCGAAAGGCTGTAATTGGTCCACTCGGTCACCTTAACCTTGCCGGTCTGCATGTATCTTCTCGCGCAGACAGAGAGCCCCCGGGCCTCAAGCCCCACAATGTAACCTGCGTCTACCCGGTCAAAGACTTCTCCCGCACAGAGAATCTCGAAATCATGGCTAGCCGTGTGGCCGGCAAAACCCATATTTTTCCTTCCTTGTCTGAGGATCTCATGACAGGCCGCAATGGGTGTACGGTTGGCCCCGAATCCGCCCAGGGCAAAGTATTCCCCGTCATGAACAAAAGTCTCGATGGCTTTGGAAAGTGTCATAGCTTTGTTCACCATTTTTTTGGATTTCTTCTGGAAAAATGTTCGTGCACGGTCCGGATCAGGATCGGTAAATAACTCACCCTTTCCTTTTTTAATAATGTTCATCGTCATGTTCCCCTTTTGCGTCTGCCTGTCTGAAATGTAGTTTTAATTTCTTTTTGTTTTTTTCCTAAAGCGTGAGTAGATCGATTCCGCCCGTAACCGGAATGACCGCACCCGTAATATAGGACGCTGCATTCGAGGCCAAGAAGGTAACGACTTCGGCAACTTCTTCCGGCCGCCCCATCCGCTTCAGGGCAGTTCGCTTCACAATGCGTTCAGTCATACGTTCATCATAAAGTTTTACTGCTTCTGTTGCGATGAAACCGGGGCAGACCGTATTAACGGTAATGCCGTAACGGCCGGCCTCAATAGCCAGCGACTTGCTCAATCCGATTAATCCAGCCTTGGTCGCGCCATACGACGGTTGCAGTGAAGCCCCCATGAGGCCTGCCACGGATGATATGTTGATGATCCGTCCCCAGCTTTTTTTTACCATGCCCGGCCAGACGGCCTTGCTGCAATGATATGCGCCGGTGAGATTGACATTGAGATCGCGTTGCCAGCGCTCTAATTGCTGTTCGCCGAACTTGCCCATATTATCCATCACAGCAGCATTATTCACCAGGATATCGATTGTTCCGAACTCTGCTTCCACAGCCTGCACTACGCTCGCTACTTCCTCGGGATCTACCACATCCATTTTGAATGCGCGGCTGCGCGAACCCATGGATTGGATTTCCTGCGCACCCGCCTGCGTTTTGACCGTGTTCTGCTGCGCAAAATGTCCAGCCAGCAGACTGTATTCTCCCAGCTTTTCTGTGTCGTGGTACTGTCCTTCGAGGAGGATATCGGTAAGGACTACATCAGCCCCAGCCTCACCGAGGGTCATGGCAATGGTCTGACCCAGGCCGCGCGACGCGCCGGTGACTAAAGCAACTTTTCCTTTGAGGTTCATATGTATGTCTTTCCTTTATTGATGCGATCGATCAACCCGGCACTATTCATAGAAGTTTGCTGCCAGTTCATATCGTCCCGGCAAGCGATAATCGTGACTTCCCACGATCTCCAGTTGAGGATCGGATTTCATGAGGTCATAGACCCGGTTAATACTTGCCTCCGATTCCGGACCCTCGCTTACCAACGATTGCATAAGCTTGGATTTAGGCATTCTTTGTTCCAGTCCTTCAGGAAAATAGAAAGTATCAGCACTGAAGAAGAACTTTCTGCCGGATGGCATGGTCAGGTACATACCCATGAGGCCTGGACTGTGGCCTGGCAAATCCACCAGCACCATGGAACCGTCACCGAAGAGGTCATACGATGCCGGAAAGTTCTTGAAGGGTGTGCGAGGATCGGCTTCTATCAGCTCAATATCCAGACCTGCCCCGCAGAACTGCTCCTTGATGAAGGCATTCTTGAACAGCGCCCGATTCGTGAGACGGGAGGCAAAATCCCATTCTTTGCGTCCGACAAAATAGTGGGCATGGGGAAAATCACGCATGCCGCCGGCATGGTCCCAGTGCAGATGTGAGATGATAACGTTCTTGACATCCGAAGGCTGGAAGCTCAGCCGCGACAGTTGATGCACTAAAGCGTCGTGCTGCGGATCGAACCGCGTACGCATGACGCAGCGGTGGAAAAAAAGGTTGCCCCAATAGATGGGAGGCCGCATCTCTTCTTCTATGCGCGTGCCGATGCCCGTATCAAAAAGCACCAAATCATTGGCGCGCTCAATCAGAACGCTGAGGATGGGAAACTGCACACTCTTCATGCCCGCGCCCTGAACAAAAAGCCCCTTCGCTACATGTCCAAATCCAGTAGAGAGAAAATACATCTTCATAAACTAGAATTCCTTGATGACCAGCCGATCCAGAAGCGTGTCGGGCAGAATCTTCACCATCCGGTGCTGTACCGGATGGTTGGTGACAAGATAACGGGGCTTGGGATTCGGTGCAGTCACGGCCCGATGAATGGCTTCGGCCACTATCTCCGGCTGCACACCACGCGTTTTGGCTTCGGCTGCCTCATGCTCGAGTTTTTTACGATTGGCTTCATAGAAAATGCTGCCGCGATACCGCTCTATTCTTCCTTCGAGGTCCTTATCCCACAGCGGGGTGTCGATCAGAGCAGGTTCAACCACAATGACTTTGACACCCCATGGCATGAGTTCACGCCGCAGAGAGTCCGACCACCCTTCGAGGGCATGCTTGCTGGAAGCATAGGGTCCTGAAAAAGGCGTGGCCACAAACCCGGCCACGCTCGACACGTTCACGATCCGGCCCCTGGATTTTAAGAGCAGAGGGAAAAGGGCCCTGGTCAGGCGATGCGTCCCGAACACGTTGACGTTGTATTGTTCGATCAACCGTTCGACGGGATACTCCATGAGCGGACCGGGGCTGAAGATGCCCGCGTTGTTAACCAGCGCAAGAAGATTAATTCCCTTCTCCTCAATAAAAGCAACAGCGCTCTCTACGTCACCATCGTTGGTGATATCAAGTTTGAAAGCCTCAATCCCACCTACCTCGCGGAGTTTTTCAAGTTCCGCCTGGGATTTATCCGTGGCATATGTAGCGTAAACGCCAAAGCCCTTTTTGGCGAGCGTGAGCACCGTGGCCTTACCAATGCCTGATGCCGCGCCGGTGACAAGAATACATCCCTTAACCGCCATATCTGTACTCCTATTGGCAAGCCATAGCGCCGCAGCCAAGCCCATACGCGATGCCGCACTACTCACGAAAACACATCGTTTAATAGTCATATACATGTCTGCTTGCTACTTTTTTAATTCAATTAATCTCTCTTCTTTTTCATTCTAATAATTTCCTTCCCGAGGATAAGATCTCCCTCTCATTGCAAGAGGGAGATCAAAGAACAGGAAGGGATCATTAGAAAGGATTTTTATCAGGAAGAATAATTTCGACGACACAATTCAAAAATCATCCTCGCCAACGCTCTGCAATGTAATTATTCATACAAAAGTATAGTTATAAAATTTATCGCGACGTTCGTCCCTGTAACGGTCTCCAGCACTTTTCGATATAGCCTAATTCGTTCCTCCACCAGGGACGATCAAGTGACGGCATAGAGGCTCTCATTGTGCCCTCGGGCATAATGGACTCATGTTTCTGCCACGGGCCAATTTTGTATTCATCCAGGGCATATTCTCTGCCCAGGTTCGGGTTTTGCGGGCATGCGGGAGTAAGCGCGGCAAGAAAGCGCATGAGACAGGTATTGCATCGTGAGCACCGGACGATCTCTTTTGCTTTTCCGGCTTCAAGCTTGTTCACATATTCCGGATCGCAGTAAAGCTGCCTTCCCATGGCCTGGAGGTCGTACTTGCCTTCCGCGATGTTCTTTTCGATCTTGACCGGATCGTGTTGAGAAGACACAACAACCGGAATATTAAGCGCCTTCTTGAATGCCTCGCCATGCTCGGGAATATGCTTGGAACGGTCCATGTCCGTGATGAGGTGGCCGGACTCTTCGTAGCCAGCGCCGTCGGACAAACTGATATAATCCAGACCTATAGTCTGCAAATCCTTGGCCACATCAATCATCTCTTCCTCGGTCAGGCCGCCCTGCATATGCTCTTCCGCGCTGATCCGGCACCCGACGGCAACGCCCGGGCAGGCATAACGGACCTGTTCGGCAACCTCCATAAGGAAACGCTTGCGGTTGCGCCATTCTCCACCGTACATGTCCGTGCGTTTATTGGAGAAAGGAGATAAGAACTGATGCTCGAGGTACCCGTGCGGGCCGTGAATCTCTATGGCATCGAACCCGGAGATAACTGCAAGCTGGCAGCTATTGGCAAATTCCTTCTGTTCGCTGCGGATCTCTTCTATGGACATTTCTCGCGTCATTTGCCCCTTCATATAATATCTTGAAAATTCCATAACCGCATAAAGATCCGCACAATGGTTGGGCGATTTTTCAGCTGCTATCTCATAAGGCAGACCGGCCGTCGCAGCCGGGGCCAGCTTATGGTGATCATAGGAATGACCTTGCCTGCCAAAACCAATGGTCATCTGAGCCGCAACTTTGGATCCGAAATAGTGAACCCTGTCGGTCAGGTTGTTCATTCCAAGCATATGTCCCTGATGGTAGAGATGCGGATTCCTTCCGGCCGGGAACTCTCCCGCCAGTTTGGTGGCCATGATCGCACCCGTTGTGATCAATCCGGTGCCGCCTTTTGCCCGGGCTCCGAAATAAGCAATATACTGCTCTCCAACTTCACCATGAGCCCCTGATAACGCCTCGTTCATCGGCGCCATAACAATCCGGTTCTTCAACTCAATCGGACCAATTTTAATTGGCTTTAAAATGTGTGCAAATTGTTTCTTGCCCTCTGATTTTTCAGTCATAACTTATACCCCCTTCAAGTTTTGCTTAATTCTTCTTTTTGTCGTATCAATCCCCAAAAGACGGCCTAAGTTGCCGCCGAACATCTTGGTCTTGTCTTCTTCCGTAATGGCCGGGTACCCATACGCCTCCTGCATGTCTTCAGGAATCTGGAACTCAGACAAACCCTTGACCGCGTTGGCCACCTGAACGCCGTATCCGGCGTAATCCGTGCCCCAGGTGATGCGATCCGGTCCGACAAAGCGCATGGCTTCGCCCAGAAGGTGGGCGAACTTGCGCGGTGCGGTAATGGCCCAGGGAACGAGCAGACTCATGCAGATGTAAACGTTGGGGTGGCCCAAGGCCACCATGTTGAGGACGTCACTGTAAGGATAGCCCATGTGGAAAGCATTGATCTTGAGTTCCGGAAAGTCGCGCGCCACATCGTCGAGCTGCTCGGGATGGCAATACTTGCTCTTGCCCGGCGGCACCCAGCAGAATCCGGTATGCATGTCCAGCACAATGCCGAACTCCTGTGCCTTTTCATAAAACGGCCACAGTGCGGGGTCGTTCATGTAGGTATCTTCGGGCGAATAATACTTGAATATCCTGGCCCCTTTCTCCTTGACCCAATACTCCATCTCCCAGATGGCGTTCTTAACTCCGCGCTGTTTGATCGGTGAAATATTGGGCTGGTACATGAACCGGTCCGGATGGGTTTCCACCACCCGGGCCATCTCGCCATTGGAAACCCACCGGCTGCTAAAACCGGTCGTATCCATCATGGATTCAGGAAGCAGGCAGGCGATGTCCACGCCGTGCTTATCCATGACCCGAAGGATAACCTGCGGGTCGCCACTCTTCACCGCTTCCCATTCTTCCAAACCCTCCAAGGCCTTCATCATGAGCGGCAGGGGTGCGCCGGTGATCAGCGGCCGCGAAATATGTTCAATCGCCCGCCACCACATTTGAACTCCGGGAAAATGGTTCAAGTGCTCCATGTCGCCGATAAGGTGACATTCCGGATCGATTTTAAAATAATTATCTACATTCTTCTTGCTCATATATATCCCCCCTGTTTATAATAATTTTCAACTGATCATTCTCTCTTTGCCTTCCCAGAATTTCTTTTTGATGTCTTTTTTGACGATCTTGCCGATGATTGTTTTGGGAATATCGTTCCAGAACGCCACCGCCTTGGGACACTTGTATCCCGCGAGGTGCTTCTTGCAGTGTTCGATGATCTCCTCGGCTGTCGCTTCTTTGCCCGGATGGAGCACGACAACGGCCTGCACCACTTCGCCCCATTTTGCATCGGGCGCTGAAACAACGGCGCATTCCCTTACGGCGGGATGTTGGTAAATGACGTCTTCCACTTCCTTCGGATAAACATTCTCGCCGCCGGAAATAATCATGTCCGCCTTGCGGTCGGTCATAAAGATATAGCCGTCCTGATCCATGTAACCCATATCGCCCGTATGGTACCAGCCGCCTTTCAGGACGGCCTCGGTCAGCTTCTGATTCTTCCAGTAACCCATCATGATATGCTTGCCTTTGGCACATATTTCGCCGTATTCACCAGGGCCCAGCGGATTATCATTTTCATCCACAATTCTGACCCGTGAGTTGGGCATCGGTTTACCGGCACTTACAAGATACTTCTGTTTCAGACCATCCAGTTGGTGCTCTTTTATCGCCAAACCGGATATGCCGGCTCCGGCTGTTTCCGTTGCGCCATATCCCTGAGCGAATTTATTCCCGAATTTTCGAATGCATTTTTTTAAAACTTCCGTGGGAAAGGGACTGCCGGCATAGGTTAAAATCCTTAAACTGGAGAGATCGTAATTTACGATACTTGGCCAATCCACCATCCAACCGTAGATCGTGGGAACAAGATTCATGTGGGTGCATTTTTCGTCATCAACCAATTTAAAAATCGTGTCCAGACTGGGTTTGCGATTGATGCAGACCTTGCCTCCGACGATTAATATCGCCAGAATCGGCCACCAGGAAACGTGAAAGATGGGCAAAACAAAGCAGGTGGAATCATCTTCCGTAAATCCGTTGGCTATCGTAGCCGTTATACCGGCTAAAAGAGCGCTGCGGTGGGAAAGCATCACGCCTTTGGGCAGTCCCGTGGTTCCGCCGGTGTACATCAGAATGGCCAGATCATCTTCCTGGATATCATATTGATCTAAATCCGGTTCCAAAGCCGGCGATATGTCCAACACCTTATCGTAGTCAAGAAATCCGCAGACAGGATTATCCAGACTCACCCACGCCTTTATACTCTTGAAACGATTTTTCATTTGTTTGACTTTTTCTTCATACCCGTCGCCGACAATAAAGAAAACCGTCTCGCTGTCGTTAACAATAAACATAATCTCGTCGTCGCCTAAACGCACATTGATCGGTGTCACACGCATGCCGATCTTAGCTGCGGCAAAATAGACTTCCAGATATTTGGCACAATTATCGGCCATGACGGCAAGTCCGTCACCCTTCTTGCAGCCTGATTTGATAAGAAAGTTGGCAAATCTATTGATTCGCTCATTGAATTGTTTATAAGTATATCGTTTCCCTTCAAAGACTACGGCAATATTATCCGGCCACAGTACAGCGCCGCATCGCGGGATATCACCTAATGTGTACATGTTATCTCTCCTTTATTTTCACGGCCAGGACTTGGGCAGACCCTGGAACTGCATGAGCACGTTGCGGCTCATCTCGTTAGATATTGGTGAAAACTGAATCTGGTAGGCATCCCGGACAAACATCGATACGGGATATTCATTGCAGATGCCGTAACCGCCGAAGATTTCCGAACCAAAAGTTGCCGCATGACGCGCACCCTCGGCCGCCACCAGTTTGGCCATGGTCGCTTCCAGATGAAACGGTTTACCGTGATCGCACAGCCACGCGGACTTATAGGTAAGATTCCGCGCATTTTCGAGATTGATATACATGTCCGCCAGATAGTTCTGGAGGACCTGAAACCGGCTGATAGGCCCGCCGAAGGCGATGCGTTCCTGGACATACTTGAAACAGAGATCATAGATGGCGGAGATAATCCCCACACCCATCATGGCCACGCCGATGCGCTCCGGGTTGAGTACAGTCATGATCTCGTAGAAGGCATTCCCGCGCGTGCCCAGCATGTTTTCTTTGGGAACTTCCACGTTATCGTAAAATATTTCGACGCTTTCACAATGATGACAGCTGATTTTCCCGATCTTACGGATGGTAATGCCGGGGGTTTCGCGCGGCACCATGATGATGGTCAGCGACTTGCTCGGCTTGGCCCCTTTTTCGGTCCGGCAGACCGTAATCAGGGAGTCGGCCACATGCGCGCCGGTGATGAAAATCTTCTGGCCGTTAATGACCCATTTGTCGCCCTTGTCTTCGGCCGTGGCCTTGATTGCCCCCAGAATATCCGTCCCGCCGGCAGGTTCGGTCAAAGCCATGCAGGTCTTGAATTTGCCCTCGCCGATGAGCGGCAGATATTTTTCTCTCTGCGCCGGGGTGCCCAATTCATTGATGAAACGTACGCCAAAACCGGCCGTGACACCGATAGCCAGGGCAACCGACATGGATCGTTTGCAAATCTGTTCATAAGCCACCATGATATCGACCTGTCCCAGTCCTTGTCCGCCGAATTCCGTAGGGATGGAGCCATAGAATGTCCCCATATCAACAAATTTCTGCCACAACTCATCAGGCGGGAAGTCTACATGTTCATCCATCCATTTCACATATTTGTAATCAAGCTCCTTTTCACAAAACTTCTGTGTTAGTTGCTGCATCATGATTTGTTCTTCTGTAAATCCGAAATCCATAGTACTTCTCCTTTATTTTTTCTTGTCCGAAGCGACATTCGCCTGTTTCTGAGCGGCCACCAGGACCTCGGGTTTTTCACGTAAAGTGTCCATCACCGATTGGATATCCGGGGCATAGATCAGCCACTGGATGGCATTGCGTTCCAGCGCCAGTGCAGCATCCAGGCTGCCGCACTCCAGCGAGCGCCCCATGACCTCTTTCCCCATCCTTAGAGCAATAGGTTTTTTCAAGCTGATATTCGTGACGACTTCACTGAACTTGGCCTCGAACTCATCATCCTTGAATACCCGGGTGAGGAAGCCCATCTCATACATATCGCGGGCCGGGAAATCCTTGCGTCCGCTGTAGATAATTTCACGCGCACGGTAAATGGGCATGGCACGGGCGATGCGCACCGTGCCGCCCCAACCGGGCAGGATTCCCATGTTAATCTCCGTGGTACCGAACTTGGCCGACTCACGTGCATAGATCAGGTCGCACATCAAGGCCAGTTCCAGACCACCAGCAAGGCAATGTCCGGTCACTTTGGCAATGACCACTTTTTCACAAAGCTCTATGGCTTTGCCAAGGCCATAGCCATCATGAGCCAGCCAGTTTAAGGATTCCTGATGCTCGGCCAGCGACGGGAAAACGCTCAGGTCACCGCCCGTGCAAAATGCTTTCCCATTTCCCGCGAGAACGACCACGGCAACGTCGGGAATGTCTCTGATCTTTCGAAACGCATCGAGCAGTTCGGCGGACATTTCCCGATTGATGGCGTTGTATTTGTCCGGCCTGTTCAGCGTAATCGTACAGACCGGTCCCTTGATTTCATAAGTGATGGTAGTATATTCAGGCATGGATCAGCTCCTTTACTTTTTACCGGCAGGACGAAAGTAAGGCAGGAAATAGCCGCCGCGCTCCTGAAAGACGACTTCCACCTCCATGTCAATACTGATATCCTCCGGTTTGCAGTCCACGATCCGGGTCATCATTCTGATCCCTTCATCGAGATCGACATAGGCGATCGTATAGGGGAGCTCATCCGTAAACTTAGGCTCCACCATGTCATAGGCCGTAGAGAAGGTGAATATCTTCGCCTTGCCGGTGGCTTCGATCCAGCCCAGGTTGCCGGACCAGCACTCGGGACAGAATTTCCTCGGATAGAATATTTTTGATTTGCAGTCCTTACAGACCTGAATAAGTAATTTGCCCTCTTTGGCGCCTTCCCAAAATTTCTCCGACCACGGTTGTGTCTCCGGAACGGGTTTTGTCATATCGAAATCCATGGTTAAATCTCCTTTCCCCAGATAGTGGCAATGTTGTTGAATCCCGAGCCGCCGCCGGCATTCTGGTAAACGTATTTGCAGTTTCTCACCTGACGCTCGCCAGCCTTTCCCATGAGCTGCCTGGCTGTTTCCACGTACGTGGCCGCGCTCACACCCGATCCGGTATGGCCTCTCCCCGGCGCGTCACCGATGGATGACCAGGGAATATCTCCGCCAAAAGACATCCGGCCTTCCAGAAAATATTTACCGCCCATACCTTGAGGGGCTACTTCGAGCAGTTCTGCTATGAGGGGATGGGCCAGAGGATAGGCCAGATAGCAGTTCCAGAGGCTGACATCTTCTTTGGTGATGCCAGCCTGGGCCATGGCCTCTTTGGCGGTGACAATGAAGCCTTCCGTCACCTTGTAGAAATCCCGCATGACGCAGGTTCCGCTGAAATAGCGCACGGAATCGCCCAGTTTGTAAGCAGCCGGGCGCTTCATTTTTTTGGCATCTTCGGCTGACACGATCACCATGGCGCTGCCGCCGTCGCCCAACACGTTGCTTTCGCGCTTGTGCAGGGGTGTATTGAGTAAGGCGGATGCAAGGACCTTTTCCACCGAAGGGACCTCCTTACCGTAGAAAAATGAATTCGGATCCTTGGCGGCCCAACTTCTAAGCGCCGTAACGACCGAGGCCATCTCTTCGGGCTTGCAGCCTGTTTCTTTGATGTATCGATTGGCCATCAAGCCCATAATAATATTGTAAGTGGTGCCATAGGGATATTCCCACTGGAGATCAACGCCCGCTCTGGCAAAGAAATTGATCAGATCAGGAATCGGAATAGTCGAATGCACGGTGACGTGATGTACAAGCACTGCTTTGGCGATGCCGCTTGTTATCCATTGCTCGGCCAGCCGTATGGCGTTCGAGGTGGAAGCCCCGCCCGCATTGACGCTGACCGCATCCTTGCACCCCTTGAGTCCGAGTTCTTCAGGCAGCTTGCCAAAGGAAAGCTCCGCGGCAATCTTTGGCTGAGCCTGCGGAGTGACGCTGATTGCGCCCTCAATGTCATTCTTGTTAAGTCCCGAATCCCTGACCGCCTCCATGCATGTGTCATAAATAATATCCCAATGCGTGCGCTCCGGCATGTTGCGCGTGGGAACCTCACCGATGCCAATAATAGCAATTTTTCCTTTACTCATAATGTTTGTTATGAAACCTCCTTTCCTGAGGAAATATTAAAATATGTAACTACTAGAACTGTAACGTTTGGTATTAAAGTATATAGCTATATAATAAATGTCAAGTGTTTTTTTGATGAGATAATAATTGGAAAATTAAAGATATTTTTAGATATAATATAAAGAACAGTAACTATCGGTTCTATATAGAATAGTTGTTAAATATATTTTATTTAATATTGTAGATATTTTTTAGATGGACTAAAGACCTTGCATAACAATGGTAGTGACATAATCTATAACCTCATCCTCAGTACATACTCCTCTATCAATCAGCATTGCACCATACTCTGCCATGCCCATTATAAAATAACCGGTTATGATGCTGTCCGTTCTTTTATGAATGTTGCTACTTCTTTTGAAACTTTCATAATCGTTGCTAATGGGGTTGATCATCTGGCTTAAGAGATGCTTGAATTTTTCTCTCAGTACCGGATTATTACCGACAGAAAGGCTTCTGACAAGATTCATCATAGTTATCCACTTTGGAAATGAAACAATGAATGCTTTTGCTCGTTTTTTACTTCGTTCAATAATATTTTTTTCATCCTTTATTTCCTGCCACACATTATTATACATATTGTGAAAGATAATGTCTGCGCACGCTATAAAAAGTTCCTCTTTATTCTTGAAATGGACATAGAATGTTTCTTTACTGATCTTCGCGTGGCTGGCAATATCCGCTATGCTGGTTTCCGCATAACCTTTGCCGGAAAACAATTCCGTAGCCGATGATAAGATTTTTTCTCTGTGCCCCGGAGGAATTTGCACATCAGAGGCATTTTCTTGTTGCGGGAACTTCTTTTCGATTTCCTTGCGAATTACATCAAGCGATTTATTCCCGACGGCCTGCTTTCTCTTGATAAACTCGATTGCCTTGAGATGATCAGATGAATAATAGGCCCTGGTTTTCCCCGTTCGTAACGGTTGCGGAAGCAACCCTTCCCGGATGTAGTAACGGATCGTCGAAACGGGAACACCGGAGACCTTTGCCAACTCTGAAATTTGCATAACTCCTGTTTTTTTCATTTTAAACTAACCTTCCTGAAATGGCACGCTACCAAAAAAGAAATTCCAGAATTCTTTCTCAATATATTCAGGTGTTTTCTTGTGATTAAGTAAGAAGTAATACATATATTCAGCGGCTCCCATTAAAAGGTAGGCGACCAATGTACTGTTTTTTAATGGGCTGTTTCGCTGTTCAAGAATCAGTTCTATTTCTTGCCTGATAGGCTCAACAAAGTTAAAAAAAGCTTTCTCCAGTTTTTCTTTATACTCCGGTTTATTGATCAAGGATGCACGCCTGGCAATATTGAGCATATCGAGCATATGAACAAAGTTTTGATAGAAATGATAGCCGCGTATCCTTAGTCGCTTTAAAGCGTCCGTTTCAGATTGAATTTCAGGCACGTCAACCCCAATATCGAGGAAGATATTCTCCAGACATTCAAAGAAAAGCTCTTCCTTGTTGCTGAAGTATTGATAGAAAGTACCTTTCCCTATACCGGCATGACTGGCAATATCGGAAATTTTCACGGCGTCATAACCCTTCTTCCTGAATAGTTTTACACTGCTTCTTATAATCTCATCACGCGTTTTTGTTAATAATTCGCCACTATCTTCCGTCACAACACACGCATTATTAATATTGTCTGCAAGTTTCTTTTTAATAATCATGAGCGGGATATTCTCATTTTTGAGTTTTTGAATTTCCAGAATCCTGTTAAGATGCTCTTCCGTATAGTAGGCCATCGTTTTGGCGGTCTTCAATGGCACCGGAAGCAAACCTTGTAAGATATAGTACCGAATGGTAGTTATTGGAGTTTTGGAAAAAGCACTGAGTTCTGAAATTTTCATGTGCCGAGGATGCTTGTTCATGTTTTTACTCTCATAAAAAATTTTGCTAAACATATAATATTAATATGTATTTATTATATCGTATCTATATAACATCAACTATATACTACAATTCTTAGTAGTACCGTACTATATTTTAATTAAATTGTCTAATTTGCTTTTTAATCGATAAACATGATTTTCTATAGAATATCAGAGAATCCCATCGTATGACAAAATCAATATTAGCTTACTTGATTTGTTTATTACAAACACTGATCTCTAGTTTTTGGGAGTTGTCAAAATTGAAGCTTACCGTAAACTAAGCCGTTTCTTTTTACAAAGTCGTCTCTTTGTGGCGCGCCACATGACACTGTATATTCACCGCCACCGGAAGCGATGCAATATGGCAGGGCATCATTTCGATATGAACCGCCAGCGCCGTAACACGCCCGCCCAGTCCTCCCGGACCGATGCCCAGGTTGTTGACGCTTTCCAGTAATTCTTTTTCGATCTGTTCTGCACGTTCGTCAACTCTGTTTTGTTCTCCCACCGGCCTCAAAAGCGCCTTCTTGGCCATCACGCATGCCTGCTCCAGCGACCCGCCGATACCCACACCGACAATGATCGGCGGACAGGGATTGGCGCCGGCATTTTCCACCGTATCCAGAACGAATTTTTTGATGCTGTCGATTCCGGCGGCCGGAGTGAGCATTTTCGCAGCGCTGCAATTTTCGCTGCCGCCGCCCTTGGGCATGGCAATGATTTTCAAATGACTGCCGGCAACGACATCCACATGAATGATCGCGGGAAGATTGTCGGTTGTATTATTTCTCGTGAAAGGATCGCAGACGGATTTTCGCAAATAGCCATCGGCGTAAGCCTGTCGCACTCCTTCTTCAATCGCCGCATGCAACGGCATACCGGTAATGTGAACATCCTGCCCCAATTCCACAAAAACAACGGCAAGACCTGTGTCCTGACAAATGGGCATTTTTTTGCGGCGGGCGATATCGGCGTTCTCGATGATTTTTTGCAGAACCTGTCTGCCGCTTGAAGATTCCTCACGGGAGAGTGCCTGATGCAGCGCTTCAACAACATCTTCGCCCAAAACGGTATTGGCTTCGATAAAAAGCTTCTTCACTGCTTTGGTGATTTTCTTGGCGTTAATCTTCCGCAATTTTGTTTTGGTTGTAATTTCAGTGGCCATAAACCTTATTCCCTTATGACACTTTTTAACTTTTAGGAAATCGATGATTGCCGCTCTTTTGTCATTCCGTCCTTGATACGGAATCCAGTCTCTTTGAAACGGATTCCCGTTTCTAACAGGTCAATTTCTGGATACCGGCCTGTGCCAGTATGACATTATTTGATGACGCGTCAAAAAATTTCCAGAGACAAGGCACGCGATGCATTGGAAGTGAGGCGTACTTTTAGCGTACGTCGCGATGCCGAAGCGCAACGCAGTATCCGGACTTTTTCACGCGTCATGCTACATGCCGCGTCTATACTCCAGCGACTTCGATATCGTCATCTTATCAATATACTTCAGATCGCCGCCCATCGGCATGCCCATGGCGATGCGCGTTATGATTATATTTTTTTCTTTGAACATTTCGGTCAAAAGCAATGCCGTGGACTCTCCCTGAACATTGGTGTTTGTTGCCAGAATAATTTCCTTGATATTACCTCTGTTAATGCGCTGAACCAGTTCGCCCAACCTTAAGTTGTCCGGCCCGATTCCGTCCAGCGGCGCCAGAGCCCCATGCAGAACATGATAAATTCCCTTAAAACCGCCGCTTTCTTCAATGGCCGCCAGCGCGTCCGGATCCTCCACCACACAGATCACTTCCTGATCTCTGGAGGCATCGCGGCAGATGTGGCATGTATCGTCTTCCGTCAGATTCAGGCAAATCCGGCAAAGTTTGATCTTTTTTTTGACTTCCACAATGCTCTGAGCCAGTTTTATCACGTCATCTTCGGTGGAGCGCAAAATATAATTGGCCAGCCGCGTGGCCGTTTTCTCGCCGATGCCGGGAAGTTTGCCCAGTTCGGCAATCAGCTTTTTAATCGGTTGTGCATATGCTTTCATAAATGTACCTTATTTAAAATCCGGGGATATTAAGCCCTCCGGTAATTTTCCCCATCTCCGCCGCGGCCATTTCCTGCGATTTGCGGACGCCCTCGTTCACTGCAGCGGCAATCAAATCCTGAAGCATCTCGATATCTTCGGGGTTGACAACTTCCTTTTCAATTTTCAACGAAACAATTTCATATTTGCCGTTGACCACAACGCTGACCATGCCGCCGCCGGCCTGCGCCTCAACGGTTTTTGTCTCCAGTTCTTTCTGAAGGCTGGCCATACGCTCCTGCATTTGAAGGCTGGCCATACGCTCCTGCATTTTTTTGGCCTGCTTCATGATGGTGTTAAAATTCTGCACGCTTCATCCTCCTCATGGTTAATGAATATTTTTCATTCGGTTTTTACGACTTTGTTTTTTCTGTCTGCACTCTGACATCAATCACCCGGGCATCAGGAAGTTCATCAATGATTTTTCGCAAAAGCGGCTGTTTCATCGCTTCCTGCTTGATATCGTTAAGGATACCGGCTTTGCTGCGCGGTCTGCCGCCATTTGCTCCACCGTTTTCTGCACTCAGTGTCTCAATAACAAGCGTCATATTTTGTTGAAAAAATTTCCCGGCAATCTGCTCCAGTCGCTGCTTCTGAACGTTTTTCATTTCATCCAGGAAAATAAAATTCGCGGGGAAGCCGATTGTCAGACAGTTGTTTTCGCAACGGAGGATTTCAGCGGACTCGATTTTTGCCGCCAGAATCGGACTTTCTTTCTTGATAAACTTTTTCAGATTGTCGCGCAGTCCTTTCAAATCAGCCGCATTGTCGGGCGGACAATGATTTTCATCCTTGCATTCTCCGGAAAAGCTGTTCGCCGCCCCGGCAGAGCACATCCCGCCGGATGAGCCCTGCGCTGCAATAGATTGCGGTACCGTCTTTTCATCGTTTCCCGACAAGCCGCTCTGTAATTTTTTTTCGATGGTCTCGATGGTGGAAAGAATTTCACCCAGCGGCATGATCTTGCGGTACCGTCTTTTCATCGTTTCCCGACAAGCCGCTCTGTAATTTTTTTTCGATGGTCTCGATGGTGGAAAGAATTTCACCCAGCGGCATGATCGGTTCCAGATACGCCATTTTGACGATGATAGTTTCCAGTTTCATGCGCGGTTCCTGACTGCGCCGGAAATTCCCCTCTTCCGCAATCAGAATTTCCAGATACCGCTGAAGAGTTTCCCGCGATGTTGTCTGCACCTGCGTGTTCAATTTTTCAATCTGCTCGGTCGCAATATCAAACGACGCGCTTTTATCGCCGGCAATTTTGACCAGCAACAGATTCCGGAAGTGCTTCAGAAGCATCTGGTAGAAATACTTCATATCGATACCTGCCAGATAGGCTTCCTCCAGAATGATGAGGCACGAACCGGCATCCTGATTCAAGACAGCTTCGGACAATCTGAAAAGATATTGCCGTGCGGCAAGCCCCAGGCTCTCCTCGACATCGGCATCTTTGACATCCAGTCCTGCGTAGGAAATCACCTGATCGAAAATACTCTGCGAGTCACGCATGCTGCCGTCGCCCGCTTCGGCAATCCAGGAAAGAGCAATCGGACTGATATTGATGCCTTCCTTGGAAGCAACCAGTTCCAGATTGGCAATGATTTCTTTCAGCGGTATGCGGCGAAAATCGTAGCACTGACAACGGGAAAGAATCGTGGCCGGAATTTTGTGGCTCTCGGTCGTGGCGAAAATAAAAACGACATGCGCCGGAGGCTCTTCCAGTGTTTTCAGGAGCGCGTTGAAGGCCGGATCGGTTAGCATATGGACTTCATCAATGATGTAAATTTTATATCGGGATGACGCCGGCGCGAACTTGACATTTTCCCGCAGTTCGCGGATCTCATCAATACCGCGGTTGGATGCGCCATCGATTTCATGAACATCCAGCGAAGAATTATTGGTTATTTCGATACAGTTAGAGCATTGGTTGCAGGGCGTGGGTGTCGGTCCTTTCTCGCAGTTGAGCGCCTTGGACAGAATCCGGGCCACCGATGTTTTCCCGACACCGCGCGGACCGCTGAAAAGAAAAGCATGGGCCACACGCCCCTGGGCAATGGCATTGCGCAGCGTTTTGACCACATGCGCCTGACCGGCAACTTCTTCAAAAGTTTGCGGCCTAAATTTTCGGGCTAATACCTGATATTCCAATGAAACCTCCGAAATAATTTCCCCGCCCCTTGAGACCGCGGTGCCCTTCAGGGTCGAGGGGACTTGGGGGTGGGGTGCGCGATCTCATTACATCATCTTGTCCGTTTTCCCCGAGGGAACTTTAATGCAGCATAAAACAGATTGGTATTCTGGTGACCGGGTTTACCGCAACACATGGCGGACATTGTTACCGCTGCTTCCTTCCGGACCTGACGGGGTTCACAAGCCTCCGTTGCGCGGGACCCGGCCATATTATTTTCATATAATGAAAAGAAACAAAATCTCTCTTTGTCACTCCGGGCATTAGTCTCAGCGCTTTGGAGATAGTTCGACTTACCAATTCCACCGCGCTTCGCTTGCGCAATTGGAGTCTCACTACCTCCGTTGCGCGGGACCCGGCCATATTATTTTCATATAATGAAAAGAAACAAAATCTCTCTTTGTTACTCCGGGCATTAGTCTCAGCTCTTTGGAGATAGTTCGACTTACCAATTCCACCGCGCTTCGCTTGCGCAATTGGAGTCTCACTACCTCCGTTGCGCGGGACCCGGCCATATTTTTAAATAAACAACCTGCTGAGACTTTTAATAGATAAACGAACAGGAATCAACTCAAATTTTTTGCGTCTAGATTTCACAAACGATGTTATTGTTTTTACAGAAGATTGATAAATCACGAATGCTATATTATTCCTGCTTAGGCGGGATATCCCTATGTGCTTCGCACAAGGGATAATTCCACTATCAAATTTCAGTGCACTTTGTTTCTGAAATTTGGGTCTCATTTCCCTACATTTATGTGGGATTGTTCAACTTACCAATTCCGTTGCGTTTCGCTTTCGGAATTGGAGTTTCACAAAATAATGGCGGAGAGAGCGGGATTTGAACCCGCGGTACACCTTTGGGGGCGTACACACGATTTCCAGTCGTGCTCCTTCAGCCGCTCGGACATCTCTCCGTTTCTAACACTTTGTCATTTCGACCCGGCGCACGCCGGAGAGAAATCTTTATTTGCATTTCCCATTCAATTTCTCGTCATGATCGTTTCTCGAAATGACAAACCAATTTTCAAAAAACAATGTATTCTGGCGGAGAGAGGGGGATTCGAACCCCCGTGGGAGCTTGTGGCCCCCAAATCGATTTCGAGTCGATCCCGTTACGACCACTTCGGTACCTCTCCGTATTTTATCACTTCGCCGAAGCGGGTGCGGATGTTACCCTCTTTTCGCGAAAAAATCTACTGATAATTTCTCCGCACTCCTCCTT